>Ga0209986_10000630_pt1 | contig 34439 bp, 27 predicted proteins | sample BlataG_FD_183168 | JGI IMG/M metagenome (GOLD analysis project Ga0209986, IMG submission 183168) | Deep subsurface microbial communities from Black Sea to uncover new lineages of life (NeLLi) - Black_00105 metaG (SPAdes) (version 2) | ecosystem: Environmental > Aquatic > Marine > Oceanic >...
AGGCTTCTGGACGAGGGACTGCATAGCTGCCAGTACTGGTGGGCCAGTTGCCGGCCCTGGTGGAGTGTGGAGATGATTGAGTGGGGTGCCCAGAAATTATACCAGGCTGTGGAGTCGGTGGGGGAGGCCATAGATAAGAAACGGAAAGAGGAAGCCAGCAAGCTGTTTCAAGCAGTGGTAAGTAAGGCAAGGGAATGGCAGGAATCAGGCGAAGCCCAGCGTCTGAAACAGAAATATAGAAAGGAGCACCCCGAGGTTTCCACCGAACTTACCTTTGGGGGTTAAGGAGCGAGCTATTATGAAGCGTGCCTACGTCATCCTTGCCTTTCACGCCCATGAGCCGCTGTGGGACTTGCCCAACGAGCTTATTGCCCTGGTGGATGACCCCGAAATCCATGATGCCATTCGGGGAGAGAACTATGTTCTGAAAAGGGCGCGGGAGGAACGCGATATATACGCCCACTTAGTAAAAACGGCGGAATCACTGGGGGCTCCGGTAGCCCTGGATGTCACCAATGAACTTCTGGTGCAACTAGCTTGGTACATACCGGAGACATTCCAGAACTTGGCCGCTGCTTACAAAAACGGCACTATATACCCCTTGTACACACATGCCCATCATACCCACGCTGCCTTACTTACCTCCGATGAGATAGCTGATGAGCTCCGCCTCAATGTAGAGCTGCTTCACAACGTGATGGGCGTTCCTGAGCCCAGGCATCGTGGTGCGTTCCCCACCGAAGGGTCTGTGGATGCAACTAAGCTAGCTGCCTATAAAGACAGCGGAATTGAGTATATCGTCTTTCCACACTTGGGTGACCGCAAGGCACATTTCATCGTGGATGGCGAAGGTGATATCCAATACCATGCCTTTGTGGTGGGGCCTGATATGCTGGCGCTGCCCCGTCATTTTCCGGTGTCTCAATATATCTGGCGACCGATAACTCGTTATGACCCTGAAGGCGTGAAAAATCAGGGGTATATTCTGGGAAGATACTGGGTCTTTGCCGAAGAATATCGCAATAAATCTTACATTCCCTTTCCCATATCCTGGGAGGAGGCAGTAGCCGAGTATACTGCAGTGCTGGAAAATGCACTGGCGGAGTTGCCTGACCGGGGCTTAATCCTCTACATTCAAGACCTGGAGCTCATGGACTTCGGCGATATCGCCCTTGGGATAATGGAGCAGGCTTGGAAAAATGTAATTACTAAGAAGATCGCCGAAGTGCGTTTTATAACTCCGGATGATTATCTGGAGAGTCTAGGTGATATAGCAAAACTGCCTCGTGTCCGCTTTCATCAAATATCATGGACCCCTGAAATACGCCTGGTTCTTCGCTACGATGGCCATTATCCACCACTTAATGCCGGGAGGTTCAGAGATGTAGACCTCGAAGAAGAGGTTTTCAAGCAGTTACCGTTCGTCTTCTGGGAGCTTGGTCGTTTCCTCATAAATATTTATGGGGCGATCCTGGATGCCTTTGGCGTGCCCAGGCGACTAGCAGTAGATGCAACCTTGCTCCATGATACTAGGTATGCTATCCCACGCTTTGATTTTAAAGATCAGCTAGCCTTGCACTACAGGCTAATGAAGCGAGCCTGCAACTGGGGCTGGCGACCTGAAGAGGGGCGCCAGAAGCGGCCCTTCTTACACGGCTATCGCCTTTCAGAACTTCTTCTCGGCACTGCACCTGAGGATAGTGCTTTTGCTGCCACCAGATACGTGCACCCCGGTGATACTACTTACGTGGGAGCGGAACGTATTCTCGAATTCCTTCTTGATACCCGATTTGATTACCTGAGAGCTGGAATTGAGGATGGTAGTCTTGCTGGTGAGCAGAAAAGAGCAGCCTTGCTGGATATTGAACGAGGACAGAGTCACCGTGTGATTGCCACGGAATTTATTCACCGTGCACTAGAAGCCAGCCGCTCCGTCGAATCGGCAGTCACTCCTGATGGAAAGGGCGAAGCACTAAATCGCCTTATTCGAGAGCTGAAGGGATATTGCCGAGAGGTCTTTGTTGCCACCGACCATATACAGCGTGCCTGGGGTTTTATCAGTGACGTAGATTCTATGGTCCTGACCATGTACCAGCACCTCTATGAGATTTACCCGCCGAGATTTCCTGCGGTATTAAAGGAACTTTTCCCCGAGGAGTGGAAAGCGCGACAAAACCCCAAGTTGCTCTAGGCCACTAATCAAAGAGTACCTCTAAATGGAGAGGGCCTTAGTATAGTTGAAAAAACCCCTAAAAGATGTTTAATTGGAGATAGAAAGTAAACATCTTCTGTTAAGTAGAGAGAGTCAGAATTAGACGCACAAGTACATTGGGGAAAACTGCCCAGCCCCAAGACCCACAGCGATATCCTGAGCCCAGCTGAGATCGTAATTTATAAATGTCATAATTTTGTAACTTTTTTCGCTCCGTTTTTATGACTTTTAAATTCCAAGCCTGCTATCGTTCTTCTTGAATATGCCAGGGTCAGGAGGCAGGACCATTTTTGACAGTAATAAACTAAAGGAGGTCAGCTATGGCAATGGAAAAACAGAGACGGAGGTGGGCGATGAACATTACTCCTCAAAATACTATCTTTATAGTTCTTTCTTTCGAAGGGCCTGACGTCTATTCCATTGCTGGAGGACTTGGTTCCAGGATTACCTATCTAACCAATACCTTAGCGGAAATGGACTTCCAGGTCCATCATATATTTATAGGCGACCCCAGAAAGGATGGCATTGAATTTCGCCAAAATGGAAAGCTTGTCCTTCATCGCTGGTGTAAATGGATAAGCGAGTATCATCCGGGCGGAGTTTATGATGGGGAAGAAGGCAAGCTTTACGATTTCACCAAGTCTGTGCCCCCGTTCGTGGTCTATGGGCTTGCCATTCCTGCTATCTCCGAGGGAAGGCTGGTGGCAATACTAGGTGAAGAATGGCATACCGCTGAAGCTATGTGCAGTATAAGCGACCTCTTGCATTATTCAGACCTCCGGGATAGGGCGTTGTTGTTCTGGAATGCCAACAATACTTATGGCTTTGAGCGAATAAACTGGCAGCGGCTCGCTTATACCACGAGAATTACTACGGTGAGCAAGTACATGAAGCAAGTTATGCTCAAGATCGGGATAAACGCCCTAGTTATCCCCAATGGAATACCTAAAATCTTTCTGGAAGAGGTAGATAGAAGAGACGTTTCAAGCATAAAGGAGCGACTGAAGGCCAATCTAATCTTAAGCAAGGTGGCGAGATACCATCAGGACAAGGGTTGGAAACCGGCGATTGGCGCCATTAGTGCCCTGAAAAAGTCGGGAGAAGAGCCCCTTCTCTTGGCCCGTGGAAGCGTCGGGCCTTACGGGACTAAAATTGCCCGACAGGCTAGGGCGGCTGGCATAACTGTGAAGGATGTTTTGTTAGAAGGAGACATCGAGAAATGTTACAGGCAGGCTGCGCTTGAGGGAGATTTCACACCTTACTTTGAGGCTATTGGGCAGGCGGGCGAGGCAGATATGTTCAATCTTCTATTTCCCGTACCATACTCCTTCCTGCGGGTTATCTATAAAGCTAGCGATGTGGTCCTCGCCAACAGCGTACATGAACCATTTGGTCTCGTAGGCCTGGAGGCTATGGCTGCGGGGGCAGTAGTGTTTTGCGGTTGTAGTGGAGAGGATTATGCTACCCATATGTACAATGCCGTAGTTCTGGATACCTACAAAGCGGATGAAATTCGCTTTTATGTAGATTATATTCGAACACATCCAGAGAAGAAGGAGGCGATGAGTGAAGCTGCAAAACGGACAGCGGAACAATGGACCTGGGAAGAAGTAGTTAAAATACTAATAAGTAAACTTGAATTTGAGTTAGGAACCCAGAGAACAGGCCCGCCTTCTGAAGCAGCTACGTCGAGGCCTGAAATGGAAGAGCAATTGTACAAAACCTCGCAGTCGATTCATTCGCAAGGCAGGGATAATTGAATTTGTTGAAAAAAGCGATCGGGGTAGCTAGAAGAAGACTCGGTGCTTAACGGTGTGGAATAAGCATTTGAAGCAGTTTTAACGGTAGTTGCTAGATATTTAATGTAATCAATTGTGGAAACGAGCAAGTCTTATAATAAGGGATCCAAGGCTCAAGTGTTCCCATCTGAAAAGAGCTGAGTGGAGGAAGCACTGTGGAGGCAGAAGCGGCCGTTTGTAAATATCTGAAGGAGGAGATATTCCCTCAGCTTGCCTCCCCGCCCTATGGGGAGGTAGAAGTGATAAATCTTAGTTCCAAAAAGCTTGTTTATCTCTTCTCTGAACATAAAAGGAACATAATGGTAATAGGCAAGTTTTTTGGAGTCGAGACGATTCCACTGGAAGAGGCGTGGTTGGAGGTAAACAAGGAATATCTAAATCTAAAGCTGCTTCGAGAAAGGTTTGGAATGAGCGGAGATACTGACTATGTGGTAGCCCCTTTGGGTAGAAACAAGGAGCTTTCCGCATTGCTGGTCATGGAAAAGGCTCCGGGGCAAACACTCGATTACTACATAGCAAAAGCTATTTATGAACAACAGCGCGACGAGCTTTTCGAGAAGTTAAGCCATCTAGCCAGGTTTTTTGTTAAACTACACCAAATTAGCGAGACCAATAGGACTGTTCCCCCTGACCTGCCTCAATCGTATGTGCAAAAGCTTCTGAATTATTTGCGACGAGAGCTTCTTGACCCCTTCGAAGAAGCTGCTATTGAGCAATATTCAAGCCGATGGTGGAATGAAGAGAGCATTTTTGTTACAGATAGAGAAGTGATCGTCCATGGAGATGCGACCCCTACAAATTTTCTTTTTGATGGTAACATGGTAGTGGGGATCGACTTGGAAGAAATGAAGTGGGCTGACCGGTGTTGGGATTTGGGATTTGTCGCTGCCGAGCTAAAGCACCACTTTATGTGGCGCATGGGCGATGGTTGGGCTGCTGAGCCGTTTATCGGCCATTTTCTCTGGGAATATGCAGTCAATTACGGCGATACCCAGTTTTTCCACATTATCACTCAGAAGATTCCTCTCTATATGGCTCTCGGACTACTAAGGATTGCTAGAAATAGCTGGCTGAGCGAGCATTATAGAACAGACCTGATTAAGGAGGCTGTGCAATGTCTAAGATACGGGCAGTCGTTTTTGACTGTTACAGTACCCTAATAGACATCAAGACGAACGAACAAAAGAACGAGATCTTCCATTACCTCTCCCTCTACTTACAGTACTATGGAGCGAAAGTTGACGCTGCGAAATTGAAATCTGCCCTCGACTTGGAAAGAGATAGATTCATGCAGTCTAAGGCAGAACAGTATCCTGAAATAGACCTCGAGGTTGCATTTAACAACATCCTTAGAGAAGAAGGATTGGGCAATCCGTTTTTAGCTGAATCTTGCTGCAAGCTCTTTAGGGTGCTTAGCCGAGAACGATTTCAGCTTTTTCCAGATAGCCTTCCTGTATTGGAGGAAATGAAAAAGAGTAGATACCCAATAGCGGTCGTTTCTGATGCCCAGAAAGTGTTCTTTCCAAACGAAGGCGAAATACTGGGGATACGTCAGTTTTTCAAATTTGTTCTATTATCCACTCATTTTGGATTCAGGAAACCTGATCCGAGGCTTTTTAAAATTGCCTGCGCCATGCTGAATACTCTGCCAGAGGAGGCCGTGTATATTGGCAATGACCTCGAGGCTGATGTAAAGGGTGCCAAACAAATCGGCATGCAGGCGATATTTTTGGATAGAAAAACTGAACAAAGAAATCCGAAACCAAGGCCTGATTTTTATGCTAAGAATCTCTGGGAGGCCTGGGAGTGGATAAAGAACAGCGGTTAAATCTACTTCTTCTTTATGAACTGCATAATATGATACTGTTTAGAAATCCTATAAGTTTTGTTAGCTGTGGAAGCAGAAAATAAAATATAGGCTAAGCCTGCTGGAGAGGAAATATTATGATTTACTGGGCACAGCTCTTTCATTTCTACCAACCACCACCGCAACTTCCTTCGGTACTGGAGAAAATTTGTGACGAGTCATATCGGCCGTTGCTGGAAGTCTTTCGCCAATATCCCAATGTTAGAGTCACGGTGAACATGAACGGAGTCCTCACTGAGATGCTTAAGGACTAAGGTCACCGAGATATAATTCAGGGACTTAAAGAGCTTGCAGAAAAAGGCCAAGTTGAGTTCACAGGCACCGGTAAATACCATCCTATTCTACCCTTGATTCCGCCTGACGAAGCTAAGCGACAGATAGGACTGAATCAAAAGACTAATAGCTTTTTCTTCGGGAATGCCTACAGGCCCGGTGGCTTCTTTCCCCCCGAGATGGCTTATAGCAGGGATATCCTGCCACCAGTCATTGGAACAGGGCACCGCTGGATTATTCTCAGTGGCGTTGCCTGCCCAACTGACTGGCCAGTCGATATTATCCACCAGGTAGAGCATGACGGGAAAAAGTTAGCAGTGTTTTTCCGGGATAACCTGCTGAGCAACAAGATTAGCTTCCATGAGCTGGGCCCAAAAGATTTTTTAGAGAACCTCAAATCTCTCAAGGGTGACAAGGAAAATATCTATGTCGTCACTGCTATGGACGCCGAAACGTATGGTCACCACATTCAGGATTGGGAAGAATTATTCGTGGCTGAGGTCTATGAAGAACTGCAGGTGAGAAGCGAAACTTATGCTCATATCCAACAGAAGAAAGCCTTGGCAACCCAACACGCCAGTATTTTTCAAGACGCAGAGGCAGCTCAGCAGATACAGACGAAGACCATCAGTGAACTCCTTGACCTCTTTCCTTCAGGAGAGGTTGTAGACCCCAAATCATCTTCCTGGAGTACCTCGGCTGGAGATATCGAGGCAGGAAATTCCTATCCTCTTTGGCAAGACAAGGGTAATGAGATACACCGGTTACAGTGGGGGCACATGGCAATATGCATCGCGATATGCTTAGGAGCGAATCAGTTGGCTGATAACGATGAGAGCAAACGATTTGCTGGGATTGCCAGAGGATTGCTGGATAGGGCACTCCACAGTTGTCAATTTTGGTGGGCGAGTCGCAAGCCTATGTGGGATATCAACCTCATTCACGTGGGGCTTATTGACCACTGGAGGACTATTGTCAATGCCTATCGTGCCATAAGCGCCAGTGGGGTTGATGGCAATGCGAAGTCAGAGTTTTACAATAAGCTAGTGGACGCTAGGGACTTGCGGAATAAGATAGTTGACCACTTATTTATCCCGTAGGGATAGGAACTAATGTCTTTCAGCCCAAGATGGGCTTTCTTCCTTCTCTTGTTGTACAAACTCGGCCAAATATCTAACTTGTTTTTGAAGCTCATGAGGATGCTTTTACCAGAGATATTTCTTCTCGAAATCAAGATGACTGAGAGACAGTGGCTACCGCCGTGCCTGGCACAGCTATGTTTTACTTTGTAAAAAAGAAACCCTCTGTGCTACTGCCTTGCTAGCTTGGGTACGGGACTTAGCCTTGCTCAGGTCCTTCGCCAGCTTATCATCCCCCACCACATCTCTGATCCAGTTACTGAAATCGTTTCTCCCCTCACCCGAATGGTAATGGAAGGTCTCGTCACTCATATCATTTAGAGCTTTTTCAAGCTCCCCGAGGTTCTTAATGAGTTTACCATCGTGACACCAGAAGTGTTTCTCATCCGGCACATCCCCTAAACGCCTGTTTGCTTCCTCCTTGCTAATCTTGACAATCTTGACCATACTCGTCCACCTCCTGACTTGATACTATGTTTACATTATACCACAGAAATTCCCGAACCAGAATCAAAAGGAGTCGCAGAATGTAAGGAACACTATACGTTACCGAATCTGCGGTGTAGTCCCTTATGCCAGCTTTATATCGGAGTGCGTGTTTACTTCCTTGAGAAACTGCAACAGGATCCGGCTTCTCAAGTCGTTGCGACCCCGCAATGGAGCCACGAACTTGCCCTTAATCCAGACGTGCTTTGGTTCAATATGGATCAGGACACGAGGGCCATTCGCAGCTTCGTTCAGAAACTGAGGGTAGCCATTTTGGAATACTCGACCGGCCTCTCTCACATAGACTTTGTCCTGGCTCTTTAAGATACCTTCCAGGAGTTTACTAGCTTTCTCTACATTGCTATCAGTGGTGAGTGGGATACGGACTTCATCAAACATATAGTCAGAAGAAATAGCCTCAGAGTGCACCGAATAGTCCTTCGAGTAATTCAATACAGGTTGGTCTAGGACCAGCATGTTGGGCACATGCAATAACCTGCCAGTGAGCTCACCTCCTAGCTTTTCGTCTTCTCCAACCTCTTCTAGAGTAGTATGGAGTAGTCCCACCTTTCGCACATCGCCCTTTACATTAGCAATGCGAATTCTATCTCCTAGGCCATAAATGCCGGAGAAGGTGATGGCAAAGTAAGCTAGAAAACTGGCAGTGTATTTTTGCAAAGCTAGAGCCAGCCCCAAAGTGATAATAGGCACCCATATAGCTATCTGAGGCACGTAAATCGCTGCCACCACGGTAGCTGCAGCTAGTGCTGCGGCTACGGCCAAACCCACGACTGCCGTGAGTAGCCTAACGCTACGTATTTTGCCTCGAACTATGAGTGCCATTACCTCATTGTGAGTTCAGCTACCACTTGAAGGTAACTGATATGCAATAACAGCCTATTATAGTCTTGCCCTGAGCCAGTTCAGTATCATCTCCATTCATTTTCTATCAAGATCAGGAAAATTCTGAATGCACTCATTAGGGGTGGGAGAGCCACCCCTCCCACCCCTAGGCTCCTGGGCTATAGCCTACTTACTTTTTGGGGCCGGGCTTGCCTGGCTTCTTTTGCACTTATATCACCTCCTTTTTCTAGAAATAAACATGGGGCTTTAATTCTTCTTATGAATATGTTATAAATAACCTATACTTCACTTGCATTCATGATACATGAATAATGATTTATTATTCATGTATAATTATACATCTAACAGGTTATTTGTCAAGACCTTTGGAGAGAAATTTGACAAAATTTAACGAAAAATTTAATGAAAAGGAGGTGAAACATGCCGGAGTGGACATTTCTCACCAACCACGCTCTGGTGCTGAGCTATATCGCTCACCACCCCCGGATAACTGCCAGGGATCTGGCTAATACCATTGGTATTACGGAGAGGACGACCAGAAAGATAATCGCCGACCTGCTTGAAACCGGCTACATCACCAAGAAACGAGAAGGACGGCGCAATCGCTACCGAGTCAACCCTGACCTCGCTCTTCGCCATCCCGGCCATGGTGAAACCGCTGTAGGAGATCTCCTTGAGGCGCTAGGTTGGAAGAGGCCAAGGATAACTGTAAAAACACACTGACGTGAGCATAACTGCAAAGGATTATGCGCTTACTAAATGACGTTGGGTGGGTTGCTTTTCACAGAATTAGGCCCTGGCCAACATCGCTCCATATTCACCCGCCAAGAACTGTAAAACGCCTCGGTGTGTCATTTTCACCGCTATAGTTGCCCGTAGTATTCAAACGCCTTTTCGGTATTCCCTCTTCGCAAGGTTACTAGCCCAAAATTCGCTTCACAGATTTTCTATTCGCATAAACCAGAAGCTGGTCTCCTTCCGCGATTTTCTCGTCCCAATTCGGCCTGGTCAGGTAAGTACCGGCCCTGTCTATAGCAAGGACTTCTATATCCTCTTCCGCGGTGATATCAGCCACAGACAAGCCAATGATATTCGAGCTTCCTTTTATCATGACAAGACTAATAGCCCAGTCCTTCTCCACATGGAATATTTCCTCAACCGCGGGAGCTTCCCTAAGAATTCGGTTCATAACTGGCCTTTGCAGCCAGTCAGGAATCCGACGGCCAACATTGCTTTTTATAATTAGTTGATAGAGGCCGAATATGCCTCCAACTATTATGGCCAGGCGAATGAAAAACCACATGTAACCGCTCACCTGGGTAAAAGATGCCACTAAAGTGGCAATTACAGTGACCATGCAGGCATTTCCCAGTATAATGAGGATGGTCACAATTCTGCGCCTGGTTTTGTTTCCCACCACCCGTTCAGCTTCTCTCGTCGTGAAGCCCGTTCCTGAGAAAGCAGATAACGCCTGAAATCTAGCTACATCAGGTTCTATCCCAGTTAACTGGAGGGCAAAGCCCCCAATTCGGACGACGATGAAAGAAACTAGAATAGCTATCAACAAAATGCCTACATAAGCCATATTCAACACCTCCAACTTAGGTTCTTCTGATGCATGGGTGGCACTGTCTTTGTAGAAGGTTGCGAGTGCCCGATCGCTTCGCCTCTCAGTTCAGATGCCAGAGACATATTCTTCATTCGGTAACTTTAGAGCCACCTCCTCCTCCTGAAATAGACTACCAAAGAAATACCTATTACTGCCATTACAATCAAGATGATAAAGTACCCATACCTCCACTCTAGCTCCGGCATATTTGCGAAGTTCATGCCGTAAATGCCGGCAATGAAGGTCAGCGGAATGAAGATAGTGGCTACGAGTGTTAGTACCTTCATCACCTCATTCATACGGTTGGACACTGAAGAAAGATAAGTGCTCAGTACACTCTCAGTCATATCTCTGAGACCCAGAGTGAGCATCTCAATCCGCACCAAATGGTCATAAATGTTGCGGTAATATATTTGAGCCCGCTCGCTTATCAGGGCATATTCGCCGCGGCTGAGCCTGTTCACTATTTCCCGCTGAGGCAATATGACCCGCGTCAACGCCAGTATGCTGTGTTTGAGCTGCATAACCGACATTAGTGTTTCTCTCTTCGGCTCGTGAAGTGCCTCGGTCTCGAGTTGATCATTCTTCTCATCCATCTCCTCGATAGTAGGCATTATATTGTCCACCAAGGCATCAATCAGGTCGTGAACAAAGAAATCAGCTCCCCTGCGCATAAGGCGTCCGTCTTTTCGAACGCGATCCAATATAGATGAAACCGACCTCATGGGTACATCATGGCTGGTGACCACATAGTTTTTTCCCAGAAAGAGGGCGAGTTCTGTGGTCTCCACTACATCAGACTCGATGTGATAATTGATGCCATGAACGATGATAAACAAGTAGTCCTCAAAATCATCTATCTTGGGTGGATGTATATCCTTGCTAATGCAGTCTTCCACTGCCAGCGGATGAAAACAGAATACATTGGATAGTAACTCGGCATCCCCATCCGTCACATCCTCTATATCAACCCAGAGCAGTCCCTCCCCAGTTGCCAGAAAGTTCTTGATTTGTTCTATGCCTAGCTGGTCTAGGAGTTTCCCATCCGGTGCCAGATAGAAAGCACACTTTATCATCGTCACCTCCTTAAACTTCGCAAAATTCGCTCAATATCGAATATTACCGGAAGAAACATCGGGAGTCTCCTTTTCGGTCAGCATTAGTTGACCATCCATTTCAGCCTGCAACGAATATAGTTATTCATATAATAGCATAAGCAGTGTTCTGTTATAATAATCGACCAACTAGAAAGAATTATCGACGCTTTTTGCAGTAGATAAAGAAAGAGCCTTTAGCGGGCGTCTTAGCAACATATTTTTGGGAAACATGTTATCAGGATTGAAGTTACCTGAGCGAATAGGCAGACTGGAGGAGCTGGCCAATAATCTTTGGTGGAGCTGGCACCCTCAGGCACGTGAGCTGTTCCGGGTTCTGGATTATCCGCTATGGCGGTCGGGTGGGCACAACCCGGTCAAGCAATTACGTGAGATCAGCACCGATAAGTTAGTAGCGGCTGCTAATGACCCTACCTTTCTTAATCTATATGACTCTGTGATGGCAACTTTCGATGCTGACATATCAGATAAGGATAGCTGGTTTTCTACTAAATATCCTAATGTCTTAGACGGCCCTGTTGCTTACTTCTCAATGGAATTTGCCATACATAATTCCCTTCCCATATATGCTGGGGGGCTGGGAGTTTTAGCCGGCGATATGTGCAAGGAAGCGAGTGACCTAGGGCTGCCCCTTGTCGGGGTTGGCTTCATGTACCCCCAGGGATATTTTCACCAGCATATTTCCGCTGAGGGCTGGCAAGAGGAAACTTATAGACAGTTGGATTTCGATGAAGCACCTATCAACCCAATCAATCCAGTCACTCGTTCTAAGTGGTGCGGCCCACTGATTCAGATTGAACTGGGTGCTAGGCCCCTATATATTGGGGTGTGGCAGGTGCGTTTGGGCCGGGTCAACCTTTATCTACTATGTTGTGATGTTGAAGGGAATATGCCCCAGGATCGGCAGCTATTTGCTCGCCTCTATACTGCAGACCGAGAGGAGCGCATCCAGCAGGAGATCACGCTGGGAATTGGTGGAGTGCGTGCCTTGCGGGCCCTTGGCATCAAACCCTCAGTGTGGCATGCCAACGAAGGCCACAATGCCTTCATGATGCTGGAACGTGTCAGGGAAGAGGTAGAAAAAGGCGTGACCTTCACCGAAGCCCTCCAAAGGGTACGAGCAACTACCGTTTTCACCACTCACACTTCGGTCGCCGCGGGGCATGACATCTTTCCTAGTTCACTTGTGGAGAAATACCTTCATAGTTATTGGGAGTCCCTGGGAATCAGCCGGGAAACATTCCTGGAGCTGGGACGACAGGATGGCACAAGCGACCAAACGTTTAATATGACTGTGCTTGCCTTAAAGATGGCTGACCATCGCAATGCCGTTAGCCAGCTTCATGGGAAAATTACCCGAAGGATGTGGCATGGACTCTGGCCCGAAGTTAAAGAGGATGAAACGCCTATCTCTTATATTACTAACGGGATTCACGTGCCCACCTGGGTTGCTCCGGAGATGAGCCGCCTCTACGAGAAGCACTTAGGTCAGGATGTGTCAAAAAGATACGATGATACCAACCTTCGGGAGCTTGTGCTAAATATCCCCGACGAGGAACTCTGGGAGGTGCGTCAAATTATTAAACGTAAGCTTATCGGTGCCATGGTAGAGCGAGCACGGCAATGTTCCACTGAACGTGAATGCAAGGCCCGACAGGTGCTGACTATGGGCGCTTTGCTCGACCCGAATGCTCTGACCATCGGCTTTGTCCGTCGTTTTACCGAATATAAGCGACCGGAGCTAATCTTCCATGACGTAGAGCGTCTAAAGCGGATTGTCACTGATAGATGGCACCCTGTCCAGATCATCTTCGCTGGTAAGTCTCACCCCGCCGACTTTCCCTCAAAGCAACTCCTTTACCATGTATACACTCTGGCTACAGACCCCGAATTCCAGGGACGAATAGCCTTTGTTGAAGACTATGATATGCATATGGCTCACTATCTGGTGCAAGGGGTGGATGTCTGGCTGAATACGCCTCGCCGCCTTTATGAAGCTTCCGGCACTAGCGGCATGAAAGCAGCGGTAAATGGTGTCCTGCATCTCAGTGTTCGAGATGGCTGGTGGTACGAAGGCTATAACGGAACTAATGGCTGGTCCATCGGTGATGAGGTCGAAGCATATGACCCAAAGGAGGAAGATAACTCAGATGCCGAGGCGCTCTACCGTCTTCTGGAAGAAGAAATTGTCCCCCTCTACTACCAGCGAGACAGGGCTGGGGTGCCCCATGGCTGGATACATATGGTCAAAGATGCAATTGGCTCGATTGTACCTGTCTTTTGCACCCGGCGGATGTTGAAGGAATATGTCGAGCAAATGTATATACCGGCGGCTCGCAAGTAAAATTGACCTCGAAAAGGAACTCAATTGAATGGAATTAGACACGGCATTCCCGAGGGGTTAAAATAACTATGAGGCTGTTCAAAAAATGTAGTTGCCTAATTTATTTTACCCCACAGAATCTATGATTTGGTTGGGTGAGGTAACGCGTAGATGAAAAAGGTATTGGCCCTGATCCTTGCTGGTGGGGAAGGGAAAAGACTAAGCGTGCTAGCACAAGGGCGTGCCAAGCCAGCAGTCCCCTTCGGTGGTAAATATCGTATCATTGACTTTACCTTAAGCAATTGTGTTAACTCCGGGATCGACAAAGTGGCGGTCATACCACAATATAATCCTCGCTCATTGGCACGCCATATTGGTGTGGGCAAATCCTGGGACCTCGATCGTGTAGTCGGGGGGATGGCTTTACTCTACCCCTTTGTAAGCACCAATGGAGAGATGCACTGGTATAGGGGCACTGCCGAGGCTGTTTATCACAACCTCGATTTTATACAGGACAGCCGTGTTGAGCAGGTTCTCATCCTCTCGGGAGACCATGTTTATATCATGCATTACGAGCAGATGATTGAGTTTCATCGCCAACAGGGAGCTGACGTTACCCTCGCAGTCACAGAAGTGCCTTTAGCTGAAGCCAACCGCTTTGGCATCGTGACTCTGGAAAATAATAGGGTGGTTGCCTTTAAGGAAAAACCATCACAACCAAAAAGTAACTTAGCTTCCATGGGCATTTACGCCTTTAATAAGAATATCCTCTTCAAGGTCTTAGAAGATGCTCATCGCCGCGGATTGCAAGATTTTGGCAGCCAGCTCATCCCTGAGGCAATAGACAAATACAAGGCTTATGGCTATGAGTATCAGGGCTACTGGCGTGATGTCGGCACAATCGAAGCCTACTGGCAGGCCAATATGGACCTCATTATTGATTTGCCTCCATTTAATCTCTACGAACCTGGGAGTCAAGTAAGAACACCCTCGGTAGACATGCCCCCGGTGAAGCTGGGGCCAAAGGCCCAGGTAGTCAGAAGCCTTGTCAGCAATGGTTGCATCGTAAACGGCAGCGTATTTAATTCGGTGCTTTCTCCCCATGTTTATGTGGAGGCAGGAGCTCAAGTGATAGACTCCATTGTTTTTGATGATACCATTATTGCCAAAGATGCTGTTGTCCACCGCTCCATCATTGACAAGGGATGCTATATCGCCCAAGGATGCTGCATTGGCTATGGCGATGACTATGTTCCGAATAAGGACGAACCTTTATACCTAAATTGTGGCATCACTGTAGTGGGCAAAGGAGCAAGGTTGCCCCCAGGGTTGAAAGTCGGGCGAAACTGCAAGATCGATTCCGAGGTCCAGGAGAGCAACTTCTCTACCCTCTTTATTCCCAGTGGTAGTTCCGTCGCAGGCGGAGAAAACATTCTCCAAGCCCGATTTCAATAATGAGAATTTTGTTTATCGCCTCTGAGGCTTTCCCTTTAGCTAAAGTAGGAGGGTTGGCAGATGTCACAAGTTCCCTGGCTATAGCCCTCCAAGACTTGGGACATGAGCCATGTTTGATATTGCCCAAATACGGTAGCATAAAGGCCCCCATCCAAGATATCCAAGGGGAAAGTTTCGCTGTCAGCCTCATGGGACGTTCTGAGCCAGCCGCTTTGAAAAAGACAATGCTAAAAGGACGGATACCAGTATACTTGGTGGAAAACCTGCGTTACTTTGGGATGGAGGGAATCTATACCCAGGACGAATTAGAACGATTTCTTTTTTTTTCGCTAAGCATTCCCAGCATCATTTCCCAGCTTGATTTTCACCCCGATATTGTTCATTGCCATGACTGGCATACTGCTTTAACCCCTTTGGGGCTTAAAAAAGCAAAGATAGCATTACCCAGCATATTTACCATCCACAATCTGGCTTATCAAGGGCCCTTTGACCAACAATTTTTCTTACGCTCCGGGCTTTCTTCTGTATGGCAAGAATATATCCCGCTTGGTGCTCCCAGGCCATCGCTAAACTTCATGAGCCAGGGAATTCTTCTGGCTGACATTGTGACCACGGTTAGCCCTACCTATGCCTCAGAAATACTAACACCGCAATATGGTGAGGGCTTGGAGCAACTACTAAACCATAGGTCCAATGATCTTTATGGCATAGTTAATGGCATCGATTATGATGAATATAACCCAGCTACCGATTCCTATCTGGAAAGGAACTATGATTTCACCACGATAGAAAGAAGGGTTGATAATAAACTCGCCTTGCAAAGAAAGGGCGGGCTCCCGCAAAACCCTGACATCCCTTTGTTCGGCATGGTGTCTCGTCTTGACGAGCAGAAGGGGATTGATTTGCTGCTCCAAGTTATAGACCCGTTTATTACAGAAACAAGAGCACAACTGGTTATCCTTGGTGAGGGAAGAGAGCATTACCATAAATTGCTTGCCGAGGCAGCGCTAAAGTACCCCGATCGCCTCTCAGCATTCATTGACTATGATGAACGATTGGCCCGTCTTATTTACAGCGGCGGCGACATGTTCCTCATGCCCTCGCGTTTTGAGCCCTGTGGATTGGGGCAGCTCATAGCCATGCGATATGGTGCTATCCCTGTGGTGCGACATACCGGGGGGCTGGCTGATACAGTGAAAGATGTGACTCAAGCAAACGGGAATGGCTTTGTGTTTCAAAATTATACAGTCTTGGAAATGCTGGATGCTATAAAAAAAGCCGAGGAGAGCTTCTATCACCGGGCTGAATGGCAAAACCTGATGAGACGCAATATGAAGCTAGATTTCTCCTGGAAGGGCCCGGCTAGAAAATACGAAGAGATTTATCTGCGAACACGGAATGTGTCTCAGCCTTACCAGCCATAGCCACCGGCTAGCAAGTATTTTCACGAGTTTTGCTCGATCTTGCTTTCAAGCTTGTCTTCCTATCTTTCCCAGCATGATAGGTGAAAAGTTCAACGCCTGGAGTTGACCATCTTTGCATATGTTCATTGACAGACGCATACGAATAAGGCACAATTTTTCTTTGAATATAGTATGGTGATGGAGCAATAAGGCGAGGCTACAGGACTATGGAAGAACCGACAGGTCAAGTACGGATGATCATTGAAGGGCTAAAGCCTGAAATCGACGGCGGCCGCTTCCCCATCAAGCGAGTTATCGGCGAAAGAGTATCCGTGGAAGCCGACATTTTTGTCGATGGCTATGATGCCACATCGGCTTTGCTCCTCTATCGTAAGGAAAATGACTCTGAATGGGCTGAAACTCCTATGGAACCACTAGCCAATGACCGCTGGCGCGGCTCGTTTGTGGTCGCCGAGCTCGAGCGCTATCGTTACACTATTCTGGCCTGGGTTGACCAGTTCAAGTCATGGAGGCGAGACTTAACAAAGAAGTTCCAGGCAGGCCAAGAAGTCTCGATTGAGCTTCTGGTAGGGGCTCAGTTGCTTACAGAAGCAAGCCAGCGGGTTCCTGAACCTCAGGGACAAAAGATGAAAGAATGGGCAAGCACCTTGCACTCTACACAAGCGGCAGAGCAGGCGAAGGTCCAGCTAGCTCTAAGCGAGGAGCTGTCGGAACTCATGGATAAGTACCCTGACAGGCGATTTGCCACCACTTATCCCAAAGAGCTTGTAGTGGTGGTTAACAGGGAAAAAGCTCGCTTTAGCACCTGGTACGAGATGTTTCCCCGTTCTTGTGCTCCTGAGTCCGGACGCCACGGAACTTTCAAGGACTGCAAGGTTCGCCTTCCTTATATTGCAGCCATGGGTTTCGATGTACTCTATTTCCCCCCAATCCACCCCATCGGCCACGCGCACCGTAAAGGGAGAAATAATAATCCTGTAGCAAACCCGGATGACCCAGGGACCCCTTGGGCCATCGGCTCGAAAGAAGGAGGACACAAGTCCGTTCACCCCCAACTTGGCACCTTGGAGGATTTCCAGGGCTTTGTAGCCAAGGCTCGCCAATATGGTATTGAAATCGCTCTGGACATTGCCTTCCAGTGCGCTCCTGATCACCCCTATGTAAAGGAACATCCAGAATGGTTTCGCTGGCGCCCCGATAACACTGTGCAGTATGCGGAAAATCCGCCTAAAAAATACGAGGATATCTACCCCTTCGAGTTCGAGACCGAGAATTGGCAAGAGCTCTGGGAAGAGCTCAAGAGTATCGTGCTCTTCTGGATCGAACAGGGCATCCGCATCTTCCGCGTAGACAACCCTCATAACAAGCCCTTCCGTTTCTGGGAGTGGTTGATCACCGATATTAAAATGTCATACCCCGATGTCATTTTCCTCTCCGAAGCATTCACCCGTCCCAAGGTGATGTACCAATTGGCCAAGCTAGGCTTTACTCAGTCCTATACCTATTTTGCCTGGCGCAACACCAAGTTGGAGCTGACACAATACTTCACCGAGTTGACTCAAACGGAGGTTCGAGAGTATTTCCGTCCCAACCTCTGGTCGAACACGCCGGACATTTTGACCGAATATCTTCAGTTTGGCGGACGGGCGGCATTTATGGCCCGATTGGTTCTGGCAGCTACCTTAGGAGCCAGCTATGGCATCTATGGCCCAGCTTTTGAGCTCTGTGAAAATCGTCCCAGGGAACCGGGAAGCGAAGAGTATCTCGACTCAGAAAAATACGAGATCAAGCATTGGGACATTGCCAGCCCCGACACTCTGAAGGATTTCATCGCCCGGGTCAATCGGATTCGGCGGGAGAACCCTGCCCTTCACAGCGACTGGAGCCTTCGTTTCCACGAAATAGACAACGGGCAGCTAATTTGCTACAGCAAGCGCACCGATGACCTCTCCAATGTTGTCCTGGTGGTGGTGAACCTGGATCCGCACCATACCCAGTCGGGCTGGGTAGAGTTCCCTCTGGAGGAACTGGGCATCGACCCCCAAAAGCCTTACCAGATGCACGACCTCTTGAGCGATGCCCGCTATCTCTGGCAGGGGTCGCGAAACTATGTTGAACTCAACTCGCAAGTCGTCCCCGCTCACGTCTTCCGTATGCGTCGGCGGGTGCGCACGGAGCGAGACTTTGATTATTATATGTAGAGGGAAAATTTATATTTAAATGTTGTATCACTGCCGGGAGACAATCTGACTGAACAATGAGTGCTAAATCAATAATTTTGGTAGTGGATAGCAACAATAGTAACCTGGAACTTGTGTCGCAGCAACTCGGACAAGCAGGTTATCAGACGCTTACTGCTGCCAGCCTGGAGGAACTTGACCAGGCTATTCAAGGGGAGGAGAAAACCGCACTTTCCCTGATAGACATCTCCGGGTTTGACCGGCATATCTGGAAAAGCTGTGAAGAGTTACACAAGGCCAAGACACCTTTCATCGTGATCTCACCCCGGCGCAGCCCCAATATTCAACGGCAACATATACACACAGTGCTTGGTGACTAGGATATGAAGGAACGAAGTCATATAGGACCATCGTCATTCAGGGATGATCCTCTTTGGTATAAGAACGCTATAATCTATGAGCTTCACATTCGTGCCTTCTCAGACAGCCAAGGGGATGGTGTGGGCGACTTTTTAGGTCTTACAGAGAAGCTTGATTACCTTGAAGATTTAGGGGTTACAGCCCTCTGGTTGCTCCCGTTTTATCCTTCACCTTTGAAGGATGATGGTTATGATATCTCCGACTACACCAGCATCCAACCCATCTATGGGAACATGCGCGATTTCAAGGCTTTTGTGGATGAAGCACACCAGCGCGGCTTGCGTGTCATCATAGAGGTAGTCGTTAACCACACTTCTGACCAGCACCCCTGGTTCCAGCGAGCCCGACGGGCAGCAGCGGGAAGCCGCTGGCGCGACTTTTATGTTTGGAGCAACACGCCAGAAAAGTACCAGGACGCCCGCATCATTTTTAAGGACAGTGAATACTCAAACTGGACATGGGACCATGTAGCCAAGGCATATTACTGGCACCGCTTTTATTCACACCAGCCTGACCTGAACTATGACAACCCCGCCGTTAGACGGGCTATCTTGAGAGTTATAGATTTCTGGCTAAGGCTCGGAGTTGATGGACTTCGGGTTGATGCGGTGCCTTATCTCTACGAGCGGGACGGCACCAATTGTGAAAACTTACCCGAAACACACGCTTTTCTGAAGGAGCTACGCAAGCACGTCGATGGGAAGTTCAGAAATCGCATGCTCCTGGCAGAAGCAAACCAGTGGCCAGAGGATGCGGTGGCCTATCTTGGCAATGGAGATGAGTTCCACATGGCTTTTCACTTTCCTCTTATGCCACGTATGTTTATGGCTATCCGTATGGAAGACCGCTTCCCGCTCATTGACATTCTCCGGGAGACACCAGCGATTCCGGAGGCCTGCCAGTGGGCTATTTTTCTCCGCAACCATGATGAGCTAACTCTTGAGATGGTCACAGATGAAGAACGTGATTACATGTATCGGATGTATGCCAGTGACCCTGCTGCCCGGCTCAACCTCGGCATCCGCCGGCGCCTGGCACCACTTTTGAATAATGACCGCAAAAAAATTGAACTGATGAATGGCTTGCTTTTTTCCCTGCCAGGTACGCCAGTGATTTACTACGGTGATGAAATCGGCATGGGGGACAACTTCTATCTCGGTGACCGCAATGGGGTGCGTACCCCGATGCAATGGAGCCCCGATCGGAATGCTGGATTCTCCCACGCCAACCCCCAAAAACTTTATCTCCCCCCAATTATCGACCCCGAATATCACTACGAGTCTATCAATGTAGAGAACCAGCAAAATAATCCCGACTCTCTTCTCTGGTGGATGAAGCGCACCATTGCTCTTAGGAAGCGGTTTAAGGCTTTTGGACGAGGGAGCCTTGAATTTCTTCAACCGAAAAATCGCAAGATACTGGCCTTCCTTCGCCGCTACCAGGATGAGGTCATTCTGGTCGTGGCTAATCTCTCACGTGCTGCCCAGCAAACTCAACTTGAGCTTACCGAATTTCAAGGAAGAGTGCCTATTGAGCTCTTCGGACGGGCAGAGTTCGCTCCCATTACCGATGGTCAATACTACTTTACCCTTGGCCCGTATGCTGTTTACTGGTTTTTCCTCGAATCAGAACGCGCTGAGACGCTTCGCCTTCGTGCCTTGTCTCCAGAGGCCGTGGTGACCCTTCTCACTCTGGCTGAGACAGAGAAAGAGCTCTTTGTAAAAGAGAATTGGTTTGTCCTGGAAGCAGTTCTGCTGGACTACATAAGGGGCCGCCGATGGTTCCGTGGGAAAGCGCGAGCATCCTGGGCACTGCAGATTTTAGATGTCATACCTATACATTCTCCAGAGTTTGCTGCCAACCTTGTCTTAATTGAAGTGGAATATACTGAAGGAGACCCGGAGACATATGTACTTCCCCTTACCAGCACCCCTGCCGTGCAGGCAGGCGAGATTATGGCTGAGTATCCTCATGCTGTTATCGCCCGCCTGAAACCCGGAAAAAGCGATGGTGATAACGAGAGCTTACTCTATGATGCACTGGTAAACAAGACCTTTTGCAAATTCCTAATAGAAGCCATTGGGCGACGGCGTCACTTCAAAGGAAAGACTGGCGAAATCTTAGCATCACGAACCCGAGTCTTTCGTAACGTCCACGGAGCGTCTGAAGTCTCCCTGGAACCTGTTCCCGTTAAGGCAGAGCAGACCAATACATCTGTGGTCTACGGAGATCGGCTAATCCTAAAACTATTTCGCCGCATCGAGGAGGGAATTAACCCCGAGCTGGAAATCGGTCGATTTCTCACAGAAAGAACTACTTTCCCTCATATTTCACAGGTAGCTGGTGCCCTTGAGTACCATCGTAGGAAGGACAAGATAATAACTCTAGCCACCCTTCAGAGCTTTGTGCCGAACGAAGGAGATGCCTGGCAATATACCCTGGACTCCTTAAATCGCTATTTTCAATATGTACTGGGACATCCCACGGTACAGGTGCCACCCATTCCTGAGAAACACCTGTTGTCTTTGCTCAAGGAGCCACCTGCGCTGGCCCAAGAGACCATCGGTCCCTATCTCGTTTCGGCACAACTTTTAGGAAGGCGCACTGCTGAACTCCATGTGGCCCTGGCCTCGGCACCGGATGACTCAGAATTTGCCCCAGAGCCATTCTCTCTTATTTACCAGAATTCACTCTGCCATGCCATGCGGAGCTTTGCTACTCAGACATTGCAACTGCTGCAGGAGCAGCTAAAGGAGCTCCCGGAGGAGCTTAGGGAAAATGCTCAACAGGTTCTCGACTCGGAGAAGATCATCATGCAACGCTTTCAGTTGCTTCGTAATCGAAAAATTTCGGCGACACGAATACGTTGCCACGGGGACTACCATCTAGGGCAGGTGCTCTATACGGGTAAGGATTTCGTTATCATCGATTTTGAGGGCGAACCGGCACGCTCCTTGAGCGAGCGGCGGATCAAGCGTTCACCTCTAAGGGATGTTGCTGGTATGATACGTTCGTTCCACTACGCTGCCCACAGCGCTCTACTCCGCCAGGCCTCACTGGCTCTTAAACCGGAGGACCTGCCTGCGCTGGAACATTGGGCGCAATTCTGGTACGTCTGGGTTTCATCATCCTTCCTTATGTCCTATTTGAACGGCGTTGAACAAGCCCAATTGCTTCCTGATGACCCAGAACAACTGAGGATTCTTCTGGACGCATATCTCTTAGAAAAGGCTGTCTATGAAATTGGCTATGAGCTGAATAATCGTCCAGACTGGTTGAAGGTGACGCTTCAGGGTATATTACAACTACTGAAAGCTGAAGAATGAGCATCGACTGTGGAGATATTCTTCTATATACTTAAGTAACCGGTATATGTGGTTAAGCAAAGCAATTCAAATAGGAGACATTATCCAGAAATGACAGAGGGAAAAGGCAGAGGGAAAGAGATGTCCTCCAAGGATGAGATGTATACTCAGCCAGTGCGCTATGACATAAGCATGCTGACCAATGACGACCTTTTTCTCTTTAATGAAGGGTCTCATTATCGACTTTATGAGAAGCTTGGAGCTCATCCCGTAACGGTGGATGGAGTGGAAGGAACCTATTTCGCCGTGTGGGCACCTGATGCTAAGCATATCTCTGTCATAGGTGAGTTTAACGGCTGGGATAAGTCGAGCCATCCACTGCGTCCAAAAGGGCAATCCGGTATCTGGGAAGGATTTATCCCCGGTGTGACTAAGGGCACACTCTACAAGTATTACCTCGTCTCCCATCGCCGCGGCTATCATGTGGAGAAAGCCGACCCATTTGCCTTCCATACCGAAACGCCTCCCAAAACAGCCTCCATTGCCTGGAACTTGGATTATAGCTGGGGAGACCAGGCATGGATGGAGAAGCGACACGCTTGTAATGCCCTTGATGCTCCCATCTCTGTCTACGAGATGCATCTGGGCTCCTGGCAGCGGGTGCTTGAGGAGGGGAATCGCTACCTTAGCTACCGGGAACTGACTCCCAGGCTGGCTGAGTACCTGAAGCAGCTGGGATTTACCCATGTCGAGTTTCTACCGATAATGGAGCACCCGTTCTATGGCTCCTGGGGTTATCAGTTAACAGGATACTTTGCCCCGACGAGCCGCTACGGTACCCCCCAGGATTTCATGTACCTTGTTGACTATTTACACCAGCATGACATAGGTGTAATCCTTGATTGGGTACCTTCTCATTTCCCCAATGATGAACACGGACTGGGATATTTCGATGGAACACATCTCTACGAGCACGGTGACCCAAGACAGGGCATTCATCCCGACTGGAACAGTTTTATTTTCAACTATGGTCGGGACGAAGTGAGAAGCTTTCTCCTTAGCAGCGCACTGTTCTGGCTGGACAAATACCACGTCGATGATCTACGTGTAGATGCAGTGGCCTCCATGCTCTATCTGGATTACGGCCGTAAAGAGGGTGAATGGATACCCAACAAGTATGGAGGGCGGGAGAACCTGGAAGCTATTGCCTTCTTACGTCGCTTTAATGAAGCGGTTTATCAAGAAAGCCCTGGTGTACAAACCATTGCTGAGGAATCCACTGCCTGGCCCATGGTATCTCGTCCAACCTACCTGGGAGGCCTGGGATTTGGCCTGAAGTGGGACATGGGCTGGATGCATGATACCCTGGAGTACATGACCAAGAATCCCATATATCGGAAACACCATCATAATAACCTGACTTTCCGCTTAATTTATGCCTTCTTCGAAAACTTTGTCCTGCCGCTTTCCCACGATGAAGTTGTACATGGCAAGGGCTCGCTCTTAGGAAAGATGCCCGGAGATGACTGGCAAAAGTTCGCCAACTTGAGGCTCCTTCTGGGATATATGTATGCCCAGCCCGGGAAAAAGCTCCTATTTATGGGAGGGGAGTTTGGCCAGTGGCGGGAGTGGGTACACGACGAGAGCCTGGAATGGCACCTTCTTGACTACCCGCCACATTCTGGCCTTAAACGCTGGGTTGAAGACTTAAACCGATTTTATCGGGGACAGCCGGCTCTCTACGAATTGGACTTTGAACAGGCAGGCTTCGAATGGATTGACTGTAATGATGTCGAGCACAGCGTGGTCAGTCTCATGCGCAAAGGGCGTTCACCAGACGATCTTCTTGTGGTCGTTTGTAACTTCACTCCCACAACTCATTCTAATTATCGAATTGGCGTACCGCAGCCAGGGTTCTGGAAAGAGCTATTAAACAGCGACGCCAGAGAATATGGAGGCACTGGTCAAGGTAATCTGGGTGGAGTGGAAGCAGCGCCGATTCCCTTGCATGGCCGCCCCTATTCCCTGACCTTCACCCTGCCGCCCCTGGCCATCGTGTTTTTTAAATCCTCACAGTGAGATGAAGTAGCAATTTTCGCAACACGCTGTAAGACTCTTACATACAGAATATACAAAGATTACCCTGGCACGACTACTGGACTTTGTTCACCTTGAGCAGATTAGTGGAGCCGGCTACTCCAACAGGAATGCCACCGGTAATCACTATCAAATCGCCCGGCTTTGCCAGCCCCAACTCTTTGGAAAGCTTAGCACCCATGGTAAACAATTCTTCCACCGACGAGGCCCCGGCTATCTGGAAGGGGTAAACACCCCAGCGCAGGAGCAAGCGTCCGACTACAGTAGCGCTAGGAGTTATCGCCAGAATGGGCATTCTGGGACGGTATCTCGACACCCGTCCTGCTGTGCTGCCAGACTGAGTAAAGGCCACAAGAGCCACCGCCCCAAGACTGTGAGCCGTATGACAGGCACTGTAACTTATCAGTTCATCCGTCTTATGCTCCAACCATCTGCCTCTTTCTGATAGTATCTGCTCGTAGGGTAGTTCATCTTCTGCTTCCCGGGCAATCTTCGCCATCATTTTAACTGCTTGCACTGGATACTTCCCGATGGAGGTCTCTGCTGAGAGCATGATGGCATCAGTACCATCAAATATGGCATTAGCCACATCAGTGACCTCGGCCCGAGTTGGCCGGGGAGCGTTCACCATTGATTCCAGCATCTGAGTGGCGGTAATTACCGGCTTACCTGCCTGATTGCATTTCTTAATAAGCTTCTTCTGCACCAGTGGCACTTTCTCCAGAGGGATGTCCACGCCAAGGTCTCCCCGCGCTACCATTATGCCTTCGCTGGTTGCCAGTATACTGTCAAATTTATCAACTGCCACGCCCCTTTCAATCTTGGCAATAATTGGTATATCTGCATCGTTCTCATATAATATAGCTTTTACACTTGTTACGTCCTCAGCATTACTGACAAATGAGAGAGCCAGGTAATCAGGCTGCTGTCTGATAGCAAAGAGAATGCATTCCCGTAAAGTATCGGTAATGAAAGGACTAGAGATACGCATGCCAGGCACCACCAGCCCTCGTCCTTCGGTGAGTATTCCTCCAACCATGACCTTACATCTAACCTCTGTGCCTTGTCCCTCAAGTACCTTGAGTTGCATTGCACCGTCATCAAGCAACACGGTATCCCCCACTTTTATATCCTGAGGAAGGGTAGGAAGATTAATTGGTATTACCTTATCATCCCCCTCTATCTGCCTTGTGGTGAGGATAACCTGCGCACCCTTTTTCAGCTTGGCTTGACCATCTTGCAGCTTGCCCGTGCGATACTTTGGCCCGGGCAAGTCCACAAGTATAGCAACAGGGATTGCCAGACGGTGGGACAGCTTCCTTACGGTCTGGATATGGCGAGCGTGTTCCCTGTGGGTACCGTGGGATAGATTAAGCCTGGCGACATTCATGCCAGCCTTTATCAGTTGCTCAATCACAGCGGCCGAGCCAGTAGACGGACCGATGGTGCACACTATCTTGGTGCGCCTTTCAAAAAGATTGGAGCGTTTCATATCACCGCCTCGCTCTGCCAAAGTATTACCTATCAATAACTCCGATACCAGCCCTCAGTCACCGGGGCGAATTTGCCGTTTTCAGCCCCCAGCCTGAAATACCACGGCTTACCATAGTTATCAGCTATTTCAGCTAGTTTCTCCAACCTTGGAGCAGCTGTATTCTGGAAAAAATTCATCCTCTCATCCCGGGAACGAATTTGGGCACCCTCCTGCCACAGGGCACGCCCTGCCAGGAAACCGGAGGCTCCCGCCTTACAGGCTATCTCTACCTGTTTCTTGAATGAGTTGAAGTCAACACCGGCGCTGAGCAGCACCCAGGGTAGTCGGGATGCCTGGTTTAATTCCTGGCATAACCCCAGCAGCTTTTCCTCATCCTGTTCAAACTTAATATCGGCCGGGAATTCTGCTTTCAACACATCAATGGGCAAGGCAGTAATCTGTCGAGCAGTTTCGATTACCAGACCAGGCTTTATCTCAGCAAACTTCTTCGAGGATGTCCCGCCTTGATTTATGTGTTCTTTACGAATAGGACTCTCTTTTTCCTCAGTGGGATAGCTTACCGGCTCAACCAGAAAGGCTATATCCTCTTTAAGGCATTGGTCGGCTAGCCTTGCCACCAAATCGAGCTGTTTTGAGGCGACATCCTTTAGGTCGGGCCTGAAGTAGATTAAAAGCTTGACCGCTGAAGCTCCCATTTTTTTCACTTTTTTTACGCTCCAGCCGGGCAAAAGCTCAGTAATTCTAGCCGTACTGTCTCCGGTATAACCGGTCTTTTCAATGCTGACAAGAAGCCCTTTAGGTCCGGGCAAGAGACCTGCAGCTATAGCCTGACCAGCTCCGTATTCCGGGTCAAGCAATACGGCACTGGCAAAAGGCGCTACCGCTTGACAGAGGTCAAGCTTAAAATCAACTATATCCTGGTAACTCACCGCAGCAGGGTTTTTCTCGTTCAGGGCCCGCTTAAGCGCTCCCCTGTGGTCAATGGCACACATTGTCATTATGCCCTTGGAATCAGCCAATTGCTGTAGTCCTCTTAGCTTGCCGATAGATATGTTCATCACATCACCTCATGGCAGACCATGTCCTTTCTTCTATTCACAAGTGAGCTTTTTCATCTCCTGGAGGGCAAAGGCAGCAGCACCGAGCACGCCAGAATTTCGACCCAGCTCAGCAGAAGCAAAGCGCACAGCCTGGAAAGACTCTTCATATGCTCTCTCACCAGCCGTCTTGAAAGCTGGCTCGAGCAGCATATTACCGATGTCCGATAAACCACCACCTATAACTATCAATTCGGGGTTGAATATGTTGATTAAATTAGCCAACCCCACACCTACGTAGTAGCCAGTCCGAGCAATAAGTTCTTTAGCCAGGCTATCACCCTGCTCGGCAGCGCTATGAATGACCTGTGCCGTCACCTTTTCCACGTCACCCCCAGCATATTCCAGGATGGATGTCCTGACTCCTTCTTTAATCCGATGCCTTGCCTCTCTAGCCAGGGCTGTCCCCGAGGCCAGTGTTTCCCAACAACCTCTGTTTCCACAGTTGCAGAGTGGACCTTCATCATTAATGGTCATGTGCCCCACCTCGCCAGCGGCACCACTAGCCCCACTGTAAATCTTACCATCAGTGATAATGCCTCCGCCGATGCCTGTGCTGAGAGTAATATAGATGAAGTTACGAACACCCCGGGCAGCGCCGAAATAAAATTCCCCCAGTGCAGCGGCATTGGCATCATTGATGACAAAGGTCTTCTTGCCCAGCCTTTCTTGCATTATGTCTTTTAGGGGAACGTTTCGCCACCCTGGCAAATTCGGTGAGGTAAAAAGTATGCCCGTCTCAGGGTTTGAGAGACCGGGTGCCCCAACTCCTATGGCAGTAAGCTCTGAAATGGCAACATTTGCCTGCTCTAAAGCACGATGTGCAGACTCTAAAATAGATTGAATAACTGCTTCATAGCCTTTTTGGGCTGGCGTTATATGGTGGTCGCGCGATAGCATTTTCCCCTCAGAGTTGGTCACTGCCGTCAGTATTTTGGTGCCTCCAAGGTCAACGCCAAGAATCAAAGGTGTTAAGTCCTCAGGCATTTTTACTCCCCGTCAGCATAGGAAACGCTCTTTCCACTCGCAGCCCATCCTACCATCAATCATTGTTTACTGCTATGCCCTATTGTATACTGGTGTAAACAACAATTCCAAGATATCAAATTTGTCGTGGATAATCAAAAGCGCGGTAAAATCGCCAACTCTTCCACCCCGAACCTGGATGACTCGGATAAGGGACAAGTCAGCATGAGCTTTCCCAGAGCAAGCGGCATATTACTACACCCGACCTCACTCCCGGGCCGATTCGGGATAGGAGACTTGGGAAAGGAGGCTTATCAGTTTGCAGATTTTCTGGCTAGCACTGGGCAACGTCTTTGGCAGATTTTGCCCCTGGGCCCCACCGGCTACAGCAATTCTCCATACCAGTGCCTTTCTGTCTTCGCTGGAAATCCGCTGCTTATAAGTCTGGAAAGACTGGTTGAAGATAAGTTCCTGGAACCTGCTGACTTAGAGAATAGGACTTCCTTCCCTAAAGACAGGGTTGACTATGACTCAGTTACCAGGTTTAAGATGCCCTTGTTGAAAAAGTCCTTTGAGACCTTCCAGAGGAAAGCTGCTCCAAGTGAGCAGGAGCAATTCGAAGTTTTCTGTCAGCAGAACACTTCTTGGCTTGAAACTTACTCCTTGTTTATAGCATTGAAAGAGGCTCATGGCCTCGCTGCCTGGAACACCTGGGAGGAAGGTCTCCGAAGACGTCAGCCGAAGCCTCTCGAACGCTGGAGCAAAAAGCTGGACCACGAAATCTGCTGCCACAAATATCAACAATATCAGTTTTTTAAGCAGTGGTCTGAACTAAAGAAGTATTGCAATGAGCGCGGGATCAGGCTCATCGGTGATATGCCCATATTTATTGCCCTTGATAGCGCTGAGGTCTGGTCGCACCCGGAAATGTTCTATCTGGATACCAGTGATAAACCAACGGTGGTGGCCGGGGTGCCGCCTGACTATTTTAGCAAGACAGGGCAATTATGGGGAAATCCCCTCTATCGCTGGGATGTAATGGCCAGGGACGGCTATGCGTGGTGGATTGAGCGCTTCCGGGCAACACATGCCTTGGTGGACATCATCAGGTTGGACCATTTTCGCGGCTTCGAGAAATACTGGGAAGTTCCAGGCACAGATATCACTGCCATGAATGGGCGGTGGGTTTCCGGACCGGGGGTTGAACTCTTTAAAGCCGTACAGAAGGCATTAGGCACCCTACCCATTATTGCTGAGGACTTAGGTATAATCACACCAGAAGTAGACGCACTTAGAGACCAGCTTGGCTTTCCGGGGATGCGGGTTCTCCAGTTTGCCTTTGACAGTGACCCCAAAGCTGATGATTACAAGCCTCACAACTACCCGCGAAACTGCGTAGTGTACACTGGCACCCACGACAACAATACAACCATTGGCTGGTTCAAGGGTAGCACAATAAAGGATACCACTCAGAGCAGGGAGGAGAAAAAGAGAGAGAAGCAGGTTGCCTTGAAGTACCTTGGCACAGATGGACACGAGCTCAATTGGGATTTCATCCGCCTGGCTTTGATGTCTGTCGCCGATACAGCTATCATCCCTATGCAAGATGTTTTGGGATTGGGAAGCGAAGCCAGGATGAATTTTCCAGGTACTACGGAGGGAAACTGGTGCTGGCGTTTTGTGCCTGATATGCTTACCGCAGAAATCAAAGACAGGTTAAAGGAATTAACTGCACTCTATGGACGGTAATTACAGCTTGATGGGCTTGTACCGGAAGGTTTTTTAGGTTGAAAAGACTAGCCTACAATTAAGAAAGTAAGCCAGCTTGACCATAACAGTCAGTAGTAATGTGCCTTTAGTGAGGCCAGTATTATGTCAAATCGAATCATTGATTATTACAGTTGTTGATAGTATACTGTCATTATACACAGAGGGGGAGGTATTCCATGAAATTATCTTGTCATCAAGAAAACTTAAATAGGGGGCTGAGCATCGTAGGGAGAGCTGTAGCCACTAGGTCCACTTTACCTATCACCCAAAATATCCTCTTATCCGCTGAGCAATCGCGTCTTAAATTGGCAGCCACCAACCTGGAAATGGCTACCACGTGCTGGATTGGTGCTGAAGTGAAACAGGAGGGAGACATAACTGTGCCTGCTCGCTTGCTCATCGACTTTGTTAATTCCTTGCCTAACGATTTAATTGAAATCAATCTTCCCGCTAACAGTCGCATCCTGGAACTTAAGAGCGGCCATTTCCAAGCCCATATTCACGGCATTGATGCCGCGGATTTCCCCCCTGTCCCCCAGATAACCGATGGCATAACTACCACCATTGAGGTAGCTAGCCTCAGGGAAGGAATTACACAGGTCGCCTTTGCTGCTGCCACTGAAGAATCCCGCCCGGTATTAACCGGAATTAACACTGAATTTGATGGAGAGCAACTCAACTTGGTGGCTGCCGATGGCTTCAGGCTAGCTGTTCATAAGACAACCCTCGGCTCGCCAGTCAGCGTGAAGACTACAGTTATCGTCCCAGCCAGAACCCTCAATGAACTGAATCGCCTTCTTGGTGAGCAGGAGGAACCAGTAGAAATCACCGTAAACGAAAAAAAGAGCCAGGTCCTCTTCCGCCTCAAAGATGCTGAGCTGGTTTCTCAGCTTATTCAAGGTTCCTTCCCCAATTATTCCCAGGTTATTCCTCAAAGCTATACCACGCGAGCTGTAGTAGACATTAATGAGTTTCTGCGGGTTACTAAAATGTCCTCCATATTTGCTCGCGATGCCAGTGGCATAGTTCGTCTGGTCATTACCCCGGGTAGTGAACTTACTCCAGGGAAGGTAACTGTTTCTGCTCAGGCTGAGGAGGTTGGAGACAATGTTGGTGAAATCGACGCTCTCACTGACGGAGAAGAGGCGAAAATCGCCTTCAATGTAAAATATCTTTCCGATGTTCTGTCTGTTCTTTCCCAAGCCCAGGTTGCTCTAGAGCTCACCACCCCCTCGAGCCCGGGAACCATCCGCCCTATAGGCGTGGACAATTACGTTCACGTGGTCATGCCGATGTTTGTCCAGTGGTGAGTAGGTACGAATCAGCCTCAATCACATCTGGCTTAATGGAAGCTATCTCTTCGAAAATGGCTTTTATTCCCGCTTCACTCCATGCTTCAATAATCCTATTGTAGAGTAGGCGAGCCTTCTCCGAACTATCACAAACAACTTCAACACATGCCACCGCATAAGCCAAAGGCAACGACGCTTCTGCCCAATAGTGAGGAGTATCTCTAAACCAAGATGTACCATTCATAATACGTCTTATTGCATCTTCAGCATTTTCAATAAACCCTATTTTACAATTTTATTCCTTGACGTAGACATAATATTTCTCAATTGATATAATCCCATCATGTCATGCCTTGTTTTCATAGATACAAATATCTATCTTGACTCCTACAGGTATAGAAATGACCTATCCCTATCCCTATTACAACGTCTTGATAATAATCATGACCGTATTATTACTACCGCAGAAGTAGAGATGGAGTATAAGAAAAACCGTCAGAAAGTTATCCTAGAGGCTCTTCACTCCATAAAACCTCAGAGCGCTGGTCAATTAAATATACCGTCTTTTCTTAAAGAATCAACATATAACAAGACTTCTTCACGCCTTGACAGGGAATGGAATACTCTTGCAAACAAATTACTTTCACGCACTGAGAAATTACTAGAATCTCCAGGTCGATACGACCCAGTCTACAAAATTCTTCAAAGGCTCTTCAAGTCTAGAGCTACGTGCCATTTGAATCGGGGCAGCAAAATACGTGAGGAAATCCGCGAAAACGCTCAGAAACGCTATACACTGGGTTACCCCCCTAGAAAACCTAATGATACATCAATCGGTGATTCTATCAATTGGGAATGGATTATCTATTGTGCTACTCAATGTCACGATGACATTGTTCTCATTTCACGAGATTCCGATTATGGAGCACTAAATAAAAATAATTACTATCTTAACGACTGGCTCCGGCAGGAATTCAAGGAACGTATTAGCCGTAGGCGTTCAATCACACTCACGGGGCGACTATCCGAAGGATTCAAAATCGCAGGTATCACAGTTTCTGAAGAAGAAGAACAAGTAGAAGAAAAATTCCTACAGGCTTCTCAAGAAGCTGCAACGATAGCTAATAAACTATACGAACTACGCAATCGCTTAAGCCATATAAACGAAGTTATTTCACTTTACGATTACCCCGATAATATCTTTTCCACTGTTCCTTCCTCAAGAAATTTAATAGATGATGAACCTTCTCAACCAGAACAATTGGACAAAGAATCAGATAAGAAATCCAGTTGAATGTCATTCCCCGCCTGAAAAATATGAAGATACATACGCATGAAAAGACAAACATCTCCATGTTCGTGCACTTGTGATTTCCTCCCCTATTTCAGAGCCGAATACAAACATCAGGTCTAAGAATTGGTCTTATTAATGCCAACTCTTTACTTTTTTCCTGTGATATGATATTATTGTATATTGCGGAGGTGTAAAATGCTTGAAAAAATAAGGGATTGCCTTAACGAAGTCATAGACATAGCAAATGAATGCCCAGAGAAGTATCAAGTAAAATGCTTTGAGATCCTTCTGAACTCTTTGGTAAAGGGAGAGACTCTAGCTGGTGCCCCAGTTATTGGTCCCAAGGTAACTGGGAAACTTAAGCCCGAGTTCTTCTCTCGCTATAGCATTTCTGAAGATGAGTGGACCCGAGTATTCCATTTTGACGGTACTTCATGTTCAATTATCGTAAGTGATCTGATAGAGAAGGCTGTATCTAAAAAGCAGGTCAGATTAGGTCTGCTTTTAGGTATCAAGAGTCTATTAGAAATCGGTCAAGCTACCATTTCAAAGGAGTCACTCATTGATATGTGTGAGCAGTACGCTACATATGATTCATCAAATTTTGCAACACATATGAAGAAACAGAAGAACCTATTCTTGCCCAAAGGCGATGGCTGGTTACTAACAATGCCAGGTCAGGAGAAAGCAGCTGAGGTTATCAAAGAGTTGGCACAATGACCCCTTCTGAATTAATTGACCAACTAAAGAGCCGTCTTCCATCTGACATTGCCTCTGACCTTATCAATAACTTCGTACAAATAAGAACTGACGTAATCACGGGGACCCTTGAGAGGTCAGCACCGGGTAAATTCGTTGAAACTGTAGTGCAGGTTCTCCAGTTTCTGGATGATGGGCAATTCGATACGAGTCCCAAAGTGGATGAGTACCTAAGAAACTTAGAATCCCGTTCTACAAATTTACCTGAGGACTTGAGGGTAACTTTAGCCCGTGTCGCACGAGCAAGTTATACATTGCGAAATAAGCGTAGTATTGCCCATAAGGGAGGTGTAGATCCAAATATCTATGACCTTCACTATCTTTATTCCACTAGCCAGTGGATTCTGTCTGAGATCGTAAGGCAGGTACTTTCAAGTGATATGAACAGCGCTGGAAATCTCATTGAATTCATTCAAATTCCAGTTAGTCTTATCGTTGAGGATTTTGGAGATAAGAGGCTTGTTCTGAAATTAGGCACTGCAGAGGAAGAGCTTCTAACTCTATTGCTGCACTATTATCCTGTGCCTGTCTTAGCGTCTCAAATTCACAAAGATATGGACCGACGAGCTTACTCAACCGTTTCAAATGCTACCGGTTCGGCATATAGGAAAAAACTTATTGAAGGTAATAGGCAACGAGGCTATAAACTCACTACTCTTGGTCACCAACGGGCAAAAGAGCTTGCAAGAGCAACTGTTATTGGTTAAACATCTCTGAGCTTGTACCTTTTGCTAATTCCCATTTTCCTCAGAATTACCATAGACAAGACTGTGTTTTATCTGTTAAATCTATCTAAAATAGTTATACAGTAACGTACGCATGAAAGGGCAAACATCCCCATGTTCGTTCAATGGTAACAAAATAATAACTTGTTGGGTAACAATTGCTTGTTTTGTTACCTAACATTTCTGACTTTCGTGTGGTCCTGCATTGTGTTAATCATGATTCATTCAAACTTTGGTGAACTAATCAGAATCCAGGCGGTCTGTCGCGGTGGCTAGGGTGCCTTCCCTGTGGATTGAAACGGGGAGCGTGTTTCGTCCTACCGGGATTATTGTGGACCCTGCGGAACTGCTCTACACCAGCTAGCATAAGAAAGGTTAAATGTCTTCATCATATGGTTCTTCCCTTCTTGCCACCCTGACGTTTGGCTTCAGAGCCGGAGGGAAAAATGTTCTTGACCATCCGTTCATATAAA
>Ga0209986_10000631_pt1 | contig 34433 bp, 31 predicted proteins | sample BlataG_FD_183168 | JGI IMG/M metagenome (GOLD analysis project Ga0209986, IMG submission 183168) | Deep subsurface microbial communities from Black Sea to uncover new lineages of life (NeLLi) - Black_00105 metaG (SPAdes) (version 2) | ecosystem: Environmental > Aquatic > Marine > Oceanic >...
TACCGCAGAACCGGCGGCAGGTTTACGAACTGGCCGCCGGTTTCACTGGTGACGACCCGCCCGGCACGTCGCCCGCTGGCTTCGGCGGCACCACGGTACGGATACCGAGTTCGACGAGCTGTTTCGTATCGACCGCCGCCGGGGCCCCAGTCATCAGGTCGCTCGCCTTCTGCGTCTTCGGGAAGGCAATCACGTCGCGGATCGATTCCAGCCCGCCAAAGAGCATCACCCAGCGATCGATGCCCAGGGCAATCCCGCCATGCGGTGGAGCACCGCTGGCCAGGGCCTCCAGCAGAAAGCCGAACCGTTCCTGGGCCAGCTCAGGTGAGATGCCGAGCAGGTCGAACACCTGCTGCTGCACCTTGGAGTTGTGAATCCGGATCGTGCCCCCGCCCGCCTCCGAGCCGTTGATCACCAGGTCGTAGGCCACGGCCCGGCAGCCGGCCGGGTCGCTGGCCAGTTTGTCGAGGTCCTCCGGCCGCGGTGCCGTGAACGGGTGGTGCATGGCAGCCCAGCCCCCCGTCTCGTCGTCGCGGGCAAACATCGGGAAATCGACCACCCACGAGGCATGCAACTGGCTTTCATCGTAGAGCCCGAGCGTCTTCCCCAGGTGCTTGCGGAGCGTGTGCAGGGCCTTGCAGGTGACATCAAAGCTGTCGGCCGAGATCAACGCCAGGTCGCCCGCTTCGGCCTGCAGGGCTGAGCGGATGGCCTTCCCCACGCCGTCTCCCAGATTTTTTGCGACCGGACCTGTCCAGTTGCCCTCTGCGTCAAGCTTCAGCCAGACCAGACCCTTGGCGCCCGCCTCAACCGCGATGGCAGTGAGATTGTCGAGATCCTTGCGGGAGAATCGCTCGGCAACGCCCGGCACCCGGATGCCGCGGACACGGCCGCCGGCAGCGAGGGCCCCCTTAAACACCCGAAACTCGCTGCCGCTGACCGCAGCCGCCAGATCGATGATCTCCAGGCCGAACCGCAGGTCGGGGGCGTCGTGGCCGAACCGCTCCATGCACTCGTCCCAGGTGATCCGGGGCAGGGGCAGGACGACCTCGATCCCCAGAATCTCTCGGGCGGTCTTTTCGACCAGCGTCTCGATCACCTGCATCACGTCGTCGGCTTCCACGAACGACATCTCGAGGTCAAGCTGGGTGAACTCCGGCTGTCGGTCGGCCCGCAGGTCTTCGTCGCGAAAGCACTTGGCGACCTGCACATAGCGGTCGAAGCCGGCGATCATCAGCAGCTGCTTGTAGAGTTGCGGCGACTGGGGCAATGCAAAGAACGCTCCATGCTCAAGCCGGCTCGGCACCAGGTAGTCGCGGGCCCCCTCCGGCGTGCTGCGGCCCAGCATCGGCGTTTCCACGTCGATGAAGCCGAGTTCATCGCAGTGGTCCCGCATGAGCTTCACGATCCGGCTGCGGAGGAGCAGGTTCCGCTGCATGTCGGCCCGCCGCAGGTCGAGCCAGCGGTTTTTCAGCCGGATGTCCTCGCCGGGCAGATCGCTGCCACCCGGCTGGAAGACCGGTGTGACCGCCTCGTTGAGGACAGTCAATGCGCCGCAGACCACCTCGATTTCGCCGGTGGCGAGCTTGGGGTTGGTCGTGCCCTCCGGCCGCCGGCCGACTCGCCCGGTGGCAGCCAGCACCCACTCCGACCGGGCGGCCCGGGCCCGGGCCATCACCTCGGCTGGGGCATCGGGGCCGATCACGACCTGGGTGCGACCCCAGCGATCCCGCAGGTCGATGAAAATCACGCCCTTATGGTCACGGACACGGTCCACCCAGCCGCAGAGGGTCACGGTCTGGTCGAGATGATCGGGGCGGAGTTCACCGCAGGTGTGGGTGCGAAGCACGACAGGCACAGCCTTTCAAAAGAAGCGGGAGACGGGCAGGAGAGCCAGCCAGCAAACCGGACTTGCCGCCAGGGTCCCCGATTGTGCGGGGAGAATCTCACTTCTCCAAGCACCCCTCCCAGGAATCGGGGGCGGCGGCCGTTTGGGTGTGAGTTGTCCAGGCCGTTCAATCAGGCGGAGCTTTTGGCAACGCAGCGAAAACCAGGATGCTCACCGCCAGCAGAATCGAGATGACGAGTACCACAATCGCGGCAATCATCAGGTAACCGCTGGCGTCGGCATTCTCGGCTGATGACGTCGCCACCGCGAGGATGCCCAGGAGAGCGAACAGCCCGGCCGAGCCGATTGCCGACCAACTGAGGTAGCGTTCGATCATCGCAGCAGATTCACTCGGCGGGAAAACTGTGGGCAATCATGCCGCCCGGACGGGGCGGCTGCCGCATCGTCACGAATTCTCACGCATCGACCGCCCGCCGGCAAAGGCCAGTTCCAACTGCCCGTCGCCCACCTCCCCGTCGGCAAACTCGCGGAACATCAGGCTCGGCTGGATATCGCGGTTGTGCTGGTACTTGTCACTGGCGTACTCGGTGATGGCACCCGTGATCTGATGGAAAAAGATCTGACAGATCGGCACCCCTGGGTAGATCTTGACCGGCTGCACGGCAAACATTTCCAGCGTCCAGTAGCCGGCAAAGCCGACGTCTCCGAAACCGGCGGTGACATGGACAAACAGGCCCAGCCGGCCGATCGAGCTGCGGCCCTCGATCATCGGGACCAGATTGTGGGTTTCCGTTCGTTCGACCGTCCGGCCGAGATAGAGCTGGTTGGGGGTGAGTACCAAGCCTTCTTCAGGAATCTGCACCCGGGCCACCCGGTTGCTCTTCCGCATGTCGAGCACAACCTCTTCATAGACCAACAGTTCGTCGTGCAGCGACAGGTTGTAGCTGTTGGGGTTGAGCCGGGACTCATCGAAAGGGTCGATCAGGATGTTGCCGCCGAGTTGCTGCCTGATCTCGTTGCCGGAGAGAATCATCGCCAGGTTCCTTGCGGGCTGCGGGGGGCTCGTCGCTCAGAACCACGGGGACGTCTGGGAGGCCACCCCGCGGCACAGCCGGCAGTGTAAGGATTTGGTGAAGGGCTGTCGCCGATTTTTTTGGTGCCCTACCGTCACAGCTCCCGCCGATGCGGTCCTGCAGGCCTCACGACCGTCAGGGCCGGGGCAGGCCCACCCTGGGGCAGAGGTCGGCCAGCCCGCAGCCCTCGCACCGCGGGCGGCGGGCGGGGCAGGGGCCGCGACCGTGCTCGATCAGCCGATGGCTCAGGGCAATCCAGTGGTCGCGGGGCATCACTTTGACGAGGTCGCGTTCCGCCCGCACCGCGTCAGTTGAACGGGTGAGTCCCAGCCGCCGCGAGAGCCGGCCGACGTGGGTGTCGACGACGATTCCCTCGGCCTGACCAAAGCCGCTGCCGAGCACCACATTCGCCGTTTTGCGGCCCACTCCTGGCAGGCTCACCAGGTCATCCAGCGTCCGGGGAACCTCCCCACCAAACCGTTCGACCAGCCCCTGGCTGCAGCCCTGAATGTTCTTGGCCTTGGCCCGGAAAAAGCCGGTGGTCTGGATGGTCTGCTCGATCTGGTCGCGGCGGGCGACTGCCAGCCTCGCCGGCGTCGGCCATTTTTGAAACAGGCCGGGGGTGACCAGGTTGACCCGCTTGTCGGTGCATTGGGCTGAGAGGATCGTGGCGATGAGCAGCTCAAACGGATTGGCGAACCGCAGCGAGCAGTCGGCCGCCGGGTAGAGTTCGGCGAGTCGATCGGCAATTACCGCGGCCCGCTGGCGGCGGGCGGCGAGGGTTTCCCGGCTCGGGACGACCCGGCACGGAGGAGTGGAGGGCGGCACCGCTTCTGCCGCTATTTTTCGCCGTTGGCGGGTGGTCATGGTGCTGCAGCCGCTGGCTGACTCCGCCGAGGTAGCGTCGGTGCTAGAATGTTTGAGTTGAGAGTCTTGTAACGACATTCAGGGAGTGCCGCGGCAATGAGCGAAGAACTGATCGATCCCTCCGCGTATGAACCGCTGTACCTGTCGGGCATCGAGAAGTTCAACGAATGCGATTACTACGAAAGCCATGAGGTCTGGGAAGAGCTCTGGACCGATTATCGTGGCCCCTCGAGAAAGTTCTACCAGGGTCTGATCCAGGCGGCCGTCGCCCTCTACCATTTCGGAAATGGCAACATCAGGGGAGCCCGAAAACTGCACGGGAGCGTGCATGGATATCTAGAAGCCTACGCCCCGTACCATCTGGGGCTGCACATCGACCGGTTTCTGGGGGCGTTCGATGCCTGCCTCAAAGAGGTAGCGGCCAGCACGGAGGACTATCCCACCATCGAACTCGACCCGGAACTGCTGCCCGAAATCCACCTCGACCCGCCAGCACCCGACGGCAGGGATGGGCCCGATGACTGACGAACCGCTCGCCTTCTGCCCCGATGACTTCTCGGGACTGGCTCGGATCTTTCCGCTGCCGAATCTCGTGATGTTTCCCCACGTCATGCAGGCGATGCACATTTTTGAGCCGCGGTACCAGGCGCTCTTCGAAGAGGCGATGGAGGATGATCGGCTCATCACTCTCGGGGTGCTCGCCCCGGGCTGGGAGGCTCACTACCAGGGCCGGCCCGCTCTGCGGTCGACCGCCTGCCTCTGTCGCATTGCCACCCACCAGCGGACACCGGAAGGGACTTACAACGTCCTGCTTTTGGGTGTGCGACGATTGCGGCTCGTGCGGGAACTGCCACCGGAGAAGCCTTTCCGCGTGGCAGAAGCCGCCCTCGTGGAGGATGCTTTGCCGCCGGATGCTTCCGAGGCGGCAATGGCGGCCCTGCAGCAGCGGCTGCTCTCCGCCTTCAAACGGGCAATGCCGAAAATCCCATCCTCGTATGAACAACTCGACCAGTTGCTTGGCAGCCAAATCACGTTGGGGATGCTGACCGACATAGTCGCCTACACGATCGATCTCAACCTCGACACGAAGCTGAAATTATTGAGCGAGTGCGACGTGTTGCAGCGAACGCAGTTGCTGCTGGAGGCCCTCGGGAAGCAGCATCAACCCCGTCCGGAGCGAACCTTCCCGCCGGCGTTTAGCCCGAACTAGTTTTACGCGGACGGGGCCATCCATGGCCCCCGTCCGCGTGGCGGTGGGCAGGAACGCCAAGGGTTCCAGCCCACCGCAGTCCTCGCTTCCTGCTCGGTGTCGCGTCGGGTGGTGCCAGGCCATCCATGGCCGCCGTCCGCGTGGCGGTGGGCAGGAACGCCAAGGGTTCCAGCCCACCGCAGTCCTCGCTTCCTGCTCGGTGTCGCGTCGGGTGGTGCCAGGCCATCCATGGCCGCCGTCCGCGTGGCGGTGGGCAGGAACGCCAAGGGTTCCAGCCCACTGCAGTCCTCGCTTCCTGCTCGGTGTCGCGGCATCGACCGTGATTCGGGTCCAGTCGTTCCCGCTCCTGGCTTTCGGAGGTTTTTCATCCGCCTGCCTGGAACCAGGCTCGCTGTCGGACCGGTTGCTGCCGCAGCCTCCCGCTGCCGGGGCTGCCAGGTGCTAAACTGAAGTGATGAATGTCCCGCAATCAGGATGTGTTGGTAACTCGGCGACAGACGATGCGTCGCCGAACGGGCCCGTCTCCGCCGTCGATCAGCCTCGCATCGAACGGGCTGTGAGGGAGATTCTGGCAGCTGTCGGCGAGGATCCCGATCGGGAAGGACTGCTCGAAACCCCCGCCCGAGTGGCGCGGATGTATGCCGAAATGTTCAGCGGCCTGCACGAAGACCCACGGCGTCATCTCGGCAAGGCCTTCGCGGAAAAGTACGACGAACTCGTACTGGTCCGTGACATCGCCTTCAACAGCGTCTGCGAGCACCACCTGCTGCCGTTCATGGGGCAGGCCCACATCGGCTATATCCCCGACGGCCGGGTACTGGGCCTGAGCAAACTCGCCCGCGTGGTCGAGGTGGTCTCCCACCGGCCGCAGGTGCAGGAACGGATGACTGAGCAGATCGCCGGCCTGCTGGAGCACGATCTGGGTGCCAAAGGGGTGGCGGTGGTGATCGAGGCCTCCCACACCTGCATGACTATTCGCGGGGTGCGGAAGCCGGGCAGCCTCTGTGTCACCTCGGCCATGAAGGGCATCTTCCGTTCAAACGTTTCGAGTCGGGCTGAGGTGATGTCGTTGATCTACGGCAAACGGTAGGTCCGGGTGTTGAAACGGCGATGAAATAGTCGCCACTGTCCGGCAGGTGGCCCCAGGCGGCCGGGCCCGCGACCGCTGGGTGGGCAGCTGGAGGATGAGGCGAGTGACGCTGCTGATCGACTTTCTCTGCCGGTTTGCTGGAGGGCTGGCCGTTGCGCTGTGCCTGACCTCGACAACGCTGGTGCCGGGGGGATTTTTCCGGGTGAATTTGCTGGTGGTACTTGGGCTGGCCACTTTTGCCGGCCTGCTCGCCTCGACGGTCGGCCTAACGCTGGTTGGTTGGCTGATGGCGATGACTGCCCTGACCGCTTGGGTGGGCAGCATCCTGATGTACGCCGACCGCCGCCGGGGCGGGCTGCTCTGCTGCGTCCTGGCTACCGTCGGCGGGGGGCTGGCCACAATCAACGTGGGGGATTCCGCAGCGGCGGTCGGTGTTCCCCGGCTGCTGTCGGGCTGCCTGATCGGCCTGACTGTCAACGCCATGCTGCTGGGCCACTGGTATCTCAACGCCCCGGGAATGCGAGTCGACGCTCTCCGCCGGTCGATCGATCAGACGCTGGTGGCCTGGGGCCTCGTGCTGGCCATCACGCTGGCAGCAGTCGGCTGGCAGTTCGAAGCCGCCGGTGGAGTCGAAACCGGGTGGCTGTCGCGGTGCAGCCAGGCCATCGCCGCGGCCGGCACCGTCGGCTTCGCGGACAGGCGACAAATTCCACCGACTCAGGATGCGGCAGCCGGCCTCCCCGAAACCCCTGGCCGCGTTCCGGAGTTGTCCGGGTCGAAAAAGACCACAGCAGGCTTTTTCAGCCAACCCTTGGATCAGACGAGCCTGGCTTTGCTCTGGCTTCGCTGGCTGGCGGGTTTGGTGGGCCTGCCAGTCCTCCTGGTGATGAGCCGCAAGACACTCGACATCCCCAATACCCAAAGCGCCACCGGTATTCTCTACGTCGCCTGCCTGGCGGTGATTCTTGGGGAACTGACCGCCCAACTGCTGGCGACCCCGTCGATGACCGCGGGCGTCGCCGTCCTTCAACCCTAGGCCACCATGAACGTCGTCTATTCCTGTCCCGATTGCGGCAGCCAAACATTCGCAGCAGCGATCGAGCAGCAGCCCAGTCTCTGCTGCCCACACTGTCGCCGCATCATCAGCCTGCCGGAGGGGGCAATTCTGCCGGCGACGGCCTCGGAGCCGCCCCGACTGACCCGCTGCGTTGTCTGCCCCGGCACGGAACTGTTCGTCCGCAAGAACTTTCCTCAGCGGCTTGGGGTGGGCATCGTTGTCGTCGGCTTTGCGGCGAGTTGCGTCGCCTGGGCCTACCGCGAGCTGTTTCTGACGTTCGGCATTCTTTTTGCCACGGCGGCGATCGATGTCGTGCTCTATTTCCTCGTGCCGGAATGCCTCACCTGCTACCGCTGCGGGGCCCGGTACACCGGTCCGGGAATTACCGACCGCTTTGGCGGCTTCAATCTCGAGACCCACGAAAAGCATCGCCAGCAGGCGGCCCGACAGGGTCGGCCGGCGGCATCGGCTGGCTCATGAGCCAGCGGGGGAACGGTGTAATGGAAACAGATGCACGACGACTGGAAATTGACCGGACCCGGATGGCGGAGGATCTTCGCGGCGTGGTTGCCGGGGATGTCATCTTTGACGACGCTGGTCGCTCGCTCTATTCCACCGATGCCAGCCTGTTTCGGTTGCCGCCTCTGGGGGTGGTTCGGCCCCGGTCGGTCGAGGACGTGGCGGCGACGCTGGAGTGGGCGTCGCGAAACGGTGTGCCCGTTCACCCGCGTGGTGCCGGCACGGGGCTGGCGGGTGATGCGCTGGGCTCGGGCGTGATCCTCGACTGTTCGCGTCACCTCCGCCGGATCATCCGCACGGCAGATGAGACGGTCTGCGTTCAGCCCGGAGTCACCTGCCGGCAACTCGAGGCCCACCTCGCTGCGGTGGGCCGCTGCTTTGGGCCCGATCCCGCCAATGCCGCAGTGACCACTCTTGGTGGCATGATCGGCCGCAACACGTCGGGCAGCCGATTCCCTCTGTATGGCGCGGTTCGCGACCGCATCGTATCGGCTGAGGTCGTGCTGAGCGACGGGACGGTCACCGAGTTGCGGCCCACGGCGGTGACAAATTGGGGGAATGCTGAGGGGCTGACGGCCGATGCCGCCCGGCGGGCGACGTTGGCCCGAGGAATTGCCGCCGTTCACGGGGCAGCTCAGGATGAGTTGGCCAGTTGGGCGGCGTCGGGACGGCTCGTCCATGGTGGCTACCGGCTCGATGGCGTTGTCTGTCCGCCCATCTCGGACGGTGCCGCAACGCTGATTGATCTGCCCCGGCTGCTCGCCGGCAGTTCGGGCAGCCTTGCGGTGGTGACAACTGTCACGCTGAAGACCCGGCCAACCGTGGCCGGCGCGGCGGTCGGCCTGTTCTTTTTTGACTCCCTGGAGCGGGCTGCGGCCGCTGCCCTCCGGTTACAGCCACTCGTGCCGGCCGCCTGTGACCTCTTCGATAAGCGGCACCTCGCCCTCTCACGATCAGCCAGCCCGACTTTCGAGCGACTGATTCCGGCGCTGGCCGAAGCTGGCCTGCTGGTGGAGTTTGCGGGAGACGATCAGGCCGGCTGCCAGCGGCAACTCGATGACGCCGTCGAGCTCATGCGGCGATCGCGGTTTCACTGCATCGATGTGCGGCGGGCCGAGGTGGCCGCCGACGTCGAGCTGTTCTGGCAGCTTTCGCGGACAGTCGTCTCGACGCTGCACGGCGTGCGGGGAACGGTGCGGCCGGTGCAGTTCATGGAGGACGTGGTCATTCCACCAGGGCAGCTCCCGGCTTTTCTTGAACGCTATCAGGATGTGCTCAAACGGCACTCCGCAACAGCGCTTTTGTACGCCCATGCCGGGCACGGGCAGCTGCATGTTCGCCCCTTTGCCGACCCCCGCCGCAGCGGTGAGCGGGAGCGGCTCGAGGCCCTGGCGGCCGATCTCGTGGGAGAAGTTGTACGACTTGATGGCACCATTGGCGGAGAGCAGGGGCTCGGGCTCTCCCGCACCCGGTTTTTTGCAGAGCATTTTCCCGGGCAGGTTTCGGTCTGCCGCGAAATCAAGCGGCTATTTGATCCGGCTGGGCTGCTCAACCCTGGCAAGATCGTGCCGGCTGCCGCCGAGTCCCGGCCGGCCTGGCGGCAGCTGCCACAGACCTTTCCCGAGTCCGTGGGGCTGCCGCTGTTGAACTGGACGCCGGAGGCACTTGCCGCCGAGGTCGATGCCTGCAACGGCTGCGGGGCCTGCCGGGCCGATGCCGGACCGCTCCGAATGTGCCCGCGGTTTCGCGAGTCGCCGGGGGAGGAGTGGTCACCCCGGGCCAAGGCCAATCTGGTCGCTGGTCTGCTCGGGGGCGAGGTCGATCCCCAGGCCGCCGGCATGGAGGCGGCCCGGGCGATCGCCGACACCTGCTTCAACTGTCACCAATGCCGCGTAGATTGCGCCGCCGGCGTAGACATTCCGGCTCTGGTCACGGAACTGAAGGCCGCCGTGGTGGCGGCAGAGGGCCTGCGCTGGACCCCCTGGCTACTGGCCCGGGTCGACCGGCTCTCGGCCCTGGGAGGGCGGCTGCGGCCACTGTCGAACTGGGCCCTGACCAATCCGCAGGCCCGCTGGCTGCTGGAACGGCTGCTCGGCATCGCCCAGGGCCGCAGGCTGCCCCGGTTCACTGGCAACGCCTTTCTCCGCTGGGCCGCCCGCCGGGGGCTGACGCGGCCGTCAAGGCGAGCCGGACCACGGGTGCTCTTTTTTCTCGACACCTTTGCCCGCCGGCATGACCCACTGGTCGCGCGGTCGTTGGTGGCCTTGCTCGAACGCAGCGGGGTTGGGGTCTTCATCGATCCACGGCAGGTCGCCTCGGGCATCGCAGCCATCTCGGTGGGTGATCTCGACCTGGCCCGCCGGCTCGCCCGCCGGAACCTGCGGGTGCTCACCGAAGCGGTACGGCTTGGGTACGAGATCATCGCTACCGAGCCGGCCGCGGTGACGGCAATCCAGCACGACTATCCGCTGCTGCTCGATGACGAAGAACTGCCCCGTGTCGTTGCCGCGACCCGCCATGCCACCGATTATCTCTGGGAGCTTCAGCAGGAGGGGCGGCTGGTGGGGGGCTTTGAGCCGCTGCCGCAGCGGCTGCTCTATCATCAACCCTGCCATCTGCGGCAGCACGGTGGCGGCCAGCGAACGGCCGGATTGCTGCGGTTGATTCCCAATCTAAGTCTCGACACCCGGCCGACTGGCTGTTCGGGGATGGCCGGCACCTTTGGTCTGGATCATGATCACTACCGCACCAGCCTGCGAATCGGCCGAACCCTGCTGACGGCTGTCCGGGAGCCGGAGCTGACCGGTGGGGTGACCGAGTGTTCCGCCTGCCGTCTGCAGATGGAACAGGCGACCAGTAAGCAGACGCTGCACCCGGTGGTGCTATTGGCGATTGCCGCCGGGCTCGCCCCCAAGGATGCGCTCAGCGGAGATAACCTGCGGCCGGCCACAGCGGCCGGCCGCGTCGCCACCGTTCCGGCCGCCGAAGGCTGAAGACACCGAGGACCGTCATGAGTACACCCCCCGATGGTCAGATGAAAGCTCCCACCAACGGGTCAGCGGTGGTGCAGGTGCAGTTGTTCGCCGGCATGGCCGCCGAGGTAGGTCAGCGGCGGCTCACGCTGAAGCCCGCGACCGCCACCGTCGCCGGCGTCCGATCCGCGCTCACCGCAACGGTGCCTGGCATCGGGCCGCTGCTTGTTCGCAGCGCGGTGGCAGTCGATGGCAAGTATGCCGGTGACGAAACCCCCGTCGGTCCTGATAGCGAGATCGCCATCATTCCCCCGGTCAGTGGAGGCTAGTGATGCCCGCCGTCGAACTGACCCAGGGACCGATTGATGCTGCTGCCCTGCTGGCTGCGATCGGCAGTTCCGCGGCGGGTGCGAACCTGTTGTTCACCGGCACCACCCGCGAGTCGACGGGTGCAACCGTCACCAATTGGCTCGACTACGAGGCCTATGAGCCGCTGGCCTCAAGCGAGCTTGAGCGGCTGCGGGCCGAGGCGATCGCCCGGTTTGGGTTGGCTGGCTGTGGCATCATCCACCGGCTCGGCCGGGTGGCCGTCGGTGAAACCAGTGTGGCAGTGGCGGTCTCGGCGGCCCATCGCCGCGAGGCCCTTGCAGCTGCGGAATGGCTGTTGGATGAACTCAAACGGCAGGTGCCGATCTGGAAGCGGGAGGCTGGCCCCACCGGCCTGAACTGGGTCCACCCCGAGACCGCCAGCCGACCGGGAGGCGAGGACTGTCGGTGATCGTTTTGATGGCACCACGAAGGCACGGAGGACACGAAGGGACGGTCAAGGACGATGACCAAAATTCGTGGGCCATGCTCAATGGCCCCAAGTTCTTACCCGGGAAAGGCTTTACGATGGTGAGGACCGGGCTCGGTCAGGGCTGCGGTAGGTTTCTGCAACGTGAACCATTCCTCACCCTCGTGTCCTTCGTGCCTTCGTGGTGAAAAACTTCCCCGTCCCCCGCTCCCCAGCTTTTCATGTCCATTGATTCGAGCCGGACCTCGATTTCCAGCACCGAACTGGTCGACTCCTTCGGGCGAAGGCATACCGACCTGCGGGTGAGCGTAACCGACCGCTGCAATCTGCGGTGCAGCTACTGCATGCCCCTCGACGTGGCGTTCAAGCCGCGGGAGGAATTGCTGACCTATGAAGAGATCAGCCGGACGGTGGCCATGGCCAGCCGTCTTGGTATTCGGACGGTGCGGCTGACTGGCGGGGAGCCGCTGGTGCGGGCCGAACTCGATCGGCTGGTGCGGCAGCTGGTGGCGTTGCCGGGCCTCGACGAGGTGGCCCTCACCACCAATGGCCTGCTGCTGGCCGATCAGGCCGAACGGCTGGCCCGGGCGGGGTTGGCCCGGCTGAATGTCAGCCTCGACAGCCTCGACCCCGTCCGGTTTGAGCAGCTTGCCCGCCGTCCGGGGCTCGAGCGGGTGCTGGCGGGCCTGGCGGTCGCCCGCCGCTGTGGCTTCCGGGAGATTCGGATCAATGCCGTCTCGATCCGCGGGCTGACCGAGGCTGAAATTGTCCCGCTGGCCCGCTTCTGTCGCGAACAGGCCTTTCACCTGCGGTTCATCGAGTTCATGCCGCTCGATGCCGAAGATGGCTGGGCCGAGACCAGCGTGCTGACCGGTGGGGAGGTGCGGGAAATGGTGGCAGCAGCCTGTGGACAGCTTGAGCCGGTGCCGGTTCATGATCCCGGCCAGCCGGCGGTCGACTATCGCTACGCCGATGGCGGCGGCCTGGTCGGCTTCATCAGTCCGGTCAGTCAGCCCTTCTGCGAACGCTGCGACCGGCTGCGGCTGACCGCCGACGGGCAGTTTCGTAACTGCCTGTTCTCGACCACCGAATGGGATGCCCGGGCCGTCCTGCGGGGAACGGGCGATGATGACGACCTGGCCCGGCTGCTGACCGACTGCGTGCGGGCCAAGCGGGCTGCCCATGGGATTGGCACCGCAGGCTTCGAGCGGCCGGCCCGAGCCATGTACCAGATCGGCGGCTGACGCCGACGAGATTCAGTTCACCAGCATGCCAACACAGTCTGCTCCCATCACACCGCCGCGGCGATACCTCGATAATGCCGCCACCAGCTGGCCCAAGCCCGAGTGCGTCTGGCGGGCCTGGCAACGGGCCGCGCGGGAGAACGGCGTGGCTGCCGGTCGGGGTGGTTACCGCGAGGCGGTGGCGGCTGATCAGATCATCAGCCGGGCCCGGGCTGTGTTTGCTGGCCTGCTCGATGTGCCGGCCGACCGGATCGCCCTGCCGGCCTCGGCGACGCTTGGGCTGAATCAGGCCATCCATGGGCTGCTGCAGCCGGGTGACCATGCCATCGCCACGGCCGCCGATCACAATGCCACCCTGCGGCCGCTGCATCAGCTGGCCCAGCAGGGAGGCATCGAGCTGACCGTGGTGCCCTGTGATGGCCGCGGCTGGGTCGACCCCCAGGCGATTGCCGACGCCTGGCGGCCAGCCACCCGGTTGGTCAGCCTGTCGCACGCCTCGAATGTCACTGGCACGGTACAGGACGCGGCCGCTGTCGCGGCGATCACCGGCGAGCGGGGCGGCATCTTTCTGCTCGATGCCTCGCAGTCACTGGGGCAGCGTTCGTTCGCCAGCGTTACCGCCGACATCGTGGTGGCACCCGCTCACAAGTGGCTGCTGGGGATGCACGGTATTGCCGGGCTCTTCGTCCGGGAGGGGCTGGTGCTCAAGCCGCTGTTGCAGGGGGGCACTGGATCGGCGAGTGAGTCGCTCGACATGCCGACCGGTCTGCCGGAGCAGCTTGAAGTGGGCACGGCGGATCTGCCGGCTGCTGCGGCCCTGGTGGCAGCTGCTGAATGGCGGGCAGCCCCGGCGCACCGCGACCTGTTGGCGGGCTGTTGCCTGTTGGCCCGGGAGTGCCGCGAGCGGCTGGCGGCCATCCCAGGCGTACGGGTGTATGGAGGGGAGGACGCGGCAGCCGCCGGCGGGCCTCCGATTGTGAGCTTCGTCGTCGAAGGCTTTTCGCCGGCCGAGACGGCGGCCCTGTTGGAGCAGCTCGCGGGGGTTCAAGTGCGGGCGGGCTTTCACTGTGCCGCTGCCATTCATCAGGCCCTTGGCACGGCCGCCGCCGGAACGGTGCGGGTCGCCTTCGGCCCGTTCAACACCACTGCTGACCTGGAGGCAGTCGTGACCACTGTCCAGGCAATCATTGGGTAGAATCAACGTCCCTACGACGACTCGCACGGAGACCGGTACAGATGGCAGGAATCCAGAATGATGTTTGGTATGCCGACGGCTTGCGGTTTCGCTGCACCCAGTGCGGCGACTGCTGCACTGGGGCGGAGGGCTATGTCTGGGTCAATCAGGCCGAGATCGACGCCATGGCCGCACGGCTGGAACTGGAGCCGGCGGACTTCGAGAAGCGGTTCGTCCGCCGGGTCGGCATCCGGCGGTCCCTCACGGAGCGTCCCGGGGGAGACTGCGTGCTGCTCGACGCGACCACCCGCAAGTGCAGCGTCTATGAGCAGCGGCCGCGGCAGTGCAAGACCTGGCCCTTCTGGGACTCGAACCTGAAGTCGCCCGAGGCCTGGGAGGAGGCGGCTTCGCATTGCCCCGGCTGCAACAAGGGCAACCTCGTGCCCCTCGAAACCATCCGCGAACAGGCCGCCAAGATCCGCATCTAAATGGCCTTCATCAGTGGCAACGGCTGGGGCGTTACAGCACACCGCCGTGGGTGCGGTAGGGCGTCATGTGTGACGGCTGATCGAGGAACCAGATGCGTTCCCACTCGTCCGTGATGGCCCGGAGATCTTCCGAGGTGTAGATCAGCTGTTGGGCCCGTCGGATCGGGTCCCCGGAGTACATCGGGATCAGGCAGCCGGTGGTGGCCGGCAACAGGCAGGCCACGAGCAGGAGCCAGATCAGCCGCAGACGGATGCCGCCGGTGGCGTTGCCGGTGAGTGGACGATTCATGCCGTCGTTCTCCCTGACATGATTATGGTGGATTGGCGGGCCGGCGGATGCTCGGCGACTACCGGGAAAACCAGCCCGGCCCGACACCCTTCTGCCGGAACTTGTAGCGGTCCGGAAGCGGTGATGCGATGGCGAATTCGGCCAGCCCCAGCGGGCGGCCATCCACTGGGACTCAGGCGGACGTCGGGCCGTCGCTGGGCGACTGGGCAGGCCTGGCAGATTGCGGAGGTGCTGCGGCTGGTTCGTCGAGTTCGCGGACCCGCAGTTCCATTTCCTTGCCGGGCTTGAAGGTGACGGTGCTCCGGGGAGCAACGTGAACCTGTTCGCCGGTCCTCGGATTCCGCCCAATGCGGGCTTGGCGTTGCTTGATCTGGAAAATGCCGAAATTCCGCAGTTCCACCCGGCCCTCCCTGACCAGGCTGTCGGTGAGTGCGTCGAAGGTCGCCTGAACCAGTTTCGCCGCCTGCGGCTTCGGCAGGTCGAGCCGTTCGCTCACCGACTGGATGATGTCTTGCTTGGTCACGACGCAGATGCTCCGGCCGGGAGAGCGACGGCCCTCGTCCGAGCCCCGGTAGCTGAGGTGCCGGGAAAACCGGGCGGTCGTTACGGACGACGGGAACCATAGGGGGGGGCTCGAAGCGTGTCAACGATTGCTGGCAGGGAAATCGGCCGATCCTGAAAACACCAGTAATGGTGGTATCGGCCTCGCAACCCGCAGGCTTGAGCCAATCGTCAAAATCAGGACAACCCCGCCAGCCAGGACAGCTGGGGCCGTCGGAGCGGGCTGCCGGCTGCGTTACACTGCAAGCCTGGACTTTGACTCACCGCTTCCCACGCACTGCGATGTCTGAACCACTCCCAGAGAAATCAGCTCCGGTCGATCTTGCCATCACGCTCGGCCGGCTGCGACTGCCCAATCCGATCATGGTCGCCTCCGGGACATTTGGCTATGCGGGGGAAATGGAGGGGTTCGTGCCGCTGGACAAGCTTGGCGGCATCGTCCCCAAAACCATTACGCTGGCTCCACGAATCGGGAACCGGCCGTGGCGGACCGTCGAAACAGCAGCGGGTCTGCTCAACTCGATCGGGCTCGACAACGACGGCATCGACCAGTTTCTGGTCGACAAGCTGCCCTTCCTGCGGAAGTGTGCCGCACCGGTCGTTGTGAGCATTGCCGGCGGTTCCGTGGCCGATTTCGTCGCCCTGGCGGCCCGGCTGGCCGCCGAGCCAGGCATTGCAGCATTGGAGCTGAACATTTCTTGCCCCAACGTCAGTCACGGGGTCGATCTGGCGACCGATCCCGAGATGTGCCGGGCCGTGGTCGCCGGAGTGCGGGCTGCGACCGACACGCCGGTGCTGGCCAAGCTGACCCCAAATGTCAGCGACATCGCGGCCATCGCCCAGGCGGCAGCCGAGGGTGGGGCCGATGCCGTCACGCTCATCAACACCTGCCAGGGCATGGCGGTTGACTGGCGGCGGCGGCGGCCGTTGCTCGGTAACGTCATCGGTGGACTGAGCGGACCGGCCATCAAGCCGATCGCCCTGCGGTGCATCCACCAGGTGCGGCGGGCGGTCGAGATTCCGATTGTCGGCGTCGGTGGCATCATGAACATCGACGATTGCATGGAGTTCTTTGTCACCGGGGCCTCGGCCATCCAGATCGGCACGGCGAGTTTCGCCGAACCGGTGGTTTCAGGCCGGCTGCTCGCTGAACTGCCGCAGGCGATCACCGAACTCGGGGCCAGCTCGCTGACCGAGGTGGTGGGCAGCCTGCAGCTGCCCCGGCCAAACCCTGCGGTGGCAGTACCATCGGCCTGACGCCACGATCCGTGGTGACGCGGGGCCAACGCAATTACCCTTTTTGAAATGAACGAAGATCGCAGTATGAGTGAACCAGCCGAGCAGACCGCCCCCCCGACCCGCCAGCGAGTTCTCTCGGGAATTCAGCCGACCGGCCGGTTCCATTGGGGAAACTACTTCGGGGCGATCCGACAGTACATCGAGCTCCAGGATGCTGGCGACGCCTTCTATTTCATCGCCGACCTGCACGCGCTGACGACCGTCCGCGATCCCGACCGGCTGCGGGGCTTCGTCCGTGATGCCGCCCTCGACCTGCTGGCCCTCGGACTCGATCCCGACCGGGCCACGCTGTTCGTGCAGTCGGATGTGCCGGAGGTTGCTGAGCTGACCTGGCTGTTGATGACAGTCGCTCCGATGGGCCTGCTGGAACGCTGCCACGCCTACAAAGACAAGAAAACGCGGGGCCTGCCAGCTGACGCCGGGCTCTTCACCTATCCGGTGCTGATGGCAGCCGACATCCTCGCCTACGACGCCGACGTCGTGCCGGTTGGTGAGGATCAGGTGCAGCACATCGAGGTCTGTCGCGATCTGGCCGGCGGCTTCAACCATCTCTACGGCGAGGTCTTTCGGCTCCCCAAGCCGCGGCTGGTCGAAGGGGGGGCGAAGGTGCCCGGTACAGACGGCCAGAAGATGTCAAAGAGCTACGAGAACACGATCGAGGTCTTCGAGGAGCCCAGTATCCAGAAGAAGAAGATCATGCGAATCACCACCGACTCTCGGCCGCTGGAGGAGCCCAAGGAGCCGGAAGGTGACCATCTCTATCAGCTCTATGCCCTGATGGCGGCCTCTGCTGACGCAGCCGCCATGGCCGACCGGTACCGTCGGGGCGGGTTCGGCTACGGCGAGGTGAAGAAGGCCCTGGTGGCAGCCGCCGCTGATTTTTTTGCCGAGGCCCGGCGGCGGCGGGCTGAGCTGGAGGCCGACCCGGAAAGGATCGACGCCATTCTGGCTGTGGGAGCAGAGCGGGCCCATCGGGAGGCAGCCGTGGTCCTTGACCGGGCCCGGTCGGCCTGTGGGCTGAGCCGAGGGCAGGAGGCGCGACGGCGATGAATGTCCTCGGCGTCGGCACCGACATCACCGAGTGTCTACGGATTGGCCAGATGATCGAGCGGCACGGCGAACTGTTCGTCCAGCGGGTCTACACGCCACGGGAGATCGAGTATTGCCGCAGCCGCCGCATGGCGATGCAGCACTTCACTGGTCGCTGGTCAGCCAAGGAGGCGATCCTCAAGTCCCTTGGGACCGGCTGGCGGCAGGGGATCAGCTGGCGGGATATCGAGGTGCTCAACGGAGCCAGCGGCCGGCCGACAGTAACCCTGGCCGGTGGTACCCAGGACCTGGCCGAACGCATGGGCATCGCCGGCGTGCTGGTGAGCATCTCGCACTGCCGCACCCATGCCACTGCCCACGCCGTTGCTGTCGATGAGGTGCCGGTCACCTACGACCGCGACATGCCCTGGAGTTGAAGGGCTGCCCGATCACCGTCAGCCGGCGAACTTTGCCAGTTCGGCCACGCCCCCTTCGATGGTCAGGTCAGATACCGGTGTGCCGTCCTCGACCCGGGTCTGCTGGTCCCGGCGGGTGAGCACCAGTTGCTGCTGACCCTTCAGGTGCTCGGCCAACTGCCGTTTCATTTCCTGCTGTTCCGCTTCGGGCAGCTTTGTGAAGGCGGCCCGGCCGCGGCACTTGGGAAATCCCCGGCAGCCGAGCCACGGCCCCCGCTTGCCGTCACGCAGGTTCATCACGTCGCCGCACTTGGGGCAGGGGATGTCGGTGACGATCGGCGGCGGGGCCGGAAACTTGAGCTTCCCCTGTTTGTCGATATTGAGAATGAACGGCGGAGCCTCACCGTTGTCTGTGGCCGCCTTCCTGCCGGTTTTCTTCGGGGGCGGGGGGCGGTCCTCCACCAAAAAGTCGCCGTAGCGGCCGGTCTTCTTCACCATTGGAATGCCGGCCGGTGAGAGCAGGTCGATCTGTTCCGGCAGCAGTGGCCGGCCGTCCCGGTCGACCGGCATGGCATAGGTGCAGGCCGGCACCTCCTGGGGCTTGCGGGCCCGGGGCTTCTTGCCCTTGGCCGGTTTCTTCGGGGCCGGGGGCTCAATGAGTGTTTTTTCGTTGTAGCCGCTGCAGGAGAGGAATCGGCCGGTCTTACCAAGCCGGTATTCCAGCCGCCGCTTGCACTTCGGGCAGGCATATTCCGAAGGGAAGGACTCGGCCTTTTTGTGTTTCAGCTGATCGGCAAACTCCAGCTTCGGCAGGAGTTCGCCGTAGAACTCATGGAGCATCTCTGTCCAGGGCTTGCTGCCCTGGGCCACCTGGTCGAGTTCCTGTTCGATCTCGCGGGTGTAGCCAACCTCAATGAACTGATCCTCGAAGCCCTCCTCGAGGAACTCGGTCACCGCCTCGCCGAGGGCCGTGGCGTAGAACCGCCGTTCCCGCTGTTCGACGTAGCCCCGATTCTCAATCACGTTGATGATGCTGGCGTAGGTCGACGGCCGGCCGATGCCCTCCTCCTCAAGCTTCTTCACCAGCGTCGCTTCGCTGTACCGGGGCGGCGGAGCCTGGAATTTCTGCCGCGGGTCGATAACGAACGGGGCCAGTTCGGTGCCCTTGTCAAAGTCGGGTAGCACCTGGTCGCCGTCCCCCTTGGGGACGCCGGTGATCCGCAGGCAGCCGTCAAACCGGAGCACTCTGCCGTGGGCCTTGAAGACGGCGCCGGTGTCATGGTCGGTTCGCCGCATCCGTACGGAGGTGGAATCCCACTCCGCATCGGTTGCCTGGCAGCCGAGGAACGACTGCCAGATCAGCCGATAGAGTCGCTGCTGCTCGTCGGTCAGGGCTGCTGCGACCGAGTCGGGGTCACGGAAGGGATCGGTGGGACGGATCGCTTCGTGGGCCTCCTGGGCACTTTGGTTCGTGCTGGAGTAGTGCCGTGGCTTCTCGGGCAGATACTTCTTGCCGAGCTGCTCCTCAAGGTAGCGGCGGGCCATTCCGATCGCTTCCTTGGACAGATTGGTCGAGTCGGTTCGCATGTAGGTGATCAGGCCGACCCGGCCCTCACCCGGCAGGTCGATCCCCTCGTAGAGTTGCTGGGCGACCCGCATCGTCCGGTCGGTCGACATCCCCAACCGGCTGCTGGCCGCCTGCTGGAGCGTGCTGGTGATGAAGGGCGGGTAGGGCCGCGACCGCGTCCGGCTGACGTCGATCGACTCGACGGTATAGCGTGCTGCCGGGTCGGGCCGGCCGCTGATCCGCACGGTGTTGCGGGCCCGCCCCTTGCCGTCGGGGTTTTCCTGGCGATCGATCTCAACCTCGAGCAGGCCGGCCGCCTCGGCAGCAGCGGCGGCCGTATCGACCAGATCGGCGGCGGAGGATTTTTCGGCCTCAATCTTCAGTGGCTTGCCGCCCACCTCGACCAGTTCGGCCGACAGACTGCGATGATCGGCCAGCCAGGTCATTCGATCGCGGACGATCGGTGGCTTGCCGCGTTCGTCCCGCTGGGCGACGAAATCTGACCAGTCAGCGTGCAGAGCTGCCGCGGCCGTGACATCGAAGCAGAGATTGCCCTGGATCTCCCAGGATTCAGCGGGGGTGAAGGCCCTGATCTCCTGCTCTCGCTTGACCACCAGCCGGGCCGCCACGCTCTGCACCCGGCCGGCACTCAGGCCCGAGGCGACCTTTCGCCAGAGGATGGGCGAGACCCGGTAGCCGACAATTCGGTCAACGATCCGGCGGGCCTGCTGGGCCTCGACCCGGGGCATGTTGATCGCCCGGGGGTGCTCAAAGGCCCGCTTCACCTCAGACTTGGTGATGGCGTCGAACGTGACCCGCTTGGCCTCGGTGGGATTGACCTTCAGTTCTTCCGCGAGGTGCCAGGCGATCGCCTCTCCCTCACGGTCGAGGTCGGTGGCGAACCAGATGTCGCGGGCTCCCTTGGCCAGCTGCCGGAGTTCGGTAACGGTCTTCTTTTTGGCCGAGTCGACCTCGTAGGTGGGGGCGAAGTCGTGCTCTAGATCGACCCCCGGCACGAGTTGCTTCGTCCCTTTTGGTGCCCGGCTGGGCAGGTCGCGGATGTGGCCGACCGAGGCCTTCACGACGAAGCCTGGGCCGAGGTATTTCTCGATCGTTTTGGCCTTCGCAGGGCTTTCAACAATGACCAGATCGTAGTCGCCCCGGGGGGCTGATCGGGTGGTGGATCGGCTGGTGCTACGAGCCCTTCTAGTGGTTTTCTTGGCCATCGCTGGGAGCCATTCGTGGGAGTGCGGGTTCCGGCCACCACGAAGATCGGGATTGGCGCCCTGACGCGTGGCGCTACAATCTGCGGCCTGACCGGTGGTCTCCAGCGTTACCCTCCCCTCTCTCTCCTTGTCAAGTCTCGGTGGTTTCTGACCCCGGGGCGCGTGCGAACAGGCGGTTTCATGGCCGGGTCCTTCAATTTTTTCAGAAAATACCAGCGGTCGATGCTTGTGGCCGTCGCAGTCCTGGCCATGCTGGCCTTTTTTGTGCTGCCGCCGTTTCTGCAGATGACCAGCGGTCCAGCGTCATCAGACCCGGTCGTGGTTTCGTGGAAGGGGGGGGAACTCCGCGAGGGGCAGCTTGACCGAGCCGTGGCAATGCGGACGCTGACCAACCGGTTTCTGCTGGAAGCGGCCGCCGTTGGTGGCCGGGACGCGTCGCAATTGCCGGCGTTTCCAGAGGGTGAGGAGCTGATTGTGCGGGAGATGCTGCTGGCCGGCGAGGCGGAGGAAATCGGCCTGACGGTGAGCAACACCGCCATCAACGAATTTCTGGCGACCTGGACCGACAACAAGGTGCGGCAGGATCAGTTCGACCAGATCATCGCCGGGCTGCGATACGGCCGGGCACCGGTTGCGGCGGCCGATCTGTTCGATTCGCTGCGAACCGCCCTGACCGCCCGGAACATGCTGCTGCTGTTTCAGACCGGTTTTTCCGGTGATCCCCCGGGCTGGTCATGGGATTTCTACAAGCGGCTGGAGCAGGCGGCGACGGTGGAGGCTTATCCGGTGGCTGTCGAGGAGTTTGCCGTTGCGGTCGATCCGCCGAAGGAGGCGGAACTGAGGGCCTTTTTCGAACGTTACAAGAACGACCTGCCGGTTTCCCGCAGCCCCGACCCCGGCTTCAAGGAGCCGTTTCGGATTCGCTTTGCGGCGCTGAAGGCCGACCGCAAAAAGTTTGAGGATGAGGCCGCCAAGACGATCACCGACGAGGATGTGAAGGTCTATTACGAGGAGAACAAGGAGACCCGTTTCCGGGCTCCGGCACCACCGCCGGCGGCGAAGCCCGCTTCCGCCGAGCAGCCGGTCGACGAGCCGGCGGCAGATGCCGACACCAAGCCGGCCGACGGGCAGCCGCCAGAGGCCGACGCTGCGGCGGCAAAGCAGCCCGCCGCGAAACCGACGACTGAGGCCGATGCCGAGGCAAAGCCGGCCGAGCCGTCGAAACCAGCGGCCGACGCTGCCCCAGCCGCTGAGCCGAAGGCAGCAAGCAGCAGCCAGTCCCGTCGCCGGCTGACCGTGCAGCCAGTCGCCTTCCTCGCTGACGAGGCGGCCGATGCCGCTGAGTCCGCAACCCAGCCACCGGCCGTCGAGCAGTCATCGGCGAAGACCGATGCGAAGCCGGCAGCCGAACCACCGGGTGACAAGGCCGAAAAAACCGCAGGCAGCGAGCAGGCCACTGAAACCCCGGAGAACGAGAAGGCTGCGCAAGCCGAGCAGGCCACAGCGATGGAGAAGGGTGCAGCTGCCGAGAAGGCGGCCGACACAGCGGGCAAACCGTCTGAGCCGGCCGAGCCTGAGATGACCCTACGGCCGCTTGAAGAGGTGGCCGATCAGATTCGCCAGCAGCTCACCCGGGAGCGAGCGACTGCCACGATCGATGCCATCTTCTCCGCGTTGGCCAGCGACCTGACCGCCTACGCAGAGGATCGGGCGGTCTGGCTGGCCCGGGGCAATGACGGTGAGCCCGAACCGGTCGCTCCCGACATCGAAAAGATCGCTGAGAAGCAGGGGCTTGTTGCCGAGCAGTCCGACTGGATCACGGCACCAGCGGCCGCGGCAGCCGGAGGAATTGGGGCCAGCTTCGATTTCGTACCCGACCCTGGCAGCCGCTTTGGCATTCGCCAGCGGCGGTGGCTTGAGATGATCTTTGCGGAAGGCAGTGTCGCCCTGCGGCCGATCACGTCACGTGATGCTGAGGGCAATCGTTACTTCTCATGGAAGCAGGACGAGCAGGAAGAGCGGGTGCCGAGCTTTGCCGAGGCTCGCGAAACCGTCGAAAAGGCCTGGCGAATCGTCGAGGCCCGGCCTCTGGCCGAGCAGCGGGCGGCTGAAATTGCTGCCGCGGCAGCCGAGCGGGGCCTGGCCGAAACGGTTGGCGAGGATCAGGCTGAGGCGGTGCGGACCGTTGGCCCGTTCACCTGGCTGACTCAGGGATCGGCTGGCTTCGGGGCACCTCCGCGGGTATCGGAGCCCAACGGGCTGGTGCTTCCGGGTGAGGATTTCATGCGGGCCGTCTTTGCGACTTCGGCCGGCGGGAGCACTTCGGCCTTCAACGAGCCGCAGACCTTCTGCTATGCCCTGCGAGTGATTGCCGTGGAGCCGGACGAGGCGGAACTGCGAACCCGCTTCGCGGGTGCGCGGGGCGAGCCGCAGCGGGTGGCAATGGTTGCCCAGGAGGCCTTTGCTGACGTCTTCCGCAATTGGATTGAGGGGCTGGAAGAAAATGCTGCCCTCAACTGGAACCGCGAGCCGCGGTCGCTGCGGTAGCCGCCGATTACCCCGAGGACAATCGGTGTTTCCAGCGACATTCAGGTCGCCGGGCCGAGCACCACTGCCGCCAGAGGGGGCACCGTCAGCACGATCGACTGCTCCCGGCCATGATGCGGCACAGGCTGGCTGGCCAATGGCAGCAGGTTGGTCACGTCACTGCCGCCATAGCGGGCAGCGTCGCTGTTGAACCGCTCGGTGTAGCTGCCCGCCGCCGGCACGCCGAGTCGGTAGCCTGGCCGCGGCACCGGAGTGAAGTTGCAGAGTACGACAAGGAAATCGTCGGGCCGGCTGCCACGGCGGACGAAGGCGAGCACGCTCTCCTGCCAGTTGTGGCAGTCGATCCACTCAAACCCCCGGCCGTCAAAATCGACCGCGTGCAAGGATGGCTCCTGACGGAGCAACTGGTTCAGGTCGGCGACGGTCTGCGACAGGCCCCGATGACTGTCCCACTGCAGCAGATGCCACTGCAGGCTCTCGTCAAAGTTCCACTCCTGCCACTGGCCGAACTCATTGCCCATGAACAGCAGCTTCTTGCCGGGATGGCACCACATCATCGCGTAAAGCAGCCGCAGGTTGGCAAATTTCTGCCAGAGGTCGCCCGGCATCTGGTCCAGCAGTGAGCCCTTGCCGTGGACCACCTCGTCGTGCGACAGCGGCAGCACGAAGTTTTCATTGAAGGCGTAAATCAGGCTGAAGGTCAGCTCGTCATGGTGGTACTTGCGGTGGATCGGGTCGTGCCGCATGTACCGCAGGGTGTCGTTCATCCAGCCCATGTTCCACTTCAGGCTGAAGCCGAGGCCGCCGGTGTAGGTCGGCCGCGACACCCCGGGCCAGGCGGTCGACTCCTCGGCAATCGTCAGCACACCGGGAAAGTGGTGGTGGACCTGGATGTTGAACTGTTTGAGGAACTCGATCGCCTCGAGGTTCTCCCGGCCGCCGAAGCAGTTCGGCAGCCACTCGCCCTCGTTGCGGCTGTAGTCGAGGTAGAGCATCGAGGCGACCGCATCGACCCGGAGCCCGTCGATGTGATAGCGGTCAAGCCAGAAGAGGGCCGAGCTGATCAGGTAATTGGCCACCTCGTTGCGGCCGTAATTGAAGATCAGCGTGCCCCAGTCGGGATGCTCGCCAAGGCGGGGGTCCTCGTGTTCGTAGAGGGCAGTGCCGTCGAACCGCCTGAGCCCATGGCCGTCCTTGGGAAAGTGGGCCGGCACCCAGTCGATGATCACGCCGATGCCGGCCTGGTGCAGGCTGTCGATCAGGGCCATCAGGTCCTGCGGCGAGCCGAAGCGGCTGGTGGCGGCAAATAGTCCGATTGTCTGGTAGCCCCAACTGGCCGATAGTGGGTGCTCAGTCGGTGGCAGAAACTCGACATGCGTGAAACCCATCTCGATGCAGTAGGGAACCAACTCACGCTGAAGGTCGGCATATGTCTGCCAGCGGGTCGGGTCATCTCCTGGCCGCCGCCAGCTGCCGAGATGAACCTCGTAGATCGAAATCGGCTCGGCCAGCCAGTCGCAGTGGCGGCGATGATCCATCCAGGCCGCATCGCCCCAGGAGTAGGTGGCCAGATCGGCCACCCGTGAGGCGGTCCGGGGGGGCACCTCGGCGGCCATGCCATAGGGGTCGGCCCGCTCACTGGTCCCTTCGGCCGATTGGATGCGGTATTTGTAGCTGGCGCCGGTCTGTACCCCCGGAATGAACAGCTCCCAGACTCCCGAGGGAATCCGCTTCTCCATCTGATGGATGCGGCCATCCCAGCCGTTGAAGTCACCGATGACGCTGACGGCGGCGGCGTTGGGGGCCCAGACGGCGAAGTTGACCCCGGCGACGCCAGCGACCTCCCGCAACTGGGCACCGAGTTTCTCGTAGCTCTTCCAGTGTCGGCCTTCGCCGAGCAGGTGGAGGTCGTAGTCGGTTAGCATGGTGGAAAAGGCATAGGGGTCGTGGAGTTCACGCGGGCCGAGGGAGGCGTCATCGATTCGCAGCCGGTAGCCCGAGGCGGCCGTGGAGGTGAGATAGGCCTCGTAGAGTCCGGTGGCATGGGTGCGTCGCATCGGCAGCGGTTGGCTCGCAGCCGCCCCCTCCTGATCCACCAGCCAGGCCCGTCGGGCCTGCGGGAGAAAGGCCCGCACCCGGGTGAGATCGCTGCGACCACTCACCGGATGTGGACCCAGCAAGGCTCCCGGCGCTGGCTGCCGACCGTCGAACAGTGCTCGCCATGCGTTGTGGTCTTCAAAGGTCGCTGTCACGCCGGTCCATCTCCCGCGGAGCCCAAACCGACCCACCACCGGCGGTCGGACACCAGTGGCGGTATCGACCGGTCACGGCGGCCGGATGGAGGACACGCCGGCGTGTCCTTCCACATCGTACCGTCGCACCCACCGGCCCGCCGGGAGGATCACCATTTTCTGGTTGGGTTGCAGCGATTGCAGCGAAGCTGTCGATTGGCCGCTGGCAGAAACCAGCAAAGAGGCCCGCCGTCTCCCCAAGGGGTGACGGCGGGCCTTGATGAACCTGCTGCTCATCCGACCGCGGCGGTTACGCCACCAGCCGCATGGCCGGCACCTCGCCGGTGATGCCGACGACGAATTCCTCAAAAATTTTCGCGTCGAGGGCTGAGGCACTCTCGGCTTCGGGATGGAACTGGGTGCCGATGGCAAACCAGCCCTCAACCTCACTTTCGATCGCTTCGATGATGCCATCGGGGGACCGGGCGGTCACCCGGAAACCAGCGGCGAGATCGTCGATCGCCATGTGGTGCATGCTGTTGACGCGAATCTCGCCGTCGCCATAGACCCGCTCCATGGCCGAGTCGGGCTCGACCAGGAGGCCGTGCCGATGGGCTGGATCGAGTGGGTCTTTGTGGGGAATCGCCTGCGGCTGATCCTCGGGCAGATGCAAAAACAGCGTGCCCCCCTCGGTGATGTTCAGCAGCTGCATGCCGCTGCCAACGGCCAGCACTGGCAGATGCCGTGCGCAGACCTGCTTGGCGAGCATCCGGTCGAAATCTTCCCGCCGCTCATCCATCGCCCTGACGGCCGGGTGGGGCATGTAGCCGTCACGCCTGGGGTCGAGGTCGGCACCACCGACGAGCACCACGCCGTCGAGGGTGTCAAGGATTCGGGCCAGGTCATCCTCGTCCTCCAGCGGCGGTAGCACCACTGGGATGCCCCCGGACTGGATGACGTTGTCGTAGTAGCCTGCCGCCACGAATGAAAGCGCCGCATGTTCCTTGCGACTCGGGCGGTAGTCCATGTTGATCCCGATAACCGGCTTGGCTGCCATGAAAGTCCCTTTCTCCAGCAACGCGTCCGCGTTCGTGCCACCCATCCTTGAGTGTCGGTTTCGAACCAGACGGCGGAGAACCTAGAAGGTGATGGGATCAAGACAAGGATTTTTTTCATTTTGTGGTGGTCGAAAGCTGGCACCACAAGATCATGTGCTAGCACTGCCTGTGCCAGCAGATTCAGGGACTTCAGGGCAGGCAACTAGCCGCTGATCCAGACCGCATCGGAAAAACTCCGGAGCCAGGTTCGCTGCCGTTTCGCCAGTTGCCGGGTGCGGCGGGCGGTACGGGCAATTGCCTCGGGCTCGGTCAATTCACCCCGCAGACAGGCCAGTGCCTCGGCGTAGCCAGCGGCCTGGGCGGCGGTCGGGCCGATGCCCCCGGCCGCTAGGGCGGCGCGGGTCTCGTCAAGCAGGCCGCGGGCGAACATCGCCTCAGCCCGCCGGTCGATCCGCTCGGCCAGCAGCCGGCGGGGCAGGTCGAGCACCAACACCGGACAGGGAAACCTGGGCGGCTGGTCACCCGCTGATGAGCCCCAAGACCGGTCGGGTAGCGAACCCTCCGCCTCCAGAATCTCAAGGCCGCGGATGATCCGCTTGGTGTCATGGGGATGGATGGTGCCCGCCGCCGCCGGGGCGCGGGAAACCAGCCGTCGGTAGAGCAGCTCACTGCCGCCAGCTGCTGCCTCGGCCTGCAGTCGCGCCCGGATCACCGGATCGCTCGGGGGCAGCGGGTCAAGGCCGTCCCGGAGGCACCGTAGGTAGAGCGGCGTGCCGCCAACCAGGAGGATGCGCTTCCCCCGCCGCCGGCAGTCGGCCACGGCGGCGACGGCGGCGGCCAGCCAGTCGGCGACCGAAAACTGGGCTACCGGTTTGACCAGGTCGATCAGGTGGTGTGGCACCCGGGCCCGCTCGGCGGTGGTCGGCTTGGCCGCCCCGATGTCGAGCCCCCGGTAGACCGAGACCGAGTCGACACTGAGGATTTCGGCATCGAGCCGTTCGGCCATCCGGAGGGCCACTGCGGTTTTACCCGCCGCTGTCGGCCCGGTGAGAATCAGGCAATCGGCGGCCAGTTTGGGTGCTGGAGCTGGCATTGAAGGCTGGGGGTCGGGAACCGTCGGGCGGCATGGTAAAGTAGACCGGCGGGACTGATGGTCAGTCCCTGTTGAGCGTTGTTGATGATCGTTTGGAGCGTTGTGAATGGAGCCCCGGATCGGTGCCATTCTGGAACAACTCGAGGGTGTGATCGCCGCCCGCAGGGCGGCCGACTCTGAGCGATCCTACACCGCCCGGCTCCTCGTCGGCGGTGTTCCGAAAATCGCCGCCAAGGTCACGGAGGAGGCTGGGGAGCTCGTCCAGGCTGCTGCCTCTGAGGCCGACGACAGGGTTGTGTCGGAGGCGGCCGACCTGCTCTACCACATGCTGGTGCTGCTGGCGGCTCGGGATCTCTCCCTCAGCCAGGTCGAGGAGACGCTCGCCAGCCGATTCGGCATGTCGGGGCTGGAGGAAAAGGCCTCCCGGCAGTCTGGCGAGTAGGCACGACAACCCTTGGCCCGAATCGGGCTTTGATGGAACAATCGTCTTTCCTTCCCTGTTCAAAAATGCTGAGATCACGATGACAGATTCTTTCCCGGGGGCTCCTGAACGACTCTTGCGGATTGGTATTCCCAGTAAGGGTCGGCTGTCCGACGTGGTGGCCGACCTGCTGCATGATGCCGGCCTATCATTTCGACGGATCGAGCGATCGCTGTTCGCCCGCTGCCGGGACATGCCGCTGGAAATCGTCTTTCTGCGGACCGATGACATACCTGTCCTGACCGCCGAAGGCGCGATCGATCTGGGGATTACCGGGGCTGATCTGGTCTGCGAGGCGGGCGTTGAACTGGTCGAGCGGCTGGCCCTTGGCATCGGCTCCTGCCGGCTGGCCCTCTGCGTTCCCGACAGTGCGGACATTGCCTCACCGAAAAGCCTCCAGGGCCGACGGGTGGCCACCAGTTTTCCGCACATCACCCGCGACTGGCTGGCGCGGCACGGCGTCGAAGTCCATCTGGTCGAGCTCTCCGGGAGTGTCGAGATCATGGTCGCCCTCGGGGTGGCCGACGCGGTGGTCGACCTGGTCGAGACCGGCAGCACGCTGGCAGCCAACCGGCTGCGGGTACTTGAGGAAATCGGCCGTTACGAGACGGTGCTGGTGCAGAACTCCAGTGCGGTCGACCCCGACATGGCCGACCGGATCGTGCGCCGGCTGGAGGGGGTGGTGATTGCCCGTAGTTGGTCACTGTTGGAATACAACGTGCCCCGCAGCCGGCTGGCCGAGGCCGAGACCATCACGCCCGGATTCAATTCTCCGACAATCAGCGCCCTGGAAGATTCCGACTGGTGCTCGGTCAGGGCAATGGTCCGCCGGAAGGAGTCGCACGGCATCATGGAGCGACTCGAGGCGATCGGTGCCTCGGCAATCATTGAAACCCAGATTGCCAACTGCCGGCTATGATCCGGCCACCGCGCAGGGTGGCGATGACCTGGGTGTCGGCTGCAAACACGGCGGCAACCGCGGCGTCTGCGGTTGCCGGGGCTGACGCCGGCCGCAGGATGGCCAGATCGGCTGGTCGGCCGACAGCGATCCTGCCGGTGCTGTGCTCGAAGCCAACTGCCCAGGCGGCCTGCTGCGTCACCATCCTCAAGACCTCGGCCGGTGGCACGATGCCGGCTTCGATCAGGCAGCGGGCCTCCGCCCGAATCGACAGGTCGGGGTTGGAGCCGCGGCCGTCGGTCCCCAGGCAGACCTGCAGGCCGGCTGCCCGGAAGGCCGCCACCGGCGGCAGCCGGCCGGCCAGGGCCAGGGTCGTCCGTGGACAGATCGCAACCGCCAACCGGTCCCGGTGCCAGCTCAGCCGGGCCAGGGCGACAGGATCGTCCGGCAGATGAGTGCCGTGGATGACGAGCCCGCGTTCGGCCCGGGCGAGCAATGAGATCCAGTCAGCCGTCGCCGCCAGCCGTGGCGGTGGCTCCGGCCAGACCCCCAGCCGCTCAAACAGGTCCCGAAATGGCCCGGCGTGGTGCTCAAGCAGATCATTCTCGTCAGCCGATTCGGCCAGATGCATGGCCAGCGGCACGATGGGTCGCCGACCGCCGGCACTTCTGCGGGCAAGCCGCCGCAGCGATCCGGCCGCCTCGATGGCAATCCGGCCCAATGGCTGTTGGGTGGAGTAGGGGGCGTGGGGTGAAAGGCCGACAGCGATGCCGGCCCGGGCGAGTCGTCCGGCATCACGCAAGGCTGCGGCAACCGGGCCGTCGGAACGATCCTCCGGCAGTGGCTTCAGCCCAAGCAGCTCCCGGAAGATCCGCAGCCGGGGGCCCTGCCTGAGCGTGCTGATGCTGACCGGGGCAGTGCCGATCTCACCCAGTGCCACAACGCCGTCGGCGGCTGATTCCTGCAGGCCGGCCCGGATCGCTGACTCCAGCTGCCCGCCGTCGGCAGCCGGCTGCTGCCGACGCCAAGCCACCACGCGGTCGATCCAGGCAGCGAGTCCGCCGTCAGTCGCAAACGGTTGCCGGAGGGCCGAGAATTCAAGGTGGGTGTGGGCGTTGATAAACCCCGGTGTGATCACCGCGTCACCCAGGTCGACCGGCTGCGAGTGGCCGGCCGAAGGCGGGCAGCCGGAGCCCAGCCCCGCGACCCGGCCCCGGTCCAGCCACAGCCAGGCGTGCTCAATCACCGGGCCTGCCACCGGCAGCAGCCAACGGGCCCGCAGAAGCCGGGAGCCGTGACTGGCATCGGACTCAGCCGGAACCAGCCGCCCACTCACGGGGTTGCCGTTAGCACCGGCAGTTGCAGGCCGGTCGGCCCGGCCGGGGCAGGTTCCGACAGCAGCGACTCGTCATCTTCAAACAGCTCGTAGAAGACGTTTCGCCGCCGTGGAATCCAGCCCAGTTCGGAAATGGCCGAACGCATTTCTTCAAGCGTGAGATGGTGGACCGTTCCAGCGGCACTCACGACGTTTTCCTCGAGCATCAGGCTGCCCATGTCGTTGGCGCCGAACAGCAGGGCCAGCTGGCCGATCTCCCGCCCCTGTGTGACCCAACTCGATTGGATGTTGGGGAAGTTGTCGAGATAGAGCCGGGCCACCGCCTGGGTCTTGAGATACTCAAACGAACCAGCCGGCGGAATTTCATCCATTTCGGTATTGTCTGGCTGGAACGACCAGCAGATGAAGGCGGTGAAGCCACCGGTCTCGTCCTGCAGTTCCCGCAGCCGATCGAGATGCTCGATCCGCTCCGCCAGCGTTTCGATGTGACCAAACATCATGGTGGCGGTGCTTCTGCCACCAAGCTTATGCCATTGCCGATGGACCTCCAGCCAGTCATCGGTCATTACCTTGCCCCGGGTCATTGCGTCCCGAACCCGATCCACCAGGATCTCGCCACCGCCCCCCGGCAGCGAACCGAGGCCGGCTGCGGCGAGCCGCTCGAGCACCTCCTGCAGGGAGCGTTTGGCAACTTTGGTCAGGTGGTGGATTTCCGGCGGCGAGAAGCCGTGGACGTTGACCGCCGGGAAGTGTGTCTTGATGTCTCGCAGCAGATCCTCGTACCACTCCAGGGGCAACGTCGGATGCAGGCCCCCCTGCATCAGAATCTGATCCCCACCGATCGCTACGGTCTCTTCAATCTTCTTCAGCAGCACGTCGCGGTCGAGCACATAGCCTTCGGGATGCTTGGGGCCACGGTAAAACGCACAGAAATCGCAGACTGCCGTGCAGATGTTGGTGTAGTTGATGTTCCGGTCGATGTTGTAGGTGCGGTAGGGCTCGGGATGGAGCCGCTGGGTCACCGCGTGGGCCGCCCGTCCGATGCGGGCGAGATCACGGGATTCAAGCAGCCGAACAGCATCAGCGGCTTCCAGCCGTTCTCCGGCGGTGACATCATCGAGAACTTGAGTCAGCGAGGTATCCATCAGGCAGAGCCGGGGGCGAGGGAAGCAGGGGAGACAAAAGCACCAGCCAGATCACGGCTGCTGGGGGCAAGGCCAAGCTGGCAGGCCTCACGATAGAAAAGCTGCAAGGCCCGCCGTTCCAACGGTCCAAGATCATAATGCAAATTTTCGCGAAGATAGTCGAGGCACTGTGGCACCGTCAGCCCGTGGCCAGCCGCTTCGGCAGCAGCAATGGCAGCCAGGTTGGCTTCACCCCGGTCGCGGGCGGCATCGAGCAGCCGGCCGAGTTTGTCGGCATCGACTCCCGGTCGGGCCGCCCAGACCGCAAAGACAAATGGCAGGCCGGTCGAACGGAACCATTCATCGCCCAGGTCCCAGACCGCTTGGAAGCCACCCCCGGTCGGACCGATGGCCCGGTCACCGATCAGGAGTACCGCGTCGGCGGATGTCTGGTCAATCGTTTCGTTCAGCGGCAGCGTTTCCAGGCTGGGTGACAGTCCGAACCGCTTGGCCAGCAGAATTCGGCAAACCGCCACACTGGTTCGTGAACCTTCGTCAACCGCGATCGTGCGAACCCGCTCTGGCCGGGTGCGAAAGAACAGGCGAACGCTCATCACCGGGCCGCGGCAGGCAATGCAGGCCCGGGAGATGATCCGGTAGCCCCTCTGGCCGCCGGCGGCACCGTTGCCGGCCAGCCCCTGGAAAAGTTCAATCGTCGGGATCAATGCGACGTCAAGGTCGCCGCCGGCCAGCCGGTCTGCCAGCCGGCTGGGCAGATCGTAGATCAGCTCCCCGGAGAGACCGTAGATCAACGGCCTCGTATTGAGATACTGCACCGCCCCAATCCGTGGACCCGTAACCCGATCCTGCTGCCGCTGGATGTCAGCAAATGGGGGCACCGACTGGCCGGGTGAACGAATCATCAGAACGGGCAGACCTTTTTCGGGCTGGGGGACGAAACCGACCTCATCTAGAATAGTCCAGCGAGCCATCCGGGCCACTGCTGGCAGCCTGGAGAAGATGCGCAAGCCGTGCTGACGGCAAGTCGCCAGCGGCTGAAGACGCTTCCCGTCGCTTACGGTTCCAGCCGTCGAAAGGCCCGCAGGCCGAGCAGCAGCGGCAGGAATGTCGCCACCATGCCCAGGGCCGCCACAACCACCAGGCTGGCCGTGATCCCGAACTGACTGCTGACAAAACCGAGAAAGTTCTCACTCGGCATCTGCCCCATCGAGCGACGCAGCAAATTCAAATGACTCGGCAGGGCGGTCGTCATGACCACGGCAATGATGAACAACGCGCTGAGCACCAGGCTGAGGGTGCCGCCGAAGCCGGCGGCTATCTTGGCTGGTGACGACTCGCGGAGGTCGGGCATGCAGGCGCCGAGGCCGACCGCGATGCCCGACAGGCCGCTGCAGAGCATGCCGCAGCAGAACAGATGAATCAGGGTCGTGTTCTTTGGCACACTCAGCATCGAATCGCTGAGCATCACCAGCCCGAGGCAGGGCAGTAGCCCGCCACCGAAGGCGAATAGAAACTTCGACCAGACGATGTGGTCGCGACTGACCGGCAGCAGGCCGAGGATCCAGAACCGACGGCCCTCGAGGCTGATCGAGGGGAAGACGAAACGGGTGGTGAAGGTCGAGAGAATCAGCCCCACCACGGCGAGGTTGAGGTAGCCGATGATCGAAGCGTAGGCATGGCTGTAATTGAACGATCGCAGGTTGAAAAAGTAGAGCCCGAGCAGGCCGAAGAAGATCATGAACTGTGTCCACTGGGTGGCATCGCGGCGGAAGATCTGCAGGTCCTTCACCAGCAGGAGTCGCAGGGGACTGCCCCAGCGTGGTCCGCTGCGGGCCAGGAGATCGTCAAACCAGCGGATGGACCGCTGCCGCCGTCGCGGGATTTCGGCCTGCAGATGGCTGTAGCCTGCACGATAGCACCAACGGGCCACCCAGCCGGCTGCCAGATTTATCAGCAAAGCGTTGGCAGTCAGGAGGCCGAGGAACTTCAGCGCCTCCAGCATGCTGGCCCAGCCTTGTTCTGCTGTCTCGCCCCGGAGGGCACTGTCGAGCAGGCCTGACGAGAGCCACCAGCTTGGCAGCACCTTCTGTTCGGTCATGGTCAGCCGGGACAGGGTCTCCTCGAACCAGGCGACCGTCATGGTCTCACTCTGGGTCGACTGCAGTGTCGACCAGACCGTCCAGATGAGCCCGAGCGACACGATCACGATTGAGATGCTGATGGCGTGGACCCGGAGCCTGGGCAGGCCGGCCACGATCAGCATGCAGAGGATGCTGCCGAACGCCGCCGGGATCACCACGAACGAGACCATAAACGGCAGCAGCATTGCGAAAAAGGTCCAGGGGGCCTGCCGGACGACGCCGTAGGAGACCAGCATGGGGCTGCCGAGCAGGATAAAACCCCAGCTCGAAAACCAGAGTGCCTCCTGGAACTTGTGGGCATGAATCGCCGCGGGCCGCAGTGGGCAGGTGAGCAGCAGCTTCGCCTCCTCGGAGGTGTAGAGGCTGCCGTACATCAGAATGCCGGTTGAAAAGACCATCATCACCATGAGGGATGAGAAGAAGGCGTTGAACAGCAGCGAGATCACCTCGGCATGCATCGAATCGATGAAGGTGAAGGCTTCGAAGAAGAGGCCGAAGAGGGCGATCCAGAAAATGATGCTCAGCGCGACGACCAGCGCGAATCGCAGGCGGGCCTGGGTCAGCATCGTGCCGATCAGATGGCCTGCCGTGGTGGTTCGCAGCCGCAACAGCAGCCGGCTCTCCTGCTCAATCGAGAGCGGATGGGTCGCGGGGGCGGGGAAGCTGTCGGTGGCCATCACTCATCACCTGCCAGCGTAGTCTCCCGCAGGGTGGCGCGGGAGGAAGTGAGTTCAAGGTACAGGTGCTCGAGGCTGGTTGAACTCACTTCCTCCCGCA
>Ga0209986_10000632_pt1 | contig 34430 bp, 51 predicted proteins | sample BlataG_FD_183168 | JGI IMG/M metagenome (GOLD analysis project Ga0209986, IMG submission 183168) | Deep subsurface microbial communities from Black Sea to uncover new lineages of life (NeLLi) - Black_00105 metaG (SPAdes) (version 2) | ecosystem: Environmental > Aquatic > Marine > Oceanic >...
CTTCAAACTCTTTTGGCCGCCATTCCTACTACCGCTATGCGTGGGACTGATAACGCGGCCCTTGCTTCTTCCTGGACTGCGGCACTTGCGACAGCGCTTGGCAACTATACCGCGGCCAGGGCGGGATACCTGGACGAATTGGCGGCCGCTAATATGCCTGCGGACCTGGACACGGTCAAGGGCCTGGTTGATACAGCTGAATCCGCAATATCGTATTCGTACCTTGACGCGGGCGGCGAACAAGACGTTTACGAAGACACGGCAGTCACCAGGCGCGAAATATCCGTTGAGCTCGACATTACCAATATGACTAACGGGGGCATTATTCGGGTATATCGGAAAGTCGACGGCTCGAACTATAAAATTTGGATTAAAGAAAACGTTGACAGCGTAGCTTCAGGCGGGGACGAAGACGTCTATACCGTGACAGGCGCCCGAACCAACCAGGCTTTCAAAATAACATATGAAGAAGACGCTGACGAAGGCGCGGCCAGGACAATTACTGGAAACGTCATTACTCAGGTCTTAGAGTAAGGGGGGTTTTTGAAATGGGCGAATTAGGCGGCGTTATCCCTGCCCCTGCCACTGAGACTATTGAACGCTATCATACGGCAGACCTGGGGGCTGGATCTTTTTATACACCAGCCGATGAAGGACTCTTCTCAGCTGTGCTTGAGAGTGAGGATTTGCGACCGAGTTTGCAGGATGCTCAACCAGGGTGGAGTCGTATTCTTGAGCCTGTACTAGGCAATGATGCTGTCATTGGCGATGGTACTAACTTAAATTTTTACAATACCAATGTAGCCGCCCGAAACATAGTGATAATGAGACACCACATATCAACGGGCACTTATGAACGATATAATTCCCAGGATTTGGGGGCGGGAGTAACCTATACCCCCGCCGATGGGGGACTATTCAGCCATACGTCAAATTGGGCCGTAGTCGTTCATTGCGAATATAAATACAATGCCAGTTGGTGGTATTACGGGCGTGACGATGGCGCCGGCGACGTGGAAGGAACATTCTTGGCGATTGGTGATGGTACGAATCTGAGGTTTCATAATACCCGCGGCGGAAATACGTATTACGTATGTATGCGCGCGAAAATAGTTTCATAAGGGGGATAAAAATGCCAAAACATATCATAGACACTGAAAGTCCTGAATTCGACGGAATACCAATGAGGCTTCGGGAATCCCACAAGGGACAAGTGCTACTTGAAGAAGACAGGCGGCCCGACGGGTCACTCAGAGGGCTTGTTTGTATCGAATTGGGGGCGTTGACGGAGATTATAACCGATGATACTGGCGTGGTTGTTTTCCCATTGACGGTCACGAACCCCGACGAACTGGAAGCGGCCGCCAATACGGTTAGGCAAGCCAGGCGCTTTGCTGGAGTGCCCCCTGAATATGTCGGCAAGACATTCGCTGAATATTTGGCGGGTGATGTTGCTGGCGCGAATATATCGGGCCATAAAAAGTACGCCAAAATTCACGAGGAATTGATGGACGACGAATCGGTCAAGGTATTGCTTCAAGCGAAGGGCGTTAGTTTGTCGGTTATAAATGAAATGAAGGGCAAGTTCAGGGGGGCCGTTAGTTTATAAAAGGGGGGCTTAGCCAATGGCCGTTGATACGAATACTTATGCCGAACACGAAGACGTCGAACGTCTTATCGGCGACATTGTTTTGAACCGGACATTCGACGCGACCACGACGCCCACGCTTGACCAGGTTGAAGCCGAACTGGACAACGCGGCCGCCGACTTGAACCGCGAACTTGACCAGGTCGGTTATACCGTCCCCGTGGTCAAAGCCGATTACCCGACCGCCCATAAATTCTTGAAGGCGGCCAATGCTTACGGGGCCGCGGCGGTCTTACTTTCGACCGTCCCGTCCGAAGGTTACGACCCGACGGAAGAAGTCGAATCCCCCACGGTTGACCGCGCAACGACTTACGGGAACAAGTTCAAGTCGGCTTTGAAGGCAATCCGCGAAAACCGGTTACGGGCGGGCCGGCGGAAGGCGCGCCTGGGCGATATGTTCGCGGGTTCCCAGGAAACCGAAGACGGGGAAGAAAAGCTTCCCATATTCAAGCGGGGAATGGACGATTATCCTGGCCGTCGTTCGCTGGTTAATGAAGACTAGGGGGGCGTTATGTCGCAAAGAGTAATTGAAGACGCGGTCGTTGCCGTGATTAAGCTTCACGACGACTTCGACGATACGAATTGCTTCGCTTACGATAAGCGGGCCCTGGGGAAAGGGCTTGACCGCCTTGTCGTTGTGTCCTTCGGCCAAATCAGGCAGGAAAGCATATCCCTTCGAATGAAACGCCGCGTTTGGTCGTTCAACGTTGACGTCCTGGTTCCCTGGCGCGGGGAACTGACCGAACTCGATACCAGGGTCGGAACCGAAACCCAAAAGGTCATTGACATACTGGCGAAGTATCCGCGCTTGAACGGGACGGCCAATGTCCAGCGAACGGATATGACCCTTTCGCCGACCGCCGACGTGATTTCTCACAGGAAGGGGGCTTATCGGGGCCGCCGGCATTCGTTGGACGTCCTGGAATTTTACGACCCACAAAGGGCGGAATAATGAAAGCGATTGATTACGATTACATCGAATTGTCGCAACTTAATAAACGCGTGAACGAAGCGGGGGATACAATCGCCCGCATTACGTTAAACGAAGGGCTTCGGAAGTTGGGACGGCTTTTCGTGCCGGCCACGGGGACGGGGCCCCTGGCGAACGCGACCCCCAGGGTATCGGGGAAGCTGAAGCGGTCAACCGTCTTCCAGATTATCGGCGGGGCAATGCGGCAAGCCCTGGAAATCCGCCAGGCGGCAAAGTCGCCCGAAGGGGTTTATTATGGTTATATCGTCCGTGAAGGACGCGGGCCCGTTCACGCTATAAACGCGAAGTTCCTTCACTTCTTCATTGGCGACCAGGAATTCTTCCGGAAGTCGGTTGGCCCCGCGCTTCCGAACCCGTATCACCGACGCGTCCTTCAAATGCTTATGCCGCAAGTCCAGAAGATAGTTGACGATATGGGCGAAAAAATCGGGGCCTATATCAGCGGGAAGGGGGGTTCTTCATGAGTTATCCGCCCCAGGGAATAGACAAGGCCGACGTCCTGGCGAACCTGGTTGCCGTCGCAACCGAATTGAACGCGATTCGGGCGAAAACGGACGGCCTGGGGACCCTGACCGAAACGGGGGGAACGCTTACAACTGACGGGAACGAACAAACGCTTTACGTCAACAATGCCCCGTTGGGGGTATTCATTCCGAAGTCCCTGGATATTGACTTCACGAATCAAACGGCCACGGAAACGGTCGTCATTCGACAATATAAGCGAATGTCTTCGGGCGGCGACTGGATAAAATTCGACGAATCTGACCCGTTCGCTGGCGTTCAAGACCCCCTGGGGAAGACAGTCGAATTATTTCCTTCACGCTTCGGAATCAAGGTTACAATCGAAAAGACAGCGGGGGACGCGAAGGCATATCCCTGGGAAGTTTTCTTCAAGGTGTAAGTTATGAGTTTATACGATAATATAGCATCGAACCGTAAAATGCTTCTGGACCTTCCTTTCCTGGAAGGCGTCGGGGCCATTACCCAGGACGTCGCGAAACCACATCACCCCGTAACGCTGGTCAATGCCCCGACCTGGGCGTCCCTGGCAAGCGGGAAGTCCGTCCTGACTTTGAACGGAACGACACAGTACCTTCAATGCTTGAATGCCCTTTGCGCGGACCTGGGCTTTACTGACGGGGATTACAGCGTCGGCGGTTGGATTGACTGGTCCGATACGGGCAATTCGGAAATCGTAATCGGACGTTGGCAACTCAACGTCGGGGGTTGGGAACTATACTTGACGAAGATTGAAACGGTATCCAGCTTAACATTACGTCATCACCACGCGGGCGGGGCTTCAACCAGGACGGCTTGTTATTCCGTCGGTTGGGAACCCGACGTTCCCGTGTTGTTTGGAATATCCCGAAGTGGGGGTGAAGCGTTACATTACCGAAACGGCGAAGCCCTGGACGTGGTTACAACGGAAGGCGGCCTGATTGACCCCGAAGCGACGGCTTACGACCTGGTAATCGGGACACGCTTCACAAAGGACGCGAACTGGTATAAAAACAACTTCGGGCGATTATTCATTGTGGGCGAAGCCCTTTCCGCAGACGACTGGTCGGAAATATACGAATTGGGAAAAGCGGGGTTCGTATTATGATTGACAGAATCGGAACATTACGGAAACTGACTTCCAGGCTAACAGCGACCAGGGCGGGTTATATTGACGATAATTACGACGCGCTACATCACTCGACGCGTATCTTCCCAGGGGATACGTCCCTGGAATGTACGCTGACCGCGGGACAACCCCTGGATACCTGGTCGGCCTGGGCCGAAATCGTTGACAGCGGGGCGACGACCTTCAGTTCGCTATTGGCCGCGGCCCCTGGTCATATAACCGTTGTTCAGGAAGAAGAAGTAAGCGACGAAGCGACGCGGTATATGCTTGAAATAGCTTACGGGGCCGCAAAGGTTCCGCTGACTTCACAACGCTTCGCTGGTTCAGGGAAGTTCCAGAATCCCGATAATCACGCGCGAGTGTTCGGGAATGAAATACCGGCGGGCGAAACGGTTTACTACCGAATGAAAAGCAATACCGCGGTCGCTGATACCGCGAAAGTCCATATCCGGTATCATCTACATTAAAAGAGGGGGGAAAGTAAAATGACAGAATTATTCGATAGCGGTCAATCGGTCTTCCGAATGGACGACGCGGGGGGCGACTTTCGGGATTTAACGCCTTACATAATTTCGGTTGACGGGCTTCCTGGGCCGCGGGAACTGGCCGAAGCGACGACCCTTGCCGACGGCGGGCGGAAGTTTTATCCGACCCTGGAAAACGTGGTCGTAACCCTGGAACTTCTTTGGTCGGACGACGCCCTGGTCGGTTCCGATACCGTCCTGGGCCTACTCCGGACACACGGTTCGGCTATGTCCTTTGATTATGGCCCTGAAGGGCAGACGGCGGGCGACATAAAATACCACGGGTCGGCCTGGGTTCGGAATTATCAGATATTGTCCAGGGTCGGCCAAATGGTAACGGCCCGTTGCGAACTTCAGGTCAATGGGAAAGTTACCCGTGGCACTTACCCATAAGTCCGAAAGCGAACTTTAGTATATACCATTGATATATACCGAAAGGGGGACGAAATGACATACGAACCCGAAACGAAGAAGGTCGAACTGGAAGCGGAAGGCGGCGGGTTCGGGCCGTTCAAAAAGCGGCCTTATGCCGTCTTTTATGTCGAACTTCGACACGGAACCCAAAAGGCGGTCAACGCCTTGACGCGGCCCTTCCTGAAATACCCTGATAAGCCGCCGAAGCTTACCATTCAAGGGGACGACGAACCGAAGGTCGAAGGCGGGCAAAGCGTCGCCATTGACTTGACCGCGATAAGTTGGGACGAAGTCAACGACGCGATAATCGCCGGCCAGGTCAAGGAATGGTCGTTCGGGCCGGTTGACCAGGCAACGCTTGACGGATTGCCCGAACGGATACGGGAAAGGCTAGTCAATGAATGTAACTTGCTATATGGGGCATTGGGCCCTTTAGCAAAGGGCGGCGGCGGGAACTAGGGGAAGGGCTTTTCCTGGCCCTGAAGTTACCGAACCGTTACCGCTTGCCGCCTGAACTGGAAGAAGCATTGGTAATAACTGAAATCGGCTTCCCGCCCCAGGTAATTGACGAATGGCCCCAGGGCCTTATCGAAAAGATACTGATTTATAAGGGCGTGAAGAACGTCGTCCAGTTCGGGGGTAACTGGCAACCGTAGAAGGGGGTTTAATATGGCACACGAAGCCGCGACGACAATCGTTCTACGAATGCAGGACGAAGCTTCAGTTCAAATGCAGAATTTCGGGCAAACGACCCAACAAGCGGAAATCCAAAGCCTTCAGTTGAACGCCGCATTAACGGCAATGGGGGGCGCGCTGACCGCCATTGGTTCCCTATTGGGTCAACTGGAAAACCCGCTGGCGAAGACGGCGTCAACCTTCTTAATGACAGGCGGGGCGATACTTATGACTGTTTCCGCAATCGGGACAATGCTTCCGTATATCAAGAACCTGATTGCGACCTTGCGAACCCTGGCGATTGCGCAAGCCATTGTCGCCGCGCTTACGGGGCCCGTCGGTTGGGCCCGAATCGGAATCGGCCTGGGCGTTGCCGCGGCCGCGACCGCCGGCATTGTCGCCGCGACCGGCGGACTTGGCGGGGGCGGAACGACCGTCAATATAAGTGCCCAGGCGTTTATGGGTTCGGAATCCGATGCCAGGAAGTTTTCGGAAAAGGTTCAACGCTTCAGTCGCGAAAGCGAAAGGTTGGGTCGGTAAATGGGTTTGACACAGATTGACAGCGGCGAATTCGAAGATACCCTTTGCGGCGAACTGGACATTAAGCATATCGCCGGAACCGTTTACGCGATTGCCCATATGGGGGTTGACTACGACGGGTTCCTTCGGACGATAAACATTGCCGCTGATGGGACAATCGGAGCCCAAATAGACGAACACGAATACGATACCGTCCTGGGTTATACAAACACACTATTCGCCCTTCCGAACGTCGCGAACGGTTACATTATCGGTTATCAGGGAAGCGGGAGCGACGGCTGGCTGAAGACCTTTACAATCCAGGACAATGGAACCATAGCGGAAGTTGACAGCTACGAAATTGACGCGACTTACGGGCGGCATTTCCAGTTCTACCACCTGGGCGGAACCGTGTATTTGGTCGCTTACCAGCAAGCCGCTTACGGTTGGTTCAAGACAATAAATATCAATAACGACGGGACTTTCGGGGCCCTTATTGGCGCGCAAAAGTATGACGGCGTGTTGGGCGCGTTCCCGTCGCTTCGTCATATTTCAGGGGACATATTCGCCGTCGCTTATACCGGCCCTGGAAGCGACGGTTGGCTGAAGACGTGGGAAATACAGGCTGACGGGACAATCGAAGTGGCCCCAGGGACGGATTCTTTTGAATTCGATACCGTTTTTGGTGCCCACCCCAAGCTTATTCATATTTCGGGAACCGTTTACGCCATAGTTTACCAGGGCCCGCCCGACCTCACGACGGGACAAGGTTTTATGAAGACCTTGACGATTGCCGCCAATGGGACAATCGGGGCGGTCATTCAGACCTGGAATTTTAGTCCGCCTCAACGTTGTTTGAATCCAAAAATTATTGACCTGGGGGATAACATCTTCGCAGTAACTTACGGCTGGTATACTCTACCGACCGGCCGAACCTTCACGGTTCAAATTGACAACGACGGGACAATTCAGACGGCGACGCAGGACGAAGTTACATTCGACGCGGTAAGATGCCAGGACTCTAGCGTCCTGAGAATCGGGACTTCAAAGTCTTATATTATCGCTTATATCGGCCCCGACGACGACGGCTGGCTTGCCACAATGACCGCCCTTCCCGACGCCCTGGTCATTACGCTGGCGGGCCTGGACGTAACTTCGAAAACCCTGGCCGTAAGAACGGAACGCGGCCAGGATTCTGAATTAGCACAAGCAACCGCCGGCGTTTGTGAACTCGTTTGCGACAATCAGAATGGCGACTTCAGTCCCGAAAACGCGGCCGGCCTGTATTACGGGACGCTTGCCCTGGGGAAAGTCATTGAGGTTTATGAAGATTACGGGGGCGTCCGATATAGGCACTTCACGGGCCGGATTGAAAAGATAACGCCCCATGGGGAAACGGAAAACCTGGTCGCTTTTATCACGGCCCTTGACGGTATGAACGACCTGGCCCAACTGGAAATCAATACGGTTCTTCGGTCGGATACCGAAAGCGGGACGCTTGTTGGCGACATACTGGACGCCGCGGCGTGGGCGGCGGGCGACCGCGATATAGACACGGGGGTTGATACCCTTCAACTTGGCTGGTTCCATAAACTCAAGGCTCTGGCCGCGCTTCGCATTCTGGAACAAATCGAACTCGGCCGCTTCTATATCACGCCGGCGGGGGTCGCTACCTGGGAAAACCGGCACGCGCGCTTGACGGGGGCGGGCCTGGTAAGCCAGCACGACTTCGAAGATACCCCCGTCGAATTGGCTTATGAATGGTCGAAGAAGCTTGTCTATAATCAGGTCGTCGTCCGCGGCCGGCGTTATTTTATCGGGGGCGTCCAGCTTGTTTCGGGTTACGATATGGGGACGATTGAAGACGAACTTATTTGGTCGGCCCATACCGGCGATTCGGGGGCCCCGCTTATCAGCAAGCAGGGAAGCCTGGTCTTATGGGCCGAATTCGGGTCGCCGCTTCAGTCTTACGATAGCCTGGCCCAAGGGACGCATTGGAACGCCAACACCGAACCCGACAAGACGGGCAACGATGTTTCGGATAATATTACCCTGGTTCAAACTCAATACGGGCAAAGCGTGAAGCTTAAATTCAGCAATGCGGGGAACCAAAGCGCGTATTTGGTTGTTCCCGATACCCCGCCCCTGGGGGCTCCGACGGGCCGAACCGCCCTGGTTTACGGCGTCCTTTATTCCGTCGAAGTAATGGCAATCGCGGAAGAAGATACGGATAGCCAGGACGATTACGGGAAGCGCGGTCTTAATCTGGACGTTCCCTTCAAATCGAACCCGAACGACATTCAGGCCCAGGCCCAATTCCTTTTGGCGAAGTATGACGACGCCGTCCCCAGGGCGATTTCCGTTAGACATACCGCGCGGACGGCCTGGCCCGATACTACGATAAGGGTTCAATGCTTGTCGCGGGACATTTCCGACCGGATAACCCTGAAGTCAACGAAATTGGGCGTTGATACCGATTACTATATCAACAAGATAATTCAGGAATACTTATTGAATGAAGGCGGCTTCGTTCACGAAACGACCTGGATTATCGAACGGGCCCTGGGCGACGCTGAAGGCGTCTTCTGGCTTTTGGGCCTTGCGGGGTTCGGGGAATTGTCCGAAACGACCAGGCTTGGAATATAACCGAAAGGGGGATTTTATGATTACGGCGAACACCTGGTTCAAATTGAAATGGGAACATTGGAAGCGGGGGCGGCTCGATAAGCAAGCGGCCCGTTTCCAGATTACGCTTCGGGAACCGGACGACCAGGAAGAACCGATAATGGCCCATATTTCGAACGGGGCCTGGCTAGTCCCTTGTCCTGAAAAGGATTGCCGCGGGGTCGAATATGCCTGGGAAGAAGGCTTCTTCGTTTGTTGCTCTTGCCTCAATAGCAAGGTCGGGCATAAGATAAGGCGGTCGGCTTTCCCCGCGGAACGGAAGGAAATCGAAGAACTTCTGGAAGTCCGCCCGTTACTCAATCGGAACTGGTATCCTGGCGAAACCCTGGACGATTTGAAGCGGGAAAACGAAGAACACAAAGACGAACTATTGACGACCGCCGATAGTTCGGAAGGGGGTTAATTATGTCCTGGACGGCAATACCGGCCGACTATGCAACGGGCCACCTGGTAACGGCTTCGGAATGGAATACTTTCGTCTTCGATAATCCTGGTTACTTGAAGGGCCTGGACGGGAACATTGAATACGAAGACGACATTGTCGGGAAGGTGGGAACGGAAAAGGTCGGCCTTTCAACGAAACCGTGGACTGAAGGGCACTTCGAAAAGCTATTCGCCGGCCCCAGGTTGGCAGTTCATAAATTCATTCGTGAAATCGTCGTAAATTGGGAAGACGATACCGCGGGCAATTATCAGCTAACGTACCCGACGACTGGCGGCGGGGACTTTTCCCTGGGCGGGTTCGGCCAGGCGGTATTGAAGGTTGATAATAACGGGGCTTCAACCGTTTACGTTTGCGGGCAAACGGAACAAAACAACGCCCTGGACAATTCCTTCAATGCGTCAAGGTCGCCGTATTGTCGCCAGGAATTCGCCATTGACCGGAACGTCGCGGATACGGGCGTCTTCCTGGGCTTCCGGCAAACGCCAGGCGTGGCTACTCCCAATTATCTGACCGAACACTTCGCGGGCTTTATGTGGACGGGGGCGATTTGGGTCTTCGCAACGGGGAACGCTTCGGCTACGGACGTTTCGGGGACACAGACGGTAAACGTTGATACCCGTTACGTCATTGAAATTCTTATCATATCGGCGACAAGCGTTGAAGTCTATCTGAACGGCGTCCTGATTGATACCTTGACCGTGGTTCCGACCGGCGACTTGGAATGGTCGTGTCTTCTGGAAAGCGACGGCGGCGGCGGGGCGACCGACACGCATTTGACCCTGGGGAAAGTAATCCTTCAGGAAGACTTGTCATAAGGGGGAATGAGATATGGCGCAACAAAAGCCGCCAAATATGACGCCTGAAGAAGCGATATTCGACGTTCGCGAACGAATGGTTCGAATGGAAACGCTTTTAATCGGGGTTCCAAATACGGCCGACAACGGCCTGGCCGGAAAGGTCAAAGATAATTGCGACGACCTGGACGCGACCAGGAAGAAGGTCGGCAAGTTGGAAATCAAGTATTGGATTCTGATTGCCTTCCTGGTGGGAAGCGGGGCCGCGGGCGGAACCGCCCTGGTCAAGCTTTTTACCGCTTATAGCATAGCCCCTTAATAGGGGGCCTGGCATAGTCGCCACATTATGCCAGGCAAATATCTTCCTTTCGGATAGGCCCTGGGGGAATCGGGCAACCCCCAGGGCCGCATTATTGCCACGATGCCCCCCAGGGGCCGCCAGGCCGCAAATAAGGGGCCTTTACCCTGGGCCTGGTATCTTACGACTTGGCCCCGCTGATTTTATGCCTGATAGAACTTTAGTCCTGGGACTAAATACTCCACGCCTGAAGCTATATTCTAACTTCAAATAGACACGGGGGCTTGACACGGGCGTTACAGTTTGGTAAGCTTAATATAGTCGGGTTGACTAGCCCGACCGGAAGGAAACTGAATTGAAGAAGCTTATTCGATACCTGGTAATCGCCTTCGTCGCTTTTCAAGCCGCCGATGCGTTCCTGACGCTTTGGGCGACGAACAACGGCTTCCAGGAAGTCAACCCGCTTATGGTATCCTTCGCCCATACCTGGGCCTTCCCATTCATTAAGATAATTCCCGCCCTGGTCGTGGCCTGGGCGTTGACGAAGCTGAACGCGCGGTTCCCGCGAACCCGACCCGCAACCGCCGCCGGCTTTGCAATGGCCGTCGCGTTCCTGGGCGTCGTCCTGGTCGCCAACCTGGGCGAACTATAAGGCAAATCTAGCGAAAGGGGGACGCAATGAAGACAAAAACCACAATGAAGATTGTTTGCGCGTGGTGCGGGGCCGATATGGGCGAAAAGGACGGCCAGGGGACAACGGGCACGACACACGGCATTTGTGAAAAGTGTTTCCGGAAGCAGGGTCGCCGTCGCTTTTTACACAAGATAAACTTCTTCGCCCGAATACGGGGCCGCCGCGAAGCCAATCGGAAGGCCGAAGAAAACGAAGCCTTGCGTCTTTTGGTTTCAAGCAACTCTAACCTTCACACCCAACTTATGCTTCGGGGGAAGCGCGGGATTCATTATATCTTGACCGAAGACCTGGCCGAACTGAAGGCCCGCGCAACCGACCAACCCGAAGTCAAATGCAAATGGAATTGAATTCCAAAATCAAATCGAAAGGGGAATAGAGCAAATGGGTTATCCTGAAGAACCCGAATATCAAGTTTACGACTACGATTGCCCGCATTGTGGAAAGCATTACACAGAGGCGGGGTCGGTGAGAAAACACGCCGACTTCCAAACGTGCCCTTCCTGCGGCCAGCGGGCAAACGACCCGAAAGCCCTTGACAGGGGCAATACATAAGCGTTACAATGGGGGCCTGGGGGTTATTCCTGGGCCCCCAAATCTAAACGAAAGGAAGGTATCAAATGAATATGGGAATCACTAAGGGGCATTGTCCCCACGGCGAATTTAATCTTGCCGAAGGTTGTCCGAAATGTATCGCCGAAAGGCGGGCCGCCGCTGAAGACGCCCAGGCGGAAGCGGAACGCCAGGGGATTGACCCTGATTATGAAGCCGCCCGCGCCGACCTGGGGCCAGACCAGGAACCGCCCGTTTCAATCGTGAAGGTTCGGTATATGAACAAAACCACGGGCGGGCCTGAAGGCCGCGAATATTCATACTTCACAGCCGAACCCCTGGGCCTGGACTTCCACGTCAAGGTCCCAACCCAAAACGGCTTCGTCGAAGCCGTCGTTACGGCGACCGACGTTCCCGAATCGGAAATCGCCGCCTTCAGGGATAGGGTCAAAATCATTCCCGCGGGTTCGATAATGGTTCGACCCGCCCCCGACTTATTCCCTGAATTGAATCAGGAACCGGAACCGCCCCAGGAAGAAGGCCCGTCGGAAGGCGAACACGTCGAACAACTTTGGGACGAACAAAAGGCGGCCGAACAAAGCGTCCCGCCCGCCCTGGTAACGATTGAACGCCAGGTCGGGAAACCCGCCCCCGAATTGCTTCCGCTTTACTTGGAAGCCGCGGGGCTTCTTCAGTTCGCGAAGGCTCGCGTAATCGCGAAGAACGAAGACCTGAAGCCCGCGACCGACGACCTGGCAATTATCGCCAAATGTAAGAAGGGAATGTTCGAACGGAAGAACGAAATCGTCGGCCCGTTGAAGACCAGGCTTGACGCAATCAATCAGGCATTCGACGACCTTATGTTCCCCGTCCTGGAAGCCGACCGGCTGACCAGGCTTCAGGTTACGGAATACGATAACAAGGTTCGGGCCCAGGCCGCCGAAGCGAAGCGGATTGAAGACGAAAAGTTCAAACTGGCCCAGGACGAAGCGGCCTTGACTGGAACGGGCGAACATACCCAGGAACTAGGAACCGCCGTCGCCCCGCCCGCCGTCCCCGCCCATACCCGAACCGATATGGGGACGTTAGGGGGACGGGACAACTGGAAGGCCCGCGTCGTTGACTTCAAGCTTCTGGACGACCATTGGAAGATTGCGAACGAATCCCTTCTTAATGCTCACGCCAGGTCAACGAAGGGCGAACGCCCAATTCCTGGGGTCGAATTTTGGAACGATAGGATTGTCACGGTCAGAGTCAAGTAATGCGGAAACATATTTATCATGCCTGTATAAGTTGTGGAAAGGTCAGATTAGTTCAAACCCGTAATGGGAAAACGAGAAGTCTAATGTGTAAATCCTGTTCGAAAACTGGCGTTAGGCATCCTCAATACGGGAAGATTGGCAAAGAATCGGCTAACTGGAAAGGTGGCGAAACAACTGATAAGAGGGGATACATCTTCATATACAATCTAGAACACCCCAGGGCGGATTCAAAGGGGTATGTAAAGCGGGCGATAATAGTTCTAGAATCTAAATTGGGAAGGCCCTTACTTGATGGTTGCGACGCTCACCATTTGAATGAAATAAAGGGCGACGATAGACCTGACAATTTAGAGGAAAGGAAACATTCAACCCATGCACGACAACATAGCTATATGAAACCACGAAATAACAATGGTCAATTCTACGACGACCGCGTCGTTACAATGAGAACCAAATAAAAGAAGGGGGAAGAAATGAGAAGGTTAACAAAAACAGAAATCAAACTTAAACTTGAGTTTCATGGCAAGTGGTTAAAAAATGAAGAAGGCGGTGAGGAAGCCGACCTTCAGGGAGCCGACCTTCAGGGAGCCAACCTTCAGAGAGCCGACCTTCGGAGAGCCAACCTTCAGGGAGCCAACCTTCAGGGAGCCGACCTTCGGGGAGCCGACCTTCAGGGAGCCAACCTTCGGAGAGCCGACCTTCAGGGAGCCAACCTTCAGGGAGCCAACCTTCGGGGAGCCGACCTTCGGGGAGCCGACCTTCGGAGAGCCGACCTTCGGGGAGCCGACCTTCGGGGAGCCGACCTTGACTTCTCTAGTTGGCCTTTATGGTGTGGTTCTAAAAACGTTAAAATAGATTTGAGATTAGCGATGCAGTTAGCGGCGCATTTCTGCGCGGTTGAATGTGAAGACCCTGAATATCAAACGGCTAGAAAGGCAATTTTTAAGTTCGCGCTAAAAAGCCATATAGCTGAATATTTAAAATAGATTTAGAATTTAAAAAAAAGTAAGGGGGAAATCAAATTGACAAAGCCACTATCGAAGAAGGAAAAAAGGGAACGGAAGGACGCCCGAAAGCTACAACGGACAAAGGCGAAATCAACGACCGTGGAGACCACTACCCGACCGAAGCTGGCCGAAACCCCGCCAGGGCCGCCGGAAGCGGCCCCCGCAACGCCGCCACCCGCGCGACCACTCAATCTTTGCGACGATTGCGCGTATGAATTCGGCGAATGCGAAGGCGTCCCGAAGTTCGCCCAGGAAGAAGGGGCCGACGACCGCGTCGTCGAATGTTCCGCCTTCGTCAACGTCGCGGCAATGCCGACCGCCGACAAACCATTCGCGCTAGGGCCAGCTCCCGAAATTGTCATTGTTTGCTCTGGCGGTTGCGGACGGACAACTGACGGGGCATTGAAAGGCAAAGGCGAATATAAACAAATAGGCGAAAGCCCCGTTCCCGAATGGACTTGCCAGGAATGCCTTAATAAGCGGGCCCGGGAAGAAGAACCGGTTCACTTGAAGGAAAGCAAAGACGCGACGCGTGAAGACACGTCCCGGGAAGCCGAATTGATACACGTCAAGGAAAAGGAAGGGGCGACCGAAGAAGAAGTGGCCGAAGACCTGGCGGCAATGGAAGCTGACCTGGAAGCGCGCCGGCGGAAGACCCAACGCTTCTTCCAGGAAGAAGACTTCGGGACTTGCCAAAGTTGCGGCCAACCGCTGAAGCGAACCGCCTTGAACCGCGACCTTGACGCCATTCGTTGCGTCAATGGCCGTTGTAACCAATACCGGTTCATAATCAAAACTATTTCGACGGGGGTATAAAATGGACGACAAGCCGAAAGGAACGATAGTCCCGAAACAACAACTTGAAATCGTCAAATACGAAGCCGACATACCATACAGCGGCGGGACGAAGGCGCTTGACCGGATTCACGCGAAGAACCTTTCCCTGGCCGAAGACCACGCGCTTTTCGATAAGACGCTTCGGTTGACGGTATTCAACGGCGACCTGAAGACCTTCCTTCGCGGGAAGGGGGAAACCGCCGTGGTCATCGCGGACATTGAAGAACGGCCCCGCCCCGATAATCCCGAATACGGGCCCGACCGAACCATTGTCCAGGTTTACCAGGACGGGAAACCGGTATCCGTGAAGAAGCCTGGCGGCGGCGGATACGGCAAGTCGCCCGAAATCGTCCGCCTGGAACACGAACTTGACCTGGAACTGGAAGGCGTGAAGCGTCGGTCAATCGAAGGGCAAACGGCAATCGCCCAGGTCGGAACCGTGTTGACTGGCCCGACGCCGATCCCAGGGGAAGACCTGGGAATTGACGAAGACGGTTGGAAGCGTATCCTGGGGAAATACTGGCAAGGAATCGAAAGGGGCCTGGACAATTACCTGGCCCCGCAACCCGCGAAAACCACGACGGCCCCGCCAAAGCCTGACCAGCGGCCCCAGGGCGACCAACAAGGGGCCGAAAAGGAAACGGCGGTATCAAATGACGCGCCGCCGCCTGGCGGCCCGATTAAGCACGTCGGCGACCTCTTGACCAGGGCGACGAAACTTGACCCGCCCGTTACCAGGCTTGACTTCCAGGAAGTATTGTCAATAAACGACCCGAAGGAAATAACCGACCTGGAAGGGGCCTGGAAGACGGCCCAGGAATTAAGCGCGGCCAGGCGGCCGAAATCATCTGAAGGAAAGGGGGACAACGGGGAAAACGCCGCTGATAATTCGGCGGAAGCCTGGGGGGAATTAAATCGCGAAGGGGCTTGACAACCGCGGGACAAAGGCGATACAATCTGAACAAAAGCGAAAGGGGGGTTGCCGAATGGTAACGAATACTCAGCACAAGAAGGGCAAAGTTGACCCCGCGAAGGTTGTCCGAAACTGGCGGATAAGAAAGGACAATGACCACAACCTACACCTTGAAGCCCCACGGTTAGGCTTCAGTTCGGTTCCCGCCTTCCTGAATAACCTGCTTGTCCGATACTTCAACGGCGAAACTATCAAACGCGACCCGTAAATCTTAAGCCAGGGGGCAATTAGTACTTGTTGACAGCAATTAAGGTATGAAGTATGAGTAAATTGAAGGTGTTATCGCTAGGTGCAGGAGTCCAATCAAGTACTCTGTTATTGATGGCCTGCAAGGATGAGATTGAGAAGCCTGATGTGGCGATATTTGCCGATACTGGGTGGGAAAGTGGAGCTACATACAAGCACCTTGATTGGTTGAAAATAGAAGCAGGGAAATATGGCATCCCTGTAATCATAGTCCAAGAATATAATATCAAGTATGACTGCCTTAATGGCTCAGAGTTACATCATGGGATGTATCTTATGCCAATATTTATGCGTCTAAATGGCAAGTTATCTATCGGGAAACGACAATGCACTTCAAATTATAAGATACGCCCTCTATATCATAAGGTACGAGAGTTGCTTGGGGTGTCAAGAAGGGCTCGCTTACCTAAAGATGCTTTAGAGCTTTGGATTGGCATTAGCTTGGATGAGAGCCAGCGTATTTATAATGCTACGGCGGGGTGGGTATTTAACCGCTTCCCACTCGCTGAAAGATTTATGACTCGTAATGACTGTGAATTATGGTTGCATAATAATTACCATATCACAGTTCCCAAAAGCTCCTGTGTTGGTTGTCCTTATCACGATAAACGATGTTGGCAGGATATATATTCAGTTCCCGATGAATGGGCAGATGCGGTATTAGTAGACGAAGCGATAAGGCATGGACACCCTCGATATGAGCAATTCCTTCACAATTCTGGGAGGCCATTAGCAGAAATAGATTTACGCACACCTGAAGATAGGGGGCAGATACCATTTGATTTTTACAAACAGGAGAGAATTACGCTATTTGCCAAGAGCAATCCATTATGGTTGCCGAGTAATCATTGACAGCAATTAAGGAGGGTATGAATGGACATTGAGAAGGTGAAGGAGATACTGGACTTCATTGAAAACAACTTCGTAGATACTGTTGAACCTGACCAGACTATAATGCACCATATAGACGATGCAGAGTGGAAGTCTGTCAAGGCTAGAGCTTATACAGCCATCCACCAGCTTGATACTGAACCCTGCCCTGAGTGTGGAGGTAAAGGCAGAACTGAGTTACTTGGCAGGTGTTGGACTTGTGAAGGCACAGGCAGAGTACCCAAGTCTGAAACACCAGTGAAAGTGAGAAGGCTTAATGCACAGGATAGGATAGAAATAGGGAGCAAGGCATTTGAGAAAGGCAAGAAACTAGTGATTAATAAAGTTATGAGCAAAGGCAATCCAGTTGCCTATGAAAAGAGTGAGCCTTCCGCTTGGATAGTTACTGCTGAGATGTTAATGAGTTGCCTCATCCGCCAGCTAAACCCTGATAAGGTAATAGAGGAGGTAGAGTAAGATGACCATATCTGCACAGAATCTAGCAGGCAGCCGAAGTAACATCTCCGAGCTGGATATCTATGAGACTCCTGAATATGCCACAGAAGCCTTAATGAAAAGGGAAGGGTTTGATGGTTCTATATGGGAGTGTGCTTGTGGTAATGATAAAATGCTTCATATCATCCAATCCGAAAGGGGGAAAGCGTAATGGCGAAGCAATCTGAAGTCAAAGGGTGGAACCGACGATTTAGAAAACCTGGTTCCTTGCTGTCTCCGCTGTAATAAAGTGAAAAAAGATAGGCCAGTCGAGGTTATGTATGAACGATGATTTCGGCATAACCGATAATGCCCCCGTCAACTTCTTTTCGATGATACCACACATGGTTGACGACGCCAGTTTATCGCCCCAAGCAAAAACGCTTTACCTTCATCTAAAACGTGTTACGGGTGAAGCGGGTATTTGCTGGAAAACACAAGACCAACTGGCCGTCCATTGCGGCTTCAGCACTAAGACAATAGTCAAAGCCAAACGGGAACTTGTCAAAGCCAGGATTATCGAAATAAAACTGGAACCATTCGAAGGACACCCGCGCCACATTATACATCTGTTGAACATTTGGTCGGAAAACGAGCGTAAATATAGGCAATCGGTTTCCAATGACACCGATACCGATTCCCACAGGAAACCGCAATCGGTTTCCAACGAAACCGCAATCGGTTTCCAACGACGAGCGACTAAGAAGAACCCTAAAGAAGAACCCTTAAAGAATAACCTTAAAGAAGAAAAACCCTCTTCTTCAAAGAAGCAACGCGCACCAAAACTTCATACCCGCCCGATATTCTCTGAAATGCAAAAGACCTTGAATTATCCTGAGAAGACCGACAAAGACCCGATTCCGAATTACGGGAAGGAAGCGAAGGCTATTGACCGAATGCTTGCCAGGGGTTATTCTGAAGACGACATATTGGCCGCCTGGAAAGCGAAGGTCAAGGCGCGGGGCGAATTCGTTTCAATGGTATGGGTAAATGAAGACATTGGAAAGGCCGACCGACCGAAACAAGCCGCGTTCGATTTACCGACCGGATACGACCTGGTCGCCCAGGCCCGAACCGACCAACTAACACGGAAGGCCAGGCAAGGGAGTTGAAATGAAAAGACCAATTATAATCGTGGAAGGTTCAATACCTGGTTGCATTCACTACGAAAGAATCGTCGGCTTCATTGGAACTTGCTGGCGTTGCGGCCAGGTTCGCGATTACGGCCCTTGTTATAGCGACGACGGCGATAGCCTGAGCAAAAAGAAGGCCCGCAAGGGCCAGGCCGTCCTTCGGGAACGACGGAAAGTGGGGGTTTATGATTAGATTCATAGCGATTGACCCGTCTTCACTGGTTACGGGTTGGGCGGTCTTCGAAGACCAGGGCCTTATTGCCTGGGGGAAGATAGACGCTTCGAAAGTCGAGTTTTCCTTCAGGTTCCAGTATATCGTCAATGAGTTGATACACTTGTGTCAAGTGTATCACTTCACCGAATTAGCCGTTGAAGACGTGAAGACCGCCTGGCATTCAACGAACCGTCAAAGGAATATCGCGGGGCTTCAGATAGTCTTCACGTCCATTCGCAAATGGGCCGAAAAGCACAGGATACCGCTTGCGGCTTATAATCCCGCGACCTGGAAGAATGCCGTCGTCGGGCACGTCCACGCGTCAAAGGAAACGACGAAGGAAAACGCTTGCTTGCGATTCCCCGCGCTTCCCAGGGACTTGTCCGAACACGAATACGACGCAATCGCAATCGGGGTTTATCATTCAGGGCTTCGATTCCTGGAAGCCCTGGCGAAAGGGGGACAAAGTGGAAATCGGAAACTTTGAAGCCGCGGTTGAAATCCGCGACCAGGCCGAAAGGGAATGGATACGGGTATTCGCCGCCTTGAAGCTGGAAGTCCTGAAGGCTTCCCGATTTATCGAAATGGGAAAGGGGGTAATTTGGAATGATATACGAAACTAGCGGGCGCGCCCGTGAATACTTCGAACTGGCGGCCAACTTATATTCGGGTTGCGAACACGCTTGCCGGTATTGCTACGGGGCGGCCGTAACCCGCAAAGACCCGACGGAATTCTTCGGTCGGGCGGTTCCCAGGAAAGGGGGCGAAGGGCCCCTGGAAGCGACCCTGGTCGAACTGGAACGGGACGCGTTTCGCCTGGCCCGAAATAATGAAACGCGGCATATCCTTTTATCGTTCGTAACCGACCCGTATCAACCCGCCGAAGCCAAATTCGAGTTGACCAGGCGGGCCATTAAAATACTACATAAGAACGGCCTGGCGGTCGCGATACTGACGAAGGGCGGTTGGCTGGCGACCAGGGACTTCGACATTCTAACCAGGGCCGACTTATTCGGAACGACCTTGACCTTCTTTGACCCGAAGCGTTCCCGCGAATGGGAACCAGGGGCGGCCCTTCCTTCTATGCGAATCAAGTCCCTGGAAGACGCGAAGGCCCGCGGGATTCAAACCTGGGTATCCCTGGAACCAGTGATTGACCCCGCGGAATCCCTGGCCCTGATTGAAGCGACGGCGAAGTTCGTTGACGTATTCAAGGTCGGGACGCTGAATTACCAGGGGAAGCTTCCGCGGGAACTTCAGGCCCAGGTTTACCGGATAGACTGGAAGAACTTCGCCCGAAACGTGGTCATACTACTTGACCGCCTGGGGGCGAACTATTATATCAAGTGCGACCTGGCGAAGCATATCGGGCGGCCTGAAGGGATAACGGTCGGGAACGTCCCGAAATAAACCCTTGACGTTTGTCAAGGAATAAGGGGGTTGAATATGCCGGCTAAAAGAGGCGCGATTGCCACTTGCTATAAATGCGAAGGGAAGGTCGAAGACCCCGTTTATTTGGGGGGCAAGGCTTTTCATAGCAGTTGATTGTCGCCGGAAGACGAATGCAGTTTAGCAGTAAAAGCGAAAGGGGGTAATAATGGACATAATCGTTTGTTCGCAATGCGGGGGTGGAATGGAAAGGTTCGAAACCGTGGTTGAAGAAGGCAAGCCCGTTGAAAAGGACTGGACGGCCGAAGTTCCAGTTTGCCCCGTTTGCCGCGGCGTTCCTGGGGCCCAACCGCTTGTCCGGAAGCGCGACGTCCTGGGGGGCTTCCCCTGGAAACGCGACGCGGACGGGAAGAAGGTTCCGAAATGATAATGTCATTTGCCTGGACAACCGACGCTTTGCTGGCCGAACGGAAGAAGGTAACGCGGCGGGACTGGTCGAAGGAATACGCGGCCAGGTTCCGCGAAAGGACGGTTCACCTGGCATATAACCGGTTGCCGCGCATTGGCGGGAATAAGGTCGGGGACGTCCGCATTAGCGGGCCGCCGTATCCGGAAGATACCAGGAACATTCCGGACGCCGACTTCGAACTGGAAGGCTTGAAATATATGGAAGAAAAGGGCCTTCTTATTCGGGGCCGGACGCCGCGGGAGTTCTTCGAAGCCTGGCGGCAATCCCCCCAGGTTCTTTTCGTCGTCCGCTTTGACCTGGTCTTCCCTTGCGACCGTTGCGGCGAATGGACGACGGCGGCGGCCTTCGGGCCTTATGAAAAAAAGCGGCTTTGCCCGCTTTGTTGGGTTGACTGGTCTTACTTTGCCGAAGCGCGGTCGGTTCAATGTCGGGCCAGTTCCGCTTCCTGGGAAGAAGTTTATTCGGCATTCCTGGCGCCGCCGCGGAAGGGGGCCCTGGTATGAAGAAGGCCCAAAGCCGGCACTATTTCAAATGCCCTTTCCCGAACTGCTTTCGAACCTTTGAAAAGGAAGAAGGGAAGGAAGACCTTTGCAATCACCACAGGCAATTCGTAAGCGACCTTCTATTCGTTCTTAGTCGTTTGAAACCGCCCGAAGAAGCCGTCGGGCCCCAGGACGGCCCGAAGATATACGTTCCGAAGCCTGGAATGACCGACCAGGCAATCAAAGAAGCGCGCCAGGCGGCGGGAAGGGGGCCATAGTGAAGAAGTTTATCGCCTGGGTCAATCGGGTATTCACTCATAACCGCGACAAGGAAAACGACTTCGGCATTCGGGCCCTTCTTCATATTCCCGTCGGCTTCGTTATGGGCCTTCTGGACTGGACGAATGGACTGGCCCGCTTGTTCATATTCTACGAACGCAACGAAGACCGGCATACCGGCGACCAGGCGTGGAAGGATACGTTCGGGGCGATTATCGGTTGGGTAATCGGCCGCCTTGCCCTGGTCGTCTTCCTGGCCTGGTTAATTATTAAAGTAATTGATTTCGTCAAATTATTACATTGAATCATTAACGAAAGGGGGTATTATGAACTGGTTCAAATGCTTATTCAGTAGGAAGCCAAAACCCGTCCCGTTTGACCGGCCGAAACCTGGCCCCGACATTATCGGTCGCCAGGCGGGGCAAAAGCGGAACCGCGTCCATATCTACCGGCAACCGTTCGGCTACCCGATACGGCTTTGCGATTGGGTTATGGTCGAACTAACCGATATTGAAAAGGTTGGGGAATGCCAGGGCGTCGGCGGGCCGGCGGAATTGACGACCTTACTTATGGCCCTGGACTGGCGGGCGAACCAGGGCGACCGGATATGTAAGCATTGCGAAGCGGTCGCCATCGGGTATCGGCAATCAATCAACGCCGCCCCGTTCGAAGGGGCGGGATAATGGCCGATAAGCTGGAACGAAGCCATAAGAAGAAGCTTCGGCCCTGGAACGCGCTTCGGGTCGAAGAACGCCAGGAATACTTCTTCCTGGTTTATGAACAAATGGGCGTCGGCCGAACCTTGAAGCGGTTGTGGGGCCTTGTCCGCGGCGTTGGGGCCGAAATATCGCTGAAGACCCTGGAACGGTATTCGTCCGTTTACAACTGGCAAGTGAAGATATTGGAACGGGCCGCCAGGCACGAAAGCGCGGGCTTCCAGGACGTCCAGGCCCAGGTTGACAAAATGACCGCCGAACACGTCCGGACATTTCAGGACATTGGGGCCCTGGTAATGGCGGGGATTAAGCATTGGCAAGCGGAAGTCGAAAAGAGGGTCAAGGCGGGCCTTCCGCCGACTCTGGAAGTTGACCTGGTAACAATCGGGAAGCTGGCCCAAATTTACCAGCACGGCGAACGCCTGGCGCGGGGACTAGCCACGTCGAAGGCGGAAGTAATCGTCGAAGTCCTTCCGCCCCTGGTCAAAGATATGTTCGCCGTCTTCCTGGCCGTCAACGTGATTACGAACGACCCGCCGGAACTTGTGAAGAAGCGGGAAGCCGAATTCATATCGCGGGGCGACCAGGTTCTTATTCAGTATTACGGGAAGACCACGAAGGAACTTCCCGAAGGAAAGGGGGAAAAGTGAAATGGTTGAAACGATAAGGGGACTTGTCCGGCCGATTATAACTTACCTGGTTATCCTGGCCCTGGTTGGCGTCGTGGTCTTCCTGGTCGTCAAGTTCGCCGACCTGGAAATGGCGAAGGACGTCATAACTTCGTTCTTAATCCTGGTTACGGCGATTTCGGCCTTCTGGTTCGGTCAACGGACGACAAAGCCGCCGGCGACTTAATTGTTAACAAACGTCAACAATTATCAACACGACTTACGAATGATAAAAGGTAACTATTGTCAACCAAAGTGTCCAGAAGTTACCTTGACCCTGGACGAATTCTTAATGCTGGACGCCGCCCAAAGGGTCGCCGGCGCTTTGGGTTTTACAATGACCTGGGAAAAGACGGTCGCCGGCCTTATAATTGGAATGGGAAGGTCGAATGAAAGTGCTATTGATAGACGCCGACGGGAAGCTTCCTAATATCGCCCTTCACAAGTTGGCAATATGGCATAGACGCCAGGGCGACGAAGTAACCTGGGATATGCCGCTTTTCCTGAATCAAGCAGACAAGGTTTACATTTCAACCATACTGACGAAGACCTGGCCGAAGGTCGAAAACCTGGTCGGGTTGCGGCCCGATGCCGTCGTTGGCGGGACGGGAACGTGGGGCTTCATTGACCCGCCGCCGAAGCTTCCCTTCGAAGTCGAAGTGGTCAAAGCGCGTATAAATTATGGCTTCACGACGCGGGGTTGTATTCGCCATTGTCCATTTTGCATTGTTCCCCAGGTCGAAGGAAATATTCGCGCGGTCGGCGATATATTCGACATTTGGGACGGGAAGGCGAAGGCATTGACGTTGTTTGATAACAATATCCTGGCCCTTCCCGACCATTTCAAAACCATTGTTGAACAACTGTTTTCCAACGGTTTGTCCGTTGATTTCAACCAGGGCCTTGATATTCGATTGATAAATGAAGCGACGCTTCTATTGTTGCAGAAGCTTAAAATGCGGCGGCTTCGATTCGCCTTCGACGACCCGAAGCTGGCCCCGCTAATCGAAGAAAAGGTTGCTATGATTCGCCAGGCGCGATTGAATAGGGACGTGTTCTTTTATGTCCTGGTCGGCTTCAATACCACTTGGGAAGAAGACCAGGCGCGATTGAACCTTATTCGCCGCCTGGGTTGTCGCGCTTATGTAATGAAATACGAAAGCATTCGCCGCGACCGCCGTTATATCGAGTTGTCGCGTTGGGCGAATATGTTTTGGTCTTTCGCCAAATATGAATTCGAAGACTTCAGAAGGGATATTGGTGAATGGTAACACGAACGCCGTATCTATACAAAGACGCCGCGGTTGCCGCCGGAATCCGGCAACGTGAAGACGCGACCAACTGGACGCGGACGCCCGCGACCCTGGGGGCCCACATATCCCGCGGGGCTTACGAACGCGTCCGGCATATTGACTTCCTGGCCGACCGTATCGCGGAAGTGGCCGACCGGCCCGTCTTCCTGGTTATCACTATTCCGCCCCAACACGGCAAGTCGGAACTTGTGTCCCATTGGACGCCCGTTTGGTTCCTGAAGAAGTTCCCCTGGAAGAAGGTCGGCCTGGCGTCTTATGAAATGGGCTTTGCTTCCGAATGGGGCGGCAAGGCGAAGGATACCATAAACGATAACGCCGACGATTTGGGCCTGGAACTTCGCCAGGACACGAAGGCGAAGGGCCGCTGGAACCTTCGCGGGTATGGCGGCGGAATGTTCGTCGCGGGTATCGGGGGCCCTTTCACGGGCCGCGGCTTCGACCTGATTATCATTGACGACCCGATTAAAAACGACGCTGAAGCCCTTTCAGACGTTTACCGCCGGCGGAACTGGAACTGGTATCGAACCGTCGCCCGAACCAGGCTTGCCCCTGGCGGTTCGATAATCGTCATTATGACACGCTGGCACGAACAAGACCTGGCGGGGGCCTTGTTGGGGAATCCGCCTGAAGAAGACCAGGAACCGGTTATCGAAGAAGACGTCGCCCCCGACCCGTGGGAAGTAATCAACCTTCCCGCCCTGGCGGAAGAAAACGACCCCCTGGGCCGGAAACCAGGGGAAGCCCTTTGGCCCGAACGATACGACGAAGCCGCCCTGAAGCGTTCCAGAATGGCCGCTGGCCCCTTCTGGTGGACGGCCCAATACCGCGGCAAGCCGCAACCCGAAGGCGGCGGTATAATCAAAACTGGTTGGTTCAAATCCTATTCTGAAGAAGACCTTCCCGCGTCGTTTTCCAGCACGATTCAGATATGGGACACGGCTTATAAAGAACAACAAAGGCACGACCGGTCGGCGTGTTTGACCCTGGGAATGACACGTCGCCCGACCAGGTATTTCGTCCTGGACTTATTCGTCCGGCGAATGATATTCCCCGACCTGGTTCGGGCTTGTCAAGCCAATTATGACAAATGGGAACCCGACCGCGTCCTGATTGAAGATAAGGCGTCGGGGATTTCGCTTATTCAGCAAGTCCGCCGCGATACGACCGTCCCAATGCGGGCGGTCAAGGCGGTTGACGATAAGATAACGCGGGCCCATACCGTAACCGGTATAATGGAAGCGGGCCAGGTCTTAATCCCCGTCCGCGCTTCCTGGTTGGCCGACTTCCTGAAGGAAATCGGGGACTTCCCGACGGGGGCCCACGACGACATTGTGGACGTCCTGGTTCACGGCTTGCGATACTTCAAGCCGCGGTTGAAAGGACTGGAAGCTGGCGTCCAAACGGAACCGAAAACTTCACGCTGGCGGGAATGACCAGCCGTGAACTATCGAACGTATCAACTTGACACTTTCGAAAAACCGAAGTAATATTATTGACAAGGGCCCGAAATCTACCCGAAGGGGGGTTCGATAAATGGTTAATGAAAAGCGACCAGGTTACACCCCGCCCGACCCAAATTCAAAACGAAGTCAACGCCGCCTGACTGAAGGGCGGCGTTCGCATAAATACCAGGACGGCGGGAATGTCCGGACGATTATCGGCGTTACCGGCCTGAAGCATATCGGCGGCCGGATACGGGAAGAATACCGGAACGCGCTTAAAAACTGGTCAACCGAAGTCAAGCTATACCTGGAAATGAGGGACGACCCGATTATCGGGGCCCTGACTGACGCAATCAAGCTTCCCCTTCAGGCCGCTTCCTTCGACATTGAGGCGGCCCCAGGCGGAAGCCCGAACGACGAAGCCGCCGCCGAATGGCTTTGGGAAGTGTTGAATAATATGGAAAGCCAACCGTGGATTTCCCACGTCGAAGACGCCCTGGAATGCCTGGACTTCGGCTTTGCCCTGAGCGAAATCGTCCTGGACAAGCGGGCCGACGGCCGGCTTTGGCTGAAGAACATTGACCCGCGCGGCCAGGAAAGCTTGAACCGTTGGGAATACGACAAAGACGAAAAGGACAAGCTTGTTTCCTTCGTCCAGAATGACCCGAACACGGGAAGCCAATATGATATTCCGATTGCCAAATGCCTTCACTTCAAATATAGGGGCCGGAAGGGGAATCCCCAGGGGCATTCGATTCTTAGTGCCCTTTATCGGCCTTATAAGTTCGCGCGTAACCTGGAAGACCTGGAAGGAATCGGGATTGAACGCGACGTCGGCGGAATGCCGATTGCGAAGCTAAAAGAAGGCGGCTATGAAGAAGCGGACATTAACGCGCTGAAAACCGCGCTGAAGGGGCTTCGGAAGGACGAAGAAGTTTACCTGATTGAACCCGAAGGCGTTGACATACGCGCTTACGGGGGCGGGTCGAAGATATACGACGTCAACCAGGTAATTGACCGCTGGCATAAAGTAACCTTAATGCGGTTCTTCGCCCAATTCCTGATTTTAGGAATGGGGAACGTCGGAACCCAGGCCCTTGTCAAAGGTTCCCAGGACTTCTTCGTGCTAGTCCTGGAAGCCGTTCAACGTTACCTTCTGGAAACCTGGAACCTTCAGCTTGTCCCGTATCTTTTCAAGTTCAACGCCTGGGAAGGGATTTCCGGATACCCGACAATCGTTTGGGAAAAGCCAGGCAAGATTGACCTGGCGGGGTTACTCAATTCGCTGAATACCGCGGTCGGGGCGAAGCTATTCACGCCGACCGATATTGACGAAGACCATATTCGGGGGATTGCCGACCTTCCGGAACTTCCCGAAGAAGAACGGGGGGCCCCGCGGGACGTTGAAGCCCCGCCAATGGGGGGCCTTTTTGACCTTCCGCGTAAAATGGACGACCTGGGCGATAAGGTCGGTTCGATTGAAAAGGAACTGGCCCTGGCGGGGGAACGTTAATGAAGAAGAAGCTTCTTTGCTTATTCAGGCACGATTGGGGGCCCTGGCGATTACACCCGTGTTATGGCGACCGCGACATTCGCCGTTGTATCCGTTGCGGGCATTCCCAGGAAAGGAAGGTCGGGACGAAATGGTAACGGCATTGAAACGACGCCGGCCGTTCTTCAAGGCCCGCCCGAAGGCGGGGCAAAAGCAACGTATCGGTTCCGGAACCTATGAAGAAAAGACGAACCGCCAGCAACGGAAGCTTGTCCGCGTCTTTGACCAATGGGCCGCCGCGCTGAAGCGCGAAATCGCGGCCAGGTCAAGCCGTGGGGCGACCCTTCCTGAATTGTCCGCTTACCTGGACGCCCAAATCCCGAAGCTGGAAACGCGCCTGGTCGAAATTATGAATGCCGGCACGACTTCAGCCGTGAAGACCGCCGCGGGCTCACGGGCCGAACTTCCCGCAATCCTGGCCCTGGCCGAACGGCGGAAGGAAGAAAACCTGGCAATGGTTCGGGACAACCTGGTTCCGAAGGTTCACGAAAAGTTGACCCTGGGCCTGGCCGCCGCGGTTCCCGCCCTTATCATTGGACGGGGCCTGGCCGTCGAACAACAAAAGGCCGTTTCCCTGGCGATTAAGAACGCGACCGCCGCTTCCAGGAATGCCCCCGCCCAGTATGCCGGCGGTTATTGGGTAATGCTTTTCGAAACGGAAAAGACCCTGGGCGGTATCCGCGAAGACGAACGGGCGGCTGAAGGACTGGCCCCCGAACCGGTCAAATGGAACCTTGACCCGCGGGCCGTTCATTGTAAGCCGTCCCCTGGGTTTTACGGTTGTCCCCAACTGGCCGGCGAATACCCTGGCGGCTGGCGAACGCTTCCAACCGTGCCCGCTGGACAAGTAACGTGTAGGGGAAATTGCAGATGTACAGTTTCGGTTTTTAGAGATGGCGAATGGCGACGTGGAGTATATGACGATTAAACGAAAGGGGGATTATCAATGAATCCAGAAACGGGAATTGTAAGGGAACTATTGGAAGGTGAAAAGCCGAAACCTGGGGAAGTGTTAGTAAATAAACCACGGCCCGATTGCCCCAGGTGTGAAGGAAGGGGGTCAATCCCGAAGGAAGAAGCGACCCGACCCGAACGACGTCGGGCGGAAAAGGCGGGCTTGCCATTGTGGGCGAAGTTTATTCCTTGCCCTGAATGTAATCCTGATTGAAACCGAAGGGGGCGAATTGATAAACGGCGACGTCATATATTGTTCCTGCTGTGGCACACAGAAAATGGCTGAAATCGTCGGCGATAACCTGGTTATCAAAGACCGCCGGCACGGGGTAAAACACGTCGCCGTTATCCCGATTTCCGAATTACTTGACATTTTGAAAACCAGGGCCGATAATAGTTTCAAAGACCAGGCCGCGGTTGCGGCGAAGATTTAACAACTGAATATCAGGCGGCTTGACCGCCCGAAAGTTGGCCCGACCGACCCCGAAGACGGATACACGTCCTTCGGGGTTATTTTTTGGCCTGGTCGGGGGCCCGAAATGGAGTGTCCGAATTGCAAACGGAACGAAACCGAAGAACTGAAGGAACTATCCCGCGGAATGGGGAACCAGGCGTTCGTCAAATGCCTAAATTGCGGGACGGTCATTTTGTGTTCGGGCGAAATCATAACGCAATACTGGCCGAACGGCCAGGAAGGGGGTAACGAATGTCGCCATTTGGCCCATACGCAACCTTCGACGAATGCGTCGCAAAGAACCAGGACAAGTCCAGTCCCGAAGGCTTTTGCGCCTGGCTAGAACATAAGATAACGGGGGCCTGGCCTGGGGGAATGACCGCGGATAAATGGCCCGAACCATACCTGAAAGCATACGACGCCGCCCTGGTTGCCGGCAAAGCTGAAAAGGAAGCTTACCGGGAAGCAATCGCCGCGGCCCTGGCGGAAGGCTACGAAATGACCCGCTTCGGTTTTATCAAGCAATTCCAGGCCCCGAATATGAAGAAGATTACCGGCGTCAAGGTCTTCGCCGTGGGGAACTGGACGGATAGCGCGGGCGTAACCCGCGACTGGACAAATGAAGACCTGGACAAAATGGTTGACGCATTCACGGCGGGCGTCCCCGCCATTGTCCCGCTGAAATGCGGGCATACTTCGGACGCGTTCAACCAGCAAATCGCCGACGCCCTGGGCGTCCCCGTTGAAACGATTACGGGTGACAACGGCCAGGGTCAAATTGGCCTGGGTAAAATGACTTCCCTTGAACGCAAAGGCGGCCTACTGGTCGCCGCGTTTGAAAATATCCCCGAACCGATAGCCAACTTAATCGAAGGCGGCCAATATGCGACCGTATCGGTCGAAATTGAAGACGCGGTCGGGGATTTCGGCCCCGTAATAACGGGCGTCGCTTTGCTAGGCGCGGAAGAACCGGCAGTTGACAAGGCGACCCTGGAAAGGGCCCTGATATTCGGCGGAAGTAGAAAAGGCGCGCGGGTATTGTCCTTCACGGTTGGCGAAGACATACCGATTGAAACGCTTCGGGCCGAATTCAACGAAATACGGGGCAAGCTTGCCGACATAATAAAAGGGAAGCGCGGCGCGCCAATATTCAGGGCCTTGTTCGGAAACCTGGCAAACTTATTCGAACAAATGGTCGTGGGGAAACACGCCGCCCCAGGGGACAATGCGGGAGTCCCCGAAGAAATCCGCGCCTATGCCGACCTGGAATACCAGGGGAATATTCAACCCCTGATTGCCTGGGCCGGACGCGTCGGCTTCGACGCTTGCGTTACGGAGTTGACGGGCAAGCCTGGCATTACCGACCCCGAACGCGTTTGTGGTTGGTTGAAGGGCCAGGCAGAAAGTAAACCAAAAGGGGGTAATACAGATATGTTACCGAAAGCACTAGAAGGTAAAAAGCCGGAAGACATTCGGGCAATGAAGCTTCCCGACCTGGTCAAGCTTTTCGAAGGAAGCGATACCCCGACGGTTGAAGAACTGAAGGGGGCTTTCCAGGAAGGCGACCTGGCCGCCATAGCCGCCGCCCTGGGACTGGCCGAAGGCGCGACCGCGGAAGATATTGTCGCGGCTATTAAGGCTCTTATGGAAGCGGCCGCCGCCGCGGAATCCGCGAAGCCTGGCGGGGAAATGGCGAAGGAATTCGCCAAAGCTTCCGACCGGATTAAGGCCCTGGAAGCGGAAAAGGCCGTCCGCGATTGGGAAGACCGGACGCGGGAATTCAAGGCTATTCCAGGAACGCCCCACGAACACGCGGTAAAGCTGGCCGATATTGAAGGCAAGGCCGGCAAGGAAACCGCGGAAACCCAATTCAAGGCTCTGGAAGAAGCGAATCGCCTGGCCGTTGAAGCCCAAAAGATAGTCGGCACTTCACGTTCCGCCGCTTCCCCGACTGACTTCGATAACGAAGTCGCGAAATACCAGTCGGAACACAAGGAAGCGACGAAGGTTGAAGCAATCAAGGCCGTTTCCAAAGCCCGCCCCGACCTGTATCACGCAAGGCGGGACGACTGGAACCAGTAAGCGGGGGCCAGGTCAAACAAAATCTAAGTAAGGGGGAATTCTCAAAATGGGAATGAACGAAAAACTTATTTGGACGGAAAGTATGAAGACGGCCGCGACCCTGGCCGATTATTCGTCCAAGCAGTATTACGGGGCCAAATTGAGTGCTGACCGGACAATCGTCCTTCCGACTAACGACGCCGACATTCCAGTTGGCCTTGTCCTGAACAAACCGTCGAATAGCGAAGTCGCGCAACTGCTTATCGTCGGGCGGGCCCCTGGCGTGGTTGGGGAAGCAATCACGGCGGGCCAAAAAGTCCGTATTGCCAGTGGGGGCAAGGTTATGCTTTGGGAAACCACGGATACCACGACCCATTGCGTCGGCCAATGCGTCGAAGGCGCGGACGACGACGGGCAAATGGGGGTATTCAACTTCTCATTTCCAGGCGCGATAGACACGGCTTAATCCGTGTCATTGAAATACTGAAAAGGGGGAATCGAACAAATGAAACGAATGTTCGGAAATCCGACCGGTAGCGACGTCCATATTGACCAGGCTTTGTCGGAAATCGCAATCGCGTATCGGAATAAGAGTTTTATCGCCGACCAGGTCTTACCACTTGTTGACGTGGACAAGCAAAGCGACAAGTATTACGTTTGGGACAAGGGTTCCTGGTTGACGAACCAGGTCGAACTTCGGACGCCTGGGGATACCTACCCCGAAGGCCGAATGAAGCTTTCGTCCGACGAATTCTACTGCGACATTTATCACCTGGGTTATCCGATACCCTGGGAAGATAAGAAGAACCAGGACGTCGCCGTTGACCTGGAAACCACGGGGGCCGAATGGCTGGCTCACCAATTCTTACTTAACCGTGAAGTCCAAATCGCCGCCGCCGTTTTCGCCGGCACGATATGGGACACGAACCCGACCGTCGGGGTGGACTTTGTCGCCTGGGACGACTACGATAACAGCGACCCGCCCGAAGACATAGACACTTATCGCGATACCGTCCTTCAGAATACGGGCGTGGAACCGAATGTCCTGGTCGTCGGGAAACAGGTCTTCAGTCAGCTTCGCCGACACCCGCTTCTTCTTGATATGTATAAATACACAGGAAGGGGCATTCTAACGGAAGCCGAAGTCGCCGCCGCGCTGGACGTTGAAAAGCTTCTTATCGGGAAATGCGTCCGGCGAACGTCCCTGGAAGGGGCCGCGGCCGCAGTTCAAGCTTTCGTTTGGGGCAAACACGCGCTTATGCTTTACGTCCCCGAACGACCGGCCCTTCGCGAACCCGCCGCTGGTTATACCTTCGCCTGGAACATTGACGGAAGCGGCTTGACCACGAACGTTATACCGACGGTCCAGGAAGAACGGGACCGCGACTTCCTGAAAGGGAAACACGCCTTCGACTACAAGGTAACGGGGGCGGACCTGGGCGTCTTCTTCGGCGACGTCATAAGCTAACAACGGAACCTTATCGGCGGGCCTGGGGATAGCCTGGGCCCGACCGAAATTCGAATAACGAAAAGGGGGAAATTCAAATGACAGTAAGATGGAGAGGCCGACACGTTTTCGACAAGCTGGTCGCAAGTTCGGTTGAAGGGATACTGGCGGGATACGTTTTCAATCCCCTGGGAACCCATTACTACGTTGACGACCAGAACGGCAACGACAACAATTCGGGCCTATCGCCCGACGCCGCGAAGCTTACTATGCAAGCCGCGGTTGACCTTTGCAAAGACTGGAAGGGCGACGTAATTCACACGACCAGGGGAACCCAAACGGTCACGGAACCAGTCACGTTCGACGTCAAGGGCCTTCTGGTCATGGCGGACCAGTTGGGGAACCCGAACGCAATGGGCGAATATCATGTCATATACGGTTCGCATACCGACGGCCCCGCGGCCATAATCGAAGAACCCTGTATCCTTCTTGGCCTGGGCTTTTGCGGGTCACAGACGGCGGGGGCTTCCCTGGAAATTGATTGCGGCGAAGCTGGCGGTTCCGCTGGCGGCTGGTCGCTTATCAAGAATTGTCGCTTCGACCATTGGGGGATTGCGAAGGCATACGCTATCCTTTGCAAAGGCGGGGCCGACAACCAGATTGAAGATTGCGAATTCGACGGTCTTTGGACTGGTTACACAACCGCCGCGATATACCTTCAGGACGACGGGGCACAAGGTTGCTGGAATTACGGCATTGAACGGAACCGCTTCTATAACATCGGTTCGGGGAAATACTGTATTGAAGTCAAGTCGGGGTCACATCTTCGCCAGGTCTTGATTAAAGGCAACCACAATATCGGTCCCGCTTCGCCCGCGAAGTTCTTCAATCACCAGGCCCAGGCGGGCGACGGTCAGATATGCGACAACTACACGGGCAACGCGACCGACACGGGTTCCTATGACGAAACGGTCGCAACGCTTCAGGGGGACGGTTACAGCATATCGAATAACCACTACGAAGAATAATCCGTCCGAACAAATATAACGAAAGGGGGCTTGAATGAGCAATCCGAATAAATTCCCGAAGATTGACAAGCCGAAGAAAACGGGGCCCGACGTCGCCCCCATGCCCGCGGCTTTGTTCGACATGGCCGCCGAAATGAAAGCGGCGAAATAGCAATCCTGGGGCCCCTGGGGAAACCTGGGGCCCCTTCGACAACTGAATAAGTATTACGGGGTTACTGGCCCTTCGGGGGCCGTCCCGAATTAGTATGTAGGGGGTAACGACAATGGCATTGAAACCGACTTCGCGGGACAACCGTTCCGCAAGGCAAATCACACGCAAAGCACTTCCTATTGAAAAGGCCAACGTCCACAAAGGCAATAAAAACGCGAATATTGACTTCCTGGCCGCCAACATTACGCCTTCCGATTATCCCGTCCTTTTCCGCGTTCAAGTTATGCTTCCCGTCGCTGGCAAGTTCACAGCGTTGATTACGGACGGAACCAACGAATTGACTTGCCACTTCAACGGCGGGTCGAACCTGGTCGCGAATAGCCTTTATGTCTTCGACGTGCTTATGCACGACGGCGACCAAATTAACTTCCAGTCCGACCAGAATCAAGACGGCCATTTGCTACGCGTCCAGGAAATAGCCTGGGGGACACAGTAACCAGGAAGTCTTCAAATATGCGAAAAGGGGGAAAGTGAAATGAGTTTTCCGCCACAAGGAAATAAAGCCGACGTATCAGGACTGGCGACTTCAACCGCCCTAACTACTCACGACACAGATATTAAAGCCGACGTCGGTGATTTTAGCGGCCAAACTAACCTTCAATCGTTGCTGGCTGTTTTGGGGATTCCAGACGTCGCGGCGAAACCGCTTTATACTTGCCTGGTTACAGACAGGCTTGACCACGGGACATACGGCTTATCGGCCCTTCAAACTCTTTTGGCCGCCATTCCTACTACCGCTATGCGTGGGACTGATAACGCGGCCCTTGCTTCTTCCTGGACTGCGGCACTTGCGACAGCGCTTGGCAATTATACCGCGGTACGGGCTGGCTATCTTGACGAACTGGCGGCGGCCAATCTTCCCACGGATATAGCCGCCATTCAAACCGACCTGGGCGACTTCAGTTCACAAACTAACCTTCAAACATTACTGGCCGCCCTGGGGATTCCAGACGTCGCGGCGAAACCGCTTTATACTTGCCTGGTTACAGACAGGCTTGACCACGGGACATACGGCTTATCGGCCCTTCAAACTCTTTTGGCCGCCATTCCTACTACCGCTATGCG
>Ga0209986_10000633_pt1 | contig 34429 bp, 33 predicted proteins | sample BlataG_FD_183168 | JGI IMG/M metagenome (GOLD analysis project Ga0209986, IMG submission 183168) | Deep subsurface microbial communities from Black Sea to uncover new lineages of life (NeLLi) - Black_00105 metaG (SPAdes) (version 2) | ecosystem: Environmental > Aquatic > Marine > Oceanic >...
GGGGGGGAGAGATTGTTGGCGTTGGGAATGAGAAGGGAGTGAGGGTGGGGAAAGTGGGATTGGCGAGTGTGATGACCTAATAGATGCATTTGATAATGCTAGGTATCATACATCTATCCTCTGAGAGGAAATTGAGTTCTTTTCTCCAGGAATATAGAAGATTAAATTACCTTTTGAAAGTTTGAGCAGTTTTGGTAAACCCATTATCTTCCAGATACTGCAGAACCATGACTGCAGCTTCAAAGTCTGTCATTTCTGTAAAGGTTGCAGCCAAAAAGGCTGGTAGACGTGCTCAGATCAATTTATGACTCGAATTATTTGTATTACTTTGAAAATACACATGAATTCACGGCTAGATACTCAGACATTCTATACACCATGATCTGTGTTGTGACGTGGCATGTTGTATTTCGTTTAAATGTGCACAGAGAGGCCTCATCAACAAATCTAGTGTCAACCGCCTCTCTCTCTCTCTCTCTGTTTTTGCACAAGTCAACATCGGTAGGGTCAAAGACGTGATAATGCTGCTCATGCAACGCACCATTCCCCAATGGTGCACTTAATTACCAATAAAAGGCATATTCAAAAGGTTTTTGATCGTCAATCACTGCATATTCTCCCATTCCTTGCAAGTTTATGCACAATCACCATGGCAAACAGAAACGACAAGCCAAGACTCACCCCTGAATTCCAGAGCGTCTTAACCTTCCTCTACAAGCACCCAGACGTCACCACCTGGCCCGATCATATTCCCTTGGCCACATCCAACGACAACATTCTTCGCTGCACATCCAACGTCATTCCCACCGACCTCTCTCTGCCCCTCCTCATCACAGACGCCTGCTCCAATTGGCCAGCTACACACAAATGGTCTTTTAAATATTTCAAGCAAACCTACGGCAACGACATCGTCCTTGCTAATGATAGAGCTCCAGCTCGTCGCCATGATGCCATGCCATTGACGACAATGACGACGATGATGCCTCCCTCCTCTACATCAAAACATCAACAGCTTCTTCCACAAAGGACTCTTTCCACAACTCTGTCATCCTACATTACCCAGCACATTGCATCCGACAATGATGATACTCAGTTTTCATTCGCTGACTATTGTACCAGAAAGAGAGGAGAGATAGATACACCATTCTATCTCAATGGCTGGAGAGCCTTCTCCTCACACCCAGAGCTCTTCACTGATGCCCCTTGCATCCCTACCTTTGCTTCAAACCTTGACAATACGCTGATACTATTAGAAGCTCTAGATAGGACCCTCTTCCCTGGTCAGCAACAACAACACCAACAACAAGAGCGGCAACAATCATGGATTCATAATGTAAATACCAGCCTCAGTAAATTGTTCCTTGGTCCACCAGGAACAGTCACCAGGCTGCATTATGATGCAGGGTCTGCTCATGGTTGGCTGGCCCAAATTAAAGGAAGAAAGCTGTTTGTTCTGTACCCACCATCAGCTACTGTGTATTTAAATCCATTAAAGACAGAAATAGAGACGGTACAGAGCCCCATTGATCCATTGCATCCTTGGAATAAGGAGGAGGGAGAGGAGGAGGGAGAGAGATATAAGAAGGAAGGCAAGCCTATAGCGGTCATAGTCAATCCAGGAGAGGCGGTGGTCATTCCTGAAGGATGGTGGCATTATGCTGTATCCTTGGATGAGAGTATCACTGTACAGAGGAACTTTTATCATGCTAATACTAATGCCAAGGGATTGGTACAGATGGTGTTGAAGACAGCTGCTGGGTTGAAGAAGGGAGGGGGTTGAATTGTGGTGAGGGGTGGGGAGGGAAGATATTCAAGCAGCATTTTTACACTTGTCAACAATGAGGATCTATTGTTGTATCTCACATGTCTATTGAAGCAGCTGTGAAGTACTTGGTAATAAAACAGAAAAAGAGTGGCAACATTAATCTCTGTTTTATATGGGCCTCCATAGACTTCTTTCTACCAATAAATGATAAAAAATTAACTTTAGCTTTCCAAGGGTGGAGACTTTATTGGCTTTAAAGACTTTAATTTTCGTAACCCAAATATCGCAATGATAAAGAGTACTTTGCCTGTGGAAGCATCGGCAGCATTTTTATTTGCCGGTGCAGAGGGGGGGAGGCATCAAAATATTTGATAGTTTGCTTGAATGTGGTGCTGAGGTTGATGATAAGGATAATAAAAGCATGACATCACTAATGCTGGCAAGTTACCATGGGCACATTGACATTGTCAAAGCCCTAGTGAAAGTGGGTGCAAAAAATGATGGCATAAATGCTGATAGAATGACAGCACTAATGCTAGCAAGTGAGGGAGACCACCTTGACGTCGTTGATGCTTTGATTAAATCTGGGGCAGATGTCGATGCTGTCAACAAGCAAAGAGACACGGCACTGAAATTGGCAAATGAAAGACCCCCGGCTATGGGTTTCAATTATAGTGATGAAGACTTGATTATAACAGGCACAAATGCCAATTCTGTCAATAATGATGGAGATAAATTTATCTTTAAAGCTCTGATAGTGGCATGCGGCCACTTGGGGCGCACTGATGATACACCACATTGGAATGTCCCCCCTTAATTCTAGACTGCTTGATGGTGGAGCAGAGATGGGTACAAAAGATTCTAGTGGGAAAACAGCTTTGCAGTTTGCCGAGGAGCTTAAAGATTGTGTTGCAATAGATTAGATCAAAAAATATGGATAGAGGAGCACCCATGAGTTTGCCTCTGGAAAATGTTTTACTAATTAAGTGTGATTTTGAATTGTTGTTTTGTTAAAGTCCACCACCCACCTACTTTCTTGTTGGTAAGAAAACATGTTCAGTTATTTCTTTAAAAAACAATTCTAGCTACAAAAAACAGTCCCTGCTTTGAGGGGTGATCACGTTGTTCCCTATTACTACTTTCCCTCATTCCTCCCCATCTCCATCTTCTTCTATCCAATGAAGCAGCCCAACAACAGCTGTCACATTATCCATCGTCCCTGCACTCAACGCTGCCTCTACCAATGCAGATGCTGCCATCCCAGCTTGTAATTCATAATCATCTCTACTCCACCTCATTGCTGCTGCCGCTGCTGCTGCCGCTACATCACCTGCATCTAATACTTTATTATCATCATTAATAGCATTACCATCACCACCAGCAACAATAACACCGTTATAATTAGATAAATGCGACATGACAATATCGCAAGCCTGCTCATCAGTAATCACATCCCACAATCCATCAGATGCCATGATCAGAAAAGAATCCTCCGGTACCAGCTTCTCCCTAATAACATCAGGTGTAGCAGTCACAAACTCTAGCGGCTCTTTAAAATCAGGATCTCCAAACGATCTTGACACTGCCAGACCACTGGCAGGTCTGCCATACCCAGGTGTGACAATCACTCTCCAGCACCTAGCAAACTCAACTCTTCCTCCTATTCCCTCTACCCTCTTCCTCTCTCTAGGAACATTGGGCTTATGATCCTCTGTCAATCTCAACGCCTCACCAGCACGACATAAAACAGCTCGACTATCTCCAGCATGTGCAGCATACAACCAGTCCCCCAATCTCAACGTCACCACTGCAGTTGCGCCTCCTCTCTGTCCCAACTCCCTACATTTATCTAATATCCCCTTGTCCACTACTTCAAACGTTTTAGTCAATGCTTCTGCTACTCTATCCTCCTCTTGTTCTCCTTCTTTCCCAACACCAGTACATTTTATGAATTCCCCGTCTGCTGCCAAGTAGTTATGGAGGCATTCAGCTGCATAATCAGCTGCAAGGAGGCCATTGTGACCATCATAGACACCTGCAAATGATCTTTGTATTGGATCTTCTTTGCTTAGAGAGTATTCGGGGATGATTATGTGTCTATCCTCCATATAGGGTCTGGCCCCCTTGGCAGAGGCAGTGCCAAAGATGATGTTTTGGAGACGGGGAAGGGTGGTAGAGGCTTTATTCTTCTTCTTGGTGGAGGAAGGAGGGGAGATGATTTCTGGGAGGAGGTTGGATGGGGAGCCTGGTTGTTGTTGTTGTTGTTTGGGGGGGTGTTTGTCTGCTTTTACCTTTTCTTCTTCACCTTCTTGTGGTTGGATGAAGACGAGGGTAGATTCATGAGTGGCATGGTGATGGTTGAGAAGGAGAGGGTAGATGGGCGATAATTGTTGTTCCTTTTGTTGTTGTTGTTGTTGTTGTTGTTGTTGATTGTTATTACCATCTGCTGATGATGGTGGTGGTAGTGATGTGGTTTTAATCTTCTTTTGGAGTTGGATGTGCTCATGAGTGGTGGTGATGTCAGTGGGGTCCTCCTCCTCCTCGACCACGACGACAATGTCTGCAGCAACGGGCGCTATGGCTTGAACTTCGTTTGGAGAGAGAGCTCTTTTGAGATCAACTGTAGTGACTGCAGCTTTGTCTTCATCAGGCATGATGGTGGGAACTGACAGCTGTATTCGTGGGGTTGGTCTGATCTAAATCGATTCTTTGATGAAAAAACGTATTCAATTTCGACTTCTTTCGCGAGACAATGTAGCTAATTAATTGCAACTTTATTCAATCATGAGATATCTGTCCTTAAACTGACCAATTCTGTTGATAATGCAAAACTTGTATTTCCTTCCTCTCTTGTTGAGCCCCTCACAGACCACAAAAACAAAAAAGGTAGAGGGAGGGGAGCAAGTAAGACGGAGCCAAGCCTTTGCAACGAGTGGAATGGTCTCATTGCAGCGATCTTCCTGTGGCACCGCGCCTGCTAAGTTGCAGGCACTGGTCACCAGCCGTCACGCTCGAGGCACGGCTCAAGTTCATCATCCTTGCTGAAGGAGCTTACCAATTCCGAGGAATTCAGTAAGGTATCGAACCAACTATATAACATGATCTGTCGAGTTTGGTCGATAGAAGAAGTCGAATTACTAGTTACCTATGTAAGTCAATTTGATTTGAGGAACTAAAGTTAGATAGAATGGGTTGGAGATGGAATGGTTTGAGAGGCCAGTGGAAGATTGGCCGCCGGCTGCAATGCATGGCGATTTTGACACACTTTGAACACGTTTGTTTTTATCGTGCATTGTCCTTATAGGAGCCAGTGGAGTATCTTATTATGACTTTACATGTATTGTGGATCCCAATACTTGATCATTGAGCCGTCAGCAGAGAAATCCCCGTACAATTTACAGAGCTGGAAGATTACATCCAAGCAACCTCTTTTATATCGAAATACAGGCTCAGATACCATCCTAATGCGATCATCCATCCATCCATGAACTCGTGATATTCGTTAAAGTACAATTTTGCACCAGTTAGTCAAGACAACAAATCAAATTACTACTTTGCCACTGGCGGTGGAACAAACTCAGGAGCCTCGTCTGGCACCTCGTATTGACTAGGATTATTTGTTGAAGAGTAGTCAACATCAGGAGGAGGGAATGTCCCACCACCATCACCTCCTCCTCCAAGATCTCCACTTCCATTCTCAGTCTTTCTTCCAACTTTACTGCTCAATGTCATGCTTAAACTTCTAAACCCTTCCCCCAACTTTGCCCCCATTTCACTGACCTTTTTAACTCCACTTTGGACAGGTTCGCTCTCCACAGCCTTCTTCATGGAAGTGCCAGCTCTAGATAAAGCTGCTGCTGTGTTGCGCATGGCTGTGCTTTCTTTGACTGCAGTGGCGGTGGCAGATGCTCTTTCGGAGATTCGCAGTTTAGTGTCGACTTCTTGAGCAGCGTTATTGATGGCGTGCATGCCTTCTTTGGCGCCTGTGAGGGCTCTTTCTGCAGCTCTGGATCTGGTGACTTCACCCAAACCGAGGGCGAAGTCTTCTTGGACTTCAAAGACTTCATGTGTAGTGCCGGGAGCTACGATGTTTATTTCAAGCCAAGCGAGGAGAGCAGACATATCGTCGACGTCCCAAAGAGACACTGATCTGGAACCGCTGGATGGGACCATCTGTGCGTGTGTGGGAGGTGGGGTGTGAGATGAGTTTTTATGTTAGAGAGAAGAACGTGTGCTAAAGGTGGAGAGTGATCTGGCAAAATATAATTACCTGTCTGCATTTCAACTCTTGAGGCAACTTCTTTGAGGATACAAAGTCTTGAAGTAAAATAATAGCAAAGGGGACCTTTGCCGTCACTTCCTCAACGGAATGAACTGCAAGAACGAGCATATCTTCAACAAAACCTATAATTTGTCTTTCAAGCAATTGCGATCTACTGTCAAATAGGCTTCCGATATCGACTTTAACTGTATTTTATAGATACAATATTACTACAACTAACGTCAAGTACCAATCACCCTGAGTATAAAAGCGTGTCTCATCACCGATTCCTTCTCTTCTTCATTTCAACCCTTCTCTCCTCCTCTTCCCGATGACGACGAAGCCCCCAGCATCATTGCAGACGAACCCAATGTAAGACATCCAGGCAGAAGAGCTCCTCCACCCACACACTGCACCAGTACTTTCAATCCCAGGAATGATACAACTGAGCATGCCAAGAAGATCAATGGCTGGTGGTTGGAATGATGGTGATGACTGTAGGTTGATACCTCTCTGTCTCTTGTAACCACCAACACAGCCTCCTGAAAACTAGATGATGCTGTAGTAGGTGTAGTTGGTTGCTTATCTAAGCTGACCAATTGCTTATTAAGCAGAGCATTCTCTTCTTCTGAGGGGGTCATTGTCGGTGTAGATGAGGTGGTAGATAACAATGAAGAAGAAGAAGAAGAAGAGCTCTGATGGTGGTGGTGGTTGTCAAACGGTGGTGAGGGTGAGTCGGTGTTTCTAACAAGCACCCAGTCCTCTTCCTCTTCTTTCTTGTTAAGACTGTACATCATGTTATAACGGTTTCTAAGTCGCGAATTTCACGGTTTATAGTTAACTTATGAGTTAGGGTTTCATTATTGGTTTAAAAGGAGAGAGGGAGAGAGAGGGAGAGGTGAAAAACTTTCTGTCAAGCCCAGCTTCCTCGCAACTGACACAAATGTATACTGATCTTCTCCTTTTTTTAAAGAATTAACACGTCGTATTAATTTATTCATCTATCTGCCATATTTCGCAATGACATATTCACACAATGTCCTCAATCCAAAAGCCTCCCCTCCCTCTGGTCTTCCCGGCTTACTCCCCAAATTGTAGCCCATGGTATCAATATGCACCCAGCTCTTAGCTCCCCCCTCCTTACTGACAAATTCTTGTAAGAACAAAGCTGCAGTAATAGCTCCACCATACGGTGCATCACCACAACTGGCAATATCAGCAACTTTAGAGTCCAGCATCTTCCTGTATGGCTTGTGAAGAGGCAATCTCCAGAAACCATCACCTGTCTTTTCACCCATTTGAATGAGCTCATTGGCGACTGAATCTGTGTCGCAGAAGAGAGCAGGGAGTTCGGTGCCAAGCGCAACCCGAGCAGCGCCAGTGAGAGTGGCAGCATCAATCAGTAGATCAGGAAACTGTGAAGCAGCTTCATATAATGCATCACTCAATATCAATCTCCCCTCGGCGTCGGTATTACCATTTTCTACAGTTATACCAGCTCTAGTACTTAATACATCCAATGGTCTAAACGCATTACCTGACACTGAGTTCTCAACAGTAGGCACCAACACACGAAGTTTCACTTTCGCATTAACACTCATAATGGCATGTGCCAGGCCCAAAACTAGCGCTGCTCCTCCCATATCTTTCTTCATTAGTTTCATTGCATTGGCCGGTTTTAAATCCAGGCCTCCGGTATCAAATGATACTCCTTTACCTACCAAAGTTACCAGAGGAAGAGAATCAGATGATGAAGAAGATGAATGTATCCATTCAAAATCAACAAGACGGGGAGCATTCACCGACGCTCTACCTACAGTATGAATAGCAGGATAGTTTTGTTTCAATAAATCATCACCCACAATGACATTAATATGGCTAGCTTTGTGATACTTGGCTAGTGCTACTGCTTCTGCTGCAATGTGTTGGGGGCACATGTCTTCAGCTGGTGTGGTGATCATATCTCTAGTGAAGTAGATACCTTCGTATGTGGCTTTTAGAAGAGGAAGATAATCCTCATTGTCAAGGAGGATGGAGGGGCATTGTAGTGCTGCTCCAATTGATAATTTTTGTGAAGTAGTATCCTTATTATTAGTGGTAGATTTGTACCTGGTGTAGTTGTATGTGCCAAGGGCCCATCCAAGAGTTGCAATATAAGCAGCTTGGGGATCAGATGTAATAGCAGTAGTCGTAGTAGTGCTATTATTATTATTATTATAATCAAATGTATAAATATTGGAACCTGGTAGCTTATCAGGTAGACTGGCATAAGACCAGATATCAGTTTGATCTTTGATGGAGACGATGACCGACTGGAGGGCGTGGGTGATGGGATGGGGGATGAAAGCAATGTCACCATCTTTGCCTTTAAAGTTTGTAGTTTGGAGCCATTTGGTGAGTTCTTTGTTGGTGGATGATTGTTGAGATAGCCAGGATGTGTAATTATCATCTGATGGGATGCAGATGATGGGGATTGGAGAGGAGGAAGAGGAGGGTGGTGTGAAGATGAGACGGTCGTTGGACGCTCGTTCTCGACGATCAAAGCAGTAAGAAGGTGGTGATTGATTGGACACTGCTGATGTGGTCATAATTCGATGTGTTGATGATGATTTATGCTTGGGTGAGCGAAGGTATGGTGAAGACAAGGCAACTTTGAGTGATGATGAAGAATATGAGCGATTGCCCAGCTTGTACATCAAAGTGGCTGCCCTGAGAGTCATCTAATGCGTCAATTTCAGTCATTCACGATCTATGTAACCAGTAAATGCAACATTTTGCCTTCTCCCACTGGTCTGTTATATTGTTGTGAGAGCCGAGACGGAGCGTGCAGTCAACCAGAGACGAGATCAGTAGGATTCCTTTCTGCTCCATTCTCAACCCTTCCATGGCAAATTTCAATTCTTCTCTACACAATCATACACCACCATGGCTGTTATCTACATAGGTGAGTTTATCATGAAGGCAACCCTAATATGTCATCTTGTCATTTCCAGTTGGCGTTGTCACCCTGGTCATCTTACCATACCACAAGCCTTGGACCACTCATATGCAGTGCATTTTCATCCCACTCACCTTATAATCATTGATAAGACATGCCAAAACCGCGACCCCTAAACCCCCGTCACTTCTTTTCAATGATTATAAGGCTCCCATCTCCCCCACCCCCCAACTAACACAACACTCAACACACAGGCAACATCACCTCGCCCATCCTCCTCACCCACCACATCATCCCCTTCTGTCCCCTCAACATCCGCTATATCAACTCACACACATGTTGCTTCGTCGTCGTCAAATCTCAACAGATTGCTGCTGACATCATCGCCCAACTGAATGGCCTCAATGGTTGGAACGTAGAGTTGGCTAGGGATCAGAGTGATCGCAGCATATTGAGACATTGGTACAGTCAGCAGAGAAAGAAGGAGCCAGAGGAAAGGAGGGAGAGAGAAGGGAGATTGAGAGAAAGAGGAAGAGGAAGATGGAGGGAGGAGGACAGGGAAGAAGACAGGGAGTGTACTACAGCCACTCACTCACATACTAATACTATTGGGACTAATAGTAGCAGTAGTGAAGATAATGAAGAAGAAGTGGAATATATGTATATGGATCACCAGGTTATGATTGCTCCTCCTCATTTTCAAGCTACAGGTATCAAAGAAATTAATGAGAAGAAGGAGGAGGGAGAGTATGGTCATAGTGGTGGTGGTGGGATGAAGGAAGAAAATCACTATCATCGTCATCGTCATCCAGTAAGGTCTTCAGGAAGAGGAGGAGGAGGAGGAGGAGGGTACAGTGACAATCAGGATGATGATGGTAGATGGGGAAGGGGAAGGGAGAATGTATATGGTCATAGTAGTAGGGAGAGAGGAATGGGTAGTGATGTGTATACAAGTATATTGGGTTATAAAGGCGGTGGTGGTGATGGTGGGAGGTTGTATGAAAGAGGTAATGAGAGAGGAGGTGGTGGTGGAGGAAGAAGGTCGTACAGGAGGTGAGGTTAGATAGAGGTGCTGAAGAAGAAGCAGAAGGTAGTAGATGTGTGATTGATGATTGGTATGGTGGTAGTAAGATGGGCATTTTGAGGGGGGAGGGAGAGAGAGAGAGAGAGATGGCAGAGGAGCGGTGGAGCTCTCTCTTACGTTAGTTGTTCCACCGAGGGGAGCAATTTCGAGGCAAAAAAAGCAAAGAAAAACGAGTGATAAAGAGCGATGTGTGGACATTAGTGAGTATAAGTGGGATAATCTGGTCTCGGAGAGAAGCACCCGTCGCTATTGTTATTAATAAGCCTTTCAATGGCCGTTTTAATCCTGTCTTAAGGAGAGATTGGGATCGTGACCTCTGAAAGACTGTTTGTTTAGGAAGAACCCATAACATTAGTATGCCTGTAGAACAAGTAGTTGATCGAAGGTCAAGGTAAGATTGATTTTCACGCCTATTCCATCCAAGTTTTGTAGTTTGTTGTCATCGTCGACATCTCCACTGACCACGGTCTTCGTTCTCTCTTCCTCTTCACATACATACAGGCCTAGAGCCTCCTTCTGGAAGCAAGCCAATGCTTTGGCCAGGAAAAATCTAGCATTCCAGGTATGTTGATATGATACTATATATATAAGAAGAAAAAATACATAAAGAAATTGCTTCACCAACAACCAACTAACTAACTAACTGACCTCTCCTCTCTCCTTCCTCCTCTCTCCCCCTCTCTCTTCTCTCTTCTCTCTTCTCTCCTCCCCGCAGAAACGACGCTGGGCAGCCAACTTTCTTCTCTTATCTGCACCATTCATCATCTCAGTCCTCTTATTCGCAATGCAAGATGTCATCAACAGACAATTAGACTCCCCCGACTTCCGTTGTGGATGTGTTTGTACCTCTTGCTGTGACTGGGTCTCAGTCATCCCCTCCTCCAACACTACCACTGCCACTGCCACTACTGCCACTAATACTGAGTACAGCTACCAATGCTATGAAGCAACAGAAGATCGACCCTGCTCCCCCTATGCCAGCTGTACATCTCATGATACCAGTCGCTGTGGCTTCCTCTACTCCACCGCCGACCAAGTGGGATTCTGTCAAGTAGAAGAACCCCCCCTCTGGCCTGCTCTGCTCCAAGTGCCCTCTTTCCAATACAGAGGCCCCAAGTACCCCTCATATGAACCTCAAGGAGTCCCTAATCCTGAAGTTCCAGCTACTGATAGTGGTATGCTCTACACTGGCGACAATATGGCAGTAGCTGCCAGACTGATGGAGTCAATGTGGGCAAGAAACACGACACTCGCACAAGCAGTTGTTGCAGCAAGCACCAGAGCTGAAGCAGCTGGACTTGATATTCCAGAAACAACAGAAAATGCGCCTGATTTAACGTCAGATGAAGAGTCGTTTGTTGATGCTACGGCAGCCTTGTCGCGTGGTTTAAATGAATTCGGACTGGTCATGGGTACATCTGCCTCCACTTCCCTGTCTCTCCTCATGGAACCAGCCTTCATTCCAACCCAATCCAACACCAGTGGAACCTTCTCCAGGTCACCATTGTACTTCACATTCCCGGATTGCAATGCGCTGTCGTTTGAAGATAGACTCACATTAGCCCGGTTGGGCCAGGCCATTAGTAACCTGACATCGTTGCCAGTGCAATGCGCTAGTCTGCCTCCAGTGTGGCAAAGCAATACAACGTACATTGATGATCAGTTGTACTGTGGGTGGAATAGTGCAGAGTGTGTAGTGAGGTATGGAAATAAAGTCTACTTGGCTCCTGAAGAAGTGCAACAAGCTGCTATTGCTGCTGGCAGGAGGTCTATTCAAGAATATGTTGGTGGTCTGTATGATTGGAAATCCACTGCTCCAAGTGGCTTTGGAGCGTTGGACGTTGCTATTTGGGTCAATAACTCTAATGTAGCACTAGACCCCGGTCCTCCTTATGTCCAAAGATGGAATCAACCAGTAAATCTGGCAGCTAATGCTTGGTTGAAGGAAGCTGCTGGACCTGCTGTCCGTGCTGGGCTCATGGGAGTCAAAGACATGCCCAAGGGACCCAGTAGATTGTCTCTAGATTTCAGTAGCTTGCTCGGTCCTCTCTTTATGATGTGGTTTATGCAACTGATGCTGCCAGTCAACGTATTCATGTTGGTACAAGAAAAGGAAGCTGGCCTCCGCATTATGATGAAAATGCAGGGACTGAAAGATGGAGCATATTATGCAGTACAATATGTCTGGATGGTGCTATTGTACTGCCTATTTATGGCAATATTTGTCATCTTTGGCTCCTTGATAGGTCTCAAGATTTTCACTCTCAACTCTTATTCCGTTCAATTCGTCTGCTACTTCCTCTGGGGCAACCTCCTTGCATCACTGTCCTTCTACAGCTCTGCTTGGAATGCGACTGCAAGACCAGCAGTCTTGTTGGCAGTCGTATGGGTCATCATTAGTGGTTTTATGGCCAACCTCATGATGGTGCAATATATTGAATCAGGCCCAGAATGGATTGCCAAGGTGTTGGAATTTGTGCCAGCTTTTGGGCTATTCAGGTGTCTGTATGAGCTGTCTCAATATGCATTCTTGGCTGATAGGAATGGTGGACAGGGGCTGACTTGGAGTGATTTAAGTGATGAAGGGAATGGTATGATAAGGGTGTGGATTATATTTGTAGTAGAGTGGGCAATCTTTCCTATTATTGCATATTACATGGATCAGGTGAGGGGGGCTGGTACTGGCATGACCAAGCATCCATTGTTCTTCTTGGGGGTACGACACAAGGAGGAAGAAAGCGGTACTGGTAAGAATGGATTTAAGAACAAAGAGAAGAAGAGTGGTAGTGGCAGTGGGATGTTTCAATGGTGGAAGAGAAAAAGAAGAACCGTTACTACTACAACTGCTGCTCTTGAGAAGAAAGCATCATCACCAGTCGGGAAGGGAGTGCTTGATATCACAGCCACATCAACATCCATGATGATGACGAGTAATCTTGCATATTCACCGACAACAACAGAAGAAGATGCTCCTCCAACGGCAGTATTATCTCCAATGGACTTTTATTATGGCTCGTCAGATATTGCCATCACTCGTGATCATGATCATGATAATCAAATTCTTCCAGTGAGTGACGTTGCAGCTCCCTTTAGTCCTCAGCCAGTTGTCATTTCATCCTCTTCTTCCTCAGTGGCATTAGCTGGTGGAATAGAGAGGAAGGTAACATCAGTCAAACTGGCAATGCCTGTCGATACCAGTGCTCACAGAGACGAAGACGATGATTATGATGACTACGATGAAGATGACCAACAATGTCAAGCTGAAGATATTGTTCGTGAACGTCAACTAGCTCTACACCACTACAAATCCTGGATCAAATCATCATCATCTACATCTATTCAACAGCCACCCGCTTCTATCATCCTCCATAAACTAAGAAAAGTCTATCCAGCAAGAGACGGCAATGCCCCCAAACTAGCCGTCGCCAACCTCTCCCTCTCCATCCAACGCTCTGAATGCTTCGGTCTCCTTGGTCCCAATGGAGCTGGTAAAACCTCCACCATACGCATGATGGAAGGTTTCATGGTCCCTTCTTCCGGTACTGCTATTATAGAAGGGCTGTCTATAAGAGACGATATGGACAGTATCCATAGTCTTATGGGAGCTTGCCCTCAACACGATTTATTGTGGGAGGGACTGACTGGTCGTGAGCATTTGCTGTTTTATGGGAGATTAAAAAATATCGATGAAAAGGGAGGGGAGTTGAAGAAGGCAGTCGAAGAGTCACTTAGAGCTGTGAATTTGCATGGTGTTGGTGATAATCCTGTGTCTAGTTACTCTGGAGGGATGAAGAGGCGGTTGTCTGTTGCTATTGCCTTCATCGGCGACCCTGCCGTTGTATACCTTGATGAACCCAGTACGGGCCTAGATCCGGCCAGTAGGAGGTTGCTATGGGAGGTAATTAAGAAATCGAGGAAAAATAGAGCTATAATCCTCACCACACACAGTATGGAGGAAGCTGAATCGTTATGCGACAGGTTGGGCATCTTTGTCAATGGTCGGTTGAGATGTGTCGGGGATCCGAAAGATCTAACGGCTCGTTTTGGAGGGTACCTCTCTTTCAGTATTACGACACCAGTGCAGCAGGAGGATGTTGCAAGGAGGTTGGTGGTCGAGAGAATGGCTCCTGGTGCCAAATTGGTGTATGCACTGGGTGGGACACAAAAGTATGAGTTGCCTCTAGAGGAGGTGAGTGTGGATGGTGTGTTTAGGGAAATGGAGAGAGCCAAGATAGAGGGGGTGGTGGAGGTGTTGGATTGGGGGGTGAGCAATGCTACTTTGGAGGAGTGTTTTATTAATATATGCAGGAGTGAAGGTGTGGAGATGAGTACTTTTGCTTAGATGTGAGAGGGAGGTGGTGGGGTGTACACACATGTGGGGGGTCGGGAGGGGAGGTTTTCTGATTAGGTTGTGTGATATTCTTCTATTGCTGCAGAATTTGTTTGATTCTTTTTCCCAGCGTAATACAAGATGCAATACAAGAAGCTTGGTAGCAGTGATTTGAATGTGTCAGTCGTGTGTTTGGGGTAAGTGATCGGTTGATTACGATCATCAAGAGATTGGAGATTGAAGAAGCCTGGCTAGTTGTTCGTTTCTTTGCTCAAAGGCTGTTCCTTTTCATCATGTCTCTTCATTTTCATCAACATCTCCATCAATTCTGAATCAGCTGCAACCTCACACCCATCCCTCACCGCCTCTCCTTTCTAACATTCCAGCACAATGACATGGGGCGAACAGAACACCGAAGAAGAAGCCTACGACCAGCTCGACTATGCCCTCTCCAAAGGAGTAAACTTCGTAGACACAGCTGAGCTCTATCCAGTCCCACCCAATGCCGACACCGTCGGTAGAACCGAAACCTACATTGGCCGCTGGCTCGCCTCCCGTCAATGCCGCGACAAGATCATCCTCGCAACCAAAGTCATGGGAAGAGGTGCCACCAATCCAGGCAGGAACCATGTAGTCGCCAACAGAACAGACCCTCCCAATGAAGATGCGCCTCCAGCCAGGCTAGTCAAGGACCAAATACATGCTGCAGTAGCAGGTAGTCTCCGTCGTCTTCAAACTGACTATATCGACTTGATACAACTGCACTGGCCAGATAGGTATGTCCCTGCTTGGGGTAATCAGCAGTATAACCCAACAAAGGAATGGGAAGCAACAGATATGGAAGAGCAAGTGGCAGCTGTCGGCGAATTAATCAAACAGGGTAAAATCAAATACTGGGGAGTGAGCAATGAAACGACATTTGGTGTGTGTCAATTATCAGCAGTAGCAGATAAACTAGGTGTATCAAGACCTATTTCCATTCAAAATGACTTTAGTCTATTAGACAGGAGGTTTGAGAGTGAATTAGCGGAAGCATGTGCCCCCAACAACCTCAACATTAGCCTTCTCCCATATGGCCCTCTTGCCGGGGGAACACTCACTGACAAGTACTTCTCACAAGTAGTACCAGTTCCTGGGACATCCAGACACGTAAAGTACCCCAACTTCCAACCGAGGTACCATAGTGAGAGATCTAAAGCAGCAGCTGCTGAGTATGCTGCAATAGCGGCAAAGGTGGGCATATCGACGGCAGCGCTGGCTCTGGCTTGGTGTCAGTCAAGGTGGTATGTGGGGAGTACTATTATAGGAGCTACTACAATGGAGCAACTGAAGGAGAATATTGAGGCATTTGAGTTGGATTTGGACGAGGAGACTTTGAAAGCTATTGATGCTGTGCATGTTGACAAATATAGGAATCCCAATGTCACTGATTGATGTGATGTGATGTGATGTGATGTGATGTGATGTGATGTGAGAAAAGATGGGGGAGCATTGGTGTTCCATGTGTAAAACCATATATTTTACAAATCTAACATATATATAGAGAGAGATAACTTCTCCTTATTCTCTCTCTGCAACCTTGACTGTAATGTGGCAGGTGGGTTTTAAGATTCTTGTGGCACGTCCTTGTGCTCTTGGCAGGAATCTCTTCATTACTGGGCCCTCGTTAGCATAACATTCAGTGACAACCAACTTAGCTTTTTTCATTCCCAAGTTATTCTTAGCATTAGCAGCGGCTGACAAGAGAGTTTTCAAAATTGGTTCACAGGCACGGTATGGCATGTATTCCAGCATCATCAAAGCCTCTTCGTAGGTTCGTCCTCTGATTTGGTCGAGAACACGGCGGGCTTTTAAAGGGGAGCCACGGGTGAACCTGAGGTGTGCGACTCCCTCTGGAGCGGTGGTGGTATCTGCTGCTGCTGCTGCTGCTGCCATGGGAATCAAGGTGGCTGCTCGTTGGTGGATGATGGGGGCAGTCAGGCGGGCGGCTGGACGAGGGAGGATTGGTGTCTGCGTGAAGAGAAATGAGGAAGAGTGCGGTGTTAAAGGCTGTGTCGTGTATGATTTTGAAGTGTGATGTGGGAAAAGTGGCTGGCAAGGCGAGGCTGAGGGGTAAAATGAAGCCATTAAGCGTGAAGCCCACATACAAAAAAAAAAGTTGTTGGTAAAGTAGGTGCATTGTGTTGCTTACCCCTGTCAATGACATTTTAGAGCTAAGTGGTGCCTTGTTGGTGATGCATGCTACAGGCATAGACCTTTGAGCACTCACAGTCGTCTGCATCGTCTCTGGAGAGTGCTAACTTGGAAGGATGAGTGACGGTGTCGCTGTTTTTATGTATGGGAGTAAGCTAATTTATAAGTTCAACCGAATTTTGAAGTTCAAGCGGGCTAGTTTCGCTTTTAAAACTTGTCATCATCCATCCTCCTCATCTTGGCTCCCGGCGACATTGGAGGCCAAAAGCAGGGAAGGAGAGAATGCGCACACTTTATCGGTAATTATAAGCACTGTGTTGAGACAGGTACAGCTAGGAGAGACACACTTGACTTGAAACACAATAATCTTTCACCACAATTTGACATAGAAATAGAGAAACACTAGTGATGAACGGGGTCTTTGCGAGCCAACAAGGTTCTAGAGTACAACAAACAACCTCTAAGAAAACATTGGGATATGTAGCCGCTAGTAGAGCACCGTTAACACGAAACCATGGCATCTTCATCTCCTCGACCCCAACACCGCCCCCCCACACGAAGAGAGACATCATCATCGCCAACAACGGACGTAGACCAGCAGACCCCATCGTCCCTCCTGTCATCATGTCAGACAATGAAGAACCAATAGATCTCATGGGCTACTTGCTCAGAAACCGTATCATCTTTATAGGGGACAGAATCTCAGACGTTGCCGCAACCAAGGTCGTCGCAACGCTCATGGCCCTCAACGCAATAGACGACACTGCTGAGATCAAACTTTACATCAACTGCCTTCAAGGGAGTGCTTATTCCGTTATTTCTATCCTTGATACCATCAAAGCAATCAGTGCTCCGGTGAGCACTGTCGCATTTGGCATCGTCGGGGGCACCGCCGCCATCTTGCTCGCATCTGGGCAAAAAGGCAGACGCTTCAGCATGCCCAGCACCAGGATTATGCTACAGCAGCCTAATGGAGGTGCTATGGGCTCAGCAGATGAGGTTAATATTCAGGCTAGTGAGTTGAATAGAACTATGAAGGTCATGTATAGGTTTTTGTCGGAATTCTCGGGAATGCCACAAGAGAAGGTGGAGGAGGAATGTGATAGGGAGAATTTCTTGTCTCCAAAGCAAGCTATAGAGTTGGGTATAATTGATGGTATTATTGAATAAGTCTGTAAGAATATAAGCTGTATTTATGGAGGAAATGAGGAGAAAGGTCAGAGGAAAACATGAAGAGGTCAAGAGAGGAGCTCCTCGAGGAAAAGGCGGGAGAGGGAACTGGGGAAAAAGGGCCTTTAAGCAGGGTCTCGGATGGTAGGAACCCTAATAACGCAGAAAGTGAATTATGACTCAATTTGATTTCAGGTAAGAAGGTGATACACTCTATCATCGCAATTATGGATTCTCTCTAGCTCTTTGCGTTGGAAAAGTCCATCATTGCGTGCACTTTTTAGTTATAGCTTTCGAGACTTGAAAAGACTCACATTGTGAACTGTTTGCTCCTTGTAGGATATAAATAGACCGTCTTATACAACATAGTACCAGTAAGTCTCTATAATCTCATCTGTTTCTCCCGCATGCATACCTTCAAGGACCAAGCTGATGATGATGCCAAAAACGTGATGAATTCCTTCTCTGACCCTCCCTCATCCCTTCCAACCAACCACAGAAACTGATATTATCACCTTGAGCTCCACCATCCCCTCTTAGCTGGCCCGCCCCGGGCTTTCGATCCCCCAGTCCCAAAAAACAAGATGGCCGACCAACACCACTTGCCCACCCCTGTTGCCGCCGGTCTTCCCCTCCTCCGCTCCACCAGACTCCCCACCACCCCTACCACAACCACACCTACAACTACAACCACCAACAACACTGATCCTGGTAGCAGTGCCTTTTACTCTCTATATGACAACAGCGTAGATAGCTCTCAAACAGAAAACAACAACAACAATAATATGATGTCCAGTCCACATGCGGCGTCCATGGCCGTCTTGTCAGAGTTCCGTTACCCCTCTCCTCCTCTTCCTCTTCCTAGTACTACTACTGCTGAAACTCGACATTACCACCGACAAACAACAACAGCAATATTACAACACGAGTTACCAATATCATCTCACCATCACTACCATCATAATCATAAACGACAAAAACATCACCAGGAGAAGAGAGAAGAAGAAGAAGATGAAAATAGAGGAGGGGAGGAACAGGACTATTATTATGGAACTTTGATGTTTGACCATGAGGAGGATGGCAGTGGTCGTCATTTCAATCATAATGATATTATTGATATTGAGAATGAGAATGATATATATTATCATAGTTCTTTCTACCCTGGTACTGCTAATACTGCTACCACTACTGATGCTGCTGCAGTTGGCAATGCTGCCGTTGATTACTATGACCATCCGCATCAGCATCGCGACAGAGAAGAGAACTATTTATATGGCAAGCATCAGTATCAAGTCTTGGAAAGCATCACTGAATTAACTCCTATTATTACTATTGGTGCTGGAGGTGCTCTTACTGGAGGAGGAGGAAGACATCTTGTTGTTGCACCATCGTCGGTCATCACGGAACCTACTTCTTCTTCTTCACTGCCGATTGGTTTGCGATTGGACAGCAGTGCTATGGAGCAAATCATTGCAAAGATGTCTCAATCTTGACATCAATCGACACAGTCATCATCGTTATCATTCAGGGGGAGGGAACACACACTTGTTTAGTCCTTAGTATATAAGCAGGGGGGCATACATTATATACTAACAACGTTTTTCTCATTTTGGGGCATTTTTTTTGTACATACATATTATACTGGGGTTTTATATTACTACCGTTGCTTTAACCGGGGTTTTTCCTCTGTTCTGTTGTAGAACTTGCAAGTAGCGCGTGCTTTATTTCCTGCTTAAACAACAATTTTCAAGAACTATCTGTACTCTTCCCAACACTGTTGGTGGGTTTTTTTAAGGGGGTTTCTGGTGTTTTTTCCTTGAAGTTCCGAGCGATAGATAAGGAGGGTACTACAATTTTGCTACTACCATTTGGTCATTTGATTAGATTAGATTAGATATAATACTGAAAACAACACTATGAGGGGGTACAATGTCATGATATAAGAATGTTTGGTAGAGAGTAGCGGTCATGTTTTGACAGACACACATAATGGTGATAGTGATGGTCTGCCTTGATAATAATATGAATATTTATGAGAACAACACTTATACTTAGCGAAATAAATACACATGGGGATCTTGTATCATTCGATCAAATAAGTTATACCAAAGATGCAATGTGCTTTTTTTTTTTCCTTTTTCGGTTTGTGGCACTTTAACTTGTCGTTAGTTGCGTTGAATGATGAGGATAAAGAGACGGCGAGAGAATGGTGTTTAATGTGGAGGATCTTACAGGAATGGCATTGGTTTGGTAAAACAAAACAAAAATCTGGTTGATTTATGACAACAATAAAGAGGTGTGCGAATATATATGGAAATGTCTCTTTCCTCGGGACATGAAATCTTGGGGGACAGGGAAGACCCCCAGCAATATACACATATATATTCAATAGTGCAGATGCGGGTTGCCATTTCCACGATTCCAATTGATAGCACCATTAAACAACATGCCTAAATGTAAAGCGCAAACACACACACATATATCATAATTCTTCTACTAAGCCCCACCTTGACGTCGCCTCAACTCATCCAACTCCACGTCAATAGCATCCTTCAGAGGACGTCCAGGTGGCAGAGCCGCAGGAGGCCCCCTTGCAGCAGTCAATGCACCTTTCATCTTGGCCAACTCACTATCTACATCATTACCTTCTAATGCAGCAAATCTAGCCTCCATTTCATCTGAAGGAGCCGCCAGTACACCAATTGCCTCCGCCTCTGCTTCCATTGCCATTACTTTTTCTTCCATTTTTTCAAACGCTGCCATTGAACTGCCAGTGTTAAGGCCAGAAACGAGATCTCCAATGGCTCTTGCTGACTTGGCACTCTGAGCACGGGCTTTCAAGGTGTCTTTCTTCAACATGGCTTCTTGGAGCTTGTTCTCCAGTGTTCTGCGATTGGACAGGATGGTGTCGACAGCTACCTGCTGTTGATCAAGCTGGGCTTTTAATTGATTGGCAGTGTCTTGATATTGCTTACGTCTGCTAAGGGCCTCCCTTGCGAGGTCTTCCTGACCGCTTTTCAAGGCTTTTTCTGCTTTTAAATACCACTCTTCTGCCAGGTTTGCGCTGGATTCATAACGTGCTTGGACTCTCTTCTGGCTGGCGACGACTTCTGCTGCTCCTTGTCTTAGTTTCTGTAAATCCCCCCTCATATCTTCGACTGCTTGTTCAAGGATCCTTTCTGGGTCTTCTGCTGAGGTGACTAGTTGGTTGACGTAAGACTTGGCAACGCGGACGATACGGCCGAAGAGATTGGCATGGACGACCACACCTTGTCCTCGAGGGGAGAATCGTTGAGAGTTGACATGGCGGGAGGGGGTTAATGAGACACCTGCATGACGTAAAAGGGGTGTATAGATGTTAGATTATAGTTGAATTTTAGAACCAGGAGGCTCTTGATATTGATTCCAAGCTGCTTGAAATTCGAAGAGATCCCAAATTACGTGGCAAACTTACCTTTAAAGCCTGATTTATGGATACCATGTGCATACTGTGTATATGTATTAAGCTTTGCAACGTTTTGCATGAGCATTTTATGTCAGTAGACTGTTTTTTTTTGTATAGGGAACTGAAATCGAAGGTGATTATTATTATTATTCTCTGCAAGTTTGCAAGTTGCAGCTACTATTTGCAGCAATGAAGAGTATATGATGACGAACTATTCCCAAAATGACCTCTGTTTCTTATAATTTATCCAAGTTGATCTCTTGAGGACGAAGCCCCAAAAAAAAGGGTGCCTCATAGAAAATGACAAACCAGGGCAGTTTCCCGAGCCCACATCATCATTCTTCCTTATATTTATACAAAAGACCCAAATGGGTTGTCAGAAATAAGAGAATTCGGGTCATTGGTTGATCAGTAGGATCACTTCAACCAAATCATGGAGGGAGACATCTGTCCTCAGTGCCTTAAGGGCACCTTGGATATCCTGGAGGGCATGTTGGTGTGCAATATCTGTGGTAACATCGCTCATGTACGTTCTCATACACATCCCATCTAGGGTGTCAATTTCATTTCGTCTGTCGATCAAACAGTCCCCCTTGTCGTTGCTCGTTCTCTCATATATCCCCCACGTTGAATCCATACAACCCGTACCTACACAGGGCTTCACCCAAGAGGAACAAGAATTCCAAGTCGCAGTAGGAAGAAGAGAAGCCAAAGGCTCTCAAGTACCACAAATTGACGTAGAAGAAGGTACAGCTACTTCTGCGACCATTGTCGAGCAAGGCGTCAAAGCCTACGTCGACGCTCTCCGACGCCTACTCAAATCACAGACCGTCTGCTTGATCGACCACTATGGCATCAACCCAGCCATTCAACCTGTAGTCCAATCCCTCTGGCATGCTTATATCACAAAACATCAAATACTACAGCCATCCTTCTCTCAAGACATACACACCAAATTACAGCACCATGTACTTCGACAACGTCATGCAGAAGGTACAGGAAGAAGAGGAGCAAAGCTAGCACCTGTACTATCGACATTCGCAACTCAGAAAACAATAGCAGAAACAGCTCTTACATCTTCACTGCCCATTGGACTTACCCTCTCTCTACTCTTCCTAGCTGCTTGGCACGTCAGATCTCCTTGCGCCAGTCCTTTGGATCTCGTCACTTGGGCCCTTGATGGCCAGCTGCCTTATTTAGACTTTGGACAGAGGTATAAAGAGCTACTAGCTCCTTTTAGTAGTGTACTGTATAAGGAGTCATTCTTGTACCCAGGTGGTACACCTTCTCCCAATGTGGTGTATAACAGAAGTATTGAGATTGCTGCTGACTTGAAATGGGAGTGTGTTGGCGCTATTAACGCAGGTGGATGGCTGGAGAGATGGGCTGGAGAACTTAGAATTGATGACTGTAGTGGTGGTGGTAGGAGAGATGGAGGAAGAGGACGATTATCATCAAAAAATCCATCAATAGTAAAGACAGCCAAGCAGTTGTACAATATGTATGGATATGGAAGACCAGAGTACTCTTTGCAGTACCATGTTGCAATGCATCCTTGGGCGCAATTGATGGTGTTCATAGTTATTTCTGCCAAATTTTGGTATGGGTTAGATGGCTCCAACAGATCAATGGCAACAGGTGATGATGGTGATGGTAATAGTAATTATAATAATATAGATTGGTTTGAATGGGCGAGGGAGACATTGATCAGGCTGCCGCCGGGATTCTCCTCTTACCCACTGACAGCAGAGGAAGCCATAAACCTGCCTGATGAAGCTTTCAATAGGTATATAAACCACTTGAAGAATCATGTGTTTGCTGGGGTAGAGGCAACAGATGAATTAAAAGCTTACAAGGATATCTTTGCAACATTTAACGGTAGTAGTGGTGATGGTGGCAGTGGAGAGAGGGAAGGAGCAGAGAATGGTCGTGATCAACTCACTACAGCACCTTTAGATAATAACAATAACACTACAGCATATAATAATGACAATATAATCAAATATACTGAGAGACAACTTCCTATATTACCAGTTGGTACATATACATACTTTGGCAGATCTGCAGGTGGAGAAATAGTCCCTCTCTCTCCCCAATACGTAGCTGTACTGACAGTGGCAGCCTCTAGAGTATGGGTGACACCAAGAGCACTGCATGAGGCAGTGGCTGCTGTGGAGAGAGAAATGATCACTGCTGAGACTGAGGTTGCTTATGAATTGTATGCTAATAGTAAGAAAAGGTGAAGTAGAGATGGAATAATAATGTCTATCCTATTCTTTTACTTTACTTGTTGTGACTTGTTGTGAATAAACCTGAATAGTATCAAGCAGGCCACCATTAATGTTCCCTGTAGTATGTTGTACTTTGTCCATGACCATGACCATCTCCACCCACTACTACTACTCTGTGAACAATGTTCTGCCTCTCCCTCTTTCTCTCTTTCTAACGATAGTATGTTTTGTGCTTGTTGAAGCCATTCTACTCTTAATGATGCAGCAAATTGACTAGGTGTTGGCACCTTTGCATCACTACTATCACCATCATCTTCTTCGTTGTTCATTTGGAAAGAAAGCATCACTGGTTGGCCAGGCATTATGCATGGAATAAAGTTGTCAGTGAATTGTCCTTGATACTTTGTAGATAGCATCACAAATAAAGCCACTCCTTTATCGGCATCAATAGTAATGTCAAACACCACAGATCCATTAGAATCAGCATAAATAGGATGGCTTGCGCTGCTGCTGAGCTTGACGTCAACCACTCTAACCACAGCATCATGAGAAAGAGCCATTTCATTGAATCTAGAAGTCATGAATAGCACATTGCTGCTCTTCTTCTTCCTGCTTTCCCCTGTATCTATTGTCGAAACAGGACAGTCAGATTTCTTCTTCTTTGGTTTGAAATTTAAAAATATAAAGTGGGAAGCTGGTGACATTTTTTCATCATACTCAGACAAGTCAATGTTGGCAACTAGGCTGCTTTTCAATGCTGCTATCTGCACACGCTTTATCTTTGCTACTTTTACTCTACCATGCATCTTCTCCTTTCCTCGTCCTCGTCCTCCGACTCCTACTCTTTCTTCTTCTCCTCTATCAAAAACAAATGGTACAGCAGTGACTTTGACTGTTCCTTCAATATCACATGGATAGTCATTAGTCAAGTGCACCTCCAACAACAATGACGGCGATATAATCCTCTCCCTTCTCATGGAAGCTGCTGGTGGTGGTGGTGGTGCTGCTGCTGCTACAATGGTTCTTCCTGAGATGTAGATTGGACTGAAGAACCTTGCTGCTTGATAATGTAATGCCTTCCATCTACCATCCACATTTATGGAGCTCCAACTTGGTCCAGCCCAGATATCATTGAGCTGCCAGTACAGCACTCCGGCTGTCACCGACTTGTTTCTTCTCCATGTACTGATTGCCGTAGAGTAACCCAGAGCTTGCTGTACTTGAGTTAAATAGATCCATGCTTGGAATGATTCAATGCTTTCAGTGATAATTATAGTTGTATTAGCAAACTTGGTGGTGATGCTAGGCCTACTGCCACGGAGAATTGAAGAAGAATAGGAAGAAGAACAAGCAACATCTCCATTACCAGCACCAGCACCAGTTGATGAATGAAGAAGAAAGTTCTGCTGCAGCTGTCGATTCATCTCTTCATACCCACCAGCATGCCTCAGCCGATACTCAGTCATTGAAGAGGACACTTTCCAATCATCTGGTGACGGCACTTGCTTGATATAGCTTTCAAACGATGGAAAACTCATGATACCAAACTCACTGATAAACTTGGCTGATGATGGGTAGGTGGCTGCATCTAGCCAATCGCTGGTGTAGTCATAGAAGTGAATGTCTCCTGTTGATGTGCTTCCTACATTACCCCATCTCTTTACCCACGATGTACTGCTACTCGTCTGGTTATCAGTGGGGAACATCCAATTGGTAGGACTGCCGTCAAGATACACTGTACTACCACTTCCAATGTTGTTTTCAACATTATTAGAAGACATGGTGATCACTCCTCTAATCCCTTCCATGTCAACAAACAGTTTCTGATAATCGACTGCATACAAAGCTAGATTATCTCTAGTTTCATTGAACCACTGAAGTGAAGCTTCAACCTCATTATTTCCTCCCCAAATGACCACTGAAGGATGGAGGGATAACCTTCTTGCATGCTGACGTACCTCCCTTTTCACTTCTTTCATAAACTCCACACTTCTGACAGGGTACAGAGCACATGCAAAAGCAGCTTCTTGCCATATTAAAACCCCCAATGCATCAGCTGCTGAGTAGAAGGAATCGGGAAAGTAGGGACGGCCTCCACCCCAAGCTCTCACCATGTTCATTCCTGCACTTTTTGCATTGTCTATCAGGCTGTGTAGTTTGCCATCGGTGTCATCGGTGGAAAATATACTAGGAGGAATGATGTTAGCACCTCTGACAAAAAGTGGTCCGACACCATTCATTTTAAAATAGAATGTTTCTTCACCACTGTCGTTGATGGGTTCCGTCACCAGCTCAACATATCTCAACCCCAGCTGCTTCTCTATACTATCTAACACTACTTCTCCTTGTACTAATACTAGATCTATTTTTATTGTATACAATGGTTGGTCCCCCATATCCCATGGCCACCATAAGTGTACATCTTCCCTTGCTACCTTGAGCCCCAAGCTGGTACCACCACCGCCTCCTTTTTGTTTCTTAGCATAAGTTATATTTTGAGATATTAATGGGGGATCATAATAATGATTCTTCTTATTACTATTAATATGCAGAGAGCTATAAAGTGGAGCCATTAGAGATGCTCTTACTATGACAGTTGTACCCTCATCATCATCATCATTATTATTTCTGCTGCTATTGCGCTCTTCTTCTACAGTAGCAGATAGAAAGTCAACGTCTACGATCAACGTTACTCCACATTCTTCTTCATCTTCGTAATTTCTACAATGGTGATGATGTTGAGATACTGATATGGTATCCAGGAGAGGACCATTCATCTGTGGTGGTACTGTTATCAGGTACACTCTGCCAGACAGGCCAACAGGGGCAATCGCAGGCCCCCAGTCCCATCCAAAATCACTAGCTGGTTTACGGATGAAATTAAACCAAGGGAGCTGAGAACCTTTATGTTTGACGTATGGTAATGGATAGGGGTGTTGGGTGGCTAGGGTGGCTGCTGTATTACTGCTAGACAGGAATTGCACGGTCAAGGAGGTGGTGGTGGTTGTGATGAGGGGAGGGAGAAGGAAGATGTGACGACAATGGGCATTACGAGCCATGCCAAGGAGGATGTTGTCATTGAGCCAGATATTCGCTATTGTATCTATGCCTTCAAAAACTAGGTATACACGAGAAGGTGGAGGGAGATGGGTAGGTGTGGGGTGGATATCATTGTTATTGTTGAAAAGGAGGGTGGTCGTGGCGTTCCAGTTAGCGAGTGCTGCCCATCTGGTTGTGTTCTCGCCATAACCAGTAGAAACGTCTTCAATGTATCCTTGGTCTCTCAGTAATTGCTGGATGTAGAATGGAGCAGGTTTAGCATCTAGATGCGTTATATTTGAAGTCTGAAGAGCCCATTCTCCAAGTTCAGAAACAAGTGATGATGGCACAGCCCAGGCAGATGTTGTCACCTGCACTGAAACCCAAAGCAAGAAAAACAATAGATACATTGCATCAGACCATCTGTTTACAATGCAGCATCTTTACAGTCATCAGATGTTGATATTTTCAACAAAGAGAGAGAGAGAGAGAGCATCGGTCAATACAGTGGGGAGAACAAGCCCTCTCTCTTTCTCCTCTCTGTCTCGCCACAGCATGCCTCCATTGCTGAGTTCAAATAGAAGGGCATGAATTGGAGGTCTTTCCCCAATCTAACGTCAACTTTGAATTTTTCAAACGATACACGTGAGCTAAAACAACAAAATGAGCGCAGAACAGCTATGCTTGGCGTTAATTAAAGAAGGAAATAAGCCATATAATGTCCAAGGCGTATCTGACATGCTCGCTAGCAAAGGCGTGAAGAAGGCAGCAGCAGAGAAGGCACTGGCATCATTAGCTGACGCTGACAAGATTAATGTCAAGCTCTTCGGCAAGACCAAGCTCTACATTCCAAAGCAAGATGGCCTGTCCACTCTCTCTCCAGAAGAAAAGACCAAGAAGATGCAAGACATAGCAGCCCTTCAAGTACAGGTCAAGCAACAAGAAGAGAAAGTCGCTGAACTCAGAAAACAGCTCGCAAGGTCACAATCCCAACTCACCGTCGAAGAGCTTCAGACAAAACTCCACGAGCTCAACAAAAGGTCCGCTGAGCTTGAATCCAAGCTAGACAGTCTCAGAAATGGTGCTCAATTAGTCTCGGCAGATGAAGTCAAAAAGTTAGAAGCAGCTTTGAAAACTAGAGTAGATGGCTGGGCCAAGTTTAGGAGAATTTTTAGAGCTCTTTTTGACCAGATTACAGAAAACATAGACCAAAACCAGAAAGACTTGATGGAGGAGATGGGAGTGGACAGTGATCAGGCTGTAGGAGAGAATTTAGATGATTACCAGAGATTGGTATCAGGCAAGAAGGCTAGAAGATGAGAAAGTGGAGATGGGAAAACAGGGGAGGGAATAAGGAAAAGCAGAACAACAAAAACGACGACGACTCATGTACAGCCAACAGACTCTAGAAATGCGACTTCTGTTTATTTATGAAAGTTAACCCACTATTCTCCTTACATTGTAAAACACAATATGATACATTCTACTAAGGATTGCTATTTGAAGTAAGGAAGGGCAACAGTTGATCACCTGCACTCAAAGACCTACTGCTCCTCAATGAGCTAGCACCTGGACATGCCCCTACTACACGAGCTAATGCCTCAGCACACAGTTTATTGCACTCTCCTAGATCATCCATACAGTAAGGCCAGCTCAATACCTCCTTCTCTTCATCAGTATCACCATTGTCGCTATAATACTCTTCTTCTTCGCCATCGTCATCGCCTTGATGGAAACGCATCATTGCTTCAAACAAGCCCAACGTCTCGGGACCCAATGGCCCTCCCAACAAAGGAGAACACAGCTTCATCAGTTCCTTTGAATCAACAGCAAACCAAGAAGAAGATCTACTACTACTGTTTCCTACGTTGCAATGAGGCATGGAGAAGAGTGACTTGAGCACCGCTAAAGCCGCTCCTTGTTGCTTGGTAGAACACCTCCGTATCACCTCTGTCAGCCTCTGCAACATCAACCTTCCGTATTCTGGAAACAGATCCGCCACAAGAGCACTACATATACTGTTCATCCAGTGAGCTGAGTACACATACTCGCCAGTGGCTTCATTGATGGAGAAGGTTGAAGACAGGGTAACACCCGCCAGACCAGTGAGGGAGTGGAGAGCTCGAGAGGAGGTGTCCCATCCGACAGAACGACATGCTCCAGACATTGACTTCAAGAAGAAGGCGGCTGACTGGGCGGTTTGGGGAGATTCTAGATGGAGAACTAGCCAAGGGAGAGCTGCTGAGAGGGAGAGAGCAAGACCGACCTTGGTGCTGCCTGCTATTGTCTCCATTCCTCTTTTTTGTTGACGGTTGTGATGTCTAGCAGCTGAAGAAGAAGCCTCATCTCCTCCTCCTCCTGATGATAATGATGCTGATGCCACTGGAGTCAGTAACTCTTGCATCAATGTCGATGTACTGAATGTCTGAACTGTGGTCGTGGTATTGATTTTACCACCAACAACATGTAGTGGAGACTCTCTCTGTTGTTGCTGCTGCTGCTTAATGTTATTGTCAAAGACGGGGGAACAGGCCGAGACCTGAAGAGCCACTGCTGCTAGAGATTCCAGCGCAAGTTGTTCGGTACTGGGCTGAAACAGCCCTTTAATTAATAATTGCTGCAAACACAACCATTGACCTGCATTATTATCAACATCTTCTTCCAAATCTTCATCACCATTGTGCCGAGATGCCACGAGTCCTTGTCCAAATGAAATCGGGGACTTCCCTCTAAAGAGGTGCTCCGCCAGAGACCACGTCGTCATTGTTTCAACATCATACCGCTCCACGCCATTATTCCATTGTTGTTGCTGCCCATTGTCTTTACTACTAGCTTCAGCTGGGAGAGTAGATAAGATCATCTGTTGTGTGATGACATCATTCAAGTCCAAATCATATAGCAGACGCAGCATGATCTCCATGGCCAGCTCCCCAATGCGCACCACGCTGCTGTTAAAGAGAGACAGACAGGCAAGGAAGAGCTGAGGGTAAAGGACCAATTTAGAAGAGGTCAAGTTTCTCAGCAGGGTTTTTAAAGTGACTAGAATTTCAACAGCAGTATCAAGTGACTCTGCATTGGGAGAGCGCAAGCATTTGTGTAGAGCAGCGAGCATGGCAGTGCAGGAAGTGCTGTTGAGAGCAGGGCGGAGAGCACAAAAGGCCTGGTGAGATCGGCTGGCTAGATGTCTGGAATTGGCACTGCACGACCATTTCAAAGCCTCAGCTGCCCATTTTTCCTTCAAATCAGCGTCATAACAGAAACATTCTGCTATTGTTTGGACAAAGGATCTCACCAGACCGGCACTTTGAACGAATGGAGTGGTCAGCGTGGCCTGCTCCTTCTCCCACAGTTGTCGACCTTCAAGTGATTGCAGGTAGGAGATGACAGCACTGACTTTGGCGTACAGTGGTCCATTGATGTCACCTTGAGCTTCTAAATGCTTGCATGCTAGACTATATAGCAGATAAATCATAATCCTAGTGCACTCTTGCCTAACACTGGGGTTGTCATTGTCCGAGTTGACCACTGCTACATGGAGCACCACTGGGAGGTGAGGCCTCAGCTCTTCATCCAGCTCACATGCAAGCTCTGTCAGCAATGACAATGCTACGTGTGACCTTGCTACCATTCTAACACTAGTAGCAGCAGTAGTAGTAGAGCTTTTCTGAGCGCTTATATTAGCAGCTTTTGAAGGTTTAGTGATAGAGGCAAATGCTGCAGGGTGCTGCCCCCACAGTCGGTCTCCAATGTCCTTTTGAGACTGAATTGTCCCACTGCTAAAACTACTACTAAAACCAGGAGAAATTGGAGAGTCTGCCACAGAGAAAGTGCTGCTTGCTCTCTGATGATGGTGTCCCTTTTGCTCCTCTTGCTGTTGTTGCTGTTCGTTCCATATGTTGGAGGCAGAGTTGTGGAACTCTTGGATGAGTCTTGCGTCTGACGATTGAGATGGCGACAAGGATCCATCTCCTCCATCGTCAGCCTCAGCAAGCTGCTGTTGAATTTCATACGCCAGGTGATCTACAACTTGTTTAGCTGCTACTTTTGACAAATGTAAGACTACTTGTTTCCCTACTTCTGACAAATTTGGCTCTTCCAGGCCTTTGACAAGGAGAAAGTCGATGGTGGGGACGACGTTTCGACGGTTGGTGGCCAACACTGCCCAAAGCCTCTGAACTGCCTCTAGTTGTTCTTTGGATGCTGTCAAGTCATATAAACTAGCAAGAAAGGTCTCAGCCCACTCACCCTCCCATTTTGCCCCAAGGTTGATGTGTTCCAACCAAGGACAGAGGCAGAGCAGTGCCTCTGGCACTCTACGATTGAGCATCTCTATGGCCAGCGAATTTCCAACCTCTGGATGCTCCCTTGCCAAACGTGCAGACAAGTGCATCTGGTATGACGCCTGTGACTCAGATAAGACACCAATAACCACGGTAAGTTCACCCATGGCCTTATTGCCATCATCTAGCTCAGAATACTGGGTCTCTCGCATCCACACCCGCCTCGACAGGACCTGGAGCAGGTGCCGGGCCATCTCTCGAACTTCAGGCAGTAGGTCAACAAGCTTATTCAGCACGAGTCCGACTATAACATGTTCCTCAAGAGGTAGTGGCATCTCAGAATACACGTCTGCCAACACACTAATGTAGCTATAAGATACTACAGACGAATAAGCATGATCCACATACTCCGAAGCCAAGTCACAATTTGAGCGCAGCAAATTGCCCAATGCCAACCGTGCCACATTATCCTTTGAAGGTCCCATAATTGCAAATCTAGATTGTGAGCATTCGCTTGTCAGAAGCCTATCAATCCACGCAAAAACCTTGCCAGTAGGGCTACGAACGTCTGGACTGAAGAGAGGTCCAAGCAATAACGATGCCATCGCCAGGGATGCCGCGTGTTCAAGCATCTGGCTATGATCAGAGACATCGCTCTCCATCACCCTTCCTGTCTCTGCATCCTTAATTCGCAAACGTGCTGCAGCTACACTGCGACGGAGCTCGCTTTGATATAGGCCAGGCGGTTGGCTATCTTCACAGTACAGGCTCAAGTGCTCAAACAGCGATTTCCGAAAGTTTGGCGCAAAAGCATCTGGCAATTTCTTTGACAATTGCGCTGATACAGCCCTAACAACTGCGCAAAGACAGTAGCGCAGATATTGAAGCTCTGGGCTCACATCAGTTGTTGTGGATATGTACTTCATGGTATCAATGATGAAATTGCGCAGCTTTTCGCGCATTCCAGCAGCTGTAAGCAGTATTTCCGCCCCAAGGTTGCTAGACAAAACCCTGTAGATGTTTGCCTGAGTCAGACGAGCGTCTTCCTTGCGCGCCTTTTGGCCTCTGCCCATCCCAGGCACTGATGGCATCCCTATGCTCCCTCGTTGCGGTTTATCAGCAAATTCCTCAGCTATTTTGGCAATCTCTTGAACAGCAATAGCTTGACAGGCGGAACTCATGTTACCAAGTGCGAGAGCCGCCATTTGTTGCGAGGACTCTATGCCACTGCGCGCGTCATTGACATGAACAGTCACAAACTCCTTTGTGGTAAGCAAGGCATCCTGTCCAATCTGTCCCATCTCAATGCGCGGTGCTGCTGCAAAAACAAGAGAATAAGAACGCGCATACTCAAGCTTATTATCGTGTGGCAAGACAGAGCGCCCAACCGAATCTACCGAGACAAGAAGATGAAGCTTTGCGGCAATCTCAGAGTGCGCAATCACAGCGGAGTTTTCACATGCTGCCCATACTTCTTTATTGAGTTCACATAGTACCCTAGCCCAGCGCAGAATATCGTCATTTGTCCTCCTCTTAGAGAGCACCTCCTCAAATGTGACTGCGTCGCTTGGCAGAGGTCTCCAGTCCCGTGCTAAGTCCGACCAGCGCCCGAAATCCCAGTAACAGCGCTGTATTATTGCATTACCTTTGCTATCGATGATATCTGCGACTGTTGTAGTGATCTGAGGGTTGTATAAGCCAGGAAGAAATCCAATCACATCCCCATCCTCATCCTGGCCTTTTGTGATCTTGTATGAATTAGGAGTAGTAAGCAGCATGCGCTGTACATCTCGGGCTGCGCGCAAAAGCTCTAGTGCCAGCTTGCGGATTTCCACGCTTGCAGAACAGAGAAGACCAATCCCCACGCCTTCTGTGCGACTCAAGCTTGTAAACGTCCCTTCTGGTCCTAGGGACAGCCAATCTCGCATTAAGCTCAAGATCAACGTTAAACTGTCGCCAATAATGTCTGTAAGCTCCTCTTGCACTCGCAAAGTGACGGTGACTAGACTTCCAATCAGAGCATCCCGCAAGTTGGGCATGGCGCGCATGCAGCGTCGGAGCACTGTTTGGGATACTTTCCTCATAGAAGACTCGCTATTCATTGTATAGGTCGCTAAATCATCTGCTATTGTCTCTACATCTAGCCAGTGATCTGGCATCACGTAAGGCACACATTGAATCGCCATTACAAAAACTGGGAGCGCGCCCAGTCGCTCCCTCGCTGTTGGGTCGCTGTAGCTCTTTGTTGCTGCTGTAGTGGAGGCATACCCATAAAGATTATGACACTGCACAATTATTCTGCTTAGCGCAGCTGTAATCTTTGGGGCAAGAGCTCCAACTTCTAAAAGTTCCAAAGGTTTCAAACCAACTCGCAGGAGCTCTAGCAATTCTTTTGAAGCTTCAGCTGGAGGCACCCAAATGTTGAGACCATTCCGCTCCAACAAGGTGACTGTTGCTGGCAAATCTATGTTCTCTTGAGGTTGAAGTGCTGAATTAGACAATCTAGAAGGTACCATCATTAGAATACTGAGCAATGATGCAATGCCAGTCATGGCCGACTCCCAATTTGAGCTATCTCCATTCTGCAGCAACTCCAGCACCATGTCGCCCACAGCATACTCTGGCAGGTAGTCTGCTACCACCACAATCAACTGTCTCAACAATTCTTGGTGCTCTGGAGCTTGTAAACCTCCTTTTGCCATCGCTTGTATAACAGGTGAAACAGCTCGGTCAACCCAACCTCTGAGACGGGCATGGTCCATTTGAGCCGAGCAGCGGCGGAGGCCACATGCCATGCAGCGAGTGAGACAAAGAGTACTCATGGATGCTTGTTTTCTTTCCTTGAGTTGCTTGTGAAGCTGATCAATAAGTGAATCAATTGCTGATACTAGATTAGCTTGTAGTTCTAAACACGTCAGTACAGCTACTGCTGGAAAAGCAAAGGGGACCTGCTTAGCTTGCTTACTCCAAGACAGAAGACCTGTCCTCGTTGCTGCTACTTGAGTTTGCCATTCCTTTCTGGCTGCTGGATCACAGTTGGCTCCAAAAGTATCTGCATCTCTTTTATCAGCTAATGGTTGCAAAATAGACGTCAACATTTCACAGACAGCTTGTTGAAGCCTTGACTTTTTGTCTGGGGCCACATATTTGAGAGGGTACATTCTGTCTAGAAAGAACTTTGAAGCTGCTAATTGCTCTGTGGTGGCATCACTAAGCTGGATAAACCTCATCCCTTGACACAAGTTATACAGCTCTAGTCTTTGAGGTGAAGCATCAGGAGCCTTTATGCGCGCACTCATCTCTCTTTGAAACCGCTCCGTCAGATTGTATAATCGCACCGTAGATAGTCGTCCTACAATGTGCGCTGCTGCCAGCATTGTTCGCTCTCTCAAGTCTATAAGAGTCGAATACACATCATCCACTTTATACAAGCCATTGAGAATCCAATCAAATGCCATTTTTTCCAGCTCTTCTGCTTGGGCATCTGTGAACGATCCAGGGCCAGCTGATGTGATGTGGTATGCAGCCTCTAAAAACAAAGTCTCTGTCAAAACCTTGTTTCTTAGAGCTATCGTGGGGTTCCTTTCCTTTCTATCTATATTATGTAGTGTATATCCATGCCAGGAAAAAAGCTGCTGTAGAATTGCAGAGCCTCCTGGTAATGAGACGACCTGTGGGACGTAGGGGGGAGGG
>Ga0209986_10000634_pt1 | contig 34424 bp, 31 predicted proteins | sample BlataG_FD_183168 | JGI IMG/M metagenome (GOLD analysis project Ga0209986, IMG submission 183168) | Deep subsurface microbial communities from Black Sea to uncover new lineages of life (NeLLi) - Black_00105 metaG (SPAdes) (version 2) | ecosystem: Environmental > Aquatic > Marine > Oceanic >...
TCACTGAACCGTTCACCGATGGCGACCGGGGATTCTGGGCCAAGCTTGAGGGCCTGAATCCGGGCGGCATCAAGGATCGTCCCGCCATGCACATGGTGGCGCGGGCCCGAGCCCGGGGAGACCTTCAGCCAGGGGCGCGCATCATCGAGTCCAGCAGTGGCACTTTGGGTCTGGGCCTCGCCCTGGCCGCCAAGGTCTACGGACACCCGGTCACCGTCGTCAGCGACACCGGGCTCGAGCCGATTGTCGCCCGGATGTTGTCGGCCTACGGCGTTCGGGTCGAACAGGTCAGGACACCGCACCCCGAGGGGGGCTGGCAACAGGCACGGTGCGATCGGGTTGCGCAATTGCTGGCCGAAGACCCCGACGCATGGCATCCCGACCAGTACAACAACCCCGATAACGTCGATTCATACGGCGGACTCGCACTGGAGTTGAACGCCCAACTGGGCCGGGTAGACGTGCTGGTCTGCTCGGTGGGAACCGGTGGGCACTCATCCGGCGTGAGCCGCGCCCTGCGGGCGCTGAACCCGGCACTGGAGCTGATCGGGGTGGACACGGTGGGGTCGACCATTTTCGGGCAACCGGCCGCGTCCCGGCTGATGCGCGGATTGGGCTCGAGCATCCTGCCGGGCAACGTCGACTACCGAGCCTTCACTGAAGTCCACTGGGTCCCCCCCTCAGAGGCGGTGTGGGCCTCACGTGCCCTGGCGAGAACCAACTATGCGACCGGCGGATGGAGTGTGGGCGCGGTCGCCCTGGTGGCAGGCTGGGCGGCCCGCACCTACCCGCCGACGACCACGATCGCGGCGATCTTCCCGGATGGCCCGCAGCGCTATTTCGACACCGTGTTCAACGACGACTACTGCCGTGAGCATGACCTGGGCGGAGAGCCCCCCGGCGAACCGCTGACCATCGTTGACCCCACCGCCACGGTGGTCAACTCCTGGGCGCGGTGCACCCGGGTGGTAGATCCGGCGGACGTGGGGCGCTGATGGGTACGGTCGCGCAGTTCCGCAGCTTCGGGTTGCCGAGTCGGCTGCTGATGGTCAATCAATTCGGTATCAACCTCGGCTTCTACATGCTGATGCCCTATCTGGCCGGGTATCTGGCCGGGCCGCTGGGTATGGCGGCCTGGACGGTTGGCTTGGTGCTCGGAGTCCGCAATTTCTCCCAGCAGGGCATGTTCATCGTGGGCGGCACCTTGGCCGATCGCCTCGGCTATAAACCCCTCATCGTCGCGGGCTGCCTGCTCCGCACTGCCGGCTTCGGGCTGTTGGTCTTTGCCCACTCGCTGCCCGCAGTGCTGATCGCCTCCGCGGCAACAGGTTTCGCCGGAGCACTGTTCAACCCGGCGGTGCGGGCCTACCTTGCCGCCGATGCCGGCGAGCGACGGGTGGAGGCGTTTGCGTTGTTCAACGTCTTCTATCAGGCCGGTATCCTCGCCGGCCCACTGGTCGGATTGGCCTTCATGGCGATCGACTTCCGGGTGACGGCCGCCGGTGCGGCAGCCGTGTTCGCGCTACTGACCGTCGCCCAGTTGTTCGCCCTCCCGAAACGGGATTCCGGGCCCGTCGGGGAGAAGAGTTCCGTTCTGCAGGACTGGCGAACCGTGGCGGGCAACCGTTCGTTCCTGCTGTTCTCGGTGGCGATGATCGGTTGCTACCTGCTGTCCTTCCAGGTCTACCTGGCACTGCCTCTGCACGCGGCTGAGATCGCACCCCACCGTGCCTCGACGCTGATCGCCGCCGTCTTCGCGGTATCCGGGGTAGTGGCAGTGCTCGCACAGTTGCGGATCACCCGATGGTTCTCCAGTCGGTGGGGTTCGGGCCGCTCACTGGTCATCGGCATGACGGTGGTGGCGCTGTCGTTCCTGCCGCTGATCCTGCTGCCGGACAATCGGTTTGGAAGCATCGTGGCCATCGGCGCATTGCTGGTCAGCACCGCGGTCTTGGCGATCGGATCGGCGGCGGTGTTCCCCTTCGAGATGGACACCGTGGTAGGCCTGTCCGGCGGCCGCTTGGTCGGCACCCATTACGGCTTCTACAGCACCATCGTCGGCGTCGGCATCCTGGTCGGCAATGTCGCCGTCGGGGCGCTGATCGAGGCCGCGAACGCGCGGGGTGCGGGCGTGCTGGTGTGGTCCGCACTGGCGCTGATCGGCCTCATTTCGGCGGCGGCACTACGTGCCCTCGCCCGCGGCGGCCACCTGCGGTACCCCAGCGACCCGCAGGCGGTGAGTGCCACCCGGTGACCGACACCCCCGCCCGGAAAACCGCTTTTCAACATGTGATTCATCAGCCCAGACAGCACACACAGATGGAGGTTCCCGTGTTCACATCCCTACGGCGCGCAGCAGGAGTTCTCATGGTCGGAGGAGTGGTGGCCATGCTCAGCAGCCCGGCCGCGGCCGCCCACGTCGACGCCGAACTCGACGGCACCGGTCCCGGCGGATTCGGGGTGGTCACGTTGGGGGTTCCCACCGAGTCGGGCAAGCCCAGCACCACCAAAGTGCAGGTCCGCATCCCCGATGAGACCCCGCTGCGGACGGTGCGGGCTGAACCGTTGGCGGGCTGGACGCTGGACATCCAGACGCGAAAGATCGACCCGCCGTTGCGCAAGGACGACGGCACCCCGGTCAATGAGGTGGTCAGCACCGTGACCTGGACAGCGGCCGCCGGCGGCGGTATCCCGCAGGGACAGTTCCAGGAGTTCGGGCTCTACCTCGGGCCCATGCCGGATGCCGATACCCTCGCACTGCCGACGACCCAGACGTTCTCCGACGGCAGCACCGAGGTCTGGGCAGAGCAGGCCACCGATGGCGAGAAGCCCAAGTTTCCGGTCCCAACAGCGACCATCGCCCGGCAGTCCGGCGGTGGCCTGCTACCCGTCATCTCCTGGACCGCCCTGGGGCTCTCGGTGATCGGGCTGGGACTGGGCGTGCTCGCGATCGACCGGTCCTCCCGCCGCCCGGCCGGCGTCGATTCCGTCTCTGCGGAGGACTGACCCGATGAAGCGCACTCCCTCGATCTCCGCGGTCGCCTCCCTCGTCATCGTCCTCGGATCAGGCTGCGGCTCCGGTGCGGACCCCTCAGCACAGTCACCGGCCACTGACAAGCCTTCACCGGTGACGTCTGCGCCCAGTTCCGTGGCTGTGCCTCCGGAGCGCGGGACGGTGATCCGGGTGGGAATAGCCGGGGGTGCGGTGACCCCCACCAATGCCGAGGCAGAGGCCGTCGCGGGCCAGCCGATCGTGCTCGAGGTCAGCAGCGATGCACCCGACAGCATTCACGTTCATTCCGTGCCGGAACATGTCTTCGAGATACAGCCCCGCCCCGATCAACGGTTCGAGTTCACCGTCGATATTCCCGGACAGGTGGACGTCGAACTACACGAACTGAATCGGACGGTCGTCACCATCACGGTCCGGCCGTGATGACAGCCACCACCGACACCGTTCTAGCGCACGGCGTGGGCGGCTCGACCGATCTGCCGATCCCGCTGACCTACGCGCTCGTCGGCGGTGTGTGGGCATTGATCCTGACCTTCGCCGTCGTCGCGGTCGCATGGCGGACACCAAAATTCGACCCGGCCAAGCCCGGGCGCGCCCTGCCGAGGTGGGTCACCGAGATGGTCGACTGCCCGGCAGTTCGACACCTCCTGGCGGCAATCGCACTCCTCTTCGCGATCTGGGTTGGCGTGGCGGCGATCTGGGGACCGCAAGACGGTGACAATGCGTTGCCCGGATCGTTCTACGTTCTGTTGTGGGTCGGCCTGGTCGCCATCTCGGTCGTCGTCGGACCGATCTGGCGAGTCATCTCGCCGGTGCGCACCGTCTGGCGACTCCTCGGACGGTGGCGAACCCCCAACACCCGTCGGCGTTATCCCTCCCGCTGGGGGTACTGGCCGGCGGCCACGGCCCTGTTTGCGTTCGTCTGGCTGGAACTGGCCAGCCCCGATCCCGGATCGCTGACCGCGATCAAGCTGTGGATCCTGTTGTACGCCTTGGCTATGTTCGTCGGGGCGGCGATGTTCGGGTCGACGTGGTTTGCCCGTGCCGATCCCTTCGAGGTGTACAGCGTGACGGTGTCACGGCTGGCACCCTTCCGGCGAAACCGCGAAACCGGACGGATCGTCCTTGGTAACCCGCTTGATCACCTGCCGACCATGCCAGTGCGGCCCGGCATCGTCGCGGTGATGGCGGTGCTCCTCGGTTCCACCGCGTTCGACAGTTTCTCCCAGTTCACGGGCTTCCGGAACTTCGTCGACCGCAACGCCGCCGGTGTACCGGTCATCGGCGAGGCCGGCGGCGCCTCGGTCCTGCGCAGCCTCGGATTGCTGTTCTTCATCGTCGCCGTCGGAGTGAGCTTTTCCGCCGCCGCGCGCGCCACCGGCGGCCTGACGCGGATACAACGCCGCGCCCTGCCGGGGCGACTGGCGCACTGCCTGATCCCGATCGTCGTGGGTTACATCTTCGCCCACTACCTGTCCTATCTTGTCGAGCGCGGTCAAGAGACCATCGTCCGACTGGCCGACCCGCTGGCCAGGGGATGGCACCTCCTGGGCCTCGATTCCGGCGACGTGATCTATGTCCTGTCGATGAATCCGACACTGCTGTGGACCATCAAGGTCGCCTTCGTCGTGGCAGGACACGTCATTGGCGTGCTCGCTGCCCACGATCAGGCATTACGGGTCATCCCGGTCGGCCACCAACTGACCGGGCAACTCGCCATGATGGCGGTGATGGTCGCCTACACCCTCACCGGGCTCTACCTGCTCTTGGGTGGTTGACCGTTCGGGTGTCTCCCCCGAGGCCACCGGGTTCTCACAGCTCTGGGGATTGAGATGAGCCGTCGTCGGCACGCACGGTGGCGCGATTGGGCCTGGGACGCCAGAACCGAAGTGCCCGATCGGGCGCCGGCGGTGCGCCGGAGGCAGACCCCCACACGATCAGGCGATGCGTTCAATCGTGCCGAGTTCACCCTCCAGCTTGTCCCGGGCGACTTCGGCGTCATACCGGGCCTGCATATTGATGAAGAACATGTCGCTGAGCCCCAACGCACGCGACAGTCGCAGCGCAGTGTCAGCCGTGATCGCCCGTTTCCCGTGCACGATTTCGTTGATACGGCGGGGTGGCACGTCGATAGCCTTGGCGATCCGGTACTGAGTGATGCCCATCGGCTCGAGAAACTCCGTCATCAAGATCTCCCCGGGATGGGTGGGTGCGAAGTCAGCCATATGCCTGCCCTTTCTAGTGGTAGTCGACGAACTCGACGTTCGACGCCCCGCCGGCGCTCCAGGTGAAATAGATTCGCCATTGGTCGTTCACCCGCACGCTGTACTGACCGGTGCGGTCCCCGCTCAGCTTCTCCAGCCGATTGCCGGGCGGCACACGCAGATCGTTGATAGTTCCAGCGGCATCGATCAGGGTCATCTTGTTGTACGCGAGTCTGCTGAGTTCCGGACTGATCCTCTTGACGTAACGACGCTGCCAGATCGCCTCCGCGTCCTTACTCCGGAACGAGCGGATCACCTGCCAATAATAACGTCCGGCGTTAGTAACGTCAACCGTTACTAAGCCCGCCATGCACCGCGCGGAATGTCCCGCCAACCCGGCCGAAGATGCGGAATCTGAAGTTTGAAAGTATCGGATTCCGAGGTTGTAGCACTCGGGACTTGGAGACATTTCCGCAGCCGGCGAGTGCGCCCGAAGGGATTCGAACCCCTAACCTTCTGACATATTCGGCGGTATCTGAGGGTCTGGGTGAGTCTGCGAAAGTCGCTCTCTAGCAGATGATTTCGCTTGAAAGGAACGGGTAGATGCAGCCCGATCCATCTGAGTCCACGGAGGTTTCTATCGGGAAAGTGGCGAGTTAGAGATGGCGTCGCCGAACCGTCGGCGTCTCGGACGAGGTCACAGTGCCCGACTATCGTCTCGTCCATGATTCGCCGGGGACAGCAAGGTCGTCGGCAGTTGCGCCGCGCTGAGCTGAGACGGCGAAAAGGATCGAGACCAACCACGGTTCCTACAGCCCACCGGACCGAGCCGATTGCTACACCAAGCAGTGGATAACACCAGGTGACGACGCCTACCGGCTGCGATTGCAGACGATCACATGGCGACACCAGGGCCGGTTGACCGACTTCGTCATCAACGCGCAGGTCCTGACCGCTATCGAATGGGAGACCGTCGAGTACATCGACTGCTGCCACGGGCATTGCCACCCCCACACCCGGAATGACGAATCGCCACGCTCGATTGCACCGCTCAACTGCGTCGACGACGTGCAGCACGCCTACACCGCAGCGGTAGCCCTAATCCACGACCGCCTGCGTATCATCGGGACATGAGCAGAGCATCGTCGGTCAGGGTCCGTAAGGGCCTGGATGCTTTCCGAGTTGAGGTGGATTGGAACCTCGCTTGCGGCGCTCTTGCGGACCTCCAGCTACCCGTAACCAGTGATGACGGCGATCACCTGGTGGTCGTCGCCCTTGCAGAGGAGCAGCTGTCGATGCTTCTGGGCCGGCTTCGAGCGGTCGGGGGCTACGCGAATCTGTTCGTCAAGGGCCCCTGGGGCGTACGCATGGTGTCGGTGATTAGGGACGATTGCGCCATCGGCGATCCCGACGATGACATGACCCCGCCGACCGAGCGCCCGGGCGCCAACGCAACCGTTGGCATGTTCCTCGATTACCTGGATCTCTGCCCCAACGGTGTCCGGCTCTCCATGGTCAATCCTGCGCAGCCGCCCGTGGCGCGCGATTCCCAAGAAGTTGAATTCGCCTCCCACTAAACGACCGGCGGCGTCAACCGTTGCTGTAAACGAAGCCGTAGTGGGAGCGAAACGCGATCCAGCGGTCGTTCTCCTGGCGGGATCTCCCGAACAGCACCGCGGTGACCGCGCTGTTGAGGTTGTCGTAGCGGATCTTGTCGGTCGGCACCCCGCCGAAGCGGGCGAAGGCGTATTCGTGGCCTTCCAGGAACGCCTCTTGCCCGGCGGTGATCGAGGCCCGATGCGCCGCCCGCCCCGAGTAGGACAACCGCATCGTGAACAGCGTGGTCTTGGTCTTGATCCCGGCCAGGATCACCCACAGATCGTGGAAGTCGACCTCCGCCTGGGCGCCGGGCTCATAGGTCTGGGGCACGAACCCCAATTCCAGTGGCCGGCCCGCCTCAGCCAGGATCTGCGGGCGGCGCTTGCGCACACAATCACGCACCGTCGAATACGACAGCCCCTGTGCCCCATGCTCATCGACCAGCCGGGCCAAGACCCGCCGGGCGGTATGGCGTTGCGTCTTCGGGGCATCCAGATCGCTGCGCAGCATGGCGTCGATGGCTGCTTTGAACGGCTCCAACCGCGGCGCCACCCGCACAGCGGTCTTGCGCGGCGGCGGGACCGCACCGTCCAATGCCTGACGCACCGTGCGCCGATGCACCCCGTGCTTATCGGCCAACCCTCGAATCGAGAGGCCCTCGACTCGATGATCACGCCGAATCGCCGCGCGTCCACACCGAACGCCAGCGGATTCAATTGATCGGCTACGACGCTAGGACCTGAACGCGGCTCAAGTCGGCTGTTTCACGTGCGACTTCGATGTCGTAGTGCTTCTGGAGGTTCAGCCAGTAAGTGTCAGACTGGCCGAACAGCTTCCCGAGACGCAACGACGTGTCGGGTGTGACAGCACGCTGACCCAGAACGATTTGATTGATGCGCCGCGGCGGTACGTCGATCAGATCAGCGAGCTTGCGCTGTGAAAGACCAAGGTCGGTGAGGTATTGATCGGCGAGAATCCGGCCGGGGTGAACCGGTGCAATATCCCTCATGGTGATATCCCTTTCCCTAGTGGTAGTCGACAATTTGAACGTTCTGCGGGCCGGCGGCCGTCCATACGAAGCAGATGCGGTATTGGTCGTTGATGCGGATGCTGTGCTGGCCCTTGCGGTCACCAACCAAGGCTTCAAGACGGTTGCCGGGCGGCATTCTGAGATCACTGATCTGGTTGGCCGCGTTGAGCATCAGAAGCTTTTGGAGCGCTCGATCGCTGAGTTCCGAACTGTACTTCTTGACTCGGCGTCCGTTGAACAGCTTCTCGGTGTCCTTGTCGGCGAACGACTGGATCACAAACCCAAGCGTACCGCGTAGCGTTACACGGGCACAAGCACATCCCGGGATTCGAGACGTTGGCGGTGGCCGTCTTGCGTGAGATCGTCACCCCGTCCTCGCGCAGATCGGCCAGGACGCGCGGTGCGCAGTACACCGGTCGGAGGCGTCGTAGAACACCTTGACCTTGGCGTCGATCACCGCGCAGCGTTGCTGGGCCGGTGACGCGGTCGCCGGGCCCGGCCGGAACTTTCGCACGCGACGCAGGCGACCACCCAAGACTTACTGCTCGAAAGGCAGACAAGCGGGCCGGCCTCCCGTCAAGCTTTGGAGCGTTTCGACGAAGGCGGGGTGGTGCGAGCTGAAAGTATCGGATTGGGGACGATTCAGTCCCCGACGCAGAAGCGTTTCCGCAGCTAGAGAGTGCGCCCGAAGGGATTCGAACCCCTAACCTTCTGATCCGTAGTCAGATGCTCTATCCGTTGAGCTACGGGCGCCGATCTTCAATTGTCGTGGCTGAGCGAGTCAGCCGCGGCGGAGGCGAGAGGATTTGAACCTCCGGTCCCCTTTAAGAGGGACAACTCATTAGCAGTGAGTCCCATTCGGCCGCTCTGGCACGCCTCCTGAACCACCGAGAGCGTACACAGGCCGGATAACCCATGGCAAAGCCGGACCCGGCCGACCTGGGGCGACCCTTAGACTTGGCCGAATGACCGCGCGCCTGCGCCCCGAACTGTCCGCGATCCCGGCTTACACCCCGGGCAAGACCGTGGCCGGTGCGATCAAACTGGCCAGCAACGAAACCGTCCACGGCCCACTTCCGAGCGTCCGGGAGGCGATCGCGGCGGCCACCGAGACCATCAACCGCTATCCGGACAACGGCAACGTCGAACTGCGCGAGCACCTGGCCCGCCACCTCAGCGCCGACGGCGACTTCCCACCGGAACGGATCGCTGTGGGCTGCGGATCGGTGAGCCTGTGCCAGCAGTTGATCCAGATCACCGCCACCGTCGGCGACGAGGTGCTCTTCGGCTGGCGCAGTTTCGAGGTCTATCCGCTGCAGGTGCGGGTGGCCGGCGCGACACCGGTGCAGGTGCCGCTACGCGATCACACCTTCGACCTGGACGCGATGCTGGCCGCGATCACCGAGCGCACCCGGCTGATCTTCGTGTGCAACCCGAACAACCCCACCTCCACGGTCGTCGACCCCGACGAGCTGGCCCGGTTCGTGGCGGCGGTGCCGCCGGAGATTCTGGTGGTGATCGACGAGGCGTACGTCGAGTACATCCGCGACGGCCTGCTGCCGGACAGCCTGGGGCTGGCCCGCCGCCATCCCAATGTGGTCGTGCTGCGAACCTTTTCCAAGGCCTACGGCCTGGCCGGGCTGCGGGTCGGCTACGCCGTCGGCGACCCGGAGGTTATCACCGCCCTGGGCAAGGTGTACGTGCCGTTCACCTCCAGCAGCCTCTCGCAGGCCGCCGCGATCGCATCGCTGAAAGCGGCCGGGGAATTGCTCACCCGCACCGACGCGGTGGTGGCCGAGCGGAACCGGGTCAGCGCCGCACTGGAAGGACTCGGGTACGACTTCCCGCCGTCACAGGCCAACTTCATCTGGCTGCCGCTCGGTGAGCGCACCGGCGATTTCGCCCGCCAGGCCGCCGAGGCGCGGGTCCTGGTGCGTCCCTATCTCAACGAAGGCGCCCGGGTGAGCATCGGCGCACCGGAAGAAAACGACGCCTTTCTGCGTTTCGCCCAGCAGTGGGCGGTCAGCTGACCGGCCACTCGGCGCCGGACCCGGCGACCCGGCCGGTTAGCGTGGGACACGCAGTAACGCTCCACAAGGAGGGATCGGCCGTGGGCAGGATCTATGACAACGTCAGCGAACTGGTCGGCCGGACCCCACTGGTCCGGCTGAACCGGTTGACCGAGGGTCTGGGCGCCCAGGTGGTGGCCAAGCTGGAGTTCTACAACCCGGCCAACAGCGTCAAGGACCGTATCGGCGTGGCCATCATCGACGCCGCCGAGCGCGCCGGGGAACTCCAGCCCGGCGGCACCATCGTCGAGGCCACCAGCGGCAACACCGGCATCGCGCTGGCGATGGTTGGCGCGGCCCGCGGTTACAAGGTCATCCTGACCATGCCGGAGACCATGTCGACCGAGCGACGGGTGATGCTGCGCGCCTACGGCGCCGAAATCGTGCTCACCCCGGGTTCGGAGGGGATGGCCGGTGCGGTGGCCCGGGCCAAGCAGATCATCGCCGACACTCCCAACGCGATCTCGGCCAATCAGTTCGCCAACCCGGCCAACCCGGCGATCCACGCCGCGACGACCGCCGAGGAGGTCTGGGCCGATACCGACGGCCGGGTCGACATCTTCGTGGCGGGTATCGGCACCGGCGGCACCGTCACCGGGGTCGGCCATGTCCTCAAGACCCGCAAGCCGGGTGTCCAGATCGTCGGCGTCGAACCCAAGGACTCCCCGCTGCTGACCGAGGGTCAGGCCGGGCCGCACAAGATCCAGGGCATCGGCGCCAACTTCGTGCCCGAGGTGCTCGACCGGCAGGCCTACGACGAGATCATCGATGTCGAACTCGATGACGCCGTGCGGGTGGCCCGGGACCTCGGTACCGAGGAGGGGATCCTCGGCGGCATCTCCTCCGGGGCGATCATCTGGGCGGCACTGGAACTGGCCAGGCGACCGGAGAACGCGGGCAAGCTGATCGTCGCGATCGTCTGCGACTACGGCGAGAGGTACATCTCGACGGTGCTGTTCGACGATATCCGGGACTGATCGGGTGACACTGCTGTCGCGGTTGCGCGAGGACCTGCACAACGCCCGCCTTCATGACCCGGCATCACGCGGTCATGTCGAGAACGCACTGGTCTACTCCGGTTTGCATGCGATCTGGGCGCACCGACTCGCCCACCGGCTGTGGTCGGTGCCGGCCCTGCGTGGCCTGGCCCGCGTCGTCAGCCAGGTGACCCGCTTCCTGACCGGCATCGAGATCCACCCGGGGGCGAGCATCGGCCGGCGATTCTTCATCGACCACGGGATGGGTGTGGTGATCGGGGAGACCACTGAGATCGGCGACGACGTGATGCTCTACCACGGGGTGACACTCGGCGGGCGCTCCCTGGAGCGGGGCAAGCGCCACCCCACCCTCGGCGACCGGGTCACCGTCGGCGCCGGCGCGAAGGTCCTGGGGCCGGTGCAGATCGGGACCGACAGTGCGATCGGCGCCAACGCTGTCGTCACCCAGGACGTTCCGCCGGAATCGATTGCCACCGGGATCCCGGCGGTGGTACGGCCGCGGGCGGCGGCACAGCGGGAGCCACTGGTCGACCCGACGAGCTATATCGATCCGGCGATGTACATCTGACCCTGATCCGGGTCGCCCGCCACCCGGGTCGTAGCCTTCATGGCTATGAGCACGCCGTTTGAATCCCTCGCCGTGGAGGTCATGGACAACGTTGCCCGGGTCACCCTGCTCGGCCCCGGCAAGGGCAATGCCATGGGCCCGGCGTTCTGGGCCGAGATGCCGACGGTGTTCGGCGAACTCGATGCCGATCCGGAGGTGCGCGCGATCGTGCTGACCGGATCGGGGAGGAACTTCAGCTACGGCCTGGATCTGCTGGCGATGGGCAACACGCTGGGAGACACCATGTCCGGCGAGGTCTCGGCGCGGCCGCGCAGCGACTTCCACCACACCGTCAAGCGCATGCAGCAGTCCATCACCGCGGTGGCCGACTGCCGGACGCCGACGATCGCCGCGATCCAGGGCTGGTGTATCGGCGGCGGGGTGGACCTGATCAGCGCGGTGGACATCCGCTACGCCAGCGCCGACGCGAAGTTCTCGGTGCGCGAGGTCAAGCTGTCCATCGTCGCCGACGTCGGCAGCCTGGCCCGGCTGCCCTACATCCTGTCCGACGGCCACCTGCGCGAACTGGCGCTGACCGGCAAGGACATCGATGCCGCCCGCGCCGAACGGATCGGACTGGTCAACGAGGTGCTGCCGGACGCCGAGGCGGCCCTGGCCGCCGCCCACGCCACCGCCGCCGAGATCGCCGCGAACTCACCACTGGTGACCCGCGGCATCAAGGACGTCCTCGACGAGCAGCGCACCGACGACGTCGCCGCCAGCCTGCGCTACGTCGCGGCGTGGAACTCCGCCTTCCTTCCGTCCAAGGACCTCAAAGAGGGCATCGCGGCGATGTTCGAGAAACGCGCGCCGCACTTCACCGGGGAGTGAAAGCCGCTGCGCACGATATGGACCGCATGTGACTGAGCCTGGCGTCGGCCCGGCAATCGACGCCGATGTGATCATCGCGGGTGCGGGCCTGTCCGGGCTCTCCCTCGCGGTGGCACTGCTGGATGCGGCCCTGCCGGATGACACGCGAATCCTGCTCATCGATCCACGCGAGACCCTGAGCGGCGCCGACCGGACGTGGAGTTTCTTCGATCTGGTGCCACACGCGTTCGAGTCCGCGATCGCCCATCGCTGGAATCACTGGCGCGTCCGCAACGGCGGCGTCGAGGCGCTTCGCTCCGCGCCGGGACTCACCTACTGCTGCATCCCCGGCGAGCGCTTCTATGAGATCGCCCTCGAACGCCTCGCCGCCGCGGGCACGCGCGTCGAGATCATGGGTGGCGTGACGGTCGAGCACCTCCACGATCGCGGCGACCATGTCGAGGTCCACACCGGCACCGGCGTGCTGCGCGCGCGCCTGGCGATGGACTCACGGCCGCCATCGCTGCCGAAGGCCACCGATGGCGATAAAGACGTGCACCTGTTGCAGCACTTCCGCGGCCGCGTCGTGCGCAGCACCGAGCCGGTCTTCGAGGTCGACACCGCGACACTCATGGACTTCGATGTCTCACAGGCCAACGGAATCCACTTCGTCTACGTGTTGCCTTTCGACGCACACACGGCGCTGGTCGAGAGCACGTTCTTCACCGAGCGACGACTGCCCGACACCGTGTATGAAGAGGCCATCGAGAGCTGGCTCGCCCAGCGGCTGCCCCAGGCGGTGTTCGAGACGGTCTCGCGGGAGGCCGGGGTAATCCCGATGTCGACGGCGCCCTTCGACGGGTGGCCGAGCCCGCGGATCGTGCGCATCGGAACCGCGGGCGGACATGCGAAACCGTCGACCGGATACGCCTTTCTGGCCGTGCAGCGCTTCGTCCACGAGTTCGCGCCGCGGGTGGTCGCCGCGCTACGGGCGGGCGGATACGCCGAGCCGCCCGCCGCACGGAGTCCGCGCACCACAGCGCTGGACACCATTTTCCTGTCGTACCTGCGCAGCCATCCCCACCGTGCGCCGGAGACGTTCTACCGTCTGTTCGAGCGGGTGCCTCCCGCGGTGCTGGCCCGCTTCCTCTCCGATACCGGCACGCTCGCCGATGATCTGACGGTCATGCGCACCAGTGACTCCCCTCGCCTCGCGCTCGAAACGGTTCGTGCGGCTCCCCTCCTGCGCCGCCGGAAGCGGTGACCGACCGCGCCACCTAGACGACGATCAGCGATACAGCCGGGTCGACATGACGAAGGTCGTCGGGGTCCGACGTCACGACGGTGGAATCGCGGTCGCGTGCGACGAGGGCGACGTGCACGTCCACGACATCGGAGTGCCCGCTACATCCGCACAGCAGGCCCACCGCGCGGGCCTCCAGCTCATCCATTGCGACGACGGTCACGGCGGGATCGCCAAGAAGACGCGCCACCCGAGCCTGACGCGGACCGCCGCGCCAAGCCTGAGCAATGACGCCCGTGGGGACGGTGACTGCGATGCCATTCTCGACAACTCGCTGCAGGAGGGCGCGGATACGCGGCTGGCCGCGCTCCAAGGCCAGCAGCGCCCCGGTGTCGAGCGTCAATGCAACAGGCCTAGTTGAGCTCAAGACCGAGCGCCTTGTCAGCCCAAGCGAGGTCTTGAGCACTTACCGGGCCCAGTTCGCAGTCGAGGTCGCCGAGCAGCTCTGCCAGGCTGTTCTCACGTTCAGCCCGGGCGACGGCCGCGCTGATAAATCCCGACACCGACGCCGCTCGTCCGCCTTGAACCGCGCGCTGGATCGCTTCGACCTGCTCATCCGGCAAGCTGACAGCAATCTTCCTGGTCATACCGAAAGAATACCGGCAGGCGACCCGATGGGAGCGACGGGCCAGAAACCGCCTCTGAACTGCGGTGGCGGAGGGATTTGAACCCCCGGTCGGTGTTAGCCGACTCTCGCTTTCAAGGCGAGTGCATTAGGCCGCTCTGCCACGCCACCGCTGCACAGGGTAGCGCGCCGCGAAGCGAACCGGTCAGGACCGGACGACCCTGCCGTTGGTCCCGACCGTCTTCAGCGCGGTCGTGACCCGGCGGCAGTTTTCCCCCATCGCCGACATCTGCGGACGGGTCAGCGGCCGCAGGAAATGCTCGCGGACCCCTTCGGCGTAGGTCGCCATCGCCTCGGCGGCGACGGCGCGGCCCCGGTCGGTAATGCCGGCCAGCACGCCCCGGCCGTCCTCCGGGCTGGCCTCGCGTTGAACGAGACCGGCCTGCTCGAGCCGACGGATCTGCCGGGTCACCCGACTCGGCAGGGACAGCAACTGCTCGGCGAGGTCGCCCATCCGGGCTGACCCGGTCGCGGACTTGTCCAGAATCTCCAGCAGGCGCACATCGACGAGTGTCAGCTTGTGCTGTTCGGACAGCGTCCGGTTCAACGTTCCCGATAGTCGTAGTGCCGCGTCGAGAAAGTTCTCCCACGCGCGCTGCTCCGCGATGTCCAGTCCCGGCATCTCACTTGCCGTTCGCCCCCCGATTATCCCAACCATGCCGTGATGGTAGGCGATTACGTGGGCCGATTCGGGCGGTTCGGGACAGAGTAGCGTGACGCCGATGCACGCCATCGTGACGACCGCCGGCGGGCTCAGTTGGCAACAGGTCCCCGACGTCGACGCCGGCCCCGGCGAGGTGCTGATCGAGGTTCGGGCGGCCGGGGTCAACCGTGCTGACCTGCTGCAGGCCGACGGGAAGTACCCGCCCCCGCCCGGGGCCAGCGAGATCATCGGCCTCGAGGTGTCGGGGGTGATAGCGGAGCTGGGCGATGGGGTCACCAATCTCACTGTCGGACAGCCGGTTTGCGCACTGCTGGCCGGTGGCGGTTACGCCGAGTACGTCGCGGTGCCGGCCCGGCAGGTGATGCCCATCCCCGACGGTGTCTCCCTCGAGGACGCCGCCGGCCTGCCCGAGGTGGCCTGCACGGTGTGGTCCAACCTGGTCATGACCGGCCGGATGTCGCCGGGTGAGTTCCTTCTCGTGCACGGCGGGGCCGGCGGTATCGGCAGCCACGCCATCCAGGTGGCCAAAACACTGGGTGCCGTGGTCGCGGCGACGGCGGGATCGGCGACCAAACTCGACCTGTGCGGGTCACTCGGCGCCGACGTTGTCATCTCACACCGGGACGAGGATTTCGTCGAACGGGTCCGCGCCGCCACCGACGGCCGCGGCGCCGACCTCATCCTCGACGTGATGGGTGCGGCCTATCTGGACCGCAACCTGGCCGCCCTCGCCCTCGACGGCCGGTTGCTGATCATCGGCATGCAGGGCGGGGTGCGGGCCGAGTTGAATATCGGCACCCTGATCGGCAAGCGACTGACCGTGATCGGCAGCGCGCTGCGCAGCCGCCCGGCCGAGGGACCTCACGGCAAAGACGCGATCGTCGACGCCGTGGTCGAGTCGGTGTGGCCGATGATCTCCCGCGGGCAGGTTCGACCGGTCATCGGCGCCCGCCTGCCGATCGACCGCGCCGCTGAGGCGCACGGGGCACTGGCGGCCGGCGGGGTGTCCGGGAAGGTTCTACTGACCGTCCCGGGCTGATCGCGGATCTCAGCCCAGTGACGCGAGAGTCCTTACCAGATGGTCGATTTCGGACGGTGTGGAGTAGTGGGCCAGCCCCAGTGTCACCGCGCCGCCGATCTCATCGACGCCGAGCACGTCCAGCGCCCGGGAGGTGGCGTTGCCGACGGCCAGCACACCGTTATCGGCCAGGCGTTGCACCACCTGTTCGGCAGGCACCCCGCTGACGACGATACTGACCGCCGGAATCCGGATCTCCGGGTCGCCGATCACCGCGACCATCGGCATGGACCGTAGCGACGCCAGCAGGTAGTCGAACAAGCCGTCGAGGTAGCTTCGCGCGGATTCCATTGAGTACGAAAGCCTTTGGCGCCGGTCACCTTCGGCGTCCTCATCGAGCCCGGCGAGGTACTCCACGCTGGCGACCACACCGGCCAGCAGACCGTACTGGTGCAGGCCCAGTTCCAGCCGGGCCGGCCCGCTCGCGTAGGGGTTGGTCGACACCGAGCCCAGGGTGTCGATCAACCCCGGGTTGCGGAACACCAGCGCACCGATCGGGGGTCCGCCCCACGCGGCGGCGTTGATCGCCACCACATCGGCCTCGGTGTCGGTGATGTCGAGCAGACGGAAAGGCGCCGCAGCCGTGTGGTCGACGACGACCAGGCCGCCGACGTTGTGCACCAGCTTGGCAACTGCACCCACGTCGACGAGGGTGCCCAGCGTCGACGATGCCGAGGGGATCGCCACCACACGGGTGTCAGAGCTCAGCAGGTCCTCCCACTGCGAGATCGGCAACTCACCGGTCTCGATGTCGATCTCGGCCCATTTGACGGTGGCCCCGAATCGGTCGGCGGCACGCAGCCACGGTGCGATATTGGCTTCGTCGTCGAGGCGGCTGACCACCACCTCGTGGCCCAGGCCGGTCCGGTTCGACGACGCGTCGGCCAGCGATCCCAGCAGGATCGCGCGGTCAGCGCCGAGCACCACCCCGGCGGGGTCTGCGTGGAGCAGATCGGCGACGGCCCGGCGGGCGGCGTCAAGCAGTGCCACGCTTCGCTGGGCCGCCGGATGGGGGCCGACGGGGCTAGCTGCCGATCCGCGGAAAGCCGTCGAAACGGTGGTCGCGACCGATTCCGGCACCACCATCCCGCCCTGGGCGTCGAACCGGGTCCAACCATCGCCCAACGCCGGGTGCAGGCCACGCACGCGGGCAACGTCGTATGCCATCGCACCACCTTCGACACGTCCGCGAGCGGCGACGACCCCGGAAAATGCCGCGCACCCCCGCGACGGTCATCGCGACTTCGTCACCATACTAAGCCGGTGAACTTCGGCTCCGGGGTGCTTATCGCGGTCCTGGTGCTGGCCCTACCCGGTGCCGTCGTCGGCCGGGCCGGCGGCCTGCGGTGGCCGTTGGCACTGGCGGTCGGCCCTGCGTTGACCTACGGGGTGGTGGGCCTGGCCATCGTCGGGTTCGGCGCCACCGGAATCCGGTGGAACGCGCTGTCCGCGCTGGCGGCCCTGGCGGGGGCGGTCGCGTTGCTGGTGGTCTACCGCAGGATGCGGGAACGGCAGCGCGACGCCCGGTCGGCGGACCGGACCGGCCGCCCGGATTGGCCCGCTCTTGCCGCCGGCGCCGGGGTCCTTCTCGGAGCCGCCGCGATCGGCTATGCCGCCTGGCGCGGGATGCCGCACTGGCAGTCGATCCCGAGCAACTGGGATGCCGTCTGGCACGCCAACACCATCCGGTGGATCCTGGACACCGGCCAGGCCTCGCCCACTCATGTGGGCGAATTGCGCAACGTGGAGACCCAGGCCGCACTGTATTACCCGTCGGCCTTCCACGCGCTGGCCGCCGTGCTGGCGCAGCTGACCGGGGCCGCGCCGACCACCGCCTACACGCTCAGTGCCCTGGCCGCGGCGATCTGGCTCTTTCCGCTCAGCGCGGGGTTGTTGACCTGGCAGCTTCTGATCGGCCGAAGCACCTGGTGGCGTACGGCCGGCGCTGCGGCCACCGCAGCCGCGCTGGCGGCGTCGTTTACCGCAGTGCCCTATGTGGAGTTCGACACCGCCTCGATGCCCAACATGGTCGGCTATGGCATCGCGGTACCCGCTTTCGTTCTGGTCACCACCTCGCTGGCCCATCGCGACCGCATCCCGCTGGCGGTGATCGCGATGGTCGGGGTGTTCTCCGTGCATCTCACCGGCGGCGCGGTGGTGGTGACCTTCTTGCTGGCCTGGTGGCTTCTGGACGCGCTGCGCCATCCGGTGCAGGGCCGGGCACGGGACTTCGGCACCCTGGCGGCCATCGCGATGCCCACTCTTGTCCTGCTACTTCCGCAGTTCCTGGCCGTGTTGCGGCAGACCGGGATCATCACCGGCCATACATTCCGCACCCACGAGGGACGGCTGCGGGCACTGTTCGACGCGGTGTTCCAGCACACCCGCCACCTCAACGACTTCCCGATCCAGAACATCCTCATCGCCCTGGCGGGCGCGGGCTTCGTCCTGCTGCTGATCAAGCGGATCTGGTGGCCGGCAGCGGTGTGGCTCCTGCTCGTCATCGCGATCGTGTGGTCCTCGGACCCTTTCGGCGGACCGTTGGGCACCGCGGTCGGCGCCTACTCCGACCTGTTCTATAGCGATCCGCGCCGGCTGTCGGCGGTGATCACCCTGCTACTGACCCCGATGGCCGGGGTAGCACTGTTCTCGGCCGTGCTGCTGGTGGTCGCCGGTATCCGCGCGGTGGCGCGACGGATGAATCACGATCGGGACCGCGGGTTCTGGATCACCGCCAGCGCAGCGCTGCTCGTTCTCATCTGTGCGACTCTGGCCTGGCACTATTTGCCCCGGCACCGATTCCTGATGGGCGAGAAATACGATCAGGCGATCGTCGGCGAGAAGGATCTGGAGGCGTTCGCATACCTCGCGACGCTGCCCGAGGCGCGCAACACCGTGATCGGCAACTCCAACACCGACGGCACCGCCTGGATGTACGCGGTGGCCGGGTTGCACCCGTTGTGGACCCACTACGACTACCCGGTGCAACAGGGCCCGGGCCGAAACCGGTTCCTCTTCTGGGCCTATGCCGACGATGCCGACCGTGACCCCCGGGTCGCCGAGGCGGTGCACGCTCTCAACATCGAATACATCATCACCAGTACCCCGGTGGTCCGCGGGTTCGTGGTGCCCGACGGTCTAGTGTCACTAGACAAGTCCACGGCGTGGGCCAAGATCTACGACAACGGCGTTGCCCGCATCTATCAATGGCGCGGGCCGGCGCCGCAGGGTGCCCACTGAGGGATACGAGGGAATTCTCAAGCGCATGGAACCGAACACCGACGACGACAACATCGAGGTCATCACCGGCCAGGGCGGCAGTCCGGAAAACGGCGAGACGATGGACGGCGACGAGCAGCGCTCGATCACCGACCTCGTCGAGCAGCCCGCCAAGGTGATGCGGATCGGCACGATGATCAAGCAGTTGCTCGAAGAGGTGAAGGCGGCACCGCTCGACGACGCCTCCCGGAGCAGGCTGCGGGAGGTCCACGCGACCAGCATCCGCGAACTCGAAGACGGCCTCGCTCCGGAACTGCGCGACGAACTGCACCGGCTGGCGCTGCCGTTCTCGGAGGATTCGGTTCCCTCGGACGCCGAGTTGCGGATCGCCCAGGCCCAGCTGGTCGGCTGGCTGGAGGGCCTCTTCCACGGAATCCAGACGGCGCTGTTCGCCCAGCAGATGGCGGCCCGGGCACAGCTCGAGCACATGCGTCAGGGCGCTTTGCCGCCCGGCATGGTCCAGCCCGGCGGCAATGCCGGTCACGGCACCGGGCAGTACCTGTAGGCAGACGGTCATCTTGACAGCCGACCCCTACATCGAGACCCGCGAAGCCTGGGTCGAATTCCCGATCTTCGATGCGAAGACCCGCTCGTTGAAGAAAGCCTTCCTGGGCAAGGCCGGCGGGGCGATCGGGCGTAACACCGACAATGTGGTCGTCATCGAGGCGCTTCGCGACATCACCATGACGTTGCGGATGGGCGACCGGGTCGGCCTGGTCGGACATAACGGCGCCGGTAAATCCACCCTGCTGCGCCTGCTGTCCGGGATCTACGAACCCACCCGCGGACGGACCGCCATCCGGGGCCGGGTCGCGCCGGTTTTCGACCTCGGCGTCGGGATGGACCCGGAGATCACCGGCTACGAGAACATCATCATCCGCGGGTTGTTCCTCGGCCAGACCCGCAAACAGATGCTGGCCAAGGTCGATGAGATCGCCGAGTTCACCGAACTCGGCGAATACCTATCCATGCCGTTGCGGACCTACTCCACCGGCATGCGGGTGCGACTGGCGATGGGCGTGGTCACCAGCATCGACCCGGAGATCCTGCTCCTCGACGAGGGCATCGGCGCGGTCGACGCGGAGTTCCTCAAGAAGGCGCAGGTACGTCTGCAGGCCCTCGTCGAGCGGTCCGGAATCCTGGTGTTCGCCAGCCACTCCAACGAATTTCTGGCACGACTGTGCAAAACCGCGATGTGGATCGACCACGGCACCGTGCGAATGCACGGCGGGATCGAGGAGGTGGTGGGCGCCTACGAGGGCGAGGACGCCGCCCGCCACGTCCGGGAGGTACTGGCCGAGCACCGCTCCGACTGGTCGGACTCCGCCCCATGACCGATATGGTGTGCGCGATCGTCGTCACCCATCGCCGGCCCGACGAACTGGCCAAGTCGCTGGACGTGGTGAGCAACCAGACCAGAATGATCGATCACCTCATCGTCGTCGACAACGACAACGACGACCGGGTTCGCGATCTGGTGGCGGGCCAACCCGTCCCCGCCACCTATCTCGGCTCACGGCGAAACCTCGGCGGCGCAGGCGGATTCGCTCTGGGCATGCTGCACGCACTCGCCCTCGGCGCGGACTGGGTGTGGCTGGCCGACGATGACGGCCGCCCGCGCGACGGCGAGGTACTGGCCACCCTGCTGGCCTGTGCGGAGAAGCACCGACTGGCTGAGGTGTCTCCGATGGTGTGCGCCCTGGACCGGCCCGAGGAGTTGGCCTTTCCGTTGCGCCGCGGGTTGGTCTGGCGACGCCGGGTTGACGAACTGCGCACCAAGGACTCCCCCGACGGCGATCTGCTGCCCGGTTACGCGTCACTGTTCAACGGGGCGCTGTTCCGGGCGGAAACCATTGAGGCGGTTGGCGTTCCGGATATCCGGTTGTTCGTACGCGGTGACGAGTACGACGTGCACCGCCGCCTGGTGCGCAGCGGACTGCCGTTCGGCACCTGCCTGGACACCGTCTACCTGCACCCCTACGGCAGCGACGAGTTCAAGCCGATCCTCGGCGGCCGCATGCACACCCAGTACCCGGATGATCCGGTCAAGAGGTTCTTCACCTATCGCAACCGCGGATATGTGCTGTCCCAGCCCGGCCTGCGCAAACTCCTTCCCCAGGAGTGGCTGCGCTTCGGGTGGTATTTCCTGGTGACCCGGCGCGACCCGGCCGGGCTGCGGGAGTGGATCCGGTTGCGCCGCCTGGGCCGCCGGGAACGTTTCGGCCGACCGGACGGGAATGGGCCATGACGATCATCGACGCGGCCAACCAGTCCAAGACGTTCAGCCGGGCCTGGGGTGACCTGATCGGCGGGTTCCGCAAGCGGGAGTTGTGGTTCCACCTCGGCTGGCAGGACATCAAGCAGAAGTACCGCCGATCCGTGCTCGGTCCGTTCTGGATCACCATCGCCACCGGCACCACCGCCGTCGCGATGGGACTTCTCTATTCCAAACTGTTCAAGCTCGAGATCTCCGAGCATCTGCCCTATGTGACGCTGGGGCTGATCATCTGGAACATGATCAACGCCTCGATCCTGGAGGGCTCAGAGGTCTTCATCGCCAACGAGGGACTGATCAAACAGTTGCCGACGCCGTTGAGCGTGCACGTCTACCGCCTGGTCTGGCGGCAGATGATCCTGTTCGCCCACAACATCGTCATCTTCGTGGTCATCGCGATCATCTATCCCAAACCGTGGTCGTGGGCGGACCTGACGGTGATACCGGCGCTGCTGCTGATCATGCTGAACTGCGTCTGGGTGTCGTTCTGCTTCGGGATCCTGGCCACCCGCTACCGGGATATCGGTCCGCTGCTGTCCTCGCTGGTGCAGTTGCTGTTCTTCATGACGCCGATCATCTGGAACGCCAACACCCTGCAGCAGCAGGGCGCCGGGCACTGGGCGAAGATCATCGAACTCAATCCGCTGCTGCACTATCTCGACATCCTGCGGGCACCGCTGCTGGGCGCCCAGCAGGAACCGCGGCACTGGTACGTGGTGATCGTGTTGACCGTGCTGGGCTGGTGCGCTGCGGCGCTGGCGCTGCGCCAGTTCCGGGCCCGGGTGCCCTACTGGGTCTGATCGGGAACTCGAACGTGGGTCTAGCCGGGGACGTGGCCGTACTGCGGTTCCGGGCCGAACCGGAACCGCCGGGCGCTGATCTCGGAGGGGGTCACCCGAACATAGCGCAGCTTCTCGGTCGGAACCCAGGGCATCAGGACGGCCTGGTCGGCCTCCCGGATCTCCTCGGCACTGGTGAGCATCCGGGCGGTGCCGCGGACGATCACACTCCAGCCCTCGGCGACGGTGTGGTCGTCGGCCTCGAACAGCACCTTTTCGTTCATCACCGTGGTGAACAACTTGGTGCCTTCAGCGGTGCGGAACAACACCGTGTCGTTCTGGGTGACGAAGTTGACCGGGAAGATCTCCAACTGACCGCCGAAGGAGGTCACCAGTCGTCCCAGTGAGACGCTGGACAGCAGGTTCCATGCCTCCCGGTCGTCGAGAACGGTTATCGGACCCTGTTCGATCGCCATGTGCCACATAGTGGCTGCGCACGCGGCGCAGCGCAAGTGCTGAAAGGCCCCAGTCCTCAGCCACCGAGTGCCAGCAATTCGGCACGCATGGCGGGCGATCAGTCCGGACCACGACTCCAGCAGATCCTGCACACCACCACGGTGCCCGCAGGTGGACGTAAGCTTCCGGCGATGGCCGAGATCGCCCACCCGACTGCGCTGAGTCTGCGGACCCAACTGCTGCGGTTCGTACTGACGGGCGGGTTCTCCGCGGTCGTCGACTTCGGGCTGTATTTCCTGCTGTACATGGTGGCCGGGGTGCAGGTCGACCTGGCCAAGGCCATCGGCTTCGTGGCCGGCACCCTCACCGCCTACTTGATCAACCGGCGATGGACGTTCGGGGCCACCCCGAGTCGGTCCCGGTTCGTCCAGGTGATGACGCTTTACGCGCTGACCTTCGTCGTCCAGGTCGGGCTCAACCACCTCTGCCTGCGGATCCTGGAGTACGAGGACTGGGCGGTGCCGGTGGCGTTCGTCATCGCGCAGGGCACGGCGACGGTGATCAATTTCATCGTGCAGCGGGTGTGGATCTTCGGAGCGGAATCCCGGTGACGGTACCCTCGTCACGATGTCCGCAACGACCGCCCCGCAGCGGCTGACCGGCTGGGGCCGCACCGCTCCCAGCGTCGCCGAGGTCTTGTCGACCCCCGATCCCGAGGAGATCGTCAAGGCTGTCGTCCGCGCCGCCGAGCAGGCAGCCGAGGGCCGCCACCGCGGCGTCATCGCCCGGGGCCTCGGCCGCTCCTACGGTGACAACGCTCAGAACGGCGGCGGTCTGGTCATCGACATGCCCGCGCTGCGCCGGATCCACTCCATCGACTCCGCGACCCGGATGGTCGATGTGGACGGCGGGGTCAGCCTGGACCAGTTGATGAAAGCGGCGCTGCCCTGCGGGCTGTGGGTGCCGGTGCTGCCCGGCACCCGACAGGTGACCATCGGCGGTGCGATCGGCTGCGATATTCACGGCAAGAACCACCACAGTGCCGGCAGCTTCGGCAACCATGTGCGCTCGATCGACCTGCTGACTGCCGACGGCCGGGTGCGCACCATCACCCCCGATGGCGAGGACGCCGCACTGTTCTGGGCCACCGTCGGCGGCAACGGTCTGACCGGAATCATCATGCGGGCCACCATCGAGATGACCCCGACGGAGACGGCGTATTTCATCGCCGACGGCGACGTGACCGCAAGCCTGGACGAGACCATCGCCTTCCACAGCGACGGCAGCGAGGCCAACTACACCTATTCCAGCGCGTGGTTCGACGCGATCAGCCCGCCCCCGAAACTGGGGCGTGCGGCGATCTCGCGGGGATCACTGGCCCGGCTGGATCAGCTGCCGGAGAAGCTGCAGCGCAATCCGCTGAAATTCGATGCGCCGCAACTGCTGACGTTCCCGGACATCTTTCCCAACGGGCTGGCCAACAAGTACACCTTCGGGCCCATCGGCGAACTGTGGTACCGCAAGTCGGGAACCTATCGCGGCAAGGTGCAGAACCTGACGCAGTTCTACCACCCGCTGGACATGTTCGGGGAGTGGAACCGCGCTTACGGCCCAGCCGGTTTCCTGCAATACCAGTTCGTGGTTCCGACCGAGGCGGTCGACGAGTTCAAGGCGATCATCGTCGACATCCAGGCCTCCGGCCACTACTCGTTCCTCAATGTTTTCAAGCTGTTCGGGCCGGGCAACTCCGCGCCGCTGAGCTTCCCCATCCCGGGATGGAATGTCTGCGTGGACTTCCCGATCAAGTCCGGGCTCAATGACTTCGTCAACGAACTGGACCGCCGGGTTCTGAAATTCGGCGGCAGGCTGTACACCGCCAAGGACTCGCGCACCAGCGCGGAGACCTTCCACGCCATGTATCCGCGCATCGACGAATGGATTGCGGTGCGCCGCAGCGTCGACCCGAATGCGGTGTTCGCCTCGGATATGGCCCGACGTTTGGAGTTGCTCTAGATGGTGCTCGACGCGATGGGTAACCCCCAGACCATTCTGCTGCTCGGCGGCACCTCCGAGATCGGACTGGCGATCTGCGAGCGCTACCTGCGGGACGCCCCGGCACGGATCATCCTGGCCGCGCTTCCCGGCGATCCCGGCCGTGACGACGCCGTCGCCCAGTTGACCCGCTCCGGTGCGAAGTCGGTCGAGGTGGTCGACTTCGACGCCGTCGACACCGCGAGCCACCCGGCCGTCATCGAGACATGCTTCAGCGCCGGCGATGTGGACGTGGCGATCGTCGCATTCGGATTGCTCGGCGATGCCGAAGAGCTGTGGCAGGACCAGCGCAAAGCGGTCCAAATCGCCGAGATCAACTACACCGCAGCCGTTTCGGTGGGCGTGCTGCTCGGCGAGCAGATGCGCCGGCAGGGCTTCGGTCGGATCATCGCGATGAGTTCGGCCGCCGGCGAGCGGGTTCGGCGGTCGAATTTCGTGTACGGCTCCACCAAGGCCGGGCTGGACGGTTTCTACCTCGGCCTCGGGGAGGCCCTGCGGCCCTTCGGCGTCAACGTTCTGGTGATCCGGCCGGGTCAGGTGCGGACCAGGATGAGCGCGCACGTCAAGGAAGCGCCGCTCACCGTCGACAAGGAGTACGTCGCCGACCTTGCCGTCACCGCATCAGCCAAGGGCAAGGAATTGGTTTGGGCGCCAGGGACTTTCCGCTACGTCATGATGGTGTTGCGGCACATCCCGCGGCCCATCTTCCGCAAACTGCCGATCTGAGCCGGGCGTGCAGTCGGTCCGCAACGGCCTGTCGGCCGCCGGTCAGATGGCGCTGGCCGGCTTTGTGGCGGTCATCGTCTCGGTGGTCGCACTGGAGGCGATCTCGCGTGTCGAGTGGCCGGCATTCCCGTCGTCGAACCAACTGCAGGCACTGACGACCGTCGGACAGGTCAGCTGCCTGGTCGGCTTGGTCATCATGGCGCTGCTGTGGCGTCTTCGCCGCGGTATCTGGCCCCAGGTGGCGGGGATCGGGGCATCGGTGTTCCTCGCCGCGTTCACCGTCGTCACCCTCGGGATGCCGCTGGGGGCCACCAAGCTGTACCTGTTCGGCATCTCCGTCGACCAGCAGTTCCGCACCGAGTACCTCACCCGGCTCACCGACAGCGCGGCGCTGCGCGATATGACCTATGCCGGTCTGCCGCCGTTCTATCCGCCAGGCTGGTTCTGGCTCGGCGGAAGGGCCGCCGCGCTGACCGGCACGCCGGGCTGGGAGATGTATAAACCCTGGGCCATCATCTCCATCGCCATCGCCGTCACGGTGGCCATGGCGTTGTGGTCGGCGCTGATCCGGTTCGAGTACGCCTGCGCGGTGACCATCGCCACCGCCGCGGTCACGCTGGCCTACAGTTCGCCGGAACCGTACAGCGCGATCATCGCCGTACTGATTCCGCCGGTTCTGGTGCTGGCATGGTCGGGCCTGCGGGGCGGCGGCTCGGCGGGCGGCAGCGGAGCGACCCGGGAATCGGCGGCGCGGTACTCCGGCTGGGCGGCCGTGGTCGGGGTCGGGGTGTTCCTCGGGTTCGCCGCCACCTTCTACACACTGCTGCTGGCCTACACCGCCTTCACGGTCACCATCATGGCCGGGCTGGCCTCCATCGCCCGGCGCAGCATCGCCCCGCTGCTCCGGTTGGCGGTGATCGCGGCGATCTCGCTCGCTATCGCGGCCATCACGTGGCTGCCGTTCCTGCTGCGGGCGGTGCGGGGTCCGCTCAACGACACCGGCAGCGCCCAGCACTACCTGCCCGCCGACGGTGCCGTGCTGAGCTTCCCGATGCTGCAGTTCTCCCTGCTGGGTGCGCTGTGCATGCTCGGCACGCTGTGGCTGGCCTGGCGGGCGCGAAGCCCCTCATCAGTCCGGGCCGGAGCGCTCGGCATCGGAGTACTGGCGCTCTACGCCTGGTCGCTGCTGTCGATGCTGACCACCCTGGCCGGCACCACACTGCTGTCCTTCCGGCTGCAACCCACCCTGACCGTGTTGCTCTCGGCGGCCGGCGTCTTCGGGTTCATCGACATCACCCGTTGGGCAGCCGCACGCTGGGGTCGCCGGGCCATCCCGGTGGGGATGGCCATCGGCCTGATCGGCGCCATCGGTTTCAGCCAGGACATCCCCCACGTGCTGCGGCCCGACCTCACCGTCGCCTACACCGATACCGATGGCGACGGCCAGCGCGGCGACCGCCGCCCGCCGGGTGCGGAGAAGTACTACGCGCGCATCGACGAGGCCATCCTCGAGGCGACCGGCCGGCCCCGCGACGAGACGGTGGTGATGACCGCCGACTACAGCTTCCTGGCTTTCTACCCCTACTTCGGATTCCAGGGCCTGACATCGCATTACGCCAATCCGCTGGCGGAGTTCGACAAGCGCGCGGCGGCCATCGAGTCGTGGGGCGAATTGACCGATCCCGACGAGTTCGCCGCGGCTCTCGACGCGATGCCCTGGCAGCCGCCGACGGTCTTCCTGATGCGCCGCGGCGGTGCGGCCGGATCGGCCGACACCTACACCCTGCGACTGGCCGAGGATGTCTACCCCAACCAGCCCAACGTGCGGCGCTACACCGTCGACCTGGATGCCGGGCTTTTCGCCGAGCCGCACTTCACGGTCACGACCGTCGGTCCGTTCGTGCTGGCCATCCGCACGCAGACGGGGTGAGGTTCAGCCCGGGCCGATGACCTCGACGCGGCAGACCGGGATCACCCCACACATCGTCATCGATGTCGCGGATCTGCACCGTTTTAGGCATGACCGCAACCCAACATGCGAATACGCATGATTCGACCTGGCCGCGGGACTACCGGCAGGGCAATTACGCTTTAGCCCCGTGAACCAGACCCGGGCGAATTACCGGACCGCCCGCCTGGTGGCCGTCGTCGCCGGCCTGCTCGGAACGGCCTGCGCGATCCTGACCCCGTTCCTTCCGGTCAAGCAGACCACCGCTGAACTGAACTGGCCGCAGAATGGCGTACTGGACAGCGTCACCGCCCCGCTGATCGGCTACGTGCCCACCGATCTGACCATCACGGTTCCCTGCAGCGCAGCGGCCGGACTGGACTCCACCAGGGCGGTCCTGCTCTCGACGGTGCCCAAACAGGCACCCAAGGCCGTCGACCGCGGCCTGCTGATCGAGCGGGCCAACGATGAGCTCGTCGTCGTGGTCCGTAATACCCCGGTGGTGGTGGCGCCGATGAGTGCGGTGCTCAGCCCGGCCTGCCGGGAGCTGCGCTTCACCGCCCACGCCGACAAGGTCACCGGCGAGTTCGTCGGCCTCACCCAGGGTTCGGAGGCGACCGGACCGACGTCCGGCTCGGCCCCCGAGGTCGACGACCCCGATGCACCCCTGCGCGGCGAGCGCGGCGGATACGACTTCCGCCCGCAGATCGTCGGGGTGTTCACCGACCTGTCCGGGCCGGCGCCACCGGGGCTGAGCTTCACAGCCACCATCGACACCCGCTACAGCGCCGGCCCCACCGCGCTGAAGCTGGCGACCATGGTGCTCGGGGTGCTGCTCACCGTGGTCGCGCTGATCGCCCTGCACGTCCTGGACACTGCCGACGGGACCCGGCACCGCCGATTCCTGCCGGCCCGATGGTGGTCGCTGAGCGGACTGGACGGCCTGGTGATCGCCATCCTGGTCTGGTGGCATTTCGTCGGCGCCAACACCTCCGACGACGGCTACATCCTCACCATGGCCCGGGTGTCGGAGAGCTCCGGCTACATGGCCAACTACTACCGATGGTTCGGCACTCCGGAGGCACCGTTCGGCTGGTACTACGACTTGCTGGCGATGTGGGCGCACGTCTCGACCGCAAGCATCTGGATGCGGCTGCCCACCCTGTTCATGGCCCTGGCCTGCTGGTGGCTGATCAGCCGCGAGGTGATCCCCCGGCTCGGGCACGCGGTCAAGACCAGCAGGGCGGCCGCCTGGACCGCCGCGGGCCTGTTCCTGGCGTTCTGGCTGCCGCTGAACAACGGTCTGCGGCCCGAGCCGATCATCGCCCTGGGCATCCTGGCGACGTGGTGCTCGGTGGAGCGCGGGGTGGCCACCAGCCGGCTCCTGCCCGTCGCCCTGGCCTGCATCATCGGCGCACTGACACTGTTCTCCGGGCCGACCGGCATCGCGTCGATCGGCGCGCTGCTGGTGGCCATCGGTCCGCTGCGCACGATCCTGCACCGCCGGTCGGCGCAATTCGGCCTGCTGCCGCTCGTAGCACCCATCCTGGCCGCGGCCACCGTGCCGATCATCCTGATGTTCCGGGACCAGACCTTCGCCGCGGTGGCCCAGGCCAACGCGCTCAAGCGCGCGGTGGGGCCGAGCCTGAGCTGGTTCGACGAACACACCCGCTACGAGCGGCTGATGATGGCGACCCCGGACGGATCGATCGCCCGCCGTTTCGCGGTGCTGGCGCTCATCATCGCGCTGGCGGTGTCGGTGGCGATGATGCTGCGACGTGGCCATATCACCGGTACGGCGGCCGGCCCCAGCCGGCGGATCATCGGCATCACCGTCATCTCCTTCCTGGCGATGATGTTCACCCCGACCAAATGGACTCATCACTTCGGCGTCTTCGCCGGTCTGGCCGGCTCGGTGGGTGCGCTGGCCGCTGTCGCCGTCACCGCCCATGTGCTGGGGTCGCGGCGCAACCGGGCGGTCTTCGCCGCGGCGACGCTGTTCGTCACCGCGCTGTCCTTCGCCAGCGTCAACGGCTGGTGGTACGTCTCCAACTTCGGTGTGCCGTGGGCCAATCAGTTCCCCGAATGGCGGTTCGGCTTCACCACGCTGCTGCTGGGGCTGACGGTGGTGGCTCTCCTGGTCGCCACCTGGTTCCACTTCGCCGATATCGACGGTCGCCGGGGATCAGACGGCACCGGCGAGGGGCCACCCACCCGGTGGTCGCGGGTCGGGAGTTCACCACTGGCGGTGGCAGCCTGGCTGCTGGTCGTCTTCGAGGTGGTTTCGCTGACCCTCGGCATGATCAACCAGTACCCGGCCTGGTCGGTCGGCCGGTCGAATCTGCAGGCTCTGACCGGTAAGACCTGCGGACTGGCCGACGACGTGCTGGTCGAGCCGAACCCCAATGCCGGCATGCTCAGCCCGGTGCGCGTCCCGCTCAAGGACGCACTGAGCGCGGGAATCTCGCAGGGCTTCTCCCCCAACGGCATTCCCGCCGACATCTCCGCCGATCCGGTGATGGAGCCACCCGGCGGCGGCAATTTCGTCGACGCGGATATCGACGCCGCCTCGTCGGAGACCGAGGACGGGGTGCCCGTCGTTCCCGGTATCAACGGATCCAAGGCCCGGCTGCCCTACGGGCTGGACCCGGCCCGCACCCCGGTGCTGGGCAGCTGGCGGGCCGGGGTGCAGCAGCAGGCGCGGCTGCGGTCGGCGTGGTTCCGTCTTCCGCCGCGGGAGACCGTCGGCGATGACTCCGCCCCCCTGGTGGTGGTGTCCGCGGCCGGTCGCTTCGACCAGGACGAGGTCACCATGCAGTGGGCCACCGACCGGCAGGCCGCCGAGGGGAAGACGGGCGGCTCGCTCGGATTCGCCGATATCGGCCCGGCACCGGCCTGGCGCAACCTGCGCGCGCCGCTCTCGGCGATCCCCGCCGAGGCCACCCTGATCCGGGTGGTCGCGGTGGACGACGACCTGGCGCCGCAGCACTGGATCGCCGTCACCCCGCCCCGGATCCCCAAACTGAGCACCCTGCAGCAGGTGGTCGGCTCCCAGGACCCGGTCCTGCTGGACTGGCTGGTGGGCCTGGCCTTCCCGTGTCAGCGGCCGTTCGGGCACAGCGCCGGGGTCACCGAGGTGCCCAAGTGGCGAATCCTGCCCGACCGTTTCGGTGCCGAGGCCAATTCCCCGGTGATGGACAACATCGGCGGCGGCCCGTTGGGCATCAGCGAACTGCTGTTCCGGGCCACCACCGTTCCCAGCTATCTGAAGGACGACTGGTTCCGGGACTGGGGCGCGCTGCAGCGGTTGACCCTCTACTACCCGAACGCCGAACCGGCCCGTCTGGATCTGGGCACCGCGACCCGCAGCGGGTTGTGGAGTCCGGCCCCGCTCCGGCCGACCTGACCGTCGCCGACCCCCGCGAGCAGACACAAAAGTCCCGCGACACGCCGGTCCTGAGCGACACTTTGCGTCTGCTCGCGGGGGGGAGTGGGGTGCCGTCGCCTACCATCGACGCTCGTGCCCAGCGAGAGTGCCGAGTCCACCCGGATCGCGCGACTCGTCGCCGTCCTGGCCGGGCTGGCCGGAATCGTGCTGTGCGGGCTGACACCGCTGCTGCCGGTCACCCAGACCACCGCAACCATCCTGTGGCCGCAGGGCGCCGCTGCCGACGGGACCGTCGGCGACATCACCGCGCCGCTGGTCTCCGGGGCTCCCGCCGCCCTCGAGGTGTCCATCCCATGCTCGACCATCTCCACCCTTCCACCGGCCGGCGGAGTGGTGTTCTCCACCAACCCGGCCGACGGTATCGACGCGGCCCGCAACGGACTATTCGTCCGGGCCAACGCCGACTCGGTGGTGGTGGCCTTCCGCGACACCGTCGCCGCGGTCGCACCACGCACCGCGGTCGCCTCCGGCACCTGCAGCGAAATCCGGGTATGGGCTAACCCCGGTGCGGTCGGCGGCGACTTCGTCGGTATACCGGGGGCCGCCGGGACCCTGTCCCCCGATAAGAAGCCCCAAGTGACCGGGATATTCACCGATCTGAAGGTGCCGGCCCAGCCGGGGCTGTCGGCCCGCATCGACGTCGACACCCGGTTCATCACCAGCCCGACCCCACTCAAACTGGCGATCATGGTGGCCGGTGTGCTCTGCGTCATCGCCTCGATCGCCGCACTGGCGTGGCTGGACCGCGGCTGGACCGTGCGCCGGGTGGCCGCCGCACGCCACCGCTGGCGGCACTGGCCGGTCGACGTCGGCGTCCTCGGGACCCTGCTGGTGTGGCATGTGATCGGCGCGATCTCCTCCGACGACGGCTACAACCTGACCATCGCCCGGGTCTCCAGCGAGGCCGGCTACAACGCGAACTACTACCGGTTCTTCGGCGCCAGCGAAGCGCCGTTCGACTGGTACCAGTCACTGCTGGCGCAGTTGGCCTCGGTCAGCACCGCGGGGGTCTGGATGCGACTGCCCGCCCTCATCGCGGCCATCGGCAGTTGGCTGATCATCAGCCACCGGGTGCTGCCCCGACTGGGGCCGGGCCGCGGTGGCCTGACCCGCAACCGGGTGGCGACGGCCACCGCCGGAGCAGTGTTCCTGGCCGCCTGGCTGCCCTTCAACAACGGTCTGCGGCCGGAGCCGCTCATCGCCTTCGGCGTGCTGCTGGTGTGGATGCTCGTCGAACGCACCATCGCCACCCGGCGGCTGGCCCCGGTGGCCGGCGCGATCGTGGTCGCGGTGTTCTGCGTGACGCTGGCCCCGCAGGGACTGGTGGCCCTGGCACCGCTGCTGGTGGGTGCGCGTGCGGTGGCCCGACTGGTCGGCGTCCGCCGGGTGCGCGACGGGCTCCTGGCCCCGCTGGCTTCCCTGGCCGCGGCGTTGTCGGTGTTCTTCGTGGTGGTGTTCCGAGATCAGACACTGGCCAGCGTGGCCGAGTCGGTCCGGATCAAATACGTTGTCGGACCGACGATCTCGTGGTATCAGGACTTCCTGCGCTATTACTTTCTGACCGTCGAGGAGCATGTGGAGGCCTCGCTGACCCGGCGTTTCGCCGTCCTGGTCATGCTGCTGTGCCTGTTCGCCCTGCTGACGATGCTGTTACGCAAAGCCCGGCTGCCAGGGGTGGCCCGCGGACCGGTGTGGCGGCTCATCGGCAGCACCGCGCTGGGCCTGCTGCTGCTGACCTTCACCCCGACCAAGTGGGCGGTGCAGTTCGGCGCCTTCGCCGGCCTGACCGCGGCACTGGGCGCGGTGACGGCGTTCGCCTTCGCCACCGTGGGCCTGCACAGCCGCCGCAATCTCGCGCTGTATGTGACCGCCCTGCTGTTCGTCCTGGCCTGGGCGACCTCGGGGATCAACGGCTGGTTCTACGTCGGCAACTACGGCGTGCCCTGGTACGACCGGCAGCCCGTCCTGCTGCACCAACCGGTCACCACGATGTTCCTGGCGATGGCCATCCTGACCGGACTGCTGGCCGGCTGGCTGCACTTCCGCATCGACTACGCCGGCCATACCGAGGTCGCCGACACCCGGCGCAATCGCCTGCTCGCCGCCACCCCGCTGCTGGTCTTCTCATTGATCATCGTGCTCCTGGCGGTCGGCTCGATGGCCAAGGGTTTCGTGCAGCGCTATCCCGCCTACACCAACGGCAAGGCCAACCTGGCGGCATTGCGCTCCGGCCTGTCCGGCACCAGTTGCGCCATGGCCGACGACGTCCTGGTCGAGGCCGATGCTAACGCCGGGATGCTGAAACCTGCCCCCGGCCAGACCTGGGGCCGCTACGGCCCGCTGGGCGGTGAGAAGCCGGTCGGCTTCACCCCGAACGGAATCAGCGACACCCTCGACCCGGTGGCCCCGTTCGTCGCCAACCCGGGAACGGTCAACTCCGACGGTTCGCCGAACAAACCCAATGTGGGGATCGGATTCTCCGGCGGCACCGGCGGCGGCTACGGACCCGTCGGAGTGAACGGCTCGAAGGTGTTCCTGCCGTTCGGCCTCGATCCCAAGACCACGCCGGTGATGGGCAGCTACAAGGAGAACACCGTCGCGGCCAAGGCCACCTCGGCCTGGTACGAACTACCCCCCCGCTCCCCGGACCGCCCTCTGGTGGCCGTGGCCGCCGCCGGCGCGATCTGGTACTACGACGACGAGGGCGAATTCCACTACGGGCAGTCGCTGAAACTGCAGTGGGGCGTGCGTAGGCCGGACGGCAGCTTCGACGCACTCGAGAAGGTCTACCCGATCGACATCCAGGAGCAGTTGGCCTGGCGCAACCTGCGTTTCCCGCTGGCCTCGGCACCGCCGGAGGCCAACGTGGCCCGCATCGTCGCCGACGACCCGAACCTGAGCAGCGAGCAATGGTTCGGATTCACCCCGCCCAGGGTTCCGGTACTGCAGACCGCGAACGAGTTCCTCGGCCCCGAGACGCCGGTGCTGATGGATATCGCCTCGGCCGCCCAGTTCCCCTGCCAGCGGCCGTTTTCCGAGCACCTGGGTATTGCCGAGGTGCCCCGGTACCGGATCCTGCCCAATCTCAAACAGGTGGTGGTGTCATCGAACATGTGGCAGTCGGCCCGGGCCGGGGGGCCCTTCCTGTTCATCCAGGCACTGCTGAGCACCGCGACGGTGCCGACCTACCTGCGCGACGACTGGTACCGGGATTGGGGCGCCATCGAGCGCTACATCCGGGTGGTACCCGCCGCGCAGGCCCCCGACGCCGTCATCGACGAGGGCTCCCAGCGGGTGTTCGGGTGGAGCCGCAACGGACCGATCAGGGCGCTCCCATGAATCAGGCACCGCAATGAATCAGACACCGTCATGACACAAACCCTCGTCGACAGCGCACACGATGCCGCCCGTGAGGTGACGATCACCCGGCGGGTCGCCACCATCGCGGGTCTGCTCGGCTT
>Ga0209986_10000635_pt1 | contig 34420 bp, 26 predicted proteins | sample BlataG_FD_183168 | JGI IMG/M metagenome (GOLD analysis project Ga0209986, IMG submission 183168) | Deep subsurface microbial communities from Black Sea to uncover new lineages of life (NeLLi) - Black_00105 metaG (SPAdes) (version 2) | ecosystem: Environmental > Aquatic > Marine > Oceanic >...
TGCTTGGTTCGAAGACCTGTCCTCGTGCCTTGATTTTCCAGGGATTGAATTCCTCAGGGTTATATTTCCAGTCATAGTGCAACGGTCTTATCCTGACTATTCTGCCGTTGTTGACATCAACCACTGAGGTGTTTGCGTCAAAACCGTTACCGCAAAAACCAAGCCCTTTAACGAACGTTTTCTCCTCTGTTAGTTGCTTCCTTAGTTTTTCATTTTCTGCCATTTTTCCTCCATCATTCTGGATTCCTTCTACAGAAGTATAGAATAATTTATATTAATAGTTACCTGTATTGCACTATCTAACTAAGAGAATACCCATTTAGGGATAGGGGGCTAAAGCTATTCTATTATATGCGGCAAGCATAAAAATGACTATGCTTCACTTGATGAGCTTAGGCGAAACAGCAGCATTGCTCACCTATTATAGCCTCAAATTTAAAGCATCTATTTCCAGGCAGGTTCTTTAATTGCATTTCTACCAGCTATTATACCGAAGGCCATTGATGAAGAAGTCATTATCCCTAGCAAGTACGTCTTAGTATGGAGACCTCCGGTGACTTCACCAGCAGCATACAGCCCAGGTATAACCTCGCCATACTGGTTTATTACCTGGCTATGCCCGTTTATCTTTAGACCTCCTTTCATGGAGGTTGTCGATGTTACACATTTAATAGCATAGAATGGGGGTGGATCTATTTTTACCATGGACCGCATCTTGCCAAACTGGTATTTTCTTCCAAATACGGTGTCATAGCCCACAGTATCTATGTCGCTGTTATATTTGTCTACGGTTTCCTTCAGTCCTTCGGGATCTATACCAGCGCTCTTGGCCATTTCTTCGACGGTATCGGCTTTATACTTCTTACATTTCTCGATACTCTCAGCTTGCTCCTGGTTTCTTTCTGTTTTCCCTTCCTTCCCGATGAGGTCGATTGTTCCAACCTGATTCTTGATATTTTCGTTAAAAATTATCCAGTAAACACCCCCGGGTTGCTTCATGCCAGCGCCTGTCATAGGACCATAGAAGGCTTCGGATGATGACTCATCGTGATATCTTTTACCATGTACATTTACAAAAATCGCCCCATAATCCAGCAACCATATTGCTTCCGAATGCGTTTCAATGCAGACTGGCCACGAAGGGGCTACGGCAATGCCAATGTCTTTTGTAGCTGCACCCACATCCAGCCCCATTTTAAGACCATCTCCCAGATGTCCCGCAGGCATCTTAGGAATAGCATTAACCATTATGGGATCATACTCAGCTATTAGTTCACGGTTCCGCCCAAATCCTCCGGTTGCCAGGATCACAGCCCTTTTAGCCTTGAAGTTCTTTGTCTCATCCTTAACATCAACCTTGACTCCAATAACTTTTCCTGTTTGAGGGTCTGTAATGAGTCTGGTGGCTCTGTGCCTTAACAGTATCTCCACACCTCTATTCGTGGCTCTATTATGTAAGGCTTTAACCATCTTAGGTCCCATTCCGCAGATCCAGCCCAGGCATCTTGGACTGCTATGACACGGGTGCGGGACAATACCAGGGAATACTATCCCTTCCTCCTTAAGCATATTGTAGGCGTCAATCTGGTTGTCAGCATACGCCCTCGCTAGCTCGGGCACAGCATCAGATACATTTATCATATCCTGATATAAGAGATCAGGTGAGTCCGCTATCCCCAGTTCTTTCTGCTCATCGCTCCCGGCAATAGCATAAGCTCCTGCAACCATATTGAAGCTACCGCCGCAAGCTGTTCTCGACTCGAGAACGGTTGCCTTAAGTCCTGCCTCGGCAACTATTATTGCAGCTGGAAGTCCAGCTGTCCCCCCTCCAACTACAATCACATCCGCTTCATGATCCCACTTTTCGGGCACTTTTACTGGTGACATCCTTAACCTCCTTTGTTGTTAGTTTTAGACTGTGCATATATGTGTGGTGAAGTATAATCCTGTTATTGGTTAAAAACACTCCTGTTACTTATAACCTCCTGCTATTTCAGTTTCAAAACCGTGGTCTATCATTGATGTAGCAATAAAGCAAACTCCGCAGGTGGGTTGGGCTACGGGGCTAGAAATTAACATTGTCCAGTCCTTTTAAGCCCAGCATCTGCCTTGTTTCATCAGGGGTAGCTGGTTCAATACTCAACTCCCGAGCTATATTAACAATTCGCTCAACCTGTTCGGCACTGCTCGTGGCCAACCTGCGGTAACCGGAAAACAGGCTATCTTCTAAACCAACCCGGACATGACCTCCCATAGCCAGCGTAATGGCTCCCATGGGGATTTGGTCACGTCCAGCAGCAGCCACTGACCAGGTAAAATCACCAAGCGTTCTTCGGGCTTGCTCATAAACAAAGTTTAGAGTACCCACTGTGGATGGCATACCACTGAGGGCACCCATGACAAACTGGACATGGATGGGTCTATCTATATATCCGCGTTCGAGCATAAACTTAACGGCACCAATCTGCCCAATATCCCAAATTTCTATCTCAGGTTTGGTGTTATTCTCCCTGTCAATCTGGCTGTACTCCCGCATCATTTTAAAGCTGTTTTCAAAGATAAAGTACTCTCTTTTTAGATGCTCTTCTTCCCAGGCAAACTTGGGTTTCTTTATCCGTTCCCAAACGTGTATTGCAGTGCCACTCATTGAGCCACAATTCAGTGTTGCCATCTCTGGTTTGAATTCAGGAACCACTGCTATTCTCTCATCGATAGTACCAGCGCCACCGGTGGTTAAACAAATAACCATGTTACATCTACTCTTGATATTGGTCAGTATCTCACGGAAGACCTCCAGGTCAGGCGTAGGTTTACCTGTCTCCGGGTTTCGAGCATGTATATGGGCAATCGCAGCTCCAGCCTCGAATGACCGAACTGCATCATCAGCGATTTGCTTGGGTGTCAGGGGCAGGTAATCCGACATGCTTGGGGTATGTGCAGCACCAGTAATAGCCGCTGTTATAATCACCTTACGCCAAACTTGCTCCTCGCTCACAGGAATACTCATTTCATACTAATGTTACCAACGCTAATCAGTTGCTAACCTCCCTTTCTATTTCATCTTTGTTAATTAATCGGGGCTTATCTTTCTATTTTTCAGGCAATTGACATAATACTTGTGGTTCCATAGCTCTACTCAGTATCCTTACGATTGCATCAGCTTTCAGTTCTATATCAGCCTGCGGTGTTATTTTTAATTACCAGGTAGTTGTACCACCATCAACGTAGATAATTTGCCCGGTGATGAAATCGGATGCATTTGAGGCAAGAAACAACGTAGGACCAACGATATCCTCAGGCGTTGCCCATCGGCCGAGCGGAATACGAGCCTTTATTCTCTGTGCAAAAGCGGGGTCAGTTAAGGCACCGCGAGTAAGGTCAGTTTCCACGATGGTGGGAGCAATGGCATTCACCAGTATATTATATTTAGCCCACTCACAGGCAAGTGTCTTTGTCAGGATATTAATCGCCCCTTTGCTGGGAGAATAGGCCACAGCACCTAAAAGGTCGCCATATGCACCCCTCACGGATGACATGTTTATTATCTTACCAGCATGCTGCTTTATCATCGTCTGCGCCACTGCTTGACAGCAGATAAAGGTACCTCGGGCATTGACATCCATAACCTTCTGCCATTCATCAATAGGGATACTCTCTGCAGGCTTACGAATTATCAAACCTGCAGTGTTAATCAGAATATCAATACGAGGAAATTCCTTCAGGACGTTGGTTACCATATCGGCTACTGATTGCTCCTGGGTAACATCGACCGAAACAGCCAGCGATTTCCTACCCAGTGCACGTATCTCTTCAGCTACTGGCTCTAGTTTATCAAGTCGGCGGCTTGATACAACGACGTCAGCACCGGCTTTAGCTAAAGCTATAGCTAGAGTATGACCGATTCCTCCTGAACCACCAATAACTATAGCTACCTTGTCTGTTAAATCAAATATACTCATCTGCTGCTACCTTTTCTTCTCCCCCTCTGTCCATCTCTCTTTAATCTGGTCGAAGTGGTGATGCGCCTTTATCAGAGCGTTGCCATACATCTCAAGCCCGATTTGAACCTGGAAATCGTCCATAATGATACGCTTCCAGGGACGAATCGTGAGTTGATGCGTCAGGCGGCGGATTGCCCGGGGCTGTTTCATAATTTTCTCGGCAATCTCCCAGGCACGAGGCAGGAGCTTTTCCCTCGGGAGAACTTCGTTGACAATTCCCCAGTCCAGAGCGGTTTGGGCATCAATGCCCTCCACCATGAACATCATGTAGGCGGCGCGCTTGATACCGAGAACGGCTTGAAAAGTCAGTGACTGGGCGTCACCCGGTACCGTCGCATCCCCGAAATGGTCGTCCCGAACTATGAAATCCGGCGTGCACAGGGTGATATCGGACATTAAGGCAAACTCCGTGTGAAGTCCAGGGCCATTGATAGCAGCGATGGTAGGAATATCAATATCGTTGACGAAATTTTCCACTATCTTGCTGGCGTCATGGTAGGTTGAGTTATAACGGTTATCATCGTTAGGGTCTTCCTCAACCTCCCGGAACGACTCGTGGTCAAACTCTGCAATCCAGTAGGGGCCGGTGGCGGTCAGAATCATCACCTCGTTTTCAGGGTCATGTCCGATCACAGTCCAGGCCTCGGCCAGTGCCTGGTGCGCCTGAAAGCTCCATACGAATGGCCCGCCATGGGTGGACAGGCGCACTTGGAGTATCCCGTTTTTGCGCTCCATGACAAGATGTTCCTCGAACTGCTTCTTATAATCCTCGAGTTTCGGTACGGCGACATAACGTGTCTTTGCCATTTTTTACTCCTCTCTCAATAGATTTTTGCCTCTGTATCTTTATATGTTGTAATGTACTTTGTCAAGAACAGTCATAAAGTCACATTTTCATCCTTATCTTTCTCACTGGAATGGAACAAAGCTAGCTGCCGCAGTAGCTTTCTGTTTCTTTCATCCATGATTTGCTCTCTGGATTTACCCGAGTAATCATACCATCCTTTGCCTGATTTTATACCCAGCTCGCCCTTGTCCACTTTCTCTATCAGGGCAGGCGATGGCTCCGTTGCATTGCTGAGCACCTTAAAAATTTGCGCCGAAACTCGCACTGAAGTATCTAATCCAATCATGTCCTCTGTTTCCATAGGTCCAAGACAGGCAAGCCTGAAACCGTAGCTGGCTTTAATTGCTGCATCCAGGTCCTCAGGGGTAACAATCCCCTCATCTATTAAGTATTGTACCTCTCGCTGCATAGCTCCTGTGAGTCGATTAATTATAAAGCCAGGAACCTCTTTTCTTACTAATACCGGCTTCTTGCCAACTTTGAGCATAAGCCCTCTGGTTACCTGTACTACTTCATCATCAGTATGCTGTCCGCGGTGAATTTCTACCAGGGGAATGATATGAGCCGGGTTGAAGTAGTGTGTACCGATAACCCTGCCGGGAGCACGCAGCCCCTCTGTCAGAGTTGGGATGGTAAAACTGCCGGTGTTACTGGCGATGATGACATCGTGGTGCAGTGAGTCCAGGCGTGAGAGTAAGTCCTTTTTGGCCTCCAGTATCTCAGGGATAGACTCAACAACGAAATCGCAGCTTTGTACCGCCTTATCTAAGTCCTCTGCTAAGACTGGTTCGACCCTTGATTTTATGGTAGAGGGGTCTTCCTTTAGCAGACCAAACTCCTGGAATAGACGCAAGTTAGCATTTATCTGGGCAAGACAACTGTCTAAACTCTGTTTATGTCGGGCAATTACCTGAACAAACAAACCAGCCTGAGCGAAATTCTGTGCAATGCCTTCGCCCATGATCCCTGCCCCAACCACGACAACCTTTTTAATATCTTCAGCTTTCATCGATAGTCTATTGAGGATAAATACCCAATCTTAGAGTTTCTATCATAAGAAACTAATGTTTGTCAAATAGCTAGTGCATGGTACTTAGTCCATAGGATGAAATGCTAGAACTGAAACTAAGCAAGTTCTCTAATTTATATCCACACGATAAGTCTTTTAAATATGTGTTTGCGAATATAGAAGGCTTACCAGGAAAATGTGTATTGGGAAGTACTTCTACACTTTATTCATATTTAATGAAAGATAATAATCATATCCTAATCAGAGAGATGTAAATCTTTCTTGAATGATTCAGGATACTTTGTTATAAGTACTCCCAGGTCAGCCTGCTCAACCTCAACCAGAAACCCGCTTGTAACCATACCTGTAGCATTCCTGGAGGTGGTCTTGTGAGGGGCTATGGTATTATTTGCCCCTCCTCTGTCAAGCTCTCCTGGAATTATTGGGTCATACCTTGCCCCGTGATCCTGATATACTACGCCGGTCATTATTCTCTCAGTTACATATGCGCCACCAAGGACAGCACCCCTCTCGTTGTATATCTTAACCACGTCTCCATTTCCGATACCTCTCTTGGCAGCATCCACTGGATTGATCCAAACGGGCTCGTAGTAATATCCATCAGGACCTTTGACTTTACATGTTGGGATTTCCCTGAACCATGTTATATCATTATGCTGCGCATGTACTCTCCACCTGGGGTGGTTGGAAATGATGAGTAAAGGGTATCTCTCCGCTCTTGGGTGTAGCAAACTTTCCTGGTGGGACTCACCGTACGGAATCCAGTGTGGAACAGGCGGCCTCTCCTCATCATCTGGGAAGTGATTAGCTAACCTCTGGGAATAGAACTCTATCTTACCGGTTGGGGTCTGGAGGGGATTATCTTTGGGGTTCTCGTAGAAGTCTCTCATACCGGTCTTGTATTTCTTCCATTCCGGATTAATTGGAACAACGAAATACCCCGTCCCCTTTATTTCCTCCCAGCTAATCATATTCTGGGCACCTGATGTTTCGAAACCAATTTTTACCCACTCGTCAGCAGACTTGCCTTCTGTGTACTCCTCCAGTAATCCGAACCTTTCAGCTATCATGCATGTTATCTCGTAGTCGCTCTTGGATTCTCCTATGGGTGCGATACATCTTCCTTCGGGGAAAATGGTTATATATTGTCCACTCCTACTATCTGCAGCAATATCCTCCTCTTCGAATTTAGTATTGGCGGGCAGGATTATATCGGCAAATAGGCAATCATTCTCCAACCATGGATGCTGGGCCAGGATGAACTCTATCTTTGGACTTCTAAATGCCTCAATCATCTTGTTCCCATCATTCCAGCATGTAATCCAGCAGGGGCTATCGGTCCAAATCATGTGTATTTCAGGGAAATCATCTATGGGATACGTATATCTGTTGAATTGGTCTTCAACTGGTGCCCAGGAAGATGTGGTGCTGTACCAACTGATGGGTGGATTTAGGATGGCTTCATGAATGAGATCCTTGGGAATAATCTGTTTTTGTGTATCTTCAGGAGTCTCACCATGATATGCAGCCATTAAGTTTGGCATAAACATGCTTCTAGGTAAACTCATATCATCGTGCCTGCCAAAAGAGATTAACTCAGTTACTTTAAGCTGGTTAGCTCCAGGTTTTCCGAATCCCTGCATAGCTAGCAGCAGAACTTCCAGCCGGGCAGGCTCAGTTGCATATGGCCCTCTGATGTAAGAACCTCCACAGCCATGTGCTATCGAAGTCCTCTTGGATGCCCACTCCTCTGCCAGTGCCTTGATTATCCTTGCGGATACTCCTGTTATCTCCTCAGCCCATTTGGGTGTCTTGGGAATCCCGTCCTCTTTGCCAAGAACGTACTCCTCGAACTTATCGAACCCGAATGTATGAGTGTCAATGTACTTCTTATCATACTTTCCTTCAGTAATCCAGGTGTAGGCTATAGCAAGATGCATGGCGGCATCCGTATTGGGTCTTATAGGTATCCACTTATCAGCGTGAATTGCCGCTGCATAGTTTACATCCGGGCAGATGTATATAGATTTTATCCCTAGCTCTTTGAACCAGTAACATAATCGGCTTGGCAACTGCCCTGTCCATCCCCAGGATGTAGTTTCGGGGTCGCATCCCCAGAATAGTAGAAGGTCGGTATTCTCTGCAATGTCAGGGATGAGGTTCGATTGAGGTGGCATCCCTACAGGTTCCATTCCCCAAACGTGCTTTGCACCCCAGTACCACCCCTCCCAGCTATCGGGGTTTCTGTTTTGTTGTGTGTACCCTCCCAAAATCCTGAGAAGCTTTCTAGAGCAGCCATGGGTGCCATGTACAACCTTTGTCTCCCCGTGTCCATCTGACTGGGAAAGTATCGCATATGTGCCATATTTTTCCTTTATTCTCTTTATTTCACCCACTATCAAGTCCAGAGCCTCGTCCCACGAGATTCTGATGTAGCGACTCTTGCCCCTGTTTTCTATATTTCTATTGCCATTGGGATCCCAGTCGATTCTCTTTAGCGGATACTTGATCCTGTTGGGGGAGTAAACGCGTTTCCTGTAGCCCAAACTGAGTGGGGGCAACAACGATTTCATAGTCGGTTCAAAGGTTTTTCCGCGTGCTTCGATTTTCCAGGGATTGAAGTCCTCTGGGTTATACTTCCAGTCATAATGTAATGGTCTTATCCTGACTATTCTACCGTTCTTAACATCAACCATTGAGGCATTCGCATCTGTGCAGTTGCCACAGAAACCAAGCCCTTTAATGAAGGTCTTCTCTTCTTGGCCTTCCTCTCTAGGCCATTCCTTTTCTGTCATCTATGCCCTCCATTTTTTAACTTCTGGATATTGGCGTGGCTAGCTTAAACCAGGCCTGTCAAGGTATATAGCCGCGGTTGGAACTGTTTTTAGCTTCTCTGTAACTCGTTACCAGCGATAACAACGCTGACAGTAGCTGCGCCGGGCTCGCCACCCTGATTGTGAGTTAATCCCAGTCTGGGGTTCTTTACCTGGCGGGGTCCAGCCTTGCCCTGAAGCTGTTTATACACCTCGTACATCATCCTCAGTCCGCTGGCACCGACTGGGTGACCAAAGCACTTCAACCCACCATCGGTATTGACTGGTAATGTTCCATCCAGGGTGAAAGTGCCAGACTCGATATCTTCATTGACTCTTCCTCTGGGGCTGAATTGCAAGTCCTCCATAATTGTTAGCTCGGTAATGGTAAAACAATCATGAACCTCGGCTATGCTTATCTCCTCTCGTGGATTCTTTACACCCGCTTCTGCGTAGGCTGCTATTCCTCCACGATACGTCTCCTCTACGTGGGCAAAATCATAAGCGGGATTCATAAAGCCCTCGCGGGGGCCCTGGCAGATCTGTATGCTCTTGAGATAAACAGGATCAGACCTGAAACTCTTTGCCATATCAGCACGGGTCACAATAGCTGCTGCTGCACCGTCGCTAACACCACAGCAGTCGAATAGTCCCAGTGGGTAAGCAATCATGGGTGCATTGATGGCCTGCTCCAGCGTAATCTCTCGCTGGAAATGTGCCTTGGGATTAAGAGTTCCATTGTGGTGGTTCTTCACTGAAATCTGAGCTAAGAGCCTCTTTCCCTGCTCGTAGCTCAGTCCATACTTGGCAAAGTAGCCAATGGCCATCATGGCAAATACAGCTGGTGGTGTTTGAGTTGTAAGACGGTAGCTCCAGGTGGCATTCGGCCTGGTCTGGGGTAGCCCCATAAAGCCCGTATCCTTCAACTTTTCTGCACCCAGCGCAAGAGCTACATCACAAACTCCGCTGGCAACAGCGTAGCAAGCACCCCTCAAGGCCTCCGACCCCGTGGCACAAGCATTTTCTACACGAGTAACAGGTATATAGGGCAGCTTCAATGGAGCAGCCATAATTTGCCCTGTCTCTCCAGCCCAGACAGTTCCAAACCACGCTGCCTGAATGTCGCCGGGCTCTATGCCAGCATCTTCATAGGCTTCGTAGGCTGCATCAATCATCATGTCATCTATACTTTTATCCCAGTTCTCCCCAAACTTGACACAACCCATTCCAACTATAGCAACTTTATCCTTAATGCTTTCCATCCTTCTTTCTCCTTGGGCTGGGCAGCTTTAACATCTTACTGGCCTGCACTTCCACCAATAATTATAAATGCCTCCTACATAGTAAAGTTTCCTGAAAGTCATCTCCACCGGCATACCTACCTTGATCTCCCCGGTGTCCCGGTCAGTCATATCGCACATAATCCTTCCTCCACCCTCGAAGTCTATCACAGCTACGGTGACCGGTGGGTCAACAGTAGCCATTAAGTAGTCATGAGAGAAGGAGAATACACTGGTTTTCTTATCCAGGAATGAGTAATACTCAAATTCGTCCTTAGCCTGGCAGATCAAGCACACTCTCTGAGGTGGATATTGGGGAGTGCCACAGCGTTTGCATCTGGTTCCACGTAGGCGCAGTTCTCCTTGAGTTTCTCTCCACTGTGCTGCTGGCCCCGGTTGCCGGAGCTCTATCGGTGGGCGTGGTGAGGGCTGGATATCAATGAGTTCACGCCAGCGCAGGTACCTGTTGTAGCCAGATATCATTAGCTTGGATGCCAGGTGTCTCTTTATCCCTCGCCTGTCTCTCACCTTAGCTATATTATCGGTTATCTTCAGGCTGAAGACGTCGCATCCATTACCATAGCTGGCGAGGAGTATCCTGTCTTCTTTTTTTGCTTCCTCTAAAGCTGCTACCAGGCACATTAATGCCATTGCGGAGCCGGTATTGCCCACCTCGGAATGCAAGATGTCCTGTACCTGGGTTTTCAATTCAAAACCCAGCTTCAGGGCTACCATACCGAGCTGTCTCTGATCGGGAGAGTAGAAGGCGGCCTTAGAGAAATCTTTTGCGGTCAGGTTAAATTTCTTAAAGGCAGTAGTAACTGCCTCGTGAATGACTCTGCTATATCCTTCTGCCAGGATAAAGCGGTCCTCCCCGGAACGGACGTAAAGGTCTCTATCTGATCTCCATACATCTTGAATCTCATCATATAGAGAGTAGCTACCTTCAATTTCAGCGATAACTCCAATATCTCCTACCAGAAGGGCGGCAGCACCATCGCCAAAAGCCAATTCATTTCCTCCAGCAGGATGTCCTAGGCGAACATCTGACGCACACACTAAAATACTTTTGGCTGAGCCACTATTTACAGCATCTATAGCGGCTCTCAGTGCATTCGTTCCACATCTCAGGGATCCAGAGAAGTCCACTGTAAATGCCTCCCTGTTCAAGCCCAGAATTGTAGCTATCGTAGCGGCGGACTGTTTTTCCTTGTAGGGTGAGGTAGTTGAGGCAAAATACACCCCTTCGATACTTTTAGGGTCTATCCCTGCTATGCAATCCCTGGCTGCAGCTACTGCCATGGTGAGGCTATCTTCATCATAGTTGGCGACAGCCTTCTCTCCCGGTGTCCCGGCTACACCCCAGGCTCTAGCAATTTCAGCTCGACTTAATCGGTAGAGCGGTATATATGCACCATAAGATGTAACCCCTGCCATTTCTTTTCTCCTTTATCCGTTTACAGTATTTATTTAGTTGTCCATTCCCTGTTAAATCCGGTAATAGTGAAGCCTCCTGGCTTATCTGGTTGGTGAAATTATACCAGAGTTAACTATCATGTGATTTGGCATATCAATCATCTTTTGCTACCAGGGATACCACCCAGGCTGGTACAGGCAGTCCCTGTCTATATCGAATAGCCATGATGAATAAACCTGCAATCATGATAACCACCAACCCCATGCCTCCAAAGGTAATTGCAAGGGCTCCTTCCTGTAGCCAGGGAGTAGGCGCTGGCAGTAATAGGTCTATCAGCTTGAGTATAGATCCGATCACGCATAACAGGATTGAAATGACCAGTACATACCTCATTGATATCCCTCTGACATATTGCGTAATCAGGGCCCCGAGTTGAGTACCGACGGAGGAACCAAGCAGCATTAGAAAGGCAATTGAGATTATTACATTGCCGCTCATGGTGTGCCTGATGCATCCGAAGGATGCCGAGAAAATAATCTGGAATAGACCTGTTCCCACTGCCAAAAAGGATGGAAGACCGATGAGGTAAATTAGAGATGGTAGTATTATGAATCCACCGCCAACTCCTACAAAACCAGCCAGTATACCTGTTACAAAACCAATGGCTAGAATCGGCCACAGGGAAATGGTAAGCCTTGATTTAGCGAAGCGAATAACAGGCGGTATGTTTAAACCTTGAAGTCTACGACCTATTGATGACGATCTCTTAGCTGGTGGTAGTCTGGCTTTGTTTTTGAGAGCCTTATCCAGGTGCGCCTTGCGCTCTCGAACTTCCCGGAATGTAGGGATGCCAATGGCAATTAACATGATTATGAGAACGGACAGTATTATTGCGTCAGCAAACCCGGTGTTCTTGATCAAATTCAGCAGACGCACACCGACTTCAACACCACATATAGTTCCAGCAATCATTACTAACCCCAACTTTATATCTATGTTACCCAATTGCCGATGTCGTATAGTACCAACGATGGAATTACCAACTATCCAGGCCATACTGGTGCCAACAGCGATATTGGCAGGTAGACCAAGTATGATAAGTGCAGGGGTCATCAGGTAGCCACCACCAACACCGATAAAACCGCTTAAAATCCCTACGGCGAATCCGATAAACACCATAAGTAGTATACTTACTTCAACGCCTATCATTGGAAGTGTAATCATTTGTTATTACCAACTTCCTCCTGTTCGAAGTGTTTTGTCTCGCGGACTTTATAACCCACCAAGTCAGTTATTTTCTTCATTAGAAAGCCTAGGACAAAACCCACTCCCAACATCAACCCAAGGTTATATAGCACAACTATATAGGTACTATCTGTTCCTATCCAGTCAAACATCTTCAGGTACATTCCTATATAATACCAGTGGAATACATGCCATATTATGAAGCAGGAAATGATAGTGAGAACCGCCACCCATATGGCATCGTTCTTTCTTTTACCCATAATAGAATTCTTCTCTCCTGCTAGCTTTTTCCTATCGGATTATGCCCAATGTTTTGGAATGAAAATTGTATAAATCCATCACTATTAGTTAGATTGTACAGCCTGGGGATTTGGGGAGTTTCATGTTTTTAGCCAGCATGTTAATACATTTGGTTTACACCTTTTAGAAATTCCTCTATGATGTTTAAAACACCTTTCTCGATGACTAAATTGAACAGCCTGTCCTTTGCCTCGGCGGGAAGCAATTCTATGCTTTTAGTGGTAGCTGAATCCCACTTAGCCATAGGGTAGAGTGTTAAAATCCTGTCCTTTTGTTCTTTTGTACATTGCAATTGAAGCACTTTCATTCCTGCTAATACATCTTTCGTTGCATTAGTTAGGCCGATTTTATTCAACCTGTCGTACCTCTCCTCATTAATCCATAAGTTAACGGAACATGTTTCAGCCATTCTGAACCTCCTTGGATTTCATCGTTTGTCCCTTGTTGATTACCTGCCACCTTATAAAGGGGGGAGTTCGAATACGGGCTGTCTTTTACTCAGATATTCCTCAGTGCAAAAGGGAGAGCCAAAACCATACTTGTCAGCAGATTCCATCAGGTTATCAAATACTTCTGGTCTGAATATGAGCTTGGTAGGCTTGACTTTATCCTGCACCATGCTTCTAATCATAGTGCCACTAAAATCTTGCTTTTCCTGACTATGTCCACATAACCCGGAGTAGGTTACCTCCCCGCATATCGGGCAATACCACCATGCTAAGATACGCACAGGTTTGATATTTAGGCTGCCTTTGGGGATCTGGTCGAATATCCTGTGGGCATCGTAAGGATCGTAGTAAGTACCCACTCCAGCATGGTCCCTACCGAACATGTGGTGAGTACAGCCCATATTCTCTCTTAAGATGGCATGAAAGATAGCCTCTTTTGGTCCGGCGTATCGCATATCCCATAAAGCAATAGAAACCATATGGATGTCGTCTCTAAAATACCTGGCGTCATGTAGTCTCTGCTGCCCCAAGACTATGGCTTCGTCTATATAATCTCCCACACGCTTTGGTCCGATTATGCAGCTTACCAGTATTCCTGTTCGTAATTTTTCTACTGGCAATTCCCCATTGGCGGAGAACCAGGCCCCTTTCATCAGCCATTCATGGCCACTATGAGGCACATTTCTAGTCTGGTGCGCTACTATCCTCTCCCAGCCTTTCTCTTTAAATTTTGCCCTGAACTGCTTGGGTGTGTACCAGAATTTATCAAACGGCGGATTGAATCTGGGAATGTTTACCAGTGTGACTTTACCGCCGATGAAAGTGTCTCTCAGATCATTAAACATCCTTACGCCGGGATGTCTGCCATCGGTTGTGCCCAGCACAGCCTGTGCCATTTCTGTCCTGTCGTAATTAAATATATCCCCTACTTCTAAAATAGCCAAAGCTGTGTTCTGGTAAACAAGAAGTACAGTATCTCCTACCTTAATCCCTTTCTCCCTGATTTCTTCACCCGTAATATCAAATACAATTGGCATAGACCAGAGTGTACCGTTTGTCAGGGTCATCTTTTGGCACACTGTTGCTACGTCTGCTTTGCCCATGAAGCCATCCAATGGAGTAAAAAAGCCATAGGCGATGTCGATGCACTCTCTGGCAATTCGTCCGGTAATAGCTACCTGCGTTAATCCTTTAACGCGCTCTTTTGCCTCCGATGGCGAAGCTATCACCCTCTCCACAATCTCTTTATTACCATGCCCTATATGTTTCATCTTGCTCTTTTACCTCCTCTACGATTCTGAGATTTTAGAAACCACCTTGCGCTCTTCGCTAACTTACATTAGTTTCCTTAAAAAGGGGGAGTAAGCTAAGACCTCTAAGATATTATTACTCTTGGAAGGCACTCGTACTATAGAGTCCATTCCAGGAGTCTAGCGTTCTTGGTGAAATCGCTTTTCCTGTCAACCCTTCATAGTCAGGTCCGTAGCGATAAGCTCTAAACACCCAATTAACTATTCCAACCTCTATCTTTCCATAAAATGGATTGATGAACTCCCATACTATCTCGCCTTTCTCAGTCACCTCAAAAATTCGCCCCTGTGTAGTGGAGCAAATCAGGGTGTTCCCATTAGGCAGTCGCTGGGCACCGGAGCAGACGGCGCTATAGAAATCACTTGGTGGACTGCCACAATATTCCCACTCTATTTCCTGGGTTTTGGGATTGAGCTCGATTACCATGGACAGATTTACCTCAACACCAGGACGGTGTGCCCCGTTATCAAATATAAGAAAGTTACCGTTGGGAAGTGGATGTGGGTCATGTGGATGTGCCAGCTCTCCTAAGCCGCGACCCCATTTCCACTTGATGTCGCCTGTTTCCTTGCTGATAATACAAATAGTATTAATATTACGGAAACAGGTTAGGATGTCTCCGTTGGTGAGTACCACACAGGCATTGCCATGTGTCCACTCTCGGCGATCGCACAGCGGACAGATACTATACTCTACGGGGTCTAAATGTTCATAGGAGGACCACTCCCAAACCACCTTGCCTTCAGGCGTCACTTCATTAAAGCTAGCACACCACATTTTGCCCTCGTCCTCGGTTTCGGGGAGACCCCCCTCAACTTTGCCCATTATTTCCTGAGGCACCTGCGCATATCTGAGGACCATGGTGTTTCCATTCTCCATGCGGTAAAAATCATGGTGTGAAAACGGGTCTTCGTATTCCCATATCAGGTTGTTATCCCAATCTACTTCTCTCATCAATCCTCCTCGACCTGAGAGTTGCGGAGCGCCAGCTTTTTTCCTTTTATCCTCATCACCTTTACAGCTATAAATAAGGTGGCCATTGGGCAGAAGTCTTCCGTATTCCCGTGGCACCTCAGGTATTGGCCAGTGATGAACCATCCGACCTTGCATGTCCATCAGCCATATATCCTTGCATCCCTTTGGAGCAAACAAGGTGTATCCATTGTAGGCTCTTGATGGCTCATAAGAAATCACACCATACTGATTCCTTTTCATCTTTATACCCTCCTTTCATCCAAAGGATTCTACATGATAGGTAACCCTACGGAATCTCTTTGAATATTCCCACGACGATATTAACAGAAGCTTACAGTCAGGGATAATCCCCATATCTGTATACTTACCTTCCCAACTTTAAAAAGGCTAAAACTATATAAAAGCGCTAATCAGCAGACGCTGTAGTAATTATAAGTTGCATGGTATTGACGCATATTTACATGTATCCAAACTTCCTCATCCTGGCCATTGCTTTTTCCTTGTCCTGCCTTCTGCCGGCTCTTTCAGGTATGTGCTCAAGGTCTTGTTCCCAGGCAGGCACGCCAACTTCACCCGGGTTGCTGGTGGTTCTTGCACCCAGGGAACGGTATCCTATCTCATAAAGTGAGCAATAGGGGATGTTGTATAGTTTGTAGGTATTCCATTCATCCCTCTCTGTGAAGTGCAGAATTGCAGAGATTCTGGTATGCTCAGGTATAAGGTATCCGCCCTCTTTTTTGGTGAAGCACTCATCTTCCTTTCTGGCTGCCTGCTCATCACGTCGAAGAGCCATAAACATAGCCTTCACGTTGTACTTCTCCACGAACTGATTGAACATAACCGTTTTCATCAGGTGGTTACCTTCGCTGGATTCCGCTTCAAATGTAAACTCTTCCTTATCAGAGCCGATACGCTTTAGTTCAGCCTGATTACGTTCGTTTAAATCTTTGACCTTAACGGTATTACCCAGGTGACTCATAGCACTCTTGAGCACATCAAAGTTACAGAGCCACTCAAGGTCAATGTTCCATTTTTTCGACATCTTTATTAGGAAGTCAGTGATTTCTGGGAATGCATCGCCTTCGTCAATCGTCATTACTCTGGGCAGATCGATATTATCCTCCAAACATACCTGGCGCATTATCCACAGGTTCAGTGTACTATCTTTGCCTCCTGTCCAGGTGATAGCTGTATCTGCGGGGTTAAACTTTTTAAATGCTTCGCGGATGACCTCCTTTGATTTATCGATTAATTCTGCACACCTCTTTGCTTTGTCTTGCTCGGTCATTTTTATTCTCCTTTCTTTTTATTTTACTAAATGAGCCAGCTTCCTACCAGGTATTGCAATTCACCCTTTAGGTTGTCTGCTACAGACAGTATATCAATTATATCGTTTAGTTAGAGTAATTGTACTCCTTCTTCTTTTTTATGTATCATGTTTGATAGAACTAGCCTCCGTGCATTAGATTTGGCAGGACCAGGGCGATTTGGGGGAAAAGAGCGAGGATAACTAAAGCAGCTACCATACACCCCCAGAGGGGGAGTATGCCTTTGAATACAGTGGATAGCTTCACGTCTTCCCCGGCCATAGTCTTAACGACAAAGCAGGCGATGCCTACCGGCGGTGTAATTTGTCCTATCATCACCATTAACACCATTATCACGCCAAACCAGATGGGGTCGAAACCCAGAGCTAAAACCGTAGGCATGAAAATAGGCAAGGATAGCAGAATAGCCGGGATGATGTTCATGATACAGCCAAGAATTATGTAGATAAACACGATAAGGGCGAAGATAAGCCAGCGGGATACATCAAGAGCTACTATGTAGTCCCCCATCATAATTGGAAGGTGTGACTGGGCCAGAAGAGCTCCCATAAAACCGACACCGATCAGCATGGGCAACAGCATACCGCAAATCCTGGCGGCATCCTGAAGAGCCTCAGCGAAGTTCTGACGGGTAATCATTTTTCTAACCAAGCCGATAACGAGACTACCGGCAGCGCCGATTGCACCAGCCTCCACCGGGCTGAATATACCGCCATATATGCCACCTATGACGAGGACAAACAGAAGGATTACCTCTAGAGTGCCCTTTAAGGATGCAAGCTTCTCTCTGAAAGTAGTCCGACTGGCCTGGCTGGCGGCTACCAGTGCCGGGATTTTTCGAGCCTGGAGGAAGATTGCGGTCATCATTAAGGCGGTAATCAATATACCGGGTAGTATCCCAGCTATGAAAAGCTTACCTATTGACTGCTCGGCTATGATGGCATAAAAGATGAATACAATACTGGGTGGTATCATGATGCCCAGGGTAGCCCCGGCCGCTACGGTGCTGGTGCTCAAGATGTCAGGATATTTATGCCTTTTCATTTCCGGCAGAGCCACCTTGCCCATGGTGCCAACCGCAGCCAGTGTGTCACCACAAACAGCTCCAAAAGCAGCACAGGCGCCAACGGTTCCCATAGCTAGTCCTCCGGGTAATCCAGACATCCATTTATCCGCAGTGTTGAACAGGCGTCTGCTTATTCCTGAAGAGCCACAGAGGCTCCCCATAAGGATAAATAGTGGAATAACAATGTAGAAATAATTGGCCGTGGTACGAAAGGGTAATATTCCACTAAGGCTCAATGCTGCCGGCCACGAGGATAAAAAGATAACACCGATAAAGCCAGCGAACGTTAAAGCATAGGCAATCCCGACGCCGGAAAATATAAGTGCCAGCATGAAGACCATCCCCAGGAGGCCAACGTGCAGGGAAGCAATTTCCCACGGTAGCCAGTGCAGCCATACAGGGATGGTAAAGATTACCAGAACGATAATGGCAGTAAATAGCAGCGACGAGCGCCGCCTGTTCTTTGGCAGTTCACTCAGGTCCTGTAACAGGTCCGCCAATATCACGATGCTCAGCAATACTGCGCCTATGGTTACCAGAAAGATGGCACCGGTGACTGGCAGACGCAGCAATGCCGTATGCTGTGGCAGGCAGTTTAGAGCGTATGGGACGCTCCGCCAGGCAATAATGACCATAACCGCAAGACCTAAAAGGTCATTGATTATGCTGGCTATTACCTGGTGGGGCTTGGAAAGCCTGGAAATGAGCAATTCCACACGGATGTGTCCTTTCTTAACGCCTACATAGGCTATGGATAAAAATGTAACCGCGACCATCATGAATATTTGCACCTCATTAAGGCCGGGTATACCAATTGAGAGGAGGCGCATAAGAACGTCAGCCACGACCGCTGCCACCATTACCACCAGAGCATACATCCCGAAGTTGCATGTCCAGTTGACTACAGGGTCAATTATTCTATGTATCTTACCGCTTGCTTTATCCAGCGACATAGCGTTGCTCGTTTAAGCCAGGGAATATTGAGCTATGCGAGGAGCTCTTACAGAAATCTCTGATTAAAACCCCTCGCATAGTTATTCAATAAACTGTTTTGCCTTTGTATATCTGCATCTTCATAGTGCATTATTGGTTGGCACTACTCCGTTGGGTATGTTGGGACGTACGTACCCTGGGCTTCCAGTTCAGCGCCATATCTCAGTGCTTCATCAAGAACCGCCTGACCTGGTAACCCCTTGGCTTCCATCTCAGCTACCCAGTCCTGCCGTAATGGCATGATAAGTTGCACGAATTTCTCCATTTCTCCCGGTGAAAGCTTGTAGAATGAGCCTCCATTCTCTATCATCCATTGACAATCCTCTAAGGAGCCCTCATCCAGACCTTTACCACACGCTTCAGAAAATTTTGATCCGCTCTCGTCGGTTATCAACTGCTGGAGGTCTGCGGGCAAGCCCTCAAATACACCACGGTTCATCGGGACAGCGAAGCAGTCGTAGCACAGGTTAATGATAGTATGATACTTGGCAACCTCAGCAACTTTCATGGCTCTTACCGGTGCCAGTGGGCAAAGAGCACCTTCAGCCATTCCTTTTGATAGGTTCTCGTATACATCAGGCATATGTGCAAAGCTGGGAATCGCCCCTACCTTACCCAGCACATCCACAGCCCAGGCATTAATACCGATCATCTTCATGCCCTTCAAATCATCTACAGTCGTGATTGGTTTATCTACAGTATGAATTTGGAAGGAAGCACTAACGAAGTGGGTGAGTATCTTCACGTCCTCGGGGAATGCTGCTCGCCACTCAGGAAATTCCTGATACAGATGCCAGGCAACCAGACTACTGATGGTGGAGCTGGCGGCAGTGAAGGGTAAAGAAACGACCTCGGACAGGGGGTATCTACCTGGTTCCATAACCAGTGGGACAACGCCCATTTGAAGTATATTGTCTGCCACCGCGTCCATTAAGCCTTCACGTGGGACCACACCGTTTCTGTCATAATAGAACATCTTGAGCCTCCCAACACTCTTCCCCTCAAACCCCATCACCCATGGTTCTATTGCATGTACTGTGAGGAATTGCGGGCGGGGATGTTCAGCCTGGAATATTATCTCTACAGGTTTCTCCGGGGTGGGTCCCGGGGCCGGCTTGGCACAACCGATGACTACCAGACTTGAAATTATTGCTATGGACAATACCAGCATAATTGCCTTATTTTTCAATTTTCCACCTCCATAAATTTTGTATCTTGCCATTCTCCTTTTACGCCACATACGCCGCTTTACATAATGCCACCTCCTTCTCATTTGAATTACTCTGGTATATTGAAGTATTACTGTAATACTATGTTACCACAGAATTCTGAAATTGCAAGACCCGTTGCTGTCTGCTTGATATTTACCTGATGTTGTGGACACATTATGGTGGTACATACTTGCTGGTTAAAATGTGACGTAGCTACCCGTGTAGCCCATTTTTTCCAGTATATGCCTCCAGCAATCAAACCCTTCAGGGATTCTCTTCCAGGGCTCGGGAGCGGGGATCCCGATGACGGATATTTCCATATCTACCTCTGTATCGGTATTGGCAAGGGGCCTACCATCTGTGGTCATCGTTGTTATTAAATCGGGAACCATTATGACAGGCTTCTCATCCTGCCAGGCAATCATATTCTCATTCTTAACGTCTATTATGACTGTTTTACCTTTGTGTTCAGCAATACCTTCGACAGTTGTTCTTCCAAATGCGAATCCTTCTATAGTTCTCATCTCGATTTTCTGAATTTTGCCACGTAAGAGCTCCTTACCACCGGTAATAGTCGTGACCTCTTTCACTGGATCCTTGCCAATGGTTCTGGCTTCTCTCATTGCCTTGCCTACTTTTTCAGTTTTTGACATAGAATTGGGCACCATGCATTTCTTTATAGTTGCTACGCTGGTTATCCAGGTGGAGAATGATGCACCCGTCCACAGGATGGAAGCGGCTCTGCCTATCGCTTCGGCACCGGCGGAATCAAGGGGATTAGCTAAATAGGCGATGATAATATCACCTGCTTTGCTGGCAAGCACCAGTGGGCTGGTGGGAATTTTATAAATGGGGTGAAGCCCGGTAGCAAGCTCGGGAACGGAACGCCCATTACCATCGGCGTCAACCACCGGTATATTTCTCTCTGATGCCACACGAAATATGGTTAGGTAATTCATAGCACCTGTTTCGCCTGGCATTAAATAGGCTAGATTGATCCCAGCAATAGTTGTTACGCTCTTCATTACTTCATAGGCAAGTACAGGACCAGGACCCAACCCTATTTCGGAAGCGGGTGAGAGAGATCGCGTTGGGGCCCCTATTCCAGCCACTACCACAGCATTGGCGCTGTCAGACAAGTCAGCCGGGTCAAGTAACATTACCTCATTCTCTATTTCTTTCAGCAGATTTAATCCTGTACTGAGGGATCCACCGCCACCAGCTCCAAGAAGTGCTGTTCCCCAGATCATGTCTTCGAGTTCAGTTTTACCCAGTAATCTCTTTACCATATTTATACCTCCTGAATTTAATGTTCACCATTTATATTTACCACCTCAAATTAAGGTTTCAGCGTCAATTACGACTTAGCGTTTTCATAATATTGTCCAGTTTTATTATAGCTTTAATATTGCTACTCTCCTGATGTAATCCCCTTCTTGGTTACCTCTCAGGACTGGTAATTAAATTCATAGTATCACGCTCCTTAGTTTTGTCAAGGTAGCTGAATCTAGTTTCGTGAGACTAAAAGCTGTCACAATAGCGTGGAAAGTCTGGTATACTGGGATAATGGCAAACTACTTCTGAAGCTATAGCTCGATTAGGGAGCACTATCCACATTACACATTCATTGTTTATAGAAACAAGGCATTTTAGCAGGCGAGCTTTAGTTCACGGTGTGATTGAAAAGAGGGGATGATTACAACTTGTAAGGTAACTGGTTGCTTATGGTATAAGAGGTGGAAAGTCCTATTGTGAGAGAGACTATACCTGGCAGGGACTGGACGAAAGGCAGCATCGTTCGGAACCTGTTATTACTATCCTGGCCTATTATAATAAGCCAGAGTCTGGATATGGCAGGTCCCACCATTGACATGGTGTGGGTTGGGAAGCTGGGGGCAGCCTCTATTGCCGGGGTAGGCGTTGCTGGTATGGTTGTGATGTTTGTGATACCAGCGGTTATGGGACTTGTTATGGGTGCCAGAGCAATGATTGCCCGTTTCATCGGTCAGGGTGATGCTAAAAGTGCCAATCATGTCGCAAGGCAAGCTTTCGTTATCAGCGCCAGTTTTTCTATAGTTATGGCATCCATAGGAATCTTCTTTGCTGAACCAATATTAACCCTGATGGGGGTGGAGGCTGATGTTGTCACTGAGGGCGTGGCATACATGCGTATAATGTTCGTGGGTGCGGTGGCTATGTCCTTCAGGATAACGGCTGAGGGTATTATGCAGGCTTCTGGGGATGTGATGACCCCCATGAAAATAGCTGTCTTCTTCAGAATTGTACATGTAGCTCTCTGCCCTTTCTTGGTCTTCGGCTGGTGGATATTTCCTAACCTGGGTGTCAGCGGGGCAGCTATTACTAATGTATTCTCCCAGAGTCTGGGAATGGCACTCTCTCTGTGGGTTTTATTCACGGGGCGGACCCGGCTGCGGCTTACCTTGAGCAACTTTTATGTTGACCTGCACATTATATGGCGTATAGTGAAGATAGGCATTCCTGCCATGGTTATGGGTATGCAAAGGAGTCTTGGTCATATATTCTTGATGTTGTTTATGGTTCCCTTTGGCACACTGTCTGTAGCGGCTCATACCCTGTGCCAGAGGGTAGAGATGACGCTGGTTATGTTGGGTATGGGGTGGGGCACGGCTGCTGGGGTGCTGGCGGGGCAGAATCTGGGGGCGCGCCAGGCGGAGCGAGCAGAGCGTAGTGGCTGGATGGCAGTATGTTTTGCCGAGGGTATTATGGTCATCTGTTCGATAGTGATATTACTGTGGGCTGAAAGCATAGTGGGGATCTTCAGCACTGAGCCCAGTATAGTAGAGGTGGCCAGCGCTTTCCTGAGAATAGCGGCTGCCGGTTACTTGGTTCTGGGCTTCATTGTCGTATTTATGCAGTGTCTAGCGGGTGTCGGTGATACCTTGCCGCCTATGATTCTTGAGCTGGTATGTATGTGGGGGGTGCAGGTGCCCCTGGCATTCTTCTTACCAAGTGTTACCAATCTTGGTGTATATGGAATACGCTGGGCGATAGTAGCTGGTATGGTTGTAGGAGCGGTTGCCTACTTGGCATATTTCCGACTGGGAAGATGGAAGCTTAAGAAGGTGTAGCTGGTTTTTTAGCTTATCACAGGCATTGACAGTTATCTGAGCGAGGGCTTAATATGGTCTTCAAGAGTTGATATGGCAAACCCTTTATTAGTACGGGATCCACAGTTAGAACAAAAAAGGCTCGACCATTTCAAGCGGCGAAAGATAATAAGGATAACTACTATCAGCGTCGTTGCCCTAGCAATTGTATTACTGGGCCTGTATCACTTTACCGACTTAATGTTTGGGCCGCCTGAAGGTCTGAACTCAAACTCCATTATTGGAGAATGGGCGATGTTCCGGCATGACCTGGAGCGCTCCGGCAGCACTGGACCGAGTACTGTTTTACCTAAGGGCAAGCTAATTGCAGTCTTTTCTACGGATGGTGGGATTCACTCATCGCCGACGGTGGCGAATGGCAATGTATATTTCGGTTCCAGGGATGGCAAACTCTATGCCTTGGACGCGGCAACCGGCACTAAACTTTGGGAATTCAAGACGGGTAGCTGGGTAGAATCTTCACCGGCATTTGCCAATGGTATACTCTACTTTGGATCAAATGACGGTAGATTGTATGCGCTTGATGCCTCTACTGGTCAAAAGCTGTGGGATTTTAAAACAAAATATGCTGTCAGGTCCTCCCCGGCGGTAGCTGATGGCGTAGTTTATTTTGGCTCCGATGATTATTGTATCTATGCGCTGGATGCGATAGGGGGAACAGAACTCTGGCATTTTGAGACAGACGGTCCTGTCGTATCGTCACCTGCAGTGACAGGCGGCATTGTTTATGTTGGGTCGATGGACCGCTGCTGCTATGCTTTACACGCACTGAACGGAAGACTTCGCCTTAAATTTCAGTCATACTCCCCGATTATCTCCTCTCCCGCGGTTAGTGATAAAGGCGTCTATTTCAGTAGCTCTAAGGGCTTGTTGTATGCCTTTGATGCTGATGCTAAAAATTGGCCACGTGAAAATGAGCTTCTACCCTATTGGAAAACAATGTACCTGTACGGTGTGGCAACTAAGCCCCCACCCCCATCCGGCTTGCTATGGCTCCTCAGTCTGGAGAAGACAACCAGTTCCTCTCCCGTTGTAATGGAGGGCATACTGTACATTGGCTCGGGCAATAAACTATTCTCCATAGATATAGCGAAACAAGAAAGGCGTTGGGTATTTGAGACTGAAGGCATTATTAGCTCCTCGCCTGCAATAGCAGACACAACTGTTTATGTAGGTAGTGAAGATGGCCACCTGTATGCTCTGGATGCTGACACTGGAGACAGGCTTTGGGACGTTCCCACAGGGGGCAAGATTACTTCATCTCCTGCTGTAGCGAACGGGAAGGTTTATATAGGCTCGCGTGATGGAAAGCTGTATATCATAGGGTAGTTTGCTAGAGCAGGAATGCAGGTTGTTGATTTGTATTAATGGCCAGTATCGAGATTCTCCCTTTCAGAGCTTTGTGATCGGGGCTGTGGCTATTGTTACTCTATATCGGGTAGTGTGAGGCTATATCCTAATGCAGGCTACCTCGTGGCCACCACCGACATCGCGTAATGGCGGAATCACCTGGCTGCACTCCTTTGTGGCAATAGAGCAGCGAGGGTGGAAACTACAGCCGGATGGCGGATTAAGCGGGCTGGGCACTTCTCCCTTGAGGATGATGCGCTCACGTTTTTCCTCTACGCAGGGGTCAGCTATGGGCACTGCGGAAAGTAATGCCCTGGTGTATGGGTGCAACGGATTCTCGTAGAGCGTTTTAGAGTCCGTAATCTCCACGATGCGTCCCAGATACATTACCGCCACACGGTCACTGATATGCCGAACTACCGAGAGGTCATGGGCAATAAAGAAATAGGTCAGCCCTTTCAATCCTTCCTGCAGTTCCTCCAGCAGGTTAATTACCTGTGCCTGGATGGAAACATCAAGAGCCGAAACGGGTTCATCGCAGATTATCAAGGATGGCTCACAGGCCAGGGCACGTGCCACACCGATGCGCTGTCTCTGGCCACCGCTGAACTCGTGGGGAACACGGTCGGTCATCCCTGGATCCAGTCCAACCACACGAAATAGCTGTTCTACCCGTTCTTCATACTCAGCACGACTGGTGACCAATTGCTGCACTATTAATGGTTCACCTACAATGCTACCGGCGCTCTGTCGTGGGTCGAGCGAGCCGAAGGGGTCCTGAAAGATGAGTGACATTTTACGTCGCAGGGGTCTTATCTTGCTCTCGGGCAGGGTAGAGATATCATGGCCTTCGAATGAAATCTGTCCTGAGGTGGGCAGGTACAATCGTAGAATGCAGCGACCTGTAGTAGTCTTGCCACAACCGCTTTCCCCCACCAGGCCCAGTGTTTCTCCCCTCTTTAGCTTGAAGCTGACATCGTCAACCGCTTTTACCTCAGCGACCTTGCGCTTCATAACACCCCTGGTCACCGGGAAATACATCTTCAGGTTCTTGACATCTAATAGTATGTCATTTTGTGATGGCTCCATCTTATTTCTCCTGAATATCAGCATAGCAAGCAGCGTAGTGCTGCCCGTCAATGAGCTTGAGTTCTGGCCAGGGTTCCCGCTTACATCTTTCGGTGCTGTAGGGACATCTGGGAATAAAAGCACAATGAGGTGGCATGTTAATCAGGTTAGGCGGCAAACCGACAATGGGGACCAGTTTTTTCCCTTGCTCCTCATCCAGCCTGGGTATACATTTGAGAAGCCCTATAGTATACGGATGGCATGGGTGAGCGAACAAATCTTTACAGGTGCCCGTCTCAACGATGTGCCCGGCATACATAATATATATTCTCTGGGCATAACGAGCGATGACGCCCAGATTGTGAGTCACGATGACCAGGGAAGCGCGAAAGTGTTCAACCATATCCTTCATAAGCTCAAGTAACTGTGCCTGGGTGGTTACATCCAGTGCGGTGGTTGGTTCATCAGCAATAATTATCCTGGGATGACAGGAGAGTGCTATGGCAATCATTACCCTCTGGCGCATGCCCCCACTGAACTGGTGGGGATAGTCGTCAATGCGGCTTTCTGCACTAGAGATGCCTACCAGCCTGAGCAGCTCGATTGCCCGTTCCCTGGCAGCTTTTTTATTCATGCCAAGGTGAAGCTCTAGCATCTCGGTTAGCTGTCGACCGATAGTCAGCACCGGGTTGAGTGAGGTCATCGGCTCCTGGAATATCATGGCTATCTTGGCACCGCGAATGGAACGCATCTCATGCCCCTTGGCCTCGAACTTGAGCAAGTCCTGGCCCTCAAAGATAACCTTGCCATCGGTTATCTTGCCTGGTGGGGTTGGTATTAATTGCATTACGGAAAGCTGACTTACCGATTTGCCGCAGCCGCTCTCTCCCACCAGGCCTACTATTTCTTGCTCGTCAACGTGGTAGGAAATACCATCTACGGCCTTGACCAGGCCAGCATCCGTCTTGAACTGCGTTTTCAGGTTCTCAACCTTCAATAAAACTGACATTCTACCTTTCCCTGCATACTATCGTTCATGTACAAAAGCTAAAGTGCACCCCTGAGTCTGGGATCGAGCGCATCCCTCAACCCATCCCCTACCATGTTGAAGGCAAACACAACCAGCATGATAGCCAGGCCAGGAGCAAAAGAAAGTATTGGATTTGTCAGCAGATACCGGTAGCCCTCATTAACCATAGCACCCCAGGCTGCAGCCGGCGGATTTATGCCGATACCGAGGAAGCTGAGGCTGGATTCAGCCAGAATGGCACCCCCTATCATCATGGTCATTAGAACTATAAGTGGCGGGAAGCAATTGGGAGCGAGATGCCTCAGCATAACACGTCGATTGCTGGCTCCTATGGCATGCGCCGCGGTGATATAGTCGTTTTCCTTGATGGTAAGAGCCTGGGCACACATTACCCTGGCATATGGAGGTATCATGCTTATACCGAGGGCTATTATGATGTTCCTGAGCCCACCACCAAGCAAGATAGCGAGGGTCAGAGCTAACAATATCATCGGGAAAGACATAAGTGTATCTATAATACGCATGATAATGGCATATATCCACCCGCCAAAGTATCCTGCAATCAGTCCCAGTGACATGCCGATGGCGGAGGCTATTCCGATTGCCACAAGGCCGACCAGCAGCGAAGGCCGGGTTCCGTAGATTACGCGGGTTAATGTATCCCTGCCGAGGCTGTCAGTACCCAGGGGATGGGCATGGCTCGGTTGAGCCAGGATATTATCCAGCTGTATCTCATAGGGGTCATATGTAGCGATTAGAGGGGCAAAAATGGCAGTTATTACCAGCGCTGTAATGACAACAAGTCCAAAAATAACCAACCTTCGGCTGAAGAACACCCTTCTGAAGCGCTTGAACCAGCTAACACGGGGTGCCATTTCCACAAATTCTGTTTGCTTAACATCCTTTTCTGACATAAGCCACACTCACTTATTGATACCGTGTCCTGGGATTAAGCCAGCCATAGGAAATGTCGATAATGAGGTTGCAAAGCACCACTATTGTAGCTACCACCAAAACAGTACCCTGTACAACTGCGTAATCATAGCTAAAAAGAGCATCCACTGCCAACCTGCCCATGCCAGGAATGCTGAATATGGTCTCGACAATCACCTGGCCACCAAAGATGCGTGGTATGTGCATGCCGGCCAGTGTAACCACCGGAATGATTCCATTTTTCAAGGCATGCCTCATTATTATAGTGCGTTCTTTCAAACCCTTGGACCAGGCAGTCCGGATATAGTCCTGCTGGATGACCTCAAGCATGGACGACCGTGTCTGGCGCGTGTTTCCCGCCAGACCCATAAAGGCTAAGCAGATGACTGGCATGACTGCCTGTCGGATACTCAAGGAAAAATTATCAAACGGGGAGGTGTATCCCTGGATTGGGAGCCACCCCAGGTAAAGGCCGAATAGATAAATCATCAAAATGCCCACCCAGAAAATAGGGGCGCATATACCTATATTGGCGAAAAAGGTCACCACCGTGTCCATCCACTTACCCCGCCTCACCGCGCAGACCACCCCCGCTGGTATACCTATAATGATACCCACGACAAAGGCTATCAAACCCAGATACAGGCTTACTGGTAAGGCTCTGCTGATTTCATCCCTCACAGTTGTGCCCCAGAATATAGAGTCTCCCAGGTCACCGTGAACAACACCCCATATCCAATCCACATACTGTTCTGTGAGCGGCTTGTCCAGTCCGAATTTGTGGTAGAGGTGGGTAAGTTGTTCCTCCGAGATGGCTGTCGCCAATTGCTCCTGGCTGACGTACAACAAAACAGGGTCACCGGGCAGCAAGTGCATCACAAGAAATATACTTATGGTGACCAGAACCAGCACTAGCACAGCCTGCAGCACCCTGCGGATTATGTATGCTGTCATAGTTAATCTTTCTAGATTCAGATGTCTCCCTGTCCCAGGGAGAATATTACATTTCTGTTAAGGTTAGTTCAAGGTGCGTGGCAAGTGATAAGCTTGCCACGCACCATCATAAACCAACAATTACATCACTTCTTCAGCCAGGCTTTACTTACATCATAGTCAGGCCCATCCCAGAGAAACCATTCGTAGTCTTGAAGTGCTGGAGAAAAGGCACCGCTTGTTCCCTCATTCCAGAAGGGAACCACCATAGCATCATCGTATACCAGCATTTCCATTTGTACCAGCAGCTCTGTTATCTTGGCTGGGTCTGCCTCGTAAATTGCCGTATTAATCAGTTCGTCGAATCCTGGCGTTCTGGCCGTTACGGGATAATTCCGCGAAGTAGATGACAGAATATTGTTTGTCGAGTAAAGGATATTTCCTCCCCCTGGCTCAGGTTCCATCAGCCAGTTATCGTCCAGGCCACCCTCAAATCTGTAACCCATGAACGTGGCCCTTTCCACGAATTCCAGTTTTAACTCAATCCCTACTTCCGCCAGGTAGGACTGTATAGCAATGGGGAAGTCCCTGTTGGCAAACACCGGGCCAATTAGCGTGGTCTTAAATCCGTCGGGATGGCCTGCCGCTGCCAGCAACTCCTTAGCTTTATCTGGGTCATACTTCCTGATTACCTTATCGGGGCACTCAGGGGCATCGTAGATAACCTCGTAGACGGGGTGAATAATGCCATATCCTAGTCCCTCGCATATCGCCTCCTTGTCAACGGCGTATTCCAATGCCTGGCGTACCCTCTTATCGGACCAGATGCAGTTGGGGTCCTTGGTATTGAAGATGCCTATCTGGTGCAGCCCCTCGGTCGACTTAACCTGGAAATGCCCCTCGTCCCTTAACTGGGCTGCAGTTGCTGGGTCTATGCCAAGTAGTACCTGTATCTCCCCCGCCTTCAAAGATGCCATAGCAGTCATTACATCAGGTATTACCAGAATCTCAGTTCCGTCAAGATAAGGCGCCCCACCCCAGTAGTCGTCGAATCTCTCAAACTTCACAGACATACCCCGCTTCTCTTCCTTAAACTTGAACGCTCCCGTTCCCACCGGGTTGGTCTTCGCCCACTCCACACCGTTTTTTTCCACTGCTGTTGGCGACACCATACCGCACGCAGGGTCTACTGCCATTTCCTGCAAGATTAAGTTATTCCATTTGGAGAGATTGAGTCGAATTGTGTAATTGTCAACAACATCTATTGATTCCACTGCTTTTAGAACTGGAAGCGGGCTTTCCAAAACGTTGGTCAGGTTCCATTTAGCCGCCTCAGCATTGAAGGGTGTTCCGTCATGGAACTTAACCCCCTCCCTCAGATGAAATGTGTAGGATAATCTGTCGGTAGCGAGTTCCCAACTTGTGGCCAGGACTGGCTCATAAACAAACTGTTCCCCAGATGCTCTCATCAGACGCTCAATGCTCACGTTAGAATACTCGCGGTCAGCGGCTTTTATATCCACTGGATACCCAAACTGCGCAGCAGCTTTGTCAAAGCGAATCTTCAGAATACCACCCTGCTTATCTGGAGCTGGAGCTGGAGCTGGCGCTGGTGCCGGAGCTGGAGCTGGTGTCGGTGTCGGTGCCGGTGCTGGTTTGGCACAGCCAATGAGAACAAGAGCAACCACCAGTAGCATCGCCACTATAACCATAAATATCCTTTTCATTTCTACCTCCTTTATAGAATGATTATTTGTTTTCCAGGCTTTACTCCAGGGGATTTACTACATAGGCGCCCTCCCTTTATTTATTTTGCCGGATACTCCTTAATTGCTCTACCTCAGTATATTTACCAGATTTTACCTCTTACCGTGCATCTTCGTAAATTCACGGTTATATTACTTCTCGCTTAGCCAGGCCCACTCAAGACGCGGGGAAGGTGTACCCCCGTAACTCCATACGATATCATTAGGACTTTTATCAGTCACGGTAAGGATAGGCATATTCCAAAGGGGCACGAACATAACGTCGTCATATGCCAGTTTCTCCATCTGTTCCAGCAGCTCCATCGCCTTACCCGGGTCGGTTTCCGAAAGTGCCTGCTGCAGGAATTCTTCAAACCCTTCCGGTCTTTTCACGCCTGGGAAATAGATAGTCTTGGTGGAAAGAGTTTCCTTGGTGCTGCCAAGTGGATTAAGAGTACCCCCTCGTTGAGCTTCAATCCGTAAGTCACTGCCTTCAGGAGGCTCAAAGCTCATCTGGTTGAGCACGATATCACTCACTGGGAGCAGATCAATCATAATCCCCACATCTGCCAGGTTCCCCTGTATAGCGACATACTGATCACGCGGCTGCATTGAACTGATGGTCATGGTGACTTTGACCCCATCTGGATGACCTGCCAATGCCATCAGTTGCCTTGCCTTTTCCGGGTCATACGTCCGCGGTACAGTACCCGGCTCGCCGCCGGCTTCATGGAGACTGTGAATAATCTCATAGTAGGGTCTCATAAAACCATATCCCACCGCCTTGGTAATCGCTTCTTTATCGACGGCATATTCCAATGCCTCCCTCATCCTTTTATCGTACCATACAGAGTTGGGATCCACGGTATTCATAATGATTACCAGGTGCAGCCCCGGGAACACGTCAACCAAATAATCCCCAGTTTCCAGCAGCTGGCTTACGGTCACCGGGTCTGTCTGATACAACGCAGAAACCTCGCCTGCCTTAAGCATAGCCATAGCTGTCATTGGATCCGGGACCTGGAGAATGTGCATTTCGTCAAGATATGGCAGATCGTCGTTCCAGTAGTCCTCATTCCGCTCCCATTTCAGGACCTGGTCCCGATTGAATTCTTTTAGCTTAAACGGCCCAGTCCCTACCGGGTGGTAGTTTGCCCACTCTTCCCCGTTTTCTTCATACGCTGTTGGTGATATCATCTGTGAGCCCCGTGCAAAGTCATCCATAAGGAGGCTATCCCAGGACGAAAGATTACACCGAATAGTGTAGTCATCGATGATATCCACTGAGGTCACCTTATCCAGCAAGGGCGTGTGCCCGGACAGCCACAGGTCAATGTTCCATTTTGCCGCCTGGGCGTTGAAGGGTGTCCCGTCATGAAACTTAACCCCCTCCCTCAGTTGAAATGTGTAGGATGACTTGTCAGGAGCCAGCTCCCAGCTCGTAGCCAGGCGCGGTAAGAAAACACCAGATTCCTCATTGCTTGGTTGAATTAGAGATTCCAGGGCAAATTCGGCATAGACATGGTTGTAATGAATTATGTTTAGTGGAACCCCGATTCGATCCGCTGGCAGGCCGTAATTGAACACAAAAACACCGCCATGCTTATCCGGTGCTGGTGCAGGAGCTGGTGCTGGTGCAGGAGCTGGTGCTGGTGCAGGTGTGGGTGCGGGTGCGGGTGCGGGTTTGGCACAGCCAAACGCAAATATGCTTGCTATCAGTACTACTACTAATCCCAGATAGATTAACTTCCGACCCTTTTTCATCATTTTACCTCCTTATACTATCTTTATACTATCTCAGGTCTTATAGTGTTTGATTTTTACATTACTGCATACCTCCTTCGTGCCTAAGTATTTTAGTACTTTCCCTTAAAACAATATTACCACAGAAATTAAAAATTACAAGTGGCTATGTATCGTTCTCCAATCTGCATACTTGCCCGGCAAAACTCCATGAATAATCGTAAAGGTGTAGTCCCTTGCTTGTTGCTATAATCTCTCCATCTTCACAGCCAATCTCACTGGCCATGAATTCTTTCATTAGCTGCAGCCCACCCAGATTTGTAGGGAAGGCAGCCCACAGATCCCAGCTCCTGAAATACACAATGAAGTGTAGCTTCCCGTATCTCAGCCTGGTATCCAGTATTCTCAGGCACGGTGGGTCATCTAAATTCATAGAATCTTTAGAGCCAATTGTCATGCAGGCCTGGTTGGTGTCAGGATGATGCTTGTACATGTCTATTACCTGGAACATCTGAGGTTCCAGGTCTTCGCCGTAGGTGTACTGCTCATTTTCCTGTTTTTCTGAAGTCATCAGATATGTCAGGTACTCAGCTATATATTCATCAGAGGTGGGTGGTGATACTCCTTCAGGTACTATTGGTGCCAGTGGTCGCTGTCCAGGATTTCTTATTTCAATGGTCACAAAATCCAGCTCTCGCCTTTTATGTCCTACGAAGCTACCTCTGGCTATTGCGTATTCATAGCCGGTAGTAAATACCTTATTAAGACATTGAAACCACGCATCCTCTATGTTATTGGCCACGATATTTACTGTGTTCATAATTTTGTGTCATCTCCATCCTGTGCTTATCTTATCTGCTTGTAGCTCTCTTTATGAAGCCGATAGCGTAAGGATAGTATAGCATTGCATTCAAGGCTGTAAATAGTAAAAACAGATGTGACAGGCGGGAGATTCTCAGTAGGAAGCCCGGAATATTGGTTGGGGGTTTTCCATCAGGTAACGCAGTGAATAATGGAAGAATAATATACGGTATCTTCGCTGTAATGTGGAGGTTGGCTCCTCCTGGTTGGACTTATTCCGCAACTATAAGATTGAAATCCAGTTTGCCTTAGCGGATTTAAAACGATTGTCCGAGATGTTCAGCTTGCCGAAAATAGTCTATGTCCCTACGGGAAAGTAAGCTATAATACCGGTAACTCTAACTTAACAAGTGGTACACTTTATGGGGGCAGGTCAACCTGTTTATTAGTTCTGAAGCAGAAGAAAAACGGCAACTTTTAAAACTGACACTTCAGAACTTAAAATTAGAGGGCAAAAAGGTTGAATTTGAACTCGAAAAGCCCTTCGATAAAGTCTTTGCTTGCGCAGGTAGTCAAAGTTGGCTCCCCGAGTAGGACTCGAACCTACAACCTAGCGGTTAACAGCCGCTTGCTCTACCGGTTGAGCTATCGGGGAATAAAACTGCCGGGCCTGGATTCGAACCAGGGCTAAAGGATCCAAAGTCCTCCGTGCTACCACTACACAACCCGGCATCATTATATTAATGCCGAAGGTCGGAGTCGAACCGACACGGGAGTTGCCCCCCAACAGTTTTTGAGACTGCCGCGTCTACCATTCCGCCACTCCGGCTAGCCAACCCTGTTCAAATGGAGCGGAAGACGGGATTCGAACCCGCGACCCCTTCCTTGGCAAGGAAGTATTCTACCGCTGAACTACTTCCGCTCATTACTACTAAAAATCCTCTTATTTTGCTGTAAAATTGTCGAGGAGCAAGGTTAAACTAACGAAACATATATTTTCAATTTTCCTGACCCTGCCGGATTATTAAGCAAATTGCCTGGATTTTACTGGCAGGCACTATCTCCTCTAACCCTTGAATTTTACCATTGCTCCGTAATTGACGCAATCCGAGTTATTTATTTTAGCTAAGCAATAAGGGATTTGGTTGTGATGTTCAGGAAACCTGGGTTCTGATTGAGTTAGAAATGCCGAGGAGCAGAGTCGAACTGCTGACACGCGGATTTTCAGTCCGCTGCTCTACCACCTGAGCTACCTCGGCCTGAGTTGATATTCTAGGTTCTTTACCTTTTACTGTCAAGCGGGAGTCTCTTCCAATACAAGATGAGCCTGGAGAGGGTATTGATTTCTAACGCAAGATGAGCCTGAGAAGTTAGGGCAACCCGTTTATGATTGGGACATGCG
>Ga0209986_10000636_pt1 | contig 34410 bp, 31 predicted proteins | sample BlataG_FD_183168 | JGI IMG/M metagenome (GOLD analysis project Ga0209986, IMG submission 183168) | Deep subsurface microbial communities from Black Sea to uncover new lineages of life (NeLLi) - Black_00105 metaG (SPAdes) (version 2) | ecosystem: Environmental > Aquatic > Marine > Oceanic >...
GGAACTACACCCGGCATCTCCGACGGTACTGTGCAGGTGTGGGGAAGGGGCTGACAGGCAGCAGTAGCCCGTAAAGGAAACCTTGTCCGGACATGGCGGATCGGATTAGCAAGGCCAACCTCACTGCGGGGAATAGCATAGACGCTATATTTTATGGCGTGTTGCGGAGGCGAGGCTGCCTGAAGAGCCCGGTGCGGTAATTCCGCACGCCGGGATCTGTGCGGAGGGGGGGCGGGTAACTGCCCCCTCTACCGCGACAGCAGGATATATCCTAGCTGAATCCTTATACTAATAGGAGATGACTATCTGACCGGTGGGTTGTAGGCCGTTCGTCCCGCTCAGACGGGGCCGTTCGCCCCGCGCCGAAGGTACCCGAAGGGTGCAGACCGTTCGTCCAGCTCGACCGTACTCATCGGTGACTGGACTGGACGGGGCCGTTTGTCCCTCGCAAACCATCAGCGTAGCAATCCAAAGTCATTATTGAAAATTCTTCCTTTCTTGGGTATAAGTAGTACCTCTGGCTGGTGGATCACGTCATTCAGCTATACCGCACTTCAGCTTCTTTTCATGCTTGAATTCTGACCGAAGAGAAATTCTGCTTAGCACAGCCTGTCTACCGGAACGATTTGAACCCCCAGTACTCACTAATATTGGATTACGAGTTATCAACTGGCTTTACATCATGAAAAGTACTGAAAAACAACCCTTACTTACACCCATCATGCGTTGGTTCATGTTTGCGATGGTGCTTGCCAACATCGCCGGCTCAATGTCACCCATGTTGTTGCCCATCTACTTAACCGAGTTGGGTGCAAGCGTAGGGCAGGTGGGTTTGGTTTTCACCCTTACTTCGGTCGTTATGCTATTCCTGCTGATATTAGGTGGCTGGATATCCGACTCCATTGGACGGTTGCGGGCCATCGCCATCGGCAGCGTCGGGGGCATCTTAGGTTATATAGCCATACTGCTGGCTCCCTCCTGGCAATGGATGTTGGTCGCGCTTTCCGTCCATCAAATCCCATATGCCCTGGTAGGGCCCAGTTTTAGAGCATTCATCGCCGAGAACTCCACCGAGGAAAACCGGGGGGAAGTGTACGGCATTACCGATACGATCTTCCAGATCACAGGGGTGTTAGGGCCGCCATTGGGTGGGTTTCTGGCAGGTGCTTTTGGCTTCAAGCTCATGCTTCTGGTCTCTGCCATTCTGTATTCACTGGCGGCGGTGTTACGCATCTGGATGGCAACCACCATGCGCTCCCCGGCCGAAGCCAAGCCTGAGAAGCTCACTGCCGCATCCTTACGAACCAGTATCAAAACCATGATCAGCATGCTCATCGGTGGTGGAGTGATCACCTGGATTCTCATCACCGACGGCGTCCGGGATATCGCCTTCAGGCTGTCCAATGAATTACAACCACTCTATCTAGAACAAGTCGCGGGGATCTCGATTGAGGAGATCGGTATCCTGGGCGCCATTTTTTCTATTGCGATGATGTTCACCCCAATCATTTCTGGGAGGATTTCGGATAAATATAGCGAACGGGTGCCCATCACACTTGGATTCTCGATGGTGTTTGTAGCGTTTATGATTTTCCTACAGGTTAATGTGTTTTTGGGTTTTGCCATTACCTGGGTGGTCTTCGGTATTGGCGTGGGTTTATTAAGTCCGGCGTATTCATCATTGATCTCCAAAGTAGTCCCACAGAAAATTCTTGGAACCTTCTCTGGCCTTCTCCACAGCAGCATAGGATTGATATCCCTGCCTGCGCCTTGGCTCGGTGCGCAACTGTGGGAGCGGTTCAGTCCACGGCTGCCGTTTATCATTACCGCCGCGTTTTCGATAATAACCGTCATTCCAATATGGTTTAAATTCAAAGTGCCGGAAAAAGTAGGAGGACCTCCCGGCATAGATGCTGATGATGTTGTTCCTACAGCCGACGTTGGGACTTGAGGTGCCAGAGCAATCACCTGGGGGCTATGTTTATTTGAGGATTTCTACCCCACTCACGACAACCGATTGTGTATCGCCAACGCCTCTCGCACCATTTCCTCGATGACTTCCGCCACTGGCTTGACCTCGTGCACGAGACCAATACCTTGACTGCAAGCCATCACACCAAAATCCACGTCGCCTTCTTCAAACATACGTTTTGTCCTCGTCCCAGCCATGACCGACAGGATCTCGTCCAGTCCAGCCTGGTTTGCCTCCAACTCCGCTACTTTAACAGCGGCAGGGTTTTTCCACGCGCGTAGCGAGTTGTGCAGCGAGCCAAGTATTGACAGGGTGTCCTGCTCTGTCGCGGCGGAAAGAGCCTGTTTGAGATCGTCATGGATGGGGCATTCGTCGGTTAATAACAACCGCGTACCAATGGTGACCCCCTCCGCTCCCAAGGCCAGGGCCGCCAGCAACCCCCGCCCATCGGCAATGCCGCCTGCAGCCAGCACTGGCACTTCCAGGACGTCAGCGGCTCGGGGCACCAGGGTCATCGTCGTCAACCCCAATTCACCGATGTGACCGCCTCCCTCACTGCCAAAAACGGTGACAGCGTCCACGCCAGCCCGCTGCGCACTGAGGGAATGCCGCACACTGACGCATTTGTGGGTCGTTTTCACCCCGCCTGCTTTTAGCCGCGCCAGTAATCCCTCAGGGGGCCGATGGCCGCTGGTCTCAACCACCATCACCCCTTCCTCCAGGATGACCTCGACATAAAGCTCGTTGTCAATAGACTGGAGCGCCGGAAATAGGGTCAGGTTGACGCCAAAGGGCTTGTCGGTAAGCGACTTGGCCCGGTGGATAGCTTGACGAAACTTATCCTGAGTGTCAAACATCGCCGAAGCCATCATACCTAATGCGCCGGCGTTGGAGATTGCCGCCACGAACTCTGGGCCAGAGATGTGCATCATACAACCTCCGACGATAGGGTGCTGGATGCCGAATAAATCTGTAATGCGGGTTTTAAGCATCATTGATCACCTTTCGTGTTTTATTGACTTCGGATAAGCCCCGTTGAGTCTCCAGACAATGCCTGGGGGTCTCTCAGACCTCGGAGGTCTTAGACATCTGTTGATTCCTTTGGTGATGAAAGGAAACGATCTATTGTACTCCGGTGGACAAAAGAACGACCACCATAACGCCATGGCGACTGATCAAGACTATCGTCATCCAGCTTAAAGTGTTTGCTCCTGGGGTGCTCTCCAGGAGAATACCTAAATGATACTTTGAAAACCTCCACCGGGAACAGAGTATAATCACCACAACACTACTGGGGTGTATTGTAAATAGGGACGACTTGAAGGGTTTGACTGCAGACTCGATCTCCCCAACTCCAAAAATCTTTCTAGGCACAAGCTGGTTACCGATGACGGAAAGATCATACTTTCCAGTAGAGGCCATACCAGTGGCACTGACATCCCGTTCTCAGATAAACATTATGGCTATGAGGAGGCAGTGAAGTGATCGACTTCAGTCTTACCGAGGAGCAGAGGGCGTGCCGAAAACTTGTTGGCGACTTCGCTCAAAAAGAAATCGCACCCATCGCCCATGAGCTGGATGAAGAGCAACACCACAGCCCTGAAATCGTCAACAAATACTTCGAGATAGGTCTGCTCCACTATTCTGTACCCGAGGAGTTTGGCGGGGCGGGGTTGGGCTCCTTGGATGGCTGTCTCTTTAGCGAGGAACTAGGCGCGGCCTGTGGCGGGGTAGCTGCAACTCTGGGGGGCAATATTTTAGGGCTGACCCCATTTCAAATTGCAGGTAGTCCTGAGTTAAAGGAAGAGCTTCTGACCGAGCACTGCTCCGGACCCAACCTGGCCGCGTTCTGTCTCACTGAAGCAGATGCCGGGTCTGACGTTGCTTCCATACGGACCACGGCCCGTCGCCAAGGTGACGAGTATGTCATCAACGGCACCAAGCGCTTCATCTCCAACGGCGGCGTGGCCAGCCTCTATTCGGTGTTTGCCACCGAAGACCCCCAACTTGGCTACAAGGGTATCTCGGCATTCATGGTCCCAGCCGACACCCCTGGCGTTTCCAGAGGCAAGAAAGAGAATAAGATGGGCCAGCGTGCCACCGATACCCGCGAGGTGATTTTCGAAAATGTCCATATCCCAATTCGCTATCGGCTAGGTGAGGGGAATGACGGCTTCAAGATCGCCATGATGACCCTCGACGAATCCCGGCCTGGAATTGGTGCAGCGGCGGTGGGTATCGCCCGTGCGGCGATGGAAGCCGCCGCCACATATGCCAAGGAACGGGTTCAGTTTGGTGAGCCAATCGCTGCACAACAGGCCATACAGTTCATGCTGGCCGACATGGCGATAAAAGTTGATGCTGCGCGACTGCTTTGCTGGCATGCCGCCTGGCTCCACGATAATGGATACCGCAGCTCTAAGGAATCAGCGATCGCAAAGTGCTTCGCCGGCGACATCGCCATGCAAGTGACTACCGACGCGGTTCAGGTGCTGGGAGGCTATGGGTACATGAAGGAGTACCCGGTTGAAAAATATATGCGCGACGCCAAGTTACATCAGATATACGAGGGCACGAACCAGATCCAACGCTTGGTTATCGCTAGACAACTACTCAGATAGTCTGAGGCTTTTTCAAGCTCACTTGAAGATGAGAAGGGGAAGCCAAGTTGCAGACCGCAGCGCGATACTATGCCTGTAGAAAGGATAAAGACCAATATTGTGAATGAGGTCTTGTAACCATGAGCCGACCCCTATGGTTTGTGGAGCTCCTAAAGAAGTCGTTTCCAGGTCGCTATCTTCTCGCTAGGGCGACTAGAGCACCCATTTTAGGAACCATCATTGATCATCTGCTCTTCGAGGGTGACGACCTGATGTATCTGCCAAGGAGCCAATCGATCAGAATCAACCAAGCGATCGATTTGCCGGGTGAAATGGTATTGCCGTCACAGGTTGTCGATCATTTCATCCAACAGGCCAGCGTCCACTGGATCATGGATGTCTGTATCTGTCGCCAGGCCAGTGGATGTAAGGATTACCCGATCGATCAAGGCTGCCTCTTCCTTGGAGAGGCAGCCTTGGGGATCAATCCCAAGCTTGGGCGCCGGGTAACTAAGGAAGAGGCGCTGGAACATGTCCAACGATGCCGCCAGGCCGGCTTGGTCCATCTGATCGGTCGTAACAAGTTGGATGCAGTCTGGCTTGGTGTCGGTCCGGGAACCAAGCTGCTTACTATTTGTAACTGTTGTCCCTGCTGTTGTCTGTGGCGGGTACTACCCCATATTAGGCCTCAGATCGGCGCCAAGATCACCCGCATGCCGGGGGTTACCGTCACGGTTGGCGATGATTGTGTGGGTTGCGGAACGTGTACTGAGGGTGTGTGCTTTGTGGACAACATTCACCTGGTGAGGGACCGTGCGATCATAGGTGAGGCATGCAGAGGTTGTGGTCGATGTGTTACCGTCTGTCCCGAGGGGGCGATTGAGATCACTATCGAGTGTGATGAGCCTGTGGCGAAAACCATCGCCCGGATTTCCCCCTTGGTGGATGTTTCTTAACTATACGATTATCGCCAAATCATATCAGTAGGGGCGCTTCGAGAAGTAGGGTCGCTTCTCGAAGCGCCCCTACTGTCGCCTCACCGGATAACGCGCACCCCAATCCCACATCGGCGAATGCTTTGTATATTCCTTACCCACGCATTGGGTTGTACTTATCCAATTCCCACTTCAGGGGGTTGTCTACGATGTATCGTCGTATGCGATCCAATTCATTATTGTCACGAATGATGTGTTCATAATAATTACGTTGCCAGAGAGACACGCCAGGTGTACCGCGCAATTGATTTACCTTGCGGGTGGATACAGATTTGAAGTTCTGGATGATTGCTCCCAATGAACCTCTTTGGGTTCCCTGCGGATTCCGCCGGGTTGAAGGAGGATTATCTGTTCCCAATGGATATAAGGGCGAAGCATTAGCTGTTTCCTCCTGATTTAATCGGGAAACACCTTCAGCTAATGCTTCGCCTCTACCCCCCCCTGATAGGACTATGACACCATGGAGGTGATTGGGCATTACAACATACACATCGAGATCGACACCTTTAAAATGTTGAGGAATTAAATTCCAGAACGCTTCAACAATATTCACAATTGGTGTCAATATGATCTCTTTATTAACAATACCTAACAGAGGCAGCCGATCTCTCGTACATACCGTCACGAAATACGCTCCGGGGCTGGAGTAATCGTATCCCTTCAGACGAATTGAACGGCGTTGAGGATAGTCGATTTTGAAGCTCATATCTGTCCCCCTGATAGAAAAATCATAACCTATTGCAAATACTCGTCGAAGAAATCAGCGATCATGCGCGATATCTCAGGACGGCTGAGGTTGATCTCGCCCCCAATCGGTGTAAAACCATGACCGGCGTTTTCAACCATCAGGAACACCTCGCCTGAGCCATGAGATGCCGGATCTCGAGCGGCTCACTGGCACTTGGGTCTCGCACGAGGGATAAAGCCCCCACCTCACAAGTTGAGACACATAACCCACAACCCATACACGTGGATTGGTCCACCTCGGCAACTTCCTCCCTCAGATCGAGCGCCCCGAAGGGGCAGGTCTCTACGCAAACGCCGCAACCGATACATAGGTCAACCTCGACGCGACACATATACCCTGAAGCTGCCAACATGGGGGTTCCATTGCGCATGGAATGCATCGCGCCACAGCAGCATGGACAGCAATTACAAATAGCGTAGAAGCGACCAAACATGGCATCCTTGAAAAAGGCGTGGTGCACATGGCCTCGATCGTGTTCGCCCTCGAGGATCTCCTCTGCCTGCTCGGATGTGATCCACCGAGCACGACGTGGATGGTGCTCGATCACGAAACCGGCGAAGGGCTCTCCTACGATTAGACAGACCTCGAGTGGCAAACAGGGATCTGGGCGCGAGGCGCGGCAGGGACACTCAAGGACGACAATGTGATCCGGGTTTTTGAGGATGATGTCGCGGGCGAGGGCATAAGGGATCACCTGCTCCAGGTCCAATAGGCGGATATCCTCGTTCACTATGACTAATTGCTTGGCGGCTTCCAGCGTTACAACTTTGCCATGGTACGTATCGGCAAAAGTGACCCGGTTGGGACCTTTATTTTGTTTGGAGGGGAACAACCCGGCGAGAAGACGAACGAGTGACTTTACCAATCGGGCTAGCGGATGCTCCCCGATGCCGATTCCGATGTAGAGATAGGGCCAGCGGCCATAGACATACCCGTGGAGAAGGTCAAAGAGCGAGAATCCCGGCGTCTGGCGAGCCTCCTGCAGAAAGGCCCGTGTGGAGGGACGTGGCCAAATAATCTTCCTACCGCGTTCCTTCGATATTATCGGCTCATTCAGGCGCATAAGTCACTTCGTAATCGTGGTCCTACTATGAATGTAAATGGGAAAATCATTCTCTCATGATGGAGTTGTTGTGTGAAGCAAAAGATGTGTAACGGAGGTCATTCCCGGGCTGGACCAGGAGTAATGAAGGTTTCCCAGAACTGTGAAGGCTATATAAAAGATCTGATTTGTCTCTAATTTACCGAGGAACGGAGCAATCAGAGACCCCTGAAGACGTTCCCTAGAAAGAGCAGGATGTAGCCGGCAAGAACGAACCAGACACTCCACTCAACCAGAAAAACCAACCTACTAAAGGCGGACAGTACCCCTATAACCGTAAGGAATAAAGAGCCCAAAAAGACCCATTGCTTTGGCGGTGTCAATCTCATCCGGCTCCTCCTCCTTATAAAAATTCACGTCGCAGGAGTCTCACTTCCCCAATCAGGGTTCCCACCAAGCCATACCTCTGCGCGACCTTCATTTTGGAAATCGTCAGGCCTCTATGATACAAGATAATCGAATGGTATGTGAAATCTGCACAATAAAACCTCAGGCATTGTCAATCCTAGACCTTGCTGGCAAAACGTCTCCGAGTCTAGTTCGATTTCAACTAAAAATTTATTGCGCAGGTTCAGAGTATGAGCAACAGAAGTAGTTTACACAGCCATGGGATCGGAAAGTACATGGACTAGATCAATAAACGCCTGGGTGACAGCCGCAATCATTTCAGGAACACCATGAAATGGTTGCGGCTCCGTGGCATCTGGCCGCCTCTCCACGACACGTAATGATGGATGGAGCTCGAATTGCGCAGCCAGCACACCTAGGGTCTCCCATACAAAGCGGGTGATCGTCTCCTGCCCCTCCAAACCCACCGCGGTAAACCGATGGTCAACATCAAGGCGACTCAGCGGAATTTCAGCACCTTGAAAGAACCCATGTGCCTCAAACATGCGTATTATGACATCATGCTGCTGTGGACAGCTCTCCCCACCCATCGTCCCTAACGCAACTCCAAAATCTCGATGTTCGGCACACCCGTGAATATCAAGTACGAAGTGGATCACTTCCGTCTTAACAATCTGTTCAAGCAGTCGCTTATAGGGCACATCTGGATACCAATTGGGATCTGTGTTTGATTTCCGTCTAGCGTAGATCACATGCGCGTCCGTCTTCTCACCAATCAGCCGGGCGAGGCCTGTTGTATATTCATCTTCCTGCTTCAGCTTGCCCAACCGCGTATGGACTGCGCCATGTGGCGCAGAGATCAGAACAGGGATCCCGCCAGTGACGTAGGTGAACTCCTCATCACCTTCTTTGGCCAAGTCCTGGTACATTACGTCGGCTTCTAGCTCGGTCAGCCGACGGAGCAGATCTGTCATAGATGCCTCTCTGACTTACCTATTCCATATTGCCAACATCTACATCGCTCGCTAGTGATTGTTTATGCATCTTTCCGATTTTCAACCCCGCATCAACTAATGTTGGGGCGGGTTTCTCAGCCTATACCTTATCAACATCCATGATTAGGGGCGGTTCGTGCCGCCGAGGCGGCACGAACGGTGAAACGCCCCTACCGCTGCTGGGATGGATGGTTTTATCGAAAATTCACCCACATGTTTCTGGTAAGATTTATTCACCGATCACCCAATAAGCCGCTTCCTCGACAAAAACCTTAAAGTTGTCGGTATTCGATGAGCCGATGAATAACCCAAAACGACCTTCGCTGTACTCGCTGTCGTTTACCTCGGCTAAGAGTTTCCCATTGGCGTATAGTTTGAATGTGTCTCCTTCAGCCCAAATGCCAAGACGATTGGTTTGATTTGGACCAGATTGGATGTGAGGTGTGGTCGTCCACTCTTGCAGGCCGGTGTAATTCTCTCCATCCCATTTGTAAATACGGTAGCGCCCACTGCAGGAGAAACCGTAGACATAACCTTGACTGGAATCTGGTGCACGAATCAATACGCCGTATCGATCCAATCCTGAGCATTCGTCGCCAGTCCTGGCAGTAATTTCCAGGTAAAAATCTGTCAGCTTTGGGCGATTCGAAAGACCCCACTGATCGAACGTCCCGGAATGGATTGACTCCATAATCAGGTCCCCATCCTTGACCTCGAAACGAGTGTCTTCCGTGTCCACCATATACCAGTACGCACTGGAAGTGAAAGTATCACGCCAGGTAGGCTCACCAAGACCCAAGTCATCTGAATCGTCTATGACCACGATTTGCACCCAGAAGGAGACATCAGCATCCTCACCAATGCCAAACAATCTGTCCTCGTCGTTACGGAGTTGCCAATTTCCCCTATAAGTGTCTGGGGCGCTTGGCGCAGTAAGCTCCACCGACAGGTCAACAGTGTCATTTGGCGCGACATCGGAAGTCAATTGAACCACGCTGGCGCCATTCATCTGCTCTCCATCCACAAATACCAATGCATACGAGTTGGTCCAGGTACATGTACCAACATTGCGCATTCGCCAGACCTTAGTGAAGGTGGCTCCGGGGGTGAAGGTCGTATCATCGGCTATAGTGACATCGCTGACGTACTCTGCCCGGTCGCAGGAGGCCTCGTCGGGAGTAGCCGTGGGCGTGATAGTAGGCGTGGACGACGGCTCCGGTAAGGTCGCCGATGCAAGAGCTTGTAATTCCTCTTGGGTAGGAGAGGGGGGGACTGGCGTTTGACCGGCTGATTGCGTGAGACGCACAGCGACGGTCTGAGCTGCAGATGTAGCTAAAAGGTCTGGTGTTGGTTGTTGAGGTGCAGGTAAATTACACCCAACCAGGGTCACGCTGGCTAGTAGAAGGCAAGCCACGGTCGATAATAGTTTTCTGGATAAGTATGTCATCGGAACCCCTCCTTATTCACTCCCTCGTCTTGGATGGTGATTGATTCTACCATCGCGAGCTTGCGAGCGCATATACGCTTCGCAGAGCACTGCGTGGGAGACCCTGTTGTCACCCGCATGTGTTGCTATATCGCATGAGCCCGGCAGCGGTCCGTATGTGGTGGAAAAAGTAAATCCATACACTAGAGACCTGCTCCCTTCGCTGCGCTTTATGTAAACTTTATGATGGTTCAACAATGGGAGTTGGAATTGAGTGATTCAATCCCTAAAGGTGCTGAAGTTTACGGTTCCTGAGTGTTGGTCAGTCTAAATTAAACCTAGGGCGGCGGCCCTGGGGTCTTGTCCTTTGGCTTAGGCCTGGGCGTCTTGTCCTTTTCTTTCCCCCATCCACGGTCTTCCGGAGGTCCTTCGGGTTGACCAGGTGTTTTCTTTAATTGTCCAGGAGCTAAGTCGCTGGGGCTTCCCCCATCTCTAACATACTCAATCACTTCCTGCCCATGATTAGATTGATCTATGGCGTTGCTAATCGCCTCCTGCGCCGCAGGGGGTACCTGTACTCGCACCCTTTGCAGGGTCTGGATGTGCCGGGTCAGGCTCTCTTGAATATGTTCGAGCGAGCCTGGTCCGCCGCTGATCGGCGTCTGGTCTGCCAGGTCGATGAGGCGGGTGAGCATGTCTTCATAGCCTGCTAGAGACACGGCGATGTCATCCTCCCGACCGGCGGCCAGGAGCGCTTCAGTCTCGGTCAGACGTCCGTCGATGAATTGTGTCAATAGCGCGGCATCACCGGCCGCACTCCAGGTCAGCGCCAGACGAGCCTCCTCGATGGTGCGCTTCACGCCGTAAAGGACATCGCCCGGCAACGCCCCCTCTGAAGCCCGGGCTACACCGGCGCTCATCACGAGAAGCCCGAGGGCGAGCACGAGGCTGGCAAGGATATAAGCAGGCCGCCACGACCACCTCAGCCGTCGAGTCCGCCTAGCTTCAGCTTGCGGGGTTCCCTTCTGTGCCGCGCGAAGTCGGTTGAGGAGACGGGTCTTCGCCGTCGACACAAAAACCTCTCCCGGCTCGGGCGGAGCCAGATCGGAATGTATCTCGCCGGCAATTCCCAGTAAGGTCGCCAAAGCCTCGGCATGCTCAGGATGCTCTTGTAAGCATTCCTGGATGGTGGCTGTGCCTGCCTGGTTCCGGGATAGACACCTATCGAGAATCTCAGGTAGGGAGTCATTCATCTCATCCATCACTTTCGACCAATCGTCGTCGCAAGGCGGTTAACGCTCGATGCAAGAGCACACGGATCGCACCTTCGCTTCTGCCCATCCAGGAGGCGACGTCCGCTGTGGACAGGGCCAAGATCACCCGTAATCGGATGACCTCTTGATAATCAGGTGGCAGACTAGTCAGGGCATGCCCTATCGCCCGTATGCGTTCACCTTGGATTACTTGCTCATCCACTGCAGGGTCTGATATCGCCATCCGATTCGCATCTTCGATTGGAACCTCCTCTTTCTGCTGGCGGTAGTGATCAACCAGCAGATTTCTCGCCACCTGGTAGAGGAAGGCCGAGAATGGCCGGCCCCGCTCCTTGTAGCGTCCAAGGGTCTCGAACGAGCGCAGGAAGACCACCTCGGTTAGATCCTCGGCAACTCGATCTTCCGCTACCCGGACGCGAATGTAGCGATAAATCTGATCGAGATAACGTTGGTAAAGTTCTCCAAACGCTTCAACCTCCCCGCCTTGAGCTCGAGCGATCAGCTCGGCGTCATTTTCTAATGCACGCGCGTCCTCACCCATATCAACGACTCTCAGGGAAGAATGTTACATACCACGTTCGATGGCAGGAAAACATAAACTTATCCGGCTTCGAAAGCCCGATTGCAGCAGTTCTGTCAGGCGCCAAGGAACATCTCCTCAATCATGGCATCATTGTCAAAATTATGGCACCAATTTGAGGGATACTCACTCGACCGGTCTAGTACAAATGTCATGCACCTCTCATGTAACAATCTATCGACTGACTCGATTCTCTTAATGAGATCAACTAGCTTCCGTTCTGAGGAAACGGTTTGATCCCATACACAACCCTGCCTTGCGGCTGGGTTATATCGGTATTCACTTGACTGCCAATTGCCCATTTCCTCGGGCAAACTGAACGCAGGAAATGAGAGAGGCAAAGCGAGCAACGCGAACGAGTATGTGATCAGGATGACAAATATAGTCGGCACAAATCTAAAAGGTTATCAAGTTCTGGAAGAAATAGGTTCTCCAGCAAGTCAAGGACAGGCTGGCACCAACTCACAGGTCTTTAAAGCCATCGACCCCAGCGGAGAGAACCTGGTCGCCATCAAGCTCTTCCCAACCGAAGTTGCCCAGGATCGCCAGCTTCTGCTTCGGCTGCGAGATTCTCAGCGGGCTGTCACCCGAATGAACCATCCCAACATCTTGCCCATAATTGATTCCGGGATGTTCGCTGGTCGTCCCTACATTGTCATGCCCTATATCGCCACTGGCAGCTTGCTGAATCGATTTGAATCAGGCGCCCTCTCGATTCTCGATGTTGAACAAGTAGTCGTAGAGGTAGCTTCCGCTCTGGAATATGCTCATTCGTGCAGTGTGGTTCACGGCGATCTCAAACCGTCAGAAATACTTATCAATGAAAATGGTCAGGTCCAAGTCGTTGGCTTCGGCCAAGCTCCAACCCTGCGAAGTCTTCTACAGACAAACAAATCAGAGCCAGGCGGTGGACAGACCTACCGGGCACCGGAGGTACTGAAAGGAGAGGGGATGACCGCCTCCAGTGACCAATACTCGCTAGGCTTGATCGCGTTGGAGATGCTCACAGACCAACCTGTAGGTGAAGCGCTGAAGGCGCTCAGATATCGTCGGCAGCGCGGCTTGAACCCCCCGACTCGACCCAGGTTTCTTCAAATCGACATCCCACCAAAGGTCGTCGATGTGTTGTGTCGGGCGTTAGCGGACAACCCAGATCAGCGTTTCGCCTCGGTGGTGGAGATGAAGCGCGCTTATCAGGCTGCGAGAGGGTTTGAGGCGCCGCCGCCAGCTGAGACCTTACCTGCCCCCAGGCAAGACCTCCCACCTCGCCGTCGCCGAAGGATATCTGTAATAGGTCTGGCTGCAATACTGGCGGTAGCCCTATGCTTCGTTGTCACAATGCCCGCGCTTTCCTCAGCCTGGAAAGGCATCCAGAAGAATATATTTTCCGCCAGACATGCGACTGAGACTTCACTTGATGCGAAGGATTTGCAATCCCCTTCTGTCTTGGATTCAATCCATGAGGATCTTGGGACAGCGACCAGCGATCCAACTAGTATTTTACAAGACGGTACGGGAGAGAACGCTCAGCCAGTCGAAACCATTGAGCCTGAAGGGGTGACACCATCAGCCACAGAAGAGGCATCGTCTGTGAAGCCAGCTGAAGCGACAAGCACTCTACTGGTTACAAACACTCAAACCACGACCTCGACTGCTACAATGGCCCCTTCAAGTACGCAATCCCCGTCGCCAACCCAGGCCCCATTTCTCACACCATCTGCAATTCCAACTATCAAAAATTGTAGCGACAAGCCTGGACACCCGCATTATTGCACACCGACACCCGAGCCTTAGAACTCACTATTTCGCTGGCGCTTATTGCATGATTGCCGCGCGGTCGCTAGCGCCACACTATAGTTTCTGTTTGCAGTGTCGACGTCCCGAGGAGGGCTCCAACTATTACTATCCACACGGAAATCTAAATTTATGATAAATCCGCCAACCAACCCAATTGCCTGGAGATAGTACCAGAGTAAGTATTTCGCTTCTGTAACAGCTGTTCAGGATTTCCGTTAGTTAGGATGAGGCTAATTTTCACAACAACAGCGGTCTCAACCACAATCATCGAGCAAGAGAGAAACTCGCACCTTGAATCATGATAATTATGGAGGTCAGTCACATGTCCCATCATAAAGTGTTCGTCTTGACCCTGGCCCTTGCGCTCCTCATGTTGACGCCCACTGCAGCCCTGGCGCAATACGAACTCCCTATCACAGTGGTACCCACGGTGACCTGTGATGATGTCGACTTTGAGGTTGACGTTAAGTGGGGTACGGCCCCATACACCATAGTGTGGGAATTTGGGGACAGCGAGTCACTAACTGTTGACGATGTCAAATCATTCCCGCATACGACCAGCCACCCCTATTCGGTTTCGAGTGATTACGAGTGGACTTTATCGGTCGTTGACAGCTCGGATCCTCAAAAGACGGGCACGGCGTCAGGCACAGTGACCATTGGACCGACGGTAACCCTGATCGCCGACATAATGCCGCCTTTCTTAATACTTGATTCAGGCGAGGTCACCGCCAACTTTACCGCCGAGGTCGCCAACGACCCATCTTCCTACACCTACCAATGGAATTTCGAAGGTGCATCAATTAGCACCAGCTTCTCGGATTCCAACACCGCCTCTGCCACTTATACGGTAGCCGGTAAGTTCACCGCCAGCGTGACGGTCACCGACGGGTGCAGCTTAACCACCACCGACACTTTGTTGATCGTCGTTTTCGACCCCCAAACTTCCTGCCACCCAAGGGCACAGCAGATCGCCGATGCAGTCAACTCGCTTTATCCCGATCAAGCCGAAACCCTTTACACCTGTGTGGACATCTATGAAATATTCCTTGGCAGCCTTACCGGATCTCAGACCGGGTTCGGCCGCCTATGGCATGCCTACCAACTCGCATCGACGATCGAAGACCTCACCTGGGAACAGATTCGGGACTGGCACCTGGACAACAGCGGGTGGGGTTTACTCGTCCAACTTGATCGATTTGCAGATGCTATTGACGAGCTCGGAATCGCCGACCTCATCAATCGTGTCTTAAGTGGCGAGAACACTGTGAGCCAAATCCGCACCGCGCTACGAAATGTCGTTCGATATGAGGCCAACTTCGAAGACGCCCTATCGAGGTTGGCAGATGGCGCATCTCCGGGCGAAATGGGTCAATTCTACCGTCTAGCTCAGGAGATGGATCTTACCCCCGAGATCCTCGACAGCTACCTCGAATTGGGTATTAGCATGTCGGAGCTGAAGCACGCAGCCAAACTTGCCACACAGACTGACGGCGACTGGGCAACCCTCGCCTCCGCTCACGCTGCCGGCCACAGCTGGGGTGCAATAAAACAGGCTTACCTCCTGGAGGATGAGGATACTGAGGCCACGGAGATTTTGGAGATTGGTATCCAAGAGTTCCGCCGCCAACAGCGCGAGGAGTTACGAGAAGAAAGCGAGACGGAACGCGATCTTCGCACTGCCGCCCGCCTTTCCGAACAATATGACGTGAATGAAACGGAAGTGATGGATGTTTTCAACAACCAGTGTGACGCTGACTGGAGCTGTGTCCGGACACACTTCCGCGAGCAGACTAGCGCAAATGATCAGGCCGAGAAAAACAAGCGCACCGCGGCTCGTCTCGCCGCGCAGTACAGCGTGAGTGAAGAAGATGTAATGGGTTTATTCAATGGTGAGTGCCAAGGTGATTGGAATTGCGTTCGAAGCCACCTTCGTGATCAAGCGCGTGGGGAGCGCGGTAAGGACAAAGATTAGTTCCCTTCCCAGTATGGTTACGGTTTGCAGGGGCGGGTTCACCCCGCCCCTGCATGTATTCCACCACATATACCATTCCCTTTCTCACGCCGGATTTTTTTCAGGGCAGTCATATCTGTGATAGTGAGAATCCGGTTCTGATGGTTCAGCACCAATTTCCATAGGGACTACTCAGCCTACCCTCCCGCAGGTTATGACTGAGAGCATTTATTGGTTTGAATATCCAGTCGAGACGCGATTCTATGTCAAAACGACATCCAAACCTGCGGGAGGGTGATTAGTTATTTTCCATGATCCTCTGATTGCATCAGATCATTAATATCTTCAGCCTGAAACCAACCGCTCCCCCACTCGTCAACCCGCCAACGCCCGCGCAGGCGCAACGGCCTCCAGGCTGAAGGTTTCTCTCTGTTGGCTAAAGCAACCTCGTCCATTTTCACGTTGATAAAGGTGGCGCCATCGCTAAAGAAAAAACCCTTGCCACCGGTCCAGCCAGGCAATCGGGCGCCGGCGATCTTCAACAACCTATTAGGCAACTCGGGCAACTGACGTAAGGGGATGGCATCTTCAAGGCCATCAGTTACCGTTGACAATGGGTGTACGCTCACTGGTAGTCCCAGAATGTGCTGCTCCCATCTCATACGTTGCGATGAGGTTTCCGGTGCCGCGGTAGAACCCTCAGCGAATGAAAAAGCTATTTGATAAGCACTACCAGCTCGCGCGATGCTCTCGGCTTCCGCAAGCAGCACCGCTCGATTCTCCCCAAGCCCATCTAATGCACTACATTGTACGAGGTGGGTCAACTCACGGTCCTGTAGCGGAACACGAGTGATCAGATCCCGCAAGCTGGCAAAAGGGGCATGCTCCCGCTGTTCGACTATTGCCCGGATTGACTTCCGACGCAAATCTCGGACCTGACCCAGCCCCATCCAGAGAACGGGCGCAGGGGCATGCTCACCATCTTCCTCAAAGGACAGTGTAAACCTGTGATCGCTGTGATTGACGTTTGGCGGACGTACCTGGATCCCCAAGCACGTTGCCTCGGCCATGTATATCGCTGGGTGGTGGTAACCACCGCGGTCCGCCAGACGGGCACAGAGATATTCAGCCGGCCAATGCGCCTTTAGATAGGCCATGCGGTAGCTGACACCGGCATAGGCCGTCGCGTGCCCCTGGTTAAAACCATATCCAGCAAAGGCGATCACTTGTTCCCAGAGCTTCTCTGCCGGTTGAGATGTAAAACCCAAACCATCGGGGGGGCGGTCGACTACATCCTAAAACGAACTTGGCTCGCATGGCGTCCATCTCACTCACCCGGAATTTACTCATACCACGCCGCAGGTGGTCGGCCTCCTCCCAACTCAATCCAGCGATCTCACGCGCCACGCGTAAAATCTGTTCTTGGAAAATCAGTACCCCCATCGTAGAGCCCAGAATAGGTTCCAGCGCTGGGTGCAAATAAGAAACTTCCTCCTCCCCGCGATAGCGGCGGACGAAAGCCTTCGCCATACCACCGGTCGCTGGACCGGGCTTGAAAAAAGCATTCGCCACCGCAAGGTCAGACACTGTGCGCGCCCGTAGTTTGCGTAAGGTGCGCTGCGCGCCTTCAGATTCACATTGAAAGACGCCGATGGTCCCGCCTTGGGACAACAAATCACCAGTCTCCGGATCGTCGGGGGGAATACCATCTAGGTCAAAGTTCGGGTCATGGTGGAGACGTATGAGTTCAACGCCATCCGCTAGAACAGTCAGAGCACTGATACCCAGCAGGTCGATCTTGGGCAGGCCAATCGCCTCCACGTCCGAGTGGTCAAATTGAGTTATAAGAAAGCCTTTTGGCGCCCACTGAACCGGTACCACATCTGTCAGCGGGCCAGGTGTGATGACGACGCCTCCGGGATGGACGCTTAGGTGACGTGGTTGACCGACGATCCGATAGCCGGCACGAACAACCTCACGGAGCCGTTCGTCGTCCAGTTCGGCGAGCAGATCTTCAACGGTGCGTCGATCCCGCCGGCGCGGATCGGGGTGCCAGTATCTCGGTAGCCGGGCAGTCAGGTTCTTGATTTGCGCTTCATCGAAAGCATAGGCTTTGGCAGTCTCGCGGATAGCCGATTTCGGACGCATGGTGCTGACCGTGGCTACAAGCGCCACTCGGTCCTCACCATATATACGGCGTACGTAATCAAGCACTTCGTCACGCCTACGGCTGCAGAAATCCAGGTCGATGTCGGGCAGGTCGATACGGGCTGGATTCAGGAAGCGTTCGAAGAGTAGGTCATGAGCAATGGGGTCAACCGTGGTGATACCGATGCAGTACGCTACCAGCGAATTAGCCACACTTCCCCGCGTATTCACCGGTATATCTGCATCGCGAGCGTAGCGGACGATATCAGCCACGACCAGGAAGAGTGGGGCATAACCGCGCTGAGCGATGGCATCTAACTCCCGCCGCAATCGCTGGTGCACTCCAGTATCCACTTCAAGCCCATATTCTTCAGTCAACCCCGTTCGGGCCTGGGTAGCCAGTTCTTCATCCGGCGATTGATCTCCGGGCAGGTTGAGGGTAGGCCAGATGGGACGATCGTCCGGCAGGGCAGGCACACACTGTCGGACCACCTCCCCAACCCGGGTTAGCGCCTCCGGGAACATAGCGAAGCGGTCAGCCATTTCCTCCGGGTTGAGCCAGTGTAGATCTACGGTCGGGTCATCATCCCCAGGTAGCGCAGTCGGTGGGAGCTCGTCCAGCGTGCAATTGTTATTAATAGCAGCCAACAATCTCAGCGTGGCCCGGTCTTGGGAACACAAACAATACACTGGCTGAACAACTACAGGTGGTAGCCCGAAGTGTTGGCCCAAGGTCATAATTTCCTGGGCGATGGCTTGATCTTCAGCCTGGTGTATTTCCAAACTGAGGTAGCAATTCTCCCCGTAGATGCCACCGAGGCGAGCGATGTAACCGGCGGCTTCCTCCAATCTTCCCGCACGCAAATAATTTTCGAGCCAGCCCTCCCGCCCACCTTCCAGACAAATTAGCCCCTGGTGATGCGCTTGTAACTCATCCCATTGGAGGCGCTTGCCGAGCGAGGACCGCCGCCGGGGATCTCCTAGGATCAATGCTGACAATCTACAAAGGGAGCGGTAGCCATCAAGCCCGGTCGCGAGGAGCACCAATCGTCCCCGTGTCGCGGACGGTCCCGGGAAACCTTCGGCGGGTTCGGCCAAGGTAACCGTCATGCCCAGTATCGGTTGGACACCGGCCTTATCACACGCCTTCGAGAAAGCGACTGCACCATAGAGCGCGTTGGCGTCAGTCAGCGCGAGGGACGTGAAGGCTTCGGCGGATGCTCGTGATACCAGATCGTTAACTGAAGCGGTTGCACCCATGAGCGTGAAGTTTGAGTGCACCCGCAGGTGGGTGAAGTCAGCCGGAAAGAAGGTGCTCATCGTATTCACTTATTTGGGCATTAGCACAAGCGAGTCTGTGCATGAAGCCCCTCGTAGATCAGATTACGCAATTTATTCTGCTCTCAGCCGAGAGCAATCAACTCCTGCCAGATACCGATAGAACTGCCGAATTATTCGTTTAGAGTACTTCAATCATACAGCCGGTGAGGTTTTCTTTCCTCATTATTATCGCCCAATTCCAAAGCACACGCAGAGAACATTAGCTATAGATGCCGTGATGATCGTACGGCGACTCCGAAAAATGAAAACCTTGAGATCAAAGATATAAACGCTGTTCCATATTAATATCGGATGTTTATCACTACACTAAAGTATGCTACATTTGAGACGGGGCATATATATTTCACTATGCTTTAATACATGGAGCTATGAACGCGGTCGATTCATACAGCACCACAGTTAAATCGTGGCCACAATAGGCGATGTTTATGTTGTTCAAGATCTAAAGAAGGGCAAGCAGGAGGAGTCAGTGGCCATTCGATGCATTGTCAAGGTAAGCCAGTATTTTGATTCGGTAACACTGATGACCGTGGCACGCGAAATAAGAGGGCTCCCTGGTGTTGAGGACGCCGCGTTGTTGATCGGTACGGAGGCGAACAAGGGTTTACTAACCCAAGCCAATCTGTTTGCACCTGAAGCAGAAGAGGCAACAGCAAATGATTTAATTCTCGTCATCAAAGGGACAGAGGAAAGCCTTGACATAGCATTAAATAAAGCGGAGAAGCTGCTGGCTAACAAAGCGAGGCAAGAGATACCATCCGGAGAACAACGGCCCCGGACTGTACGGGGCGCCGTCCGTTCCCATCCGGATGCTAATCTGGCTGTTATCTCCGTACCCGGACAATTCGCCGCTGCCGAAGCCTGGGCAGTTCTCCGCCAAGGTCTACATGTTCTGCTCTTCAGCGACAATGTCCCCCTCGCCGATGAGGTTGCACTGAAGCGCTATGCTGTTGATCACGACCTGCTGATGATGGGACCGGGAGCAGGCACAGCGATCATCAACGGTGTGGCCCTGGGCTTCGCTAACGCCGTTCCACGCGGACCGGTGGGGATTGTATCCGCTGCCGGGACTGGACTTCAGGAAGTGAGCTCGCTGCTCGCCAGGCAAGGCGTTGGTATCTCGCAAGCCATTGGCGTGGGTGGGCGTGATCTCTCTGACGAAGTCGGTGGGATGATGATGTTACATGCGCTCGTTGCGCTACAGGCTGATCCAGAAACCGAGGTCATCATCGCCATATCTAAACAACCCTCTCTGATTGTAGCTGAAAAGGTGCTGGCTAAACTAAAGGGGGGAGACAAGCCAACTGTGATTAGCTTTATGGGAGATGGCTTTGTACCATCCCCTTCCCTGCAAATAGATAATGGGGACATTTATCCGGCATACACGCTGCAGGAAGCTGCTATGGCAGCAGCTACGCTGGCGGGGGACGGTGATCTCGCCACGGTGAAGTCGCATCTTGAGCAAAAGAAACTCGATCTTCAAAACCAAGCCCAAGACCTAAGAATATTGCTTAAGCCGGAGCAGAAGTATCTTCGGGGTTTATTCAGTGGCGGCACACTATGCCAGGAGGCGATGCGGATTTGGGGCGAGCAGATAGGCCCGATTTGGTCTAATAGACCATTTAAACCAGAGTACACATTAACCGACTCGAACTCAAGCTTTGAGCATTGTGCGATGGACTTGGGCGATGAAGAGTTCACCATCGGACGGCCGCACCCGATGATCGACAACGAGCTGCGTATCCACCGTCTGCTGCAAGAAGCCCGCGATTCGACAGTGGCCGCGATCCAGATGGATGTCGTTCTGGGTTACGGTGCCCATCCTGACCCAGCCAGTGAATTGGGTCCGGCGATTGAACGGGCACAGCAGATTGCACAAGAGGGCAAAAAGGAATTGATCATCCTGCTATCGATCACCGGAACAGATGCTGACCTCCAGAACTTAAGCCATCAGTATTCTGCATTCAAGAGAAGCGGGGCGATTGTGCTGGAAAGCAACGCGGCCGCATCTTATCTCGCCGCTATGGCGGTAAGTTATTAAGGTGTACCATGCAAGTAACTCTTGACGGGGGTGCCTCTCAATCAAGTCTAGGTAGCACTAGTCATTGCTTGCTACACCCTAAGAAAAGAACACCTTCTCGCCAAAATCTGTAAAGCGCTCAGGAGGAAAATACATGGACATGGAACTAGAAGCGTACCTTAGGCCACCCGAGATGCCTATGGTACCTTACCCCCCAAAGGTAATTACCTTGGCCACGAGCGGGAAGATGATTGTGCGGCAGGTGGATAGGGATGCAGTTCCAATTCTGCTTGAAGCCATCAAACCGACATTTGAGGTCGCCCGTGACTACTATGATATCGTCGGAGTCCGACTGTATGCTGAGCTCTTGGGGTGGTACCGCTACCGAGTGCGGGATGAGTTCTGCCTGGTCGGTCAGATAGATGGCTTGCTGGTTGGCATCGTAAACACCCGATGTTATTCACCGAAGCTGGGTATGAGTTTGCATACTCTGGCCATCGAGCGCGGCCTGCGCATCGGAGCTCACCTTTTTGCAGCCAAGATGGAATACTCCTTCGAATATCTGAAGCAGGAAGAGGTTCTCATTACGGCTGAGAGCCCGATTGGTTTCCGGCGCTGGATGATTGAGTACGGGTTGGAGAAACGCGATGGACAGCACGAACTGGGCGGCGCAACTCCCTATGCCCTCACTCGAGAGCTCTACTTCCGCAACAAGTCCCGTCTAGTGGCTGGCGAGCGGCCCGTACCCCTGGAACTCATGCAGGTTGCGGAAAGAGAGATTATCGTCGCCAGCGAGGAAGACATTCTGGAAAAAATTCTCGGCGTGAAGAGGAGGGAAATCTAATGAGACCGGTCGTTATTGCTGGTGTTGGCATGATCCCGTTTGAACGGCGGGACGAAGACAGCCTGGTGGATATGCTCGCCATGGCTGGCCTGAAGGCCATGGATGACGCCAACCTGGGCGATCGCCCGGTTGACGCCGTATATGTTGGAAACATGGCTTCAGGCTTGTTCAACCATCAAGTCTCAGTGGCGAGCGCCCTTGTCGATCGACTGAGTTTGATGCCGGCCGCGGCCGATCGGATAGAAAACGGCCCTGCATCAGGGGGCTCTGCCGTCAAAAACGGTTTCTTGGCAGTTGCCTCGGGTTATTGCGACATTGTTCTGGTAGTCGGCGGCGAAAAGATGAGAGAGGTGATTGGCCCGAAAGCCACTGATATCGTCGCTTGTATGACCCATCCGAATGCTGAGTACATTTATGGCGTCACGCTGCCGGCTTTGGCCGGGATGTTTACCCGTCTGTATATGGAAAAGTATGGAGTCACTCGAGAACATCTAACACTGGTTGCGATCAAGAACCAAGAAAACGGGCTGCTCAATCCCTACGCCCACATTCAAATGAAGATCACGATGGAAGGCGTCCTCACCCATCCACAGGCTCACGTTAACAGTCCCGTCGTAGCTGATCCTATACATCTATACGACTGCTGCCCGGTCAGCGACGGCGCGGCGGCGGTCTTATTGACCACTGAAGATATCGCCAATGAGCTCAAGAGACCAATCGTGACCATTGCCGGCGTGGGACAAGCCACCGACACACACACTCTTCAGGAGCGGAGCGATCCCACCGATCTGAAAGCGGTGACAATAGCCTCCCAAAAAGCTTTCTCGATGTCAGGGATCAAGCCTAAGGACATCGATGTAGCCGAGTTGCATGATGCCTTCACCATCCTGGAGATCGCTGAAAGCGAACATGCGGGTTTCTTCCCCAAAGGGCAAGGCGCCAATGCGTTGGCTGCAGGCGAGACCCAGATCGGTGGCAAACTCCCGATCAACCCTTCGGGTGGGCTAAAAGCGCGTGGTCACCCGGTCGGCGCAACAGGCGTGGCACAGATCGTAGAGCTGGTCTGGCAGCTTCGGGGAGAGGCAGGCAAGCGACAGGTCAAGGGGGCCGTCAATGGCTTTTCCCTAAACTTCGGCGGCTTCGGCAACAATGTCATCGCGTTTGTGCTGAGGAGTAAATCATGAACACCATCACAGCATATAAATGTAAGAAGTGTGGACTGGTGATGTACCCACACCACTTTCGCTGCTTGAAGTGCAATGGGCGTGAGTTCGAGGAGATCAAACCTTCGGCCAATGGTAAGCTGCTGACTTACACCATTATTGAACAGCTTCCCTGGGGCATCGACGAGCGTGAGCGAGTGTTGGGTGTTGTCGAGTTCGACAACGGCGTCAAGGCATTGGGGGTAATCAAGGCGAAGGATCCCAAGCTCGGGATGAAACTCAAAGCTGGTTGGGAACCCGTCCGAGTGATCGGAGGTGAGAAAGTCTATGGCCTCAGCTTCCAACCAACTAAGTGATTTTTTCGGTCGCTCGGTTACAGTAATCAACATCGGGTTAGCCGGCTTTGCTGAGAGCGTTGGTCAGCAAGGTATTCCAGTCGTAGATGTGGACTGGCACCCTCCGGCTGAAGGCGTCCCCAAGATTACCCACACCCAATCTGGCAACTCGATCGATGATGCCAACGACGAAGCTGTGGCCCGCATCATGACCGGAAGGCCTATGATCGTCGGTTTAGATCTTGCCCGTCAGGTTATTCCCGGCATGACCGACCGGACGATCCTCCACGCCGGTCCTCCCATCAGTTGGGAGCGCATGTGCGGTCCAACGCGGGGGGCGGTTATGGGGGCGCTGGTCTACGAAGGATGGGTCGAGACACCGCAAGCCGCAGAAAAATTAGCCGCCGGCGATGAAATCACCTTCGATCCTTGCCACCATCACCATGCGGTCGGTCCGATGGCCGGTGTCATCTCACCCTCCATGCCGGTATGGATTGTCGAGAACATCGAGTTTGGCAATCGCGCTTACTGCACTTTGAATGAAGGTTTGGGAAAGGTGCTTCGGTATGGAGCCTTTGGAGAAGAGGTGTATACCCGCCTGCATTGGATGGCCGACGTGCTTTACCCTTCTCTGGCAGCCGCGGTGGAAACATCTGGCCCGATTGATTTGCGAGCGATGATCGCTCAGGCCTTACATATGGGGGATGAGTGTCACAACCGTAATCGGGCGGGTACCTCGCTCCTGCTGCGCGCGCTGGGTCCAGCGATGGCACGGACATGTGAAGATGGTGAGCAGTTGGCGCAAGTCATCGAGTTTATCGATGGCAATGACCACTTCTTCCTGAACCTTTCGATGCCAGCCGCGAAGGCTATGCTCGAACCAGCAGAAGGGATTAAGGGGGCGACGATCCTCACCGTGATGGCGCGCAACGGCACCGATTTCGGCATCCGAATAGCAGGGGATCCAGAGCGCTGGTTTACCGCGCCAGCCGGGATTGTTGAAGGCCTTTACCTGCCTGGCTTCAATGCGGATGACGCTAACCCGGATATCGGGGACAGCACAATTACCGAGACGGCAGGGTTTGGCGGCTTTGCCATGGCGGCTGCCCCGGCAATCGCTAACTTCGTCGGCGGCACTGTTCAGGATGCAGTCAACGCCACCCTGGAGATGTATGAAATCTGCTTCGCTGAGCACAACCATTTCACCATCCCAACTCTTGGCTATCGCGGCACACCAATCGGAATCGATGTCCGCTTTGTGGCGGAGACCGGTATCCTCCCAAAGCTCAACACCGGAATTGCCCATAAAGAACCAGGGATCGGCATGGTTGGCGCGGGCGTGCTGCGTGCACCGAAACAATGCTTCTCAGAAGCATTTGAAGCTGTCAAGAGTTGGTGAACTAGGCCACCTTGAAATCCTGTTTATATTGAGAAGGATCCCGGCAGGTTGCGGGATGAAAGGAGATACATAGGCCATGAAGATCATCGATCTCACCATACCCCTCGGCATCGGCACACCGCCCTGGCCAACCTATGAGCCACTACAGGTTAAATACTTCAAGCGCCTCGCTCCGAACGGTGCGAACGGTCAAATCGTCACCCACTCCAACCACCTGGGCACCCACTTGGACGGTGAGATTCATTTCTACACACCGGGAAAGGACATCGCTTCCCTCGACTTCGACTTTCTTTATGGCCCGGGTGTGATCGTCGACCTTTCAGATATAACCGGCGACTACGACATCTATACCTCCAAGATGGTTGAGGAGCGGGTCGAGGTGCATGAGGGGGACATCCTCCTCATCCACACTGGCTATCACCGCTATGGCTGGGATCAACCAAAAGCCGATGAAATTCGCTACATGGTCAAACATCCTGGCCCAGACCGTGAGTTCGCCGAGTGGTGCAAAGCCAAGAAACTTAAGTGGTTAGGCGTGGACTGTGGTAGCGCCGACCATCCGATGAATACCATCATCCGGACTTGGATGCCCCGACAGGCCAAAGAGGCTGAGGCTCACTTCAAGCAGACTTATGGCAAATCACTGGCTGAAGTCTTCACCGATGACAAATACCAACTCATGCACATCGAAATGTTTCCGTATGGAATCATCCACGCTGAGTGCCTAGGTGGCGACATCGACTTGCTGCTGAATGAGCGAGTTGAAATCGGCTGCTTCCCCTGGCGCTTTGTCGATGGCGAGGCCAGTATTTCCCGCATTGTGGCTTTCGTAGAAGATGACCGTTATGTGGAGCTCATGGAGAAAAAGAAGTCATTCGAGATGACCAAGTTTGGCGACTGCGTATGCCAATGCGCTCAGATCTAGCGGCTTTGCCAACAGTGATTCAACTGGTGATTTCGTCTTTCATATGGTCATCTCTGCCCTTCAAGGGAAGAGTAAATGGCGAGGCAAGCGCCCTTCAACTGCGTGGAGCCGAAGGTCCCGAGCACTTCATCTCCGCTCAGGATGCTTACCTCGATTACGTCGGCGACAATAATGAGAGGTGGAGATGAATCTACCGCATCCAGGACTTCCAAGTTTTGACTATATCCGCGCCCAAACGTTGGAACAGGTAGTAAGCCTGCTACTCAAGCATCCGACCGATGTCCGCCTTTTCATGGGGGGTACCGACATCTTCGTCCAGATGCGGGACGGCCTCCTAGAGCCTAAGACCCTGGTGGATGTGAAGCATCTGCCTGGGATGACCACCATCGAATTTGCCCCGGACGTCGGTTTACGTTTAGGCGCGGCGACAAGTATGAACGCGGTAGCCCAGCACCAAGCAGTGGTGGAGAATTATCCGCTACTCGCCGAAGCGGCCAACACCGTAGCCTCCTATCAGCTTCGAAACCGGGCAACGGTAGGTGGAAACCTGTGTAACGCCTCACCAGCTGCTGATACCGCTCCCGCCATTCTCGTTCTCGAAGCCTCCCTGATCGCCTTTGGGCCGAGTGGCGAGCGGTCCATCCCCGCGGAAAAGTTCTTCCTTGGTCCTGGTGAGAGCGCGTTCAACCAGGGCGAGCTCCTCACACGAATCGACATTCCACTACTGCCGAAAGGCTGTCATGGACGGTATCTAAAACTTGGACGCAACGCTGGAGGCGACCTTGCACTCGTTGGCGTGGCTGTATTGGGATATCCTGATGAGACGGTTGACTCGGGCTATCGCTTTCGTGTCGCCCTTGCCTCAATTGCACCCACGCCAATCCGTGCATTAAAAGCGGAAGAAATTCTCGCCGGCAAATCTATCACGGATGAAACTCTCCAACAGGCGTCTGATGCGGCGATGGATGCTGCCGAGCCGATTGACGATGTGCGCGCATCTGCCCGTTACCGGAAGGCTATGGTGAGAGCACTCACCCGCCGCGCGCTAAGCGAGGTTTGGGCTATGCTGCTAGAGGAGAACTAGATGGCCACTCACAAAATCTCCTTTACTGTCAATGGGATTAGAGAAACCGCAGAGGTGCCCTCGAATATGACCTTGCTCACGCTTCTACGTGAGCGACTGGCCATAACTGGCACCAAGCGCGGTTGCGACACAGGCGAATGTGGCGCTTGCACGGTGTTGATGAACGCCGAACCTGTCAACTCATGTTTGGTCTTAGCTGTCGAAATTGATGGCGCTGATATTGTGACCGTGGAAGGGCTCGCACAAGACGGACAGCTCGATCCATTACAAGAGGCTATTATTCAACATACTGGCGTCCAATGTGGCTTCTGTACCCCAGGCATTTTGATAGCCGCCCGAGCGCTATTGGACCGCAACTCTAAACCCAGCCGGCGTGAGATCAAGGATGCCCTCCGCGGGAATCTATGTCGGTGCACCGGATATACACGGATCATCGACGCCATCCAGGAAGCGGCAGAGGTGGGAGGTTGATATGGATGCTGTGAGCAAGTCTCATGTATTCCCATCTCCAATCGGGGAGAGCGTCACCCGTGTAGACGCACTTGAGAAAGTAACCGGGGAGGCCAAATTTACTGACGACTTACAGTTCGGTGCTGGTCTCCTATATGGCCGAGTGGTGCGCAGTCCACACCCGCATGCAATTATCAAGCGTGTAGATGTCAGCCGGGCGCTGGCTCTGCCCGGCGTTCGCGCGGCTGTAACTGGAGAGGATAGCGATGACCATATTGGCTTGTACTTGAAGGATCGGTACATATTTTGCCGCGACCGTGTTCGATTTGTGGGCGATCCAGTGGCCGGCGTGATCGCGGTCAGCGAATCGATAGCGGATGAAGCCTGCCGGCTGGTAGAAGTCGAGTATGAAGTACTGGAACCTGTTCTGGATCCCCTACAGGGGGTGCAGGAGCGTGCGCCGCTTCTTCATCCTGATCTTGGTGAATATGTGGTAGCGGATTTCATCGATCCAAAGCCCGGAACGAACATCGCCAACCATTTTAAAGTACGTAAGGGCGATGTGGAGGCTGCTTGGTCGAAGTGCGACGTTATCGTCGAGTGCGACTTCCGGGTACCACACGTGCAGCACGTACCACTTGAAACCCATGTTGCGGTGGCTCGAGTCGATCAAACGGGAAAGATCATCCTTTGGAGCAGCAGCCAGTCACCCTTCGCCCAGCGTAATCTTATCGCCGAAGCCCTCAACATGTCTCAAAGTGATATCAGGGTCATTGCGCCATATGTCGGCGGCGGCTTCGGCTCAAAAGCAGGTGTCTCAGTGGAGGGTACGGCGGTGGTGATGGCCAGGAAGGTGCCTGGCCATCCGGTGAAAATGCGACTGACGCGTGAGGAAGAGTTTTATTGCGCTTTCGTCCGTCAAGGCTTGATCGCCAGGACCAAAGTCGGTGCAAAGGCGGATGGCGAAATCCTAGCCATGAAGACCGAATACTACTGGGACGCCGGCGCCTACACCGAGTACGGCGTAAACATCACCCGCGCCAGCGGTTATTCCTCGACCGGTCCGTACCGCATCCCAAATGTGCATGCCGATTCGTACTGTGTTTACACCAATCATCCGGTAGGTGGGCCAATGCGCGGCTTCGGCATGCCCGAGATCCACTGGGGCATCGAACAAATCATGGATATGGTGGCCGACGAACTAGGGATGGACAAAGTAGCCTTCCGACTAAAGAACTGCCTGCGGGGCGGCGACAAGAACGTCACCGGCATGACCATGCATCCCATTGGTTTGGCTGAGTGCATCGAGAAGGCTTCCAAAGCCATCAATTGGGGGGAGAAGGCTCTGGCAAGCGCCCCGCATAAACGGCGCGGCAAAGGGTTGGCGATTATGTGGAAAGCCCCAGCCATGCCACCCAATGCGGGATCGTCAGCCTGGGTGCGGTTTAATGAAGATGCCACGGTGTCTCTCGGGATCGGAGGTCAAGAGATCGGCCAAGGATCGTTTACAGTCGCGACCCAGATGGCAGCAGCCACCTTGGGGGTACCGCTGGATTGGATTCAGATCAGCGCCCCGGTGGACACCAAGTACAGCCCGTACGAGTGGCAGACCGTCGCTAGCCGGCTGACTTGGTCGATGGGCAATGCGATCGTCCAGGCGGCGCAAGACGCGAGGAGGCAAATCCTCGACATCGTCGCCGCCTATTGGGACGAGGATCCGAATGATCTCGATGTCAAAGATGGTCAGGTTATCTCGTTTAAGTCGGAAAATACCCTACCCTTGAAGGACATGGTGGTCTATGGCCTTCCATTGCCTGACGATCAGGGATGGCATGGTGGGCCGATCATCGGGCACGGTAATTTTATGCCGACCTATATCACATCGCTGGACAATGAAACCGGTCAGGGGCAACGAGCTGTGGTGCACTACACTACCGGCTGCCAAGCAGTAGATTTGGAGGTGGACACAGAAAATGGTCAGATCCACTTATTGCGTGTGGCGTCCGCCTTTGACGTTGGCAAAGCGATCAACCCGGACCAAGTACGAGCTCAAATGGAGGGTGGCGTTGTACAGGGTGCAAGCACGGCTATCCTTGAAAGTCTGCAACTCAAGGATGGTGTACCGCAAAACCCAAGCTTTAGGGATTATCGGATTGCGACGTCGGTGGACATACCGGATGAGATCATCCCAATCATCGTCGAGGTACCGCAGGACGATGGCCCTTGGGGCGCCCGCGGCGTCGGCGAACATCCCATGGTCCCAACCGCACCGGCCATCGCCAACGCCGTAGCCGCCGCATTAGGCGTACGCATTCTCGAAATGCCACTGACCCCTGAGAAGGTGTTCTTGGCAATCCAAGAGAAACTAGGAGAAGCATAACCCTCACCCTTCACGCTCTCTCGTTCGCCCAAGATGCCCGGGCCTGGTTGCTTGTCATCAAGCAGGTCCGGGTTGCTGCATTTGTTCGAGTTTGACAACGTAGTCGTAAACCCTGAGTTCTAATCCTAGCACTTTGTCGATTTCCTCATCACGAGCGGATCTCCGAAAGCCTTCTGACAGAGATCTACTTTGCTCATCCTTACTCAGCCTGGGATATGAGCCTCCACCTAATTCTCCTTGCCGCTCCAGCTCTCAATGTCAATCCGATACACTGCAGTGTTTCTCAAATCACTGTCCGTAGCGGGCTCATAGTCTTCACCGGGTTGCAGATGGGGAAAATACTTATCCAATAGCAATTGCATTCCATGTCTGGCCTCGGCTATATCGGTCACAACTTTAGCACGGCCAAAGACGACCACCCCGGAATACTCCACGCCGAAATTCACTGCTCTTTTGGCGGGCAGCAATCGCCCCATTTCGCTGGCACTGAAGCAAACCCGCCCATTGGCCTGCACGTTCTCGTAGGTGCGCCCCTTGACTGCGCCATGCAGGTATATGGTGTGTGCCGCCTGGTCATAGACAAAGTTGCGGGTCACGATAAACGGCTGCTCATCATGCACCGTCGCCATCGAGCCAAAAGGCGCCCGGTGCAAAAAGGCTCTAATCCAGGCATCGTCCTTGGCTCGTTCTGCCCGACGGATTTTATTAAAAGGTTGCTGTGTGTCGTCCTTTATTATGTTCATTTTCACTCACCACGTAGCCAATTCATATTGGCCACAATTGATAGGTACATCTGGGAGGCGTATTACTTGTTCCTGGAGACCATGATGTCCGCTGTCCCTTCCGCTGGGATACGGGCAAATGTCCCCTCGTCGTGTCCGGCGAAGGCGATTCGAATGCGGTGGCCTTTCTTGATTAACACCGACGTTGGGTGAAAGCCGAAGCTGAGTTCGTCGATCTCCCCCACCTTCTCCCCCCCATTCAGTCAAGAAAATTCACCAACTCATCTACCGGTTTCCTCGGTGGGACTTGCGGTCTCTCAGCCGGGTACCCTATAGGAGTGATCGTAGCAATGTAGTGTTCCTGCGGGATGCCAAGCGCCTCCTTCACGTCGACCCGATCCATAGCCGCGATCCAGCAGGTCCCAAGACCGAAGAGCTTAGCAGCAAGCATGAAGTGATAGGCGGCGATACACCCATCCTGAACCGGCCGCCCAGTTATGCCAGGGTCTGTGCAAATTGCAACCGCCATCGGCGCTCTGGCAATTGGAGCGCTGTTCCCTCCTCGAATCCCCGCCAAGAATCTTAGCACCTTCGGATCACGGATGACGATGAAACGGTACGACTGGCAATTCCTGGATGTCGGAGCAAATCGGCAAATTTCGAACAACTTCCAAAGTAACTCATCGGGAATCGCTGCATCTTGAAATGTTCGGATGCTTCGTCGGGTGAGCAGAATCTCATTCCCAGACAGATAGGGGTCTATGGGATGGATAAATGCCTGAAACTCAACCAGCCGATCGTCAGGATCCTTAATGAAAAAATGATAGATACCATATGTCTCATGCACCCTCGGCTCATCGATGGCCAATGGCTGCAGTTTTTGATACATTTCATCTACATCTTCGCGCCCCTGATAGAAGAATGTGATGATGCCTTGTGAATCAACCTCCTCCCGCTCACAAAAACCCAGCAACAGATTGCCGTGTTTTAAGATGACGCAATCAGGTTGAACTAACCAAGTGGTCATGCCGATGCGGGAAAGGTATAACTCTTTGATTGCTTCGAGGTCTTTGGTCCTGAAGAAGGTGATGCCGGCCACTTTGCCTCCTTTAATGGATATCACGATTAGATAGACCAATTCTATTCGATGTAAGATCAAGGGCAACTTACGTGCTGGAGGATAAACGAGACTCGTACCCGATTCTTCAGTAGAGTGTAAGCTTAAATTAGTCGCTCATCGCAAGATATCCCCTTTCACACCCCCCTTACAAAGCGATCATTGTGTTTAATACCAAAGCATCCGTATTGATCGTTCACACAAGCTCATTTGGCCTGATAATTATTCCGCTGCAAGGCATTTGATCAAAGGATATTTATATTTTGGCTATTGCTTCAGCCTTGATAACTTTTCCCGGGTTGTGGCTTCATATTTTCTTTTCCCCCTTTTTGTATTGCTGCTAGCCGCGAAATACTGTAAGGGAAAATGGCGTTTGTGGGAATGTGGGGTATCGCTTCCAGCATAATGAACTATGCGGATTGGAGTCGAAATAACTGTCCATACCGTATAATAGAATGAATGTACTGTCTAATCTTTTATCCTGCTAGTGGGATGGTCGCCATACAATAATAGTTCAGCGGCAATAAGTGTAGAAATCATCTCCTTGAATCGGAATTTGCATATGGCCAGTGATTTGATTAGTAGTGAATTATTTTAAATTTCCTAGTTGGGGAGATAAACATGAAGTAAGGACAGAAATCGAACAAGACAAAATCATGGGCTCGGTCCAAGTATCGAGCTTCCGAAACTCAACCATCCTGACTCATTCCAAGCATAAGCTGCTCGGCGATTTCAACTTGCGAATGATTTGAGTAAGTCGGCCATGAGATTTGATAATTCTTGGATTCGTTACCCCATATGGTCCAATTTTCCCTACCCCCACGAGCAAACATCTCAAGATATGGTTCTGGACTACAAGATTCGATTATGTCATAAAGCTCATCAGGTTTACGCGAGTGTTCCCTTTTTCTTGTGGTCAAGATGTTCACTTGGCTACGACCAGGCTGAAGCGTTCTGAGTTTCCCCTTAACGCCAAACAAGACCATCTCAGTTACGTTTCGAAAGTAGAATCCGACACCACGACCATCAGGCCCCCCATCCTTGCGGATCTTGTACCAAATAATGTTCGTCTTGTAGGTAAATCCCCAGGCCTCCATCACTTTCAAGCCTTCAGCGATCAAGGCATTTGGAACCCACAAATACAGGTGGCTCTTCTCTTCAGTGATCTCGTCTACGGGAATTGAGATAATCTCATCAAGGGAAAGTGTAGGATATCTTGCTAGTCTCTTGTGCTCAGGTGCGACTTTTCCAGTGCTATTCTTGAATCTCCACGGAGGATCGGCCAGAACAGTGCTGTACTTGCCTACAATTTCCCTTCTGAAATCCTGTGCAGCCCCGCTCTTCCCACCCATGATGAAGTCCTTTCGTAAATAGGTCAATCACCTTTGATGATTTATCATATCTATCAATTGTAAGTCTTTAATAGTATAGCACAATTGTTTCAGTAACCGAAATCTCCACACACATTTGCAGGTCCACTTACATACAAAAAATATTGACAATATTCTCGCATTTTCCTTATCTTATCAGACGGATTCTAGTCCTCAACGTACAATTCCTTCGTTATCCCAAATACCAACACCGGACATCCACCCGACCCACCACCCTCAATACGAGGAATAAGTTTACTCATATGAGTCGTTGATGCTCCGTACGACGCTCCTTTGCCTAGTTCATTGAAGATATCCTGAAGCTCGTCGCTTCGAGTAATCATCACTCCGACACTTAACGCCCGCAACTCATAAAGCAGCCGGAAATTATTCAAATCCCGATCATAGAATGGATCTTTGTTATTCCATTCAATTTCAACCCCAACTAGGTTTTTAAAGCAATCGACCTTGTGGGTTGGTGTAGCATGTTCAACTGTATCAATCACAACTTTGGTGTCAAAGGATTTCTCTATCCATCCTTTTCCGAAGAACTTCTCGTCAATCCATCTCGCTATTGGAGACTTGCCACCTCCAGGAGTCAATATTGCACTTCTGTACAATCTGAACTCTGACAGAATCGTCACAATGTCCTGCCATTCTGACTGGAAATCGCCGCTCAATATGGCGATTGCGTGCTTCCAATCCACGATCTCATAATTTTCTCTGATAAAAGCTGGGAGATTAGAAAAATCCATAAATGAAACTCCTTGCTCTTGCTGAACTAGATAAGAGAGTCTACAGTAATATTAATGGTTATCAAAGGCTTACGAGGCGTAATACGCTGCAATTGAAATTGCCGATGAACACTTCGCTGAAGCCGACCCGCGGGCGGCGGGCGATTTCAATGGTTAGCCTTGAGATAGGGTGGGGGATAATGAAGTGGATGATCGTATGTTGGGCGGCTGAGCTCAAAGCCGTTGGACTAGGCGCTTCGCGCAGGCTTTTCCTGAACCCTTCCACTCCTCAGTAATTACTTTCCCCAATCGTAAAACGCTATATTTCCTGTCAAACCTCATTTCACATAGATCCGCCTACGACAACTTCTTCCTCAGTCACTGTGGCTGGCATAGTAAGTGGGAAGTGATAGTATATTTGAACCGCTGCATTGTCTGGCCAATGCCCAGCCGATCCAACTCTCGGCGCACGAACAAGGTTCGGGACACCTTCGGCCAGGGAGGTAGCCAGGCCATAGCGGGTAGCCCATGTCATCAGGCTGCGAGCCACAGCTTGGGGATCGGCCTGACGATCAGCGACCTGGGCT
>Ga0209986_10000637_pt1 | contig 34389 bp, 34 predicted proteins | sample BlataG_FD_183168 | JGI IMG/M metagenome (GOLD analysis project Ga0209986, IMG submission 183168) | Deep subsurface microbial communities from Black Sea to uncover new lineages of life (NeLLi) - Black_00105 metaG (SPAdes) (version 2) | ecosystem: Environmental > Aquatic > Marine > Oceanic >...
CCAGAATTAATGGCACAGCAATTGGTGGTGGCACTGGGCTTGTTGCAGTATGCGATATTGCAATTGCCGCAGACCTTGCAAAGTTCAGTTTCAGCGAGGTAAAACTCGGTCTTATCCCGGCATGCATTTCACCTTACGTGATGAAGAAGTGCGGTGAGGGAAAGTGCCGTGAGTTCTTTCTAACTGGTGAGCGGTTGACTGCTGAGAGAGCCCATGTTGCGGGTTTAATCAATATGGTCGTTCCCCTTGATGAACTCGATGATGTTGTGGGCGAATTAGTGAAGAAGTTAGTGTCCAGTGGACCAGAGGCAATCACCAAATGCAAGGAGTTGCTGCGTAATGTTGCCCAGATGCCTTTTGATGAGGCAAGAGAATATACTGCTGAGGTGATTGCACGGCTGCGCATCTCTGATGAAGGGCAGGAAGGGATGGCAGCTTTCTTGGGAAAGCGAAAGCCCAAGTGGGCTTTAGATTCAAACGGATGAAAGCAGATGCAGACGGAATTTTATCTGTATAAATCCGCACCAATCTGTTTGCATCAATTTTTACAGGGTAAAAAAATGTTTAAAAAAATACTAATCGCCAACCGGGGTGAAATTGCAATTCGCATCGCCCGCGCATGCCATGAAATGGGTATTGCAACAATCGGCGTATATTCTACGGTTGATGCCAATTCATGCCACCTTTGGCACATGGATGAGGCGGTCTGCATTGGCGATCCTGCACCCCAGGCAAGTTATTTGAACATCCAAACTATTATTGAGCAAGCACGCAGAACCGGGGCTCAAGCAATTCATCCTGGTTATGGATTTCTGGCAGAGAATGCACGGTTTGTCAAAGCTTGCGAGGATGCCGGGATTATGTTCATCGGGCCGAGCTCCCGAGCAATGAGCCTTGTTGGTGATAAGGTGGCGTCGCGTAATACAGTGAGGCACGTCGATGTGCCGATTATCCCAGGTATGCAAGCAAGTAGTACGGACTTGGTTGAATTTAAAAGCATGGCTGATCAGGTAGGCTATCCAGTTATTGTCAAGGCATCAATGGGCGGTGGCGGTAAGGGCATGAGAATTGTCCGCAGTGAACAGGAACTCGAAGCCAGTATTAACGCCGGGCAAAGAGAGGCTCAGAGTGCCTTTGGTGACGCTACGGTTTACCTTGAGAAATATATTGAAAAGCCACGACACATTGAGTTTCAAGTTATCCGGGATACCCATGGTAATGTTGTCCATTTATACGAACGTGAATGTTCTATTCAACGTCGCCACCAGAAGATAATTGAGGAGACGCCTTCCCCAGCCCTTGATAATGCTCTGCGCACCAAGATGGGTGAAGCGGCAAAGAGAGTTATTGAAGCTGCTGATTACACCAATGCTGGAACCGTTGAATTTCTCTTAGACCAGAACAAAAAATTCTATTTCCTGGAAGTGAATGCGCGTGTTCAAGTCGAACATCCGATTACCGAGATGGTTACTGGTATAGATTTAGTACGTCAACAGATTCTGGTCGCGGCTGGTGGAAAACTCGGGTTCCAGCAAAAAGACATAAGTCAACGCGGGCATGCAATAGAATCACGTATTTACGCTGAAGATCCAGACAACAACTTCATGCCGTCGCCAGGCAAGATACTATTCCTGCTTGAGCCAAGTGGGCCGGGTGTCAGGGTAGATTCAGGGATAAATCAGGGCTGGGATGTACCACCTCATTACGATCCCATACTTTCCAAGCTAATAACCTGGGCTGAAACAAGAGAAATATCACTCGCCCGCATGTCCCACACTTTACAAAACTATATTATCCTCGGTATCAAAACCAATATTGGTTTCTTGAAGCGCATTATGGATACAGAGAAATTCATAACTGGTGAGTACCATACGCATTTTATTGATGATAATGAAGAAGCCCTAATCCCGCGACACGAGAAGATAGCAGAGGTCCTAATTGCCGCTTCTTTGATAAAGACATTGAGGAGAACAGGGGTCAGTGCCCAAATCACCTCCAAAGCAGCGCAGGTTCACAAAATAACGACGCCGTGGCAAGAATTGGGTTCTTGGGAAATATGCTCGCGTTAAGAGCGAGGATATCAGTGAATCAGGATATCAGAGGATCAGGAAGATTATATTACCTGATGTCCTGTTATGCTGATGTCCACTGTCTGATACTCTGGTATTCTGATGACCTTACATAGACTATGGAATATAAATTCATACATCTAAATACGACCCATGTAGTAAGAATCAAGAAATCTGATGGTGGCTATCAGGTTACTATTGATGGTAAGGATTATGATATCGCCAGTTTTTCGAAGAAGGACAATATCATCACTTTTAAACTGCATAAGGAACTAAACAATATCTATTATGCGCAAGATAAGGATACGATATACTTGGCAGTTGGCGGGGACTATTACACGCTTGTTTTGGAAAGAGGGAATGTGTTTAAAGGAGCTGGTGCACAGGCGCAAAAGGGCGATAGTGTGAAATCGTCCATGCCTGGGCTGCTCGTAAAGGTTATGGTAATAGTCGGTGATGAAGTTAAGGAGGGAACCACCCTCGCGATAGTTGAGGCAATGAAGATGCAGAATGAATTGCGCGCGCCACGAGATGGTGTTGTCAAGAAAATCAACTATAAAGAAGGTGACCAGGTCGAAGCCCTCAAACCACTAGTTGAGTTGGAATAGGAGAAATAGGAATGTACAGTAAGAAAGTAATGGACCATTTTATGAATCCGCGGAACGTAGGGGAACTCAAGAATGCTGATGGCGTCGGTGAAGTTGGCAATCCTGTCTGCGGTGATGTTATGACTTTCCATATCAAGGTTGAAAACGGTAGAATAAAGGATGTTAAGTTCAAAACCTTTGGATGTGGAGCGGCGATTGCTGTATCCAGCATGGTGAGCGAAATGGCAAAAGGGAAAACACTTAAACAGGCAATGAAGATTACAAACAAAATGGTTGTTGGCAAGTTAGGGGGATTACCGGCGATAAAGCTGCACTGTTCGAATCTGGGTGCTGATGCATTACACAAAGCAATTGAGAATTACTTGGTGAAGAAAAAGAATCAAAAGAAATAGACGTTTTAGATAGTTGTTTAGAAAACAAAATTAAATAGTAATGAAGGAGAAGTGCAAGATGACCGACTATTCTGAAGGAATTGTGCAGATTATCAATAAGGTCCAGGAAATTGTCGATAGCAAGCTCAGTCGTGATGAAAAACTAGCGGCAACGTGTAATTTGCTTAAAGATAATGTAACATATTATAACTGGATAGGGTTTTACATTGCTGATAATGCACGAAAAGAGCTCATTCTTGGACCTTCTGTCGGAGAACCGACCGAACACAGCCGTATCGCTTTTGGTGAAGGGATTTGTGGACAAGCTGCAGCAACAAAAAAGCCGTTTGTGGTTCAGGATGTAAGGAAAGAAACAAATTATCTGTCCTGCAGTGTTAAGGTGATGTCCGAAATAGTATTTCCCATAATGAAGAATGATGAGGTCGTTGGGGAGCTTGATATTGATTCGCATGTCCTTTCACCGTTCACGGAAAAGGACAGCGCGTTGTTGGGGAAAATATGTGCAATCGTTGCAGATCTCTTCTGAGGATGAGTGTTTTTAGGAGATCATCATGAATGAGCAAACTGTGTTTATCGGTGTGATCAATAAGGAGGTAAGATGACATTCAACAACATAATTGTTGAGAGCGAAGGCAAGTTGGGGATTCTTAAGATTAACCGACCCGATGTCTTGAATGCTGTAAATGTGGAGACAATACTTGAGATTGAACAGGCAATGCAGGATTTTAATGGAGATGACAACATCTATGTGGTTATCATAACTGGCGAAGGTAAGTCATTTGTGTCAGGTTCAGATATTGCACGTTTGGTAGAGATGGATGGACTAAAGGCACGGGAATACAGTCGGATCGGCCAGCGTGTTTTATCCTATATCGAAAATATGGAAAAACCCGTTATTGCGGCAGTGAATGGTTATGCCCTTGGTTCAGGATGTGAGCTTGCCATGGCTTGCGATATAAGGGTTGCTTCTGAAAAAGCAAAATTCGGTCAGCCTGAAGTGAAACTCGGCATAATCCCTGGTCATGCTGGAACACAGCGCCTTGCGAGATTAGTGGGTACGGGAAAAGCCAAAGAGCTCATTTTCACAGGTGATCTAATCGACGCTCAGGAGGCATTGAGAATAGGTTTAGTAAATAAAGTTGTTCCTCTTGATAAATTTATGGATGACGTGAAGAGTATCGCCAATAAGATAGCAGATGCGGGCCCGATTGCAGTACGGATTGCCAAGACTGTGATCAATCGCGGTATTGATACGAATCTTACAACAGCGAGTTCCTATGAAATGGAAGCCTTTAGCATTCTTTTCTCTACTGATGAAGCGAAAGAAGGCATGAAGGCTTTTTTAGAAAAGCGACGACCCAAGTGGTCGAAGGATTCAAACAGATGATTGCGGATGCAGACGGAATTTTTATCAAATTTAATCCGTTTGCATCTTAATTTACCGATAGGCAAATCTGTCTGCATCTATTTTTCCGAAGGAAAAAGGAGGTTTTAGATGACATTGGATGATAGGCTGCAAAATGTGGCGATTGTCGGTGCGGCGGGAAAGATGGGTAGTGGTATCGGTGTTATGATCGCCCAGGAGATGGCCAAGCTGAAGTTAAAAGCGGAGAATAAAAACAAGGTGTACCGAACTAATCTTATTGATATCAGTGAAACGGCGCTCGATGGTTTACGTGGCTATATGATAACACAGCTGACCAAAGTAGCGGAGAAATCCACTGTTCACTTGAGGAAATTATACGAGAAACGCCAGGATCTCATTGAGAATGCTGATATCATAAGGACCTTTGTTGACAATGCTTCATCAGTGCTCAATTTTACGACTGATCTCAATGCGGTTAAAGACGCCCACTTGGTTTTTGAAGCGATTGTTGAAAATGACAAGGTAAAAACAAAAATCTACCGAAAAATGAAGAAATTATGTTCTCCAGATACCATGTTCTTAACGAATACATCGAGCATTCCGATTTCATATCTTGATGAACAAGCAGGTCTTGATGGTCGTCTGATCGGCTACCACTTCTACAACCCACCAGTTGTGCAGCGTTTAGTCGAGGTCATCGCTGCGGATAACACTGTCGAAGAGCTGAGAAAAATCGGTGATGAGTTGGGAAAACGGCTGCGCAAGAAATTAGTTCCCTCGTGTGACATATCAGGTTTTATCGGCAATGGTCATTTCATACGCGACGGTTTGTATGCACTGAGTGAAGTAGAACGTCTTAAAAGCACTTTTCGCTATCCTGGTGCGATCTATGTTGTCAATAGAATTACCCAGGATTTTCTCTTGAGACCCATGGGTATTTTTCAACTCATTGATTATGTTGGGGTTGATGTATTCCAGTGTATTTTGAGAGTCATGCGGACTCATCTTGACGACACAAGTCTCAGGAGCAGATTTGTCGACAAGCTGGTTAAGCAGCATGTGATAGGTGGACAATATGCTGATGGTTCCCAAAAAGACGGTTTTCTCAAATATGAGAGGAATCGCCCTGCGGGTATCTATAATTGCAGCAAGAAAGACTATTTCATGCTTAATGATAAGTGGAAGAAGAAGGTGGATGCCAAGATTGGATCACTCCCTGACGGTTTTGCTCCATGGAAAGCACTCCTGATAAACCCCAAGAAAGAAGATGCTCTACAAAGTCATTTTGATAAGCTAAAGAAGATGGATACACTTGGTTCAAGGCTCGCGGTCGATTTTCTTAAGAAGACAAAGGCGATAGGTGAACAGTTGGTCAATGACGGCGTTGCGGCTTCAACTAAAAATGTTAATGCGGTTCTAACGAATGGATTTTATTGGTTATACGGGCCGATAAATAATTACATTTAAATTTAAATACTTAAATTTTTCCGAAGGAAAAATAGGAGGTTTTTAATGTCATTTTTCAGGAAAAAAATCTACGCCTGCGCGGGTTTTAACACGATATCATTGGGTAGTGGTAGAAAGGAATTTCACCCCAAAAAACCGCGTCCAGGTATTGAATATTATATTAAAGAGGCAGGTCTTGGATCAATCAATCAAATACAGAATCCTGAAGCAATAGATGAGGGTGTTATTGGAAATTTTGTTGCTGAAAGGTTTTGCAAACAGGGAAACCTTAGCGGGTTTTTCCCAATGGTTCATCCAACCTTCCAATACAAGCCCTGCATTCGTGTTGAAGGTGCCTGCGATTCAGGTGGTCTGGCTATAGTTGTTTCAATCAAAACGATTCTGGCTGACCTCGCAGATGTCGTTCTCTGCATTGGCGTTGAAGTCCAGAATTCAGTTAAGGCAATCTATGGCGCTGACTATCTTGCTGCTGCTGGTTGGTTTTCTGGAGAAAGAAAAGAGGGCCATGCGTATTTCTTTCCTGATCAGTTCTCACAACGTGCTGGTGCTTGTTTTGAAAAATTCGGCAAGGAAAAAGTCCTGGCCGGTATGGCTCAATGGTATGTCAATGCGATTGAGAATGCAAGGAAATACCCTCCTGCGCAGGAATTTCACAATAAGAACCCCGAGCTTTTTGCTACGGGCATGACGCCTCCTAACCCCAAGGTATTTTGTGAAAACATCAATGTTTTTGACTGCTCAAAGGTTTCTGATGGTGGTTCCGCGATGATTTTTGCTTCGGAAGAAGGTTTGAAAAAAATTGGGGTTGATCAGAAAGATGCCACTGAAGTTATGGCTTACGCGCAAGTTCAAGATAACTTAACAACCCCACCACCTGACTTAACCAAATTATCGACCTGCGCAATAGCAGCTAAACGTGCCTACGAACGTGCCGCTATCAAACCAGGTAATTTGAGTGTGCTTGAGGTCCATGATTGCTTCACCATTGCAGGTCTTTTGGCAATTGAAGCTGCAGGGTTTGCCGACTACGGTGAAGGTGCGGATTTTGTAAAGGATGGCAGAACTAAGTTGACCGGTACAATACCAACGAATACAACTGGTGGTCTTATTGGCTATGGTCACCCCACTGGTGCGACCGGTGTTCGAGAGGCGGTTGACGTGGTCAGCCAGCTACTCGGCAAAGCAGGTGACTGTCAGGTTAAGATCGGTGCGGATCGGCCTTATGGTATGATGTCCAGTATGGGTGGTAATGACATAACCGTGGTGGCGATGATATTTAGGCAAACATAAAAAGTAGCCTGTTGTCCCCTTTATGATTATCGGCAGCAAACTATACTATTTTGATTCCGTGGAATCTACGAACGAGTATGCAAAAACGCTCACAAAGGACGCTCCCGAAGGCGCAGTGATCCTTGTTGATGAACAGACTGGCGGTCGCGGAAGATTTGGTAAGCAATGGTACTCACCTAAAGGTGGCATTTGGATGTCGGTCATCCTGCATCCTCCTGATCCTTCATTGATTGCCATCATTGCCGGTATTGCAGTATGCAAGGCTTTGCATATGAATGGGGTCCTTCCAGGTATTAAATGGCCTAATGATATTGTGCTCAATGGCAAGAAAATCGGTGGCATCCTTACTGAAATTATTGATAAAATAGTTATTCTTGGTATCGGGGTCAATCTGAACATACGTGAGTTTCCAGATGAGCTTGAAGCTACTGCGAGTTCTGTATTTCTTGAGACGAAGAAACATCTCGAAAAAAAAATGGTCTTTGATACATTGTGTAAACAATTGGATGATTGCTATATTATGTTGAAGCAAAACAAAGTAACTGATTTGTTAACCGAATGGCGCCACTATACAATCTTGCTTGGTCAGCAAGTGGTTATTGAGATGCCTGACAAAGAGCTGTCGGGCAAAGTCCTTGATATCAGCAGGGATGGTGCTTTGATAGTCATGCGTTCAGACGGCAAGATTATGAGGGTGGTTGCTGGTGTGTGTCACCTGAGGAAGAAATGATCCAGATATATACTGGTAATGGTAAAGGCAAAACAACTGCAGCTTTGGGTTTGGCGCTGAGGGCAGTTGGCCACGGTCTCAAGGTAATAATGATTCAATTCATGAAAGGGAAGATTAACTACGGTGAACTTGAGGCGGCTAAACACCTGCCCGGCTTAATTATCGAACAATACGGTCGCCCTGATTTTGTGAATCCAGAAAATCCTGCAGAGGAAGATATCCGTTTAGCGCACCAGGCATTCATGCGTGCCAAGGAGGTTATCAGAAAAAAGAGATTTGATATCGTCATTCTCGACGAAATCAACGTGGCGGTTGCTTTTGGACTTATCAAGGTCCAGGAAGTCATCGAACTGATGAAAAAAACACCTCAAAAAAAAGAACTTGTCCTTACTGGTCGTTATATGCCCGGAGAATTTGTTGAATATGCCGACCTGATAAGTGAGATAAAGGAAGTGAAACATCACTTCCAGAATGGCGCGTCCGCGCGCAAGGGTATTGAATACTAACAAGAGGGCTTAAAATGGTTAAAAGAGGGGAGAAAGCCTTACTCAGTATTGACATTCATCTGTATGTATATAGAATGGGATAGGAGGTTTGATGATTGTACCAATTGAAAAAATATATGAAAGATTTGAGAACAAATACAAAGCGATTAACGTGACATCCTTGGAAGCAAGGAAACTGAAAGATGACCAGGTAAAGGGTCTTTTAGAAGGACACGTTAATCCCATCTTTGAAGCGATTAGGAAGTTGTTCGCAGGTAAGATTAGGTATCAAGATTGAACGTTGCCTTAGGCATAACCGGTTCTATTGCCGCATACAAATCCTTAGCACTCATAAGACTGCTGAGAAAGAATGGCGCTGAAGTAAAAGTAGTGCTCACCAAATCGGCACTTCATTTTGTCACTGCAATGAGCTGCCAGACCTTATCAGCAAATGAAGTCTATATTGACCAGTTCGTGCTAACCAAAGGAATCAAACACCTGACCTTGTCATCGTGGGCTGATGTGCTGGTCGTTGCTCCAGCTACGGCGAATATTATCGGCAAAGCAGCGTGCGGCATTGGTGATGATTTGCTTTCAACTACATTGCTTTCTTTTCAAAAACCTATATTGTTCGTGCCCGCTATGGACAGCGGTATGTGGGTAAACAAGATTGTTCAGGAAAATGTGAGCAGGTTGTGCAAAGCCGGTTTCCATATTCTGGAACCAAGCTGCGGTGCTCTGGCTTCGGGCAAGATAGGCAAAGGTCGTTTCCCGTCTATTGCGACTATCCATAAGAAAATCCTTGCGCTCTGCCAGGGATATAAATCTCTCAACAATATGAGATTTCTCGTATCCGGTGGTCGTACTGAAGAGGACATTGATCCGGTTCGAGTGATAACGAATCGTTCGTCCGGTCGTATGGCAAGAGAACTTCTCTATGCCATTACCTGCCGCGGCGGTATTGCAAAAGGTGTGATAGGCGAGGTGACGGTAGATTTCCCTGAGGATATGGATATCATATACACCAGAACCTCTGATGAGATGCTGAAAGGACTGAAAGCGCATATGAATTGGTGCGATTGTCTGATAATGGCTGCGGCAGTTGGTGATTATCGTCCAAAGACAAAGAAGACGAAGAAAATCCATGGTTCAGAACTCAGTCTTAGGTTGGAAAAGAACCAGGATTTGCTTAAAAAACTGACCTCGATGAAATTGTCTCCGCTGGTTGTAGGTTTTTCGCTCGAAGACAGTCTGCACTTAGCCAGAGGTAAGACAAAGTTAATATCAAAGAAATGTGATATGATAATCTTGAACAGTTCGTCTGCAGTAGCCAGTGAAACCACCCATGCAAAAATGCTCAAGAACAATGGTGAGGTTGTTTCGTTTGGCAAAATTACGAAATGGCAGCTCGCCAATACCATTCTTGACGAGTGCATCAAAGCACTCAGCAAGCGCCGTAAAAAGCGCAAATAAAGATAAACCATAAGACATGGAAGAAAAGCGCGTACCACCACATTCGTTAGACGCTGAAGAGGCTGTGCTCGGTGCCATGTTGCTTGATGCCCAGGCATTGCCCAAGGTTATGGAGATTCTCAATGAAAGCAATTTCTACTCGCCGATCAATCAGAAAATTTACCGGGCGACTCTCACCCTTTTCGGCGAGAACGTCACGGCCGATTTGGTGACTGTCACAGACTGGCTCAAACAGAATAAAATGCTCGAGGATATAGGTGGCCCCGAGTATTTGTCGAATTTAGTTGCTAATGTGCTAACCACGGCTAATGTTGAACATCATGCCAGGGTAATTCTAGACAAGGCAATCAAGCGCAGTATTATACAGACGTCGATGGAAATGTTGAAAAAGAGTTTTGAGGACAGTCAGGCAGCTGCAGAACTTGTTGACTACGCGCAGAACTCTGTGTTTCAAATTAAAGAAACTGGTTTGAGAAAAGAACCCGTTCATATCCGGAGTTATATTACTAGGATACTGGAAACTGCTGAGGCGATGCGCGGAGAGCGTATGATAACCGGCATTGAAACTGGTTATTACAAACTGGATGAACTGACTTCAGGTTTTCAAAAGGGTGATTTTGTCGTTATCGCCGGCAGACCCTCAATGGGAAAAACGGCATTTGTTCTTAATATTGCTGCTTATGCAGCGATTGAGAATAGCATTCCAGTTGGCATATTTTCTATGGAAATGTCAGGCGAAGCACTCGTCCAAAGACTTCTCTGCAGCGAGGCAAGGGTGAGTTTGAGGAACTTGAGGCGTGGTATGTTGCGCAATGAAGATTGGGTCAATCTTGCCACGGGTGCGGGCAAGCTTGACAAGGCACCGATTTATATCGATGATTCAGCGACCTTGTCAATCTATGAAGTGAAGGCAAAAGCACGGCGGTTAAAAGCAGAGAATGACATAGGGGTTTTGGTAGTCGATTATCTGCAGCTCTTAGAGGGACCGCAAACATTCCGTTCAACATCGAGAACCCAGGAAATATCAGAAATCTCAAGGGCGCTAAAGGCATTGGCAAAAGAACTGAATATCCCCTTGCTTGTCGTATCCCAGTTATCGCGCATGCCCGAGCAGCGTAAGGATAGGCGACCATTATTGTCTGATTTGAGGGAGAGCGGAGCGATCGAACAGGATGCCGATGTCGTGCTTTTCATCTACCGCGAAGAGGTTTATAACAGAGAAACTGATAAGAAAGGTATTGCCGAACTGCTCTTGGCAAAACAACGTAATGGGCCAACTGGCATGTTGGAACTGGGGTTTCAGGGTGATTTCACATTGTTTGCCCCTCTAACGTCCCGTGAAGAAATGGCAATAGAAGAAGAGGTAGAGGATGAATCTTTTTAGTCTGATCGGTGATTTCTCGACATTTTTCTTCCGGAGTCTGTTCATGCCTTGGAAAATTCGTACGAGCAAAGGTAGGATGCTGGAGCAAGTCTACAGTATTGGCATTGGTTCTCTGCCAATTATCATCATTATCGCGGCATTCACCGGTTTGGTTTCCACAGTTCAAGCAACCTACCAGATGATAGGTACAGTGCCGCGTTATATTATCGGTACCACGGTGGGCAGGATGGTTTTGATAGAGCTCGGTCCGATCCTGACCGCGTTAATGGTGAGTGGTCGTTGCGCGTCTTCAATGGCGGCAGAAATCGGCACGATGCGGGTTACTGAACAGATTGATGCCCTGGAGATCATGGCTATTGATCCTTATCGTTTCCTTAGTCTACCGCGTATTGTAGGTACGTTTATTTCTTTGCCGGTCCTCACGATTTTTGCTGAATTTGTTGCTTTGGCATGTGGCGCCGTGTATGCGCATTATTTTCTGAACATACCGTTCAGTGTGTTCAGTTATGGCATTATCCACTTTTTCTCTATGCGTGATTTTCTCGGAGGACTCGTCAAGTCGCTATTCTTCTCGATTGTGATTGGTGCGTCTGGTTGTTATTTTGGGTTTATTGTTAAGGGCGGCGCCAAAGAAGTCGGCAGGGCAGCAACCTATGCGGTAGTTACGGCGTCGATCCTCATCCTTGTGCTGGATTTCCTGGTAGCTGTGGTAATCTTTGGATGATAGAAGTCAAGGATTTATCAAAAAGGTTTGACGACCTCGTTGTCTTGGATAATGTCAGTTTTACCGTGGGTGAAGCACGTCTGGTTGTTATCCTCGGACCATCAGGTACCGGCAAAACGATTCTTCTCAAGTCGATATTGGGGATATTGCCGGTTGACAGCGGGATAGTGTTATTCGATGGCAAATCCATTCAGGCGGCTAAAGAAAATGAGATTTACGACATACGAAAACATGTCGGTTTTGTATTTCAAAGCACTGCGTTGTTCGACTCGATGAACGTATGTGAGAATATCGCTTTACCGCTTGTGGAACATACCAGGTTATCGAGCCGACAAGTCAGGGACAAAGTCCAAGAGATTTTAGAGATAGTCGGCATGGCTGGTAAGGAAAGTCTTTATCCCGGTTCCCTATCTGGAGGTATGAAGCGCTTAGTTGCAGTCGGTCGAGCACTTGCCTTGGACCCGAAATATTTATTCTATGATGAGCCGACCACGGGTCTTGACCCGGTAATGAGAGACCGGATCGTGCAGCTTATTATTGATCTAAAAAGGGATTATAAGAAGAGCGGTATTGTTGTCACCCATGACCTCGATACCGCAGAAAAAGTAGGCGATGACATCTATCTGCTGAAAAAGGGTAAGATCAGCAAACTGGAACAGATTAAAAAGGAAGTCTATAATGGTTAAACAAATTAAAGCGACGTTTGTTGGGATATTCATCATTGTCGGTATAATCCTCTTTGTTCTTTTGTACACATGGTTTTCCGGCAGGCTTGGCTTACGAAATACCTATGATGTAGTAGTCATGTTTGACGATGTTTTGGGCTTGAGAATTGGTGATCCGGTGATGGTTTATGGTATGGAAAAAGGCAAGGTCAAGGATCTGAAGATTGACCAGAACAAAATTAAATCGGTTCTTGCGATCGACCGCGATATCGTGATACCCGAAGATTCAAAGATTTCTATCAAGTCGATCAGTATGTTAGGTGCTGATCGGTATGTGAAAATCGTACCAGGTTCGTCTGACAAGACCGCAAGTGTGTATTATGGAACAGGCGGCGGACTTGATCTTGAAGCGTTTGGAGCACAGTTGGACAGTCTGATGTCGGTTATCAAGAATTTCAAGCTGGGAGACTTTGATTTGAATAAAATAGCCACAAAGCTGACTCGGGACATGAATAGAAACCTCGAGACTTTAGCTGAGGTGGTAAAAGGTCCTGCTGAGAAGATCGAGCACCTAAGTGTAAGATTAGATTCCTTGGCGGCATTATTGAGTGGTGATGGAACCGTGGGTAAATTGATGAAGTCAGACGAGTTGTATGATGAAGTCAGGCAGACCAACCAGGCTTTGAAAAGCCTCATCGAGGATATCAAGGAAAATCCTCAGAAATACATTAATATAAAGGTGTTTTAGACGGAGACATCATTTTAAAGTTCGAGAATTCACATCATGCAAATCAAGAATACTGTACTGGAAATCGCAAAACACAAGCACCAAACTCCAAACAATGCTGAAATTCAAATATCAAAACTTCTCTATTTCTTATTTGTGGTTTAGGTCATTGGAGATTGTTTGTGCCGCGAAGCGAGCATCCTCGAAAATTTTGTCTCATTTTCATATCGTAGATTTTCGGGATTATTTGCCATTTGTGATTTGATGATTTTATTCTTATGATAACGAGGTTTGTTTGTCAAAATTGCGGTGCGTCCGCGCCAAAGTGGCTTGGTAAATGTCCGGGCTGTGGTGAATACAATACAATGGTTGAGGAAGTCATTGAGACAAAGTCCAGACAAGTATTAAGAAAGTCAGAGGTGGTGAACCCACTGCCTTTATCAGAAATACCCTACCGCAAAGAAACGCGGACCGGGGTTGGGATAGGCGAGCTGGACCGCGTGCTGGGCGGTGGTTTTGTCAAAGGTTCTTTAGTTCTACTCGGTGGTGATCCAGGGATCGGTAAATCAACCTTGATGTTGCAGATATCTGGTATGATGGCGCGCGCGGGTAAGAAGATACTCTATGTTAATGGAGAAGAATCCGCCTATCAAATGCGTATGAGGTCTGAACGATTGGGCATGGGAGTTCAAGGGATCAGTGTTCTTACTGTGACGCAACTCGATTCGATAATTGAAAGTGCTAGTGCTTATGAACCGGATTTAATGGTAATAGATTCAATTCAAACGATCTACACGTCTCGCTTGTCGTCATCACCAGGTAGTGTTGCTCAAGTCAGGGAGTGCGGTGGTGCATTGATGAGGTTTGCCAAAGAAAAGGGTGTGACAACCGTGCTTATAGGTCATGTCACGAAATATGGTGTTATTGCCGGCCCAAAAACTCTCGAACATATGGTTGATGCAGTTCTGTACTTTGAAGGTGACAGTAACCAGCAGTACCGCATTATCCGTGCGATCAAGAACCGTTTTGGTTCGACTAATGAAATCGGCATTTTCGAAATGACTGCATCAGGTATAAAGGAAGTCATCAATCCCTCGTATCTTTTCATGTCGGATGCAACCTACTCAGGATCAGTTACCGTTGCGGTTATTGAAGGTTCAAGACCACTTCTTGTTGAAGTTCAGGCTCTGACCAGCCCCACTTTTTACAATTTCCCACAGCGGGTGGCAACGGGCATTGATTATAAAAGACTCTCCATGCTTCTTGCCGTGTTAGAACGTCGTGCCGGGATAGGGGTCTACGGATTTGATTGTTTTGTCAATGCGGTTGGAGGTATAAAGGTCCTTGAAACTTCGAATGATTTAGGGATTATGCTTGCGATCGCTTCTTCAGTAAAAGACGTGGCAATTGATAAAGAAACCGTAGTAGTTGGCGAAGTCGGTTTGGGTGGTGAAGTCAGGTCGGTTTATGGGATATTGCCCAGGCTAAAAGAAGCTGAGAAGATGGGTTTTACCAGAGCGATTGTGCCGAAAAAGAATGCCCATCAAAACAGCATGAAGATGAAGATTTTAGGTGTTGCCGATGTGAAAGAGGCGATAAGACTGACTTTGAAGAAATAGTCTGTCCCGAAAAGTTTTGGCTGCTTATTAGCAGGAGGAAGTATGATATTTTTTAAGCGCGAAAATAGATTTGTTTTGGATTCATCAAGCATCATTGACGGCCGAGTCATTCATCTATTTGATAAGAGGATCTTTGAGGGTAAGATAATAATTCCTAAGTTGGTGCGATTCATTGTTAAAAAATTTATTGGACCCCGTGGCGAACGGTCAATCAAGACACTGAAGAGAAATACAACTGTCGAGTTCGTTGACGTAAAGGGTGATGGGTTAGTTGAGGAAGATTGTGTGTTAAAGGTGGCGCGCCGAAGGGGCGCCAAGGTCATTACGACATCAGATGAAATTCTAAGGTACGCAAAGCTCTACCCTCACGTAAAGATCCTTGATATTAGAGATCTCTATCGTTTACTCACACCCATTTTTACACCTAATAAACTCATATCCGTTAGGATTCTGAAACGAGGGATAAACCACACCGAAGGGGTTGGTTATATCGAAGGCATAAAGGTTGTCGTGGATAATGGTGCGAAGTACATAAATCAAACCGTGAGTGTACGTGTGACAACGATGCTCTCTCTTGAGACGGGTAATCTCGTATTTTGTGTATTGGTTGAAGAAGAACGTAATAAACCACTAAACATACACAAGGCTAAGAGAAAAGAGGGCCAGACTGATGGAACACATTGATGAGCTGCTTGCGAAACTGACCTTGGCAACTGGGATAGGATATGCCGGGAACGTGAAAAATGTAATTCATGATGAATTGCAGCGTTTGCAGATCAAAGGCACGATCGAGAAGGACGGCAGTGTTAGCGGTTATCTTAAGGGCAGAACAGATTGCGGTATCATGATAGCCTGTCATATAGATGAGGTCGGTTTCATGGTGAGTTCTATTGACGATGCTGGTCGACTCAGTCTCAGTAGTGTGGGAGGTATTGACATTAGCATATTACCAGCCCAGCAAGTAATGGTTCACGGTCGTAAATCGATAGAAGGTTATATTGGTGCCAAGCCGCCGCATCTGGTACCCAAAGAAGAGCGCAAGCAGCTTTTGCCGCTTGATAAGCTCTTTGTCGACACCGGGCTAGCGCCGAGCGTGGTGAGGAATATTATTGAAGTTGGTGATAGTGTTTCCTTTCTTGGCAAATACATGAAGCTACAGGGCGACCTGCGTGTTGTGAAATCCCTTGACAACCGCGCCGGTGTTGCTTGCGGCATACTCGTAATGCAGGAGTTGGCGCAACGGGAACGCGCATTTAACATATATTTCGTTGCTACTAGTCAGGAAGAATACACTGGTCTTGGAGCCCGGATTCATGCTTACCGTTTACCGATTGACTATGGGATTGTCGTCGATGTTTCATTTGCCGAACATCCAGATTTGAAAGACCATGAGATTAACCCGCTGGGCAGTGGTCCAGTCATAGGCCGCGGCGCTACAATACCTGAAAAACTTAGCGACCTGCTTATCGAAACTGCAAAGGAAAATGACATATCGTACCAGATTGAACCTTTGCCAACCTACACGGGTACAGATGCTGAAGGTATTGCTTTCAGTCGTGAAGGGATAGCGACGTGCGTTATCGGGATTCCACTGCGGTATATGCATACCCCAGTGGAAGTCGTTTGCCTGAAGGATATCCAAAGGACAAAGCGTTTGATCGTCAGCTACATTGAGAAGCTAGCGAGTAAGGAAAGAATAAGCCGAACTTCACTACGTTCGGCTAAGTCCTAAATTCCAAGGTTGACATCTTTGGCTATTTGACTATAATAGACAGATTTTTCTGATTTACCAAAATCATAAGAATGTTCTATGCATTTCTGTTTTATTCAAATTTATGAATCATTGGAATAAAAGGAGGTTTTTGAGAAATGCCTGAAAAAGATAATATAATGGATACAATTGCCGAATCAAATAAGTCGGTTGTTACGGGAATCGACGAAAAGGACATTGAACACTGGATTAAAATTTCCATCTTGGGTAGAGAATACAAGGTTCCTGCTGGTCTTACAATAATGCAGGCTATGGAGTTTGCAGGATACCGCTTTGTTCGGTCGTGCGGTTGTCGGGCTGGTTTTTGTGGTGCTTGTACAACCGTTTACAGGATCGAAGGTGACTATCGTTTGAAAACGGCGATGGCTTGTCAGACAAGGATCGAAGATGGGATGTACCTGACCCAGATACCGTTCACCCCGGCAGAGAGAGCGAATTATGACATAAACAAGCTTGCCCCGGGCATTGAGGCTTTGCTGACCAACTATCCTGAAATTCTTAGATGTTTGGGGTGTAATGCTTGCACAAAAGCATGCCCTCAAGATATTGATGTAATGGAATATATTGCCGCAGGCAAACGGGGTGATGTTGGATTGATGGCTGAACTTTCCTTTGATTGTATTCAATGTGGTCTATGTGCCATACGTTGTCCAGCAGAACTTGCCCAGTATAATTATGCTCAGTTGGCTAGAAGACTGCATGGAAAATACGAGACGCCAATCCCTGGGCACTGTCTGAATAGGGTCAAGGAAATCGAAAACGGCAAATTCGATGCGGAGCTCGATAAGCTTGTGAAAACGAGTAATGAAGAATTGAAAAAACTTTATACCTCACGGGATATAGAAAAGACATAAAAGGGGGCAAACATGGCTGAATTAAAATTTATTGGCGGTTATCCAGAATATATGAGAAAACACATTGATGTTGTTAATAGTACGAGGGCTCAGCGCAAAGATTTTACGCCCGAGGCGATGACGATGGAACAGCGAGATGAAGTTCTTAAGCTACATCCTGATTATGCCCCTGGCGGCAAGCGTGCAATTGCCCTCGGGCCGAATAAGGGTGACATGGCGCCAAATGAGGTGGTGGATTTACTTGAGGCATATCCATTGATACAAGGTAATGAAGTGGATGTGAGCAAGCCGGATTACACGGTTGACCTCCTTGTGATTGGCGGTGGCTTGGCCGGTACCACAGCGGCTGTATGGGCAAATGATACAGGTATTGCAAAGGATAAGATACTCCTTGTTAACAAATTACGCCACGGCGATGCCAATTCAATAATGGCTGAGGGCGGTACTCAAGCCGCGGACCGTGAAGATGATTCACCGAACCGTCATTTTTTGGATGCTATTGGTGGTGGTCACTTCACTAATAAACCGGATGTGCTAAAAGAACTGGTAAAAGATGCACCGTTCATTATGAAATGGCTTTGTGATTTGGGTGCAATGATCGATCGAGAAAAGGACAATAGTTTTGTCGAGAAAGGCGGTGGTGGAACGTCACGATGCAGAATGCATGCCTGCAAAGACTACACAGGACTTGAGGAATTAAGAGTGATCAGAGATGAATTCAGAAATCGTGGAATTCCATACCTCGAGTACTTACCGGTCGTTGAATTTCTTACTGATGACAATAGAGTTACTGGTGCGGTGCTATATAACCTTGAGACTGGTGATTACAAGATTGTCCAGGCAAAGGCGACGATTCTAGCAACCGGTGGTTTTGGACGGCTCCATGTGAGGGGTTTTCCAACAACAAATCATTATGGTGCTACGTGCGACGGTGTAGTCCTTGCCTACCGGATTGGTGCCAAACTTAGAGACACGGATACGGTCCAGTACCATCCGACTGGTGCGGCATACCCGCAGCAAATAATCGGTCTATTATTAACTGAGAAACTGAGGAGCATGGGTGCTCAACCAGTTAACAAAGACGGCGAAGCGTTCGTTTTTCCTCTTGAACCGCGTGACGTTGAAGCCGCAAGTTTCATCCGTGAATGTTATGTAAAGGACAAAGGTGTTATAACACCAACCGGTATGCGCGGTATCTGGCTTGATACGCCGATGATTGAACTCAAGAACGGTGATGGAACGATAGAAACGTCATTCCCGGGTATGTTCAGGATGTTTCAGCGTTTTGATCTTGATATACGAAAGGATCCAGTTCTTGTTTTTCCTACATTGCACTATCAGAATGGTGGGGTGGAGACTGATCCCTGGGGTAAGACTAATATTGCCGGTCTCTGGGTTGCTGGTGAAGTCTCGGGTGGCGTACACGGGAAGAACCGTCTTATGGGAAATTCAACACTTGACTGTCTTGTTTTTGGCCGAAGGTCAGGGATTTCAACCGCGGAATATCTTAAGTCTAATCCCCAACACGGCAAGTTGTCGATCGACCATTTAAACAATTATGTAAAGTTGCTCAAAGAGGCTGGTGTTGAGACATCACGTAAGGCGCCGGTGCTATTGCCAGATTACCGTGGTAAGGCAGTACTCGCCCGCATGATCGATATATTCTAACGAAGTATATGTATAATAAAAGGGGCGGCTTTTAGCCGCCCCTTTTATTTTCATAATATCTTTACAAATTCGCATTGAATCCAAGTGGGAGTTATATTCTTTATGGAAAAATTCCTCGTTCGCGGAGTGCATTCCCTACTCTTTTAAGAGCAATCATAAATGCGGCATTTCTCAAGTTTGTTTTTTCTTTCTCAGAGAGCGCCCAAATACTGTCGAAGGCATTTGTCATAATTTTTTCGAGGTTTGAATTAACTTGTTTAACATCCCAGAAGAAACATTGAAGGCCCTGTACCCACTCAAAGTATGAGACTACGACACCACCACTATTCGCTAATATATCCGGTACAATTATCGCACCTTTTTCTTCGAGTATGCTGTCTGCCTCTGTTGTAGTGGGACCATTTGCACCTTCTACAATAAATTTTGCTTTTACTTTGGAGGCGTTCTTTCCGGTGATTTGATTCTCCAGTGCAGCCGGGATAAGCACATCAACATTCAGTAAAAATAACTCCTCGTTGGTAATCGTTTCAGTGTCTTTCTTCTGATAGCCTTTCAGCAGATGGTTTTCCGATGTTTCTATATATTTGAGAATACTGTCCAGGTCCAGCCCCTTGGGATTGTACAAGCCACCTGTTACATCGCTGACCGCGATTATTTTGCACCCCTTTTCAGCGAGGAGTTTTGCTGCAATGGATCCTACATTGCCAAAACCCTGGATTGCCACGGTTGTTTTCTCTGGATCGCATCTCTTTTTCTTGAGCGTCTGGATAGTTGAAAGCATTACGCCTCTTCCAGTTGCTTCAAATCTGCCGCATGAACCGCCCAGGTCAGGTGGTTTGCCCGTGACAATTTCAAGAACCGTGCGTCCTTCAAACATACTGACCGTATCCATTATCCATCCCATTGTCTCTGGATTTGTGTTGACATCAGGAGCTGGGATATCCCTTCTGCCGCCAATAATTGGCATAATCATTACCGTATAACGTCTTGTCATGTTTTCAAGCTCTCTTTTTGACATTTTAAATGGATCACACTTGATTCCGCCTTTAGCACCGCCATAGGGAAGATTTACAACTGCGCATTTGAATGTCATTAACGTTGCGAGACCTTTAACCTCGTCCAGGGTAACATCTGGGTGATACCTTATTCCTCCTTTGCAGGGTCCTCTTACACTTGAATGCTGCACTCTATAGCCTGTAAACACTTCTATATGTCCATCATCCATCATTACTGGAATTGCGACTTTCAATTCTCTTTCTGGTTCTTTCAGAACAGCAAGAATATTCGGTTCGAGATTCATCATTTTCGCAACTCTATCAAGTGTTTCTATTGCTGTTTCAAATAAACTTTTGCTCATTACTCCTTCCTTTCTGTTGTTGTTTTACGTTGTGTATATCCACTTCCCCTCATGTCTTTCCAGCGTTATTATATTCATAATTTCTATATTGTCAATGTCATTTCAGATATTAACCCAAAGATAAAAGTGGACTATATTTCAAGCGTTGTACGTTCAAAAATGGTTATTTAATTCTATACTATCTAATGCATTCCACTACTCTTCCAATAATTCCAACTTTGCGCGTGCATTTTCAAGATAGCGTTTAACATCCTTATAATCAAAACAGACCTTAGTAACCAGGTTCCATTCGACGATCGCTTCTTCTAAATGGTCATTTACGTAATTTTCAATGCCTTTCAAATAGTGTTCTTCGCAGTATTGCTTGTCTTTTTTTGACAACAGCTTGACCGGAGTAGGTTTTGGTTCTTTCTTAATGACGGTTTTCTCGACTATGACTGGGTGTTTAACAATCAGCGTGTCAACAACCGTAACTGTTTTTGTTATTACCGGTGGTCGAAAATTAAATCCAATAAGTACTTTGATCGTATCCGTGAAGAAAACCATGGCGTTTATAAAATTTCTGAATTCGATGCCGAGTCCGACATCCAAGTTATGCTGACTGACCCCTGCATAGGCTTTTAAGCAGAAGTCTCCGACCGGTTGTATGATGCCGATTACTCCGTATGGTGTTAGACTCTGGTTACGTATTGAGTCTTCAAGTTCAACGCCTGCCATGAACTGTTTCCATGTATAGGATATGCCTGCCCTTAGTATCTTGCCACGATTAAGTATATTGGAATAAGTAATGCCAAGTGAGAGTCTATTCCTGTACCAGACCCCCAGGTCAAGTAAGCCGTCGGTATTGTCGTAAATCTTAATGATTCCAGCATTGAGTCCTATAGAGATCGGTATTTTTCGTACATGGTAGCTTATACTTGCCCAATTTTTTTGCTCAATACCTTCATCCATATTCGAGAAGCCAAGACCGCAATCAGAAAATCGTGCAGAACAGTTAAAAATAGCGATTTCTCCGATATCCTTGGGTTCAATAAATACTTGATAATTACCGCGAAATGCAGTAAATGCAGCATTGGACAGAGTATAATAGCTAATGGGCGTTGCTACGCTGTTCAGGCTAAACCCTATGATAAAAAGGATTAACAAGGCTATTAGAGTTTCTGGACAAGTTCAAAAAGAGTTCTGACGCCGTATCCAGTTCCACCTTTTGGGGTATAGAAGCTTTCCTTTTCACTTATTTCTTTGCCCGCCATGTCAATATGGACCCACTGTGCTTTGTCGACAAACTTTTTCAGGAATAAACCTGCGGTAATAGCCGAGGCTCCTCGACCGCCTGAGTTTTTAACGTCAGCGATATCGCTCTTGATTTGCTTTTTATATTCGTCAAATAAGGGAAGTTGCCACATTTTTTCACCAGTTTTTTCTGCACAGCAGAGCAGCAGATCGATCAGCCTTTGGTCATTACCCATGACTGCGGCAGCGATGTTGCCGAGCGCAACCACACAACCCCCAGTCAATGTTGCGATATCGATTATTGTTCTGGCTTTTTTCTGCTCAGCATAACAGATAGCATCGGCTAAGGTCATTCTACCTTCTGCGTCAGTTGAGATTATTTCAATGCTTTTTTTGTTCATTGCCGTAACAACATCGCCCGGTCTTGACGCGGTGCCCGACGGCATATTTTCTACGGCTGGGATAATAGTCATTAGATTTACCCTGGTTTTTGCCTTTGCTAATGCAAGGGTGGCGCCAATCACCGCCGCACCACCTGACATGTCGCCTTTCATGAGGCCCATACCAGCAGGCGATTTCAAAGAGATACCACCTGAATCAAATGTCACAGTCTTACCGATGAGACAGGTCAGGGGTTTGCGCGCGTTCTTATATCTAAGGACAATGAACGCGGGTTTGTTATTGCTACCTCTTGCAACTGACATCAGCGCACCCATTTTTAATGTTTCGAGGTCTTTTTTCTTTAAGGCTCGATATTGAATGATTTTGTTTAAACCCAGAGTCTTTATCGCCTTTTTCAATTTGAGTTCAAGCTTCTCTGGTGTCAGGTTATTACCAGGTTCATTGATAAAATCACGGGCAATATTCTGCGCCTGTGCAAGGATCGTGCCGGTTTCTACGCCTTTCTTGAACTTGGAGATTTTTCTGCGGTCCATTTCAACGATTGAAAGATGGATAATCGGTTTCTTATCAGACTTTTTGTATTTCTTGAATTCATACAACGCCAGCAAAGAACCTTCGGTTAATGCCTGCGCCGCCAGCTTTGGTTCAATACCGCCAATGCCTGCGCCGTGGACAATCGTACCAATTTTTGTTGTACCTGCTTTGCGTGCCCGTTTAATCGCTGCACCTGCTGCCTTTCTTATTTGTTCAACGTTAAGATCGTTAGCCTTACCCAAACCTACGATTAGAACCTTGTCGGCTTTGATTTTTCCAAAAGTATGGACGATAACGGTTTCCCCGAGTTTGCCAGATAGTTCACCTTTTCTAATGAGTTTTGAAATTATCCCGCTGAGAGCTTTATCCATTGTACTGGTAGCGCCACCAGGCGTGCGCACCCCTTCAAACAGATTTATTATGATAATGTCACCAGTAAAGTCGGTGATCTCTTGATTAGTAATATTAATTTTCATGAGCTTAAGTATAGGCTTAAATAGTCAAAAGTCAATATCTGCCCTTGGGCAACTACATTTTTACAAGAATCTGTAGTCGCTTGATTTATCAAGCTAAAAAGGGGGGAGGGGTGAGGAAATAGTGTGTGAGAGTTTCCTGTCGGGCTCTGCCCTTATATTGACTTTCATAGTTAGATATATATAATTCTGCATGGCTGAAATGAAATTATCCAAAAGAGCAGAGCAGATGCCATATTCGGCAATTCGTAAGCTGGTTCCTTATGCCGATGAGGCAAAGAAAAAAGGCAAACACGTATTTCATCTGAACATCGGACAGCCGGATATTAAAACTCCTATTGAGATATTTGAATCGATTGCTGGTTTTCATGAAGATGTCCTCAGCTATGGTCCTTCAGGTGGGTTGCTTGATCTTAGGGTGGCAGTCGTTGATTACCATAGGAATCTGGGTTTTGACATTGACATAGATAATGTGTGGATTACTACTGGAGGGAGTGAAGCAATTATTTTCGCGATGATGACAGTTGCTGACCCGGGCGACGAGATAATTGTCTTTGAACCGTTCTACACAAATTACAATGGCTTTGCCGTAATGTCGCAGTTGGAGCTCGTTCCCATCACGACCAAAGTCGAAGATGGCTTCCGCGTGCCATCTAAGGAAGTCATTGAGGCTAAGATTACTGCCAAAACAAAGGCGATACTCATAAACACGCCAAACAACCCAACTGGAACAGTGCTCACTGAGGAAGAGATGTTCATAATAAACAGCCTCTGCAAGAAGTACAATTTGTATCTCCTTTCGGATGAAGTTTACCGGGAATTTGTCTACGATGGTAAATCCCAGATAAGTGCACTTTCTATGCCTGAGATCAAGGACCGTGTCATTGTTATGGATTCCATTTCCAAGCGGTTTTCAGCATGCGGCGCACGTGTTGGTACGATAATAAGTCATAATAAAACGATTATGGACCGACTTCTGAAATTCGGACAGGCGCGGCTTTGTCCGCCAACCCTTGAACAGATTGGCGCGATAGCCGCGTACAAAAATATCGATAAATACATACGACCAATGATTAAGGAATACGAGATGCGACGGAATTTGTTATTCGAAGGGCTGGATACAGTCCAGGGGGTCTATGCACATAAGCCAGAAGGTGCTTTTTACAGTGTGTTGAGGTTGCCGGTAAAAGATGCAGATAGATTTTGCAGATGGCTCTTGACCGACTTTGCTTACAAGAACAAGACGGTGATGCTCGCTCCGGCCAATGGTTTCTACTCGTCTTTTGACAAGGGCGTTAGTGAAGTGCGCGTTGCTTACGTCTTAAAGAGTGAGGATCTTAAGGAAGCAGTTGAAGTCTTAGCCGCTGCTCTTCAAGCTTATAAGGATTAAACACCTGGTACATGAATACGGTTGCGCAGCTGCAAAAAATTGGCGTGGGACTGGCGCACGTTATGCCCGTGAAACTTGCGGATAAGATTGCAACTGGTATAGGATTTCTGTACTGTTGTTTTTTTAAAACAAAGCGGCGTTACATTGAACGTAACCTGGAGCATATTTTTTCAAATGAGCGTATTGATTCAAAACGGTTGAATTTTTTTTCAAAGAAAACATTTACGAATTTTGCTCTTACCATGACGGATTTTTTTCGACTTGCCTTTATGTCAAAGCGTGACATCGTTGAAAGTGCCGAGTGCCTCGGTTATGAAAACGTGGAAGAAGCGCTTGTTCAGGGTAGGGGTTGTATTTTGATTAGCCTCCATCTTGGGAATTGGGATTATGGCGGTGCATATTTGGCAGCCCGCGGTATACCGATGACCGCGTTAGTCGAAGTAACGGATGATGAGATGTTTGATCTGTACACAAAACACCGAGAGCGTACAGGTATGAAGACCTATCCAGTTACTCGGGCTGGTTATGCATTCCTTGACATAATCAAAAACAATCGGGTCCTTGCCATACTTGCGGATCGCGATATCATGAAAAACGGTATTTCTGTACGATTTTTTTCAGGGAAAAGAAATATCCCAAAGGGTTTGGCAGAAATGATCATCAGGAAGAAGTTGCCAGTAGTCTTCGCGTATATGGTTCTTAATGCGATACACAAACGAGCACGGTATCTCGGAGTGATTGAATCACCCATTATCTTCGACGGTGATGCTGATGCATTCAATAAACTAATGGTAAGCAAATTCGAGAAGTTCATAAGAAAATATCCTGACCAATGGTTTGTTTTCCATCCAGAATGGATAGAAGAAGGGGCAGATGCCTAAAAAACCAAAATGCCTAAAATCCAAAATGCCTAAAATTGAAGTGAAGATAACAGGGAAGTTCATACCGAAATATCAGAGTGAGCAGGCGGCAGGTTGTGATCTTTATGCCGATGTTGACAATACAATCGTTCTTGAACCGGGGAAATACTGTATTGTGCCGACCGGTGTTAGGATTGAATTGCCGCAAGGCTATGAAGCACAGGTTAGACCACGCAGTGGCATGGCGATGAAACATGGGATCGGTATTTTGAATGCACCAGGGACGATTGATGCTGATTATCGCGGTGAAGTAAAGGTTATACTTTTCAACCTCGGGCAAGAGCCTTTCTGCATAAAATCTGGTGACCGCATTGCGCAATTGGTTCTCAACCGCGTTGTACAGGCTGAATTTATATTGGTCGACCAGCTGAACGAGACAAAACGCGGCAGTGGTGGATTCGGTCATACTGGAACGCAATGAAGCAAGCCCCTCTTAAGATTATGGTGATGGGGTGAAGATACTAATAGTTGCTGATGATTTTTATCCCCATACGGGCGGTGTTCCTGAACATATGTTGCATCTTTGGCAGTCTTTGAGGAATATGGGGCATGATGCGAAGATTATGGCACCTTCTTTTGGCAAAAATGATCCATATGTCGATGAAAACATCACAAGACTGGGCAGGGGGATATTGTTCCCAAAGAACAAGTCATTTTCTATCCTCAACCTTGGTTTAACAATACCGTGGAAATTAAGGCGTTTCCTGGACCGTGAGGATTTTGATATTGTCCATATCCATGGCCCTTTGGGTCCGGTTCTACCTTATTATGTGCTGAAGTATTCCAATGCAAAGAACTTTGTCACATTTCATGCGGCATACGAGAATAGTTTTGGATATCTGCTTTGGGAACCAGTTTTGGAACAGTATTTCAGGAAGATAAGTGGTCTCATTGCAGTTTCTGAAGTAGCCCGTGATTCTGTTTCAAAATACTTTCCAAGTAAGTATCGCATAATCCCCAATGGTATTGATACTAACCGGTTCAGACCAGATATCGAATCAATAGGGTACTTAGAGAAATTTTCGCCAAAAATATTGTTTGTCGGAAGGTTTGAACCAAGAAAAGGGTTGAAGTATCTTTTTCAGGCTTTTCCAATGGTTCTTAGGGAATTCCCAAGTGCCAAACTTATTGTTGTTGGCTCCGGTGTTCTTGAACGCTATTATCGCCGTTATGTTGACGAACATATCAAAGAGCACGTCATATTTGCTGGTTATGTGAGCCCTGATGATTTGTCGAAGTACTACGCATCATGCGATATCTTTTGTTCACCGGCTACAGGTGGGGAGAGCTTTGGTATTGTCTTACTCGAGGCGATGTCTTCAGGTAAACCGATAGTTGCTTTTGATAACCCGGGGTACAAAACTGTGATGCAAGATGGTGTACAAGGTCTTTTCTGTAAAACATGTGATGTGGAGTCTTTGGCAGAAAAGGTCATCAGTTTGCTTAAGGACAAGAAGCGGATGAAAAAAATGGGGGCTAGAGGTCGGGAAAAGGCATTAACCTATGATTGGCAGATTATTACGAAAAGAATCCTGGATTTCTATGCTGAAGTGTTACACACAGGATATTGAACATGTGGCAAGCCCTGAAGAATAAGAACTTCTCGATATTTGTACTGTCACAGACGGTGAGCCAGTTCGGTGATAAGTTGAATTATATTGCACTTATTGGCATTATCGGTCTTTACCCTGGGAGCGTATCGTTTTTATTGTCGCAATTGATTATCGCAATCACCTTACCCGTGATTATTTTCGGTCCAATTGCTGGTGTTTTGATCGACAGATGGAACAAGAAAAAGGTTATGGTAATCTGTGATGCTTTGAGAATGCTTTGTGCAATTATGATTCCAATAGTATTCATTAGCACACATAGTATATATCCAGTTTTTGCCGTGGTCTTTTTTATGTTTCTTTTAACCCTCTTCTTTAATACTGCAAGGAATTCCATAATACCAAACCTTGTACCTAAAGATGGTATTTTGAAAGCCAATTCGCTCGTGAATTTTGTGGGCAGGGGAGCTACTTTTCTCGGTATGCTGATCGGTGGATTGATTGTTGACTGGCATATGTGGTACAAACTCATTGGGTTGGCTGGTTGGACTGTTGCTTTTATACTTGATGCTGTTACCTTTGGCGCTTCAGCTTTCATGCTTTATTTAGTTAAGGTTAAGCTAACCAAGCCGCCAAAGCGCGAAAAACACTTGGAAGCCAGGGGGGTTTTTCTCCTTGTACGCAAAGGTTTATTAGGGGTCTGGCATGATCTGAAACACGCCTTGCAGATGATACCCAAGAAGAAAGATCTCGGTTTTGCCATGTCATCGATTGTGCTGATGATAATCGGCACTTGTGTTATTTATGTGCTTGTCATACCGACTATCCAACAGGATATGGGTTGGGGCACCAGCGGTGTCGGGATACTTGCCTCAGCTGGAGCGATCGGGTTGCTCGCCGGTGCTTTTTTAATTGGCGTTATGGGTCACCGCTTTGACCTTAAGGATTTAATGTTATTCTGTTTTATTTTGATCGGTGGTGGTCTGGTTCTTTTTCCTTTTATCACGCATCATTTGATGTTTGCCGGGATAATCTTCGTTGCTGGGCTCGCCATATCCCCGATATTCATTGGTCAGGATACATTGATTCATCGGAGTGCAGATGAGCTGGTGCGGGGTAGGATGTTTTCTATTCGGGATTGGATTTACCATTGTTTGATTGCTGTGGGATCCTTATTCATTGGTTCTCTGACTACGTTCGTAAGAAAAGATGCGATTTTTGTAGTGTCCGGGATAGTCTCGACCATTCTGGCAATCGTTGGTTGGTTAGTTTTGGCTCGTGGTAAGTCCCGTTAGAAATTCAAAGAAAACATTGGCATCTACGCTCGGCAAATGGCGAGGTTTTCTAACCGGATGAAAGCTCTACAGTTTCACAGGATAACTCCTAAATTCCAATTCTGCGGAACCTGGAACACGCCAGAGCAGTTTGCGCGTTTTTTGGAATCAATTTTGGATAAAGGGGTAGACATTATTCTCCCCGGACAGAAAGATGATGGTGTTGTTATAGCCTTTGATGATGGTGAGGATACTATATATGACTACGCATTTCCAATTCTCAAGAGATACAGTGTTAAAGCTGTTGTTTTTCTTATTGTCAATTACATTGGTCAGGATAATTTATGGGATATTAGTATTACGGGTAAACGTGTCCAGCATCTATCCTGGAATAAGATATACGAGATGAAAGATTGGGGTATTGAATTCGGTTCACACACTATGAACCATCGGAATCTTGCAAGGATGAGTGAACAGGAAGTTGAATACGAAGTATTTGAATCCAGGAGAATTTTACAGCAGGAACTTGGTGAATGTACGAGCATATCTTATCCATTTAACAGAGTAAACCCGATAGTTGTTAGAGCAGTTAGCAAAGCAGGTTATGAGTTCGGTTTTGGCGGCGATGGCCGCAGTAACTTGCTGCTAAAAAAAGAAGGCGTTTACATCACGGATACGCCAAGGAGTTTTGAAACAAAGGTTCTCGAAAAACCCGATTTTATCTATCGTTATGACCGCATAAAACAGAAGGTCATTAACTACTTCACCATTGCGACTATGCTCGCTAAAAGATAGAAGATGGGTGAGAGGAATAAAATTTTAGATTTAAGATTCTTGATTTAAAATTTAATATAATGCTGTCAATCATTGACATGTACTTATTTAGGTATATGATATAAATATCGACAAGATGACAAAGACAGAGATGAAAAAACGCACAAAGCAATTTGCATTGGATGTAATTAGGCTTGTTGATCGGTTCCCGCATGCTCGCGCAGCAAATATCATTGGTCAACAGCTTATAAAGGCAGCTACATCAAATGAGTTAATCGCTATCTTCACAAAGACACTAAAAACTGCAAGGAAAAGGAAATGAAATCTAAAATCTTAAATCTAGAATCTTAAATTCTCATGTCTTTCGTCAGTCACTTAGAGTGTTCAAAATGCGGCAATAAGATGGAGGCGGATAGACGTTGGAATCTCTGTTCGTTTTGTGGTAAACCTTTAATTGTTCTCTATGATCTGAAAAAGGTCCGTAAAGCAGTCAAGCGCGAGGATATAGCCGGACGTGCACCAAACCTGTGGCGTTACAAGGAATTGCTCCCCCTGCAGAATAGCAAGAACATCCTTTCGTTCGATGAAGGATTCACGCCATTGCTCCATGCCCAAAGCCTCGGTGAAGTTTTGGATTTTGATAATCTCTATATCAAGGACGAAAGCCAGAATCCAACCGGTTCATTCAAGGACCGCGGCATGTCGGTTGCGGTATCCCGGGCACGTGAATTCGGGATACAAGAACTGGCTGTGCCGTCAGCTGGTAACGCCGCGGTGTCTATGAGCGCGTATGCCGCGCTGGGTGGTTTGAAAGCCTTTGTCTATATGCCCAAGGATGTACCCAAGACTTTTGTCGTTGAATGCATAGCCAGAGGGGCTCAGGTAAAACTTGTGGAGGGTTATATTACTCACTGCGGTCAGCAGGCAGCTCATGATGTAGCACAATATGGCAGGTTTGATATGTCAACGCTCAAAGAACCATATCGCATAGAGGGCAAGAAAACCATGGGTTTTGAGCTGGCTGAACAACTTGGCTGGAACTTACCCGATGTTGTCATCTACCCGACCGGAGGCGGCACTGGTCTTATCGGCATGTGGAAGGCATTTGAAGAACTCAAGAATCTTGGTTGGATAAAGTCGAAGTTGCCGCGTATGGTATCGGTTCAAGCAAAGGGGTGTGCACCGATCGTGACCGCATTCAATGAAGGGAAAGATACCGCCACCCCGTGGCGTGACGCAGAAACCATTGCCGATGGTTTGCGCGTACCGGCAGGGATCGGTGATTTTTTGATTCTACGTACACTAAAGGAAAGTAAGGGTACTGCAATCGCGGTACCTGATGATGCAATGATGGAAGCGATAATGCAGATCGGGAGCACCGAGGGTATTTTCTGTTGCCCTGAAGGAGCAGCAACCCTCGTTGCCTTCAAACACCTGCGCCAGCAGGATTGGATCCGGGAGAGTGAAACTGTGGTATTATTCAATACTGCAAGCGGGTTGAAATACGCCCACTTATGGGCAAAAGATTTGCGGTTTTAAGAATAACTGTTTAGTCTAAAGAAATCAAAATCTTACATCAGATTAAACAGCTCATTAATGTTACAGACAGCAGATTAAATTGTCGTTACCCAATTTATTGGGTAATTAAAATAGAAGCCTGATAAATCAGGCAACTACAGTTAGGTAAGTTGCAAGCATAAAAAGGACGTAAAATGGCTTTAAAATTTAAATGTCAAAATTGTGATACAGACTGGAGGCAAAAATAAATAAAGAAATTGGAAGTTTGAAGAGTAAAACGGATGAGATGAAAGAGATATTTAAGAAGAAAAGCGATTCAGGATAGCTAAGTATTTTTGCAAAGAGATATTTTTAATTAATTAGAAGTAAGATGATTTTATCGTATTGAGTATCAATTTTTTGTCGAAAAGCTTTAACTCATTTTTGTTTTCTAAAAATCGCTCAACATCTCTTTTCACTTTCTTAAAATCGATTTTTTCAATTTTTGTACAGAGGAAATCCTTGAAATTATTTTTGTTAATTCTCACGACACTTTTTTCAGTCTGTTTAATGGCATTATTCAATAATAAATAGTTTGGCTCATTTCTTTTACTTAGATACCAGATAAGATCATAAAAATCTCTCCCTTTTGTGTATCTTCTGTAGAAACAAGCGTGAAGTTTTAAAGCATAAAGTGATGGCAAATCAAAATGAGTTACAGTGAAAATATAGGTTTTATTAATTAATGAAACTTGTGTAGTCCAGCCCTTTGGTGGATTAGTGTCAATCTCAAGACGAATGAAAATTTTTTGTGATTTAATCGGCGATAGGCTTAATTCATGTAATATGGTTTTAAATCTCAGATCAATAGTTTGAACAATTTTTGAGTCTTTCTTTTTAATGTCCAATTTAAACCCGTAGTTTTTAAACTCTCTATATAAATCTGCAGAAATCTTGTTGAATGTATAATTCTTTTTTTCGATGAGTGAAAAATCCAGGTCTTCAGAAAACCTTTTCAAATCGTAAAGAAATCTTAGTGCGGTTCCACCAACAAAACTCAAATTCCTAAAATATCCTTTGTTATAAATGATTCTTAAAATCAAGACCTGTAAAAATTCTCTCAAATAGTTGATTTTTTCCTCATTTGATTTTCTGCTCTGCAATAATTTTTCAATAATATCCATCATAATTACACCTCTTTAATGAATTTAACTAATAATTTAATGGTATTCATGAATCTGTGATTCTTAAAGATTTTCGCGTACTTAATCATCTTTTTAACACTTAGAGATTCAATATTTTGTAGGCGCAGGGATTCGAAGATTTCTTTATCTTTGTTGCCGAATAGAGAGCGATTTAGATAGATGAAGTCAACCAGCGCCTTTTCTGGCTCGGCAATAAAATAATTTAAGCGATTTTCATCCTGCAACATTCTATAACCAGTAAAACATGTGATTTTGACATGTTGATAAATAAACCTACCAAATTTATTTTCGAACGTCATGGTTTTCTTTGGAGAGACAGAAGTTATGTCAGCAACTCGTTCAGGAATCAGGTCATAAAATCCAAGTGCATATTCTGTGCTTATATATGAAGGTTCGTATAATTGATTTGCCAAAAACGTGCGGGATAGTGTGATTTTACGGTCAATTTCATTTAAGATATACAATCCTTTCTTTAATTTAATTACCAGTCCTTTTTTTTGCCATTTAGTTAGCTGATTTCTTAATACCTGCCTATTTTCTTCCAGACTGTTAAGATGACTGGTAGAAAATAGAGGAAAACCAATTACTTTCTTTTTAAACTCCAAAAATTTCATTTCTCTAAATAATCATTTTTTGTTATTTATAGAAATAATTATATATATATATTTTATCTTGTCAAGTGTAAATTAAAACTGCGCCAGCTGATAAAATTAAAAGAAGTCTTGATTTTTAATTTTCTACAATATATAATAGTGCATGAATTGGAATCTACAATTGAGGATTTAACCAAGGGCTATCTGTCTGCTGCAAAAACCAAAAAGCTTTTGTCATTTGGCAGGTATAGGCCACCTGACATTATTGCCAAAATAGCAAAATACGAATAGTTAGATAGGTTGGTCCAAACTACGTATTTCTTGATACATTGACAAAGGTTGTGATTACTCTATAATGTGATTCAAGAATGGGAACCAAAATCACTGACAAATTAATTTCTTTGTTTCATCTTGATAAGGGTGATAAGAGAAAAAACTGTGGGTATTTTGTTGGTGGTTTAAGCATCATAGTCAACCTCCTCATTTCGGCGGTCAAGCTCTTCTTCGGTATAATCGTGAATAGCATAGCACTCGTCGCCGATGCAGTTCATTCCTTATCAGATGTTGCATCTTCATTCGTCGTCATTGTTGGCTTCAAAATTTCAGCCAAGCCGCCTGATGAAAAACATCCTTTTGGACACGGTAGGGCAGAGAGGATTGTTGCCGTCGTTATTGCCTGCATGTTGATAGTTGTTGGCATTGAGTTTTTCATGAGCGGCATTAAGAGGTTTAGAAACCCCGTGCCGGTCGAATCCAGCTGGTTGATTATTGTCATTCTTGCGATCACGATTATTGCGAAGATATTGCTGTCAGTTATCTCCTATGATGTCGGCAAGCAAGTTAATTCTGCGGCTTTGAAAGCAGACGCCTGGCATCATGGTACTGATGCGATTTCAACTGTCCTCGTTATCATTGGTTTCGTTCTATACAGGTTTGGATTCTATCGCATTGATGGTCTTCTTGGTATTATTATCGCCCTATTCATTGCATACATTGGTATTATGATGATCTTTGAGTCAAGTAGTATGCTCCTTGGAGAAGCGCCATCAGATGATCTCATTAGTGATATCAGGAAAACAGCGATATGCTGTGAAGATGTTAATGATGTACACCACATTCATGTCCATGATTACGGCGGAAAACTCGAAATCACAGTCCATATCCGTTTGTGCCGCACTATTCATCTCGATGAAGTGCACCGGATAGTATCGTTAGTTGAGTTGGCGATCAAAGAAAGAATCAAAGGTGCTGAGGTGACTGTGCACCCTGAACCCATTGAGGAAAATAATGAAGATTGTGGATGATGAAGGAACAGACATCAGAATCCGTACTTTTTGTATTGAAGACTATGATAAGCTGATTGCTTTGTGGCAAGATGCGGGTTTACCATATAAGCCCAAGGGTCGGGACCGACGTGAGTGCATAGAACGCGAACTGAAAACTTCAGCCGCTATTTTTTTGGTGGCCGAGCGTGAAGGCGAACTGATTGGCTCTATCTTTGGTACCCATGATGGACGTAAAGGTTGGATTAACCGGTTGGCAGTAGCTCCAGTGCAGCGTACACAGGGGCTTGGCGCACGGTTGGTACGGGAAGTGGAGGAGCGATTGCATGACCTGGGTATTGAAATAATCGCCTGTCTTATCGAGGATTGGAATACTGTTTCAATGAAAGCATTTCAGCGTATGGGTTACAAGCGTCACGGTGACATTGTGTATCTTTCAAAGAGAAAAAATTCTGATGTCTGAGCGTGTGATATATCGTTGATATGGAGGTCGTATGAAGAGGATCGGTATTGTCGGTGGATTGGGTCCTGAGGCAACAGCTGAGTACTATCGGATAATCAATGAACTTTATCAAAGAAAAACCAGAGGCGCTTATCCTGAAGTTATTATCT
>Ga0209986_10000638_pt1 | contig 34378 bp, 30 predicted proteins | sample BlataG_FD_183168 | JGI IMG/M metagenome (GOLD analysis project Ga0209986, IMG submission 183168) | Deep subsurface microbial communities from Black Sea to uncover new lineages of life (NeLLi) - Black_00105 metaG (SPAdes) (version 2) | ecosystem: Environmental > Aquatic > Marine > Oceanic >...
TGCAGGCAATCGCTCTCGCGCTCGATGGGGCCGAATATGAGCCGGAGCAATTTCCAGGCCTCATCTATCGCCTGAAAGAGCCAAAGACCGCCACGCTCCTTTTCCGGAGCGGAAAGGTCGTATGCACTGGCGCCAAGAGCCTGGAAGATGTCAAGATCGCAATCGGCAAAGTCGCGCGTCAGATCGAAGCCGCTGGGATTCACGTCGATATTGAGCCGAAAATCGAGGTTCAGAACATCGTCGCGTCATCCGATCTCGAGGCGAAGATCAATCTCAATGCTATCGCAATCAGCCTTGGACTCGAGAAAATCGAGTACGAGCCAGAGCAGTTCCCAGGCCTCGTCTACAGAATGGATTCTCCTAAGGTCGTCATGCTCCTTTTCGGCTCCGGAAAGCTTGTATGCACGGGAGGAAGGAAGCCGGAGGATGTTGAAGTCGCGGTGAACAAGATCACCGAAGAACTCAGGGCGGCGGGTCTTCTTACTTCTGAAAGGCCCGCATCCCAGTAGCGATGTTCAGAAAAAGTGAAAAGGTTTCGACACTACTTTTTCAATTGGTGTATTGAAGAAAAAAGTCAAAGAAATTAATCATGAGTTTTCAAAAGGATTATCTCTTCTTTTTCGCCTTAGCTTTTGATGGCTTCTTTTTTGCCTTTGATTTTTTTGCTTTAGCCATTGGATTATATGCCACCTAACCCTTTCAGGTTAAAATATAAATGTCTTATTAGAATATAAATATATCTCAAGATGGTAGGAGATCAGTAAGGGTATCTATCATATCTTTATTTGAAAGAAATCAAACCATTAAGCAAATTCAATATCTTTTTATTTTTTATATTCGAAGATAAAGCTCTAAAGAAATCCAAGGCTTCTTCCCTCTTCTATCAACTCCGAATATGATGCAATGCTCTTACCCAGAAGAAAAAGCCTTGAAAATTAGAAAATGGAAGAAGTTTGGGGACGGACAAGAACAAGAGAACAAGCGCTTCATCAATGGACCGTTTTATTTCATCGATATCCAATGGATAAAACCTTTTATCGAATGCTAATCGGAATGCTGAGAGCGAATGATAGAACATCCCCTTGTCGAATGATGCAAATTGAAGTAGGTATAGTTCTCATCAACCCACGAATATCTAATTTTTCAGAAATGGACGTTGATAAGTCTGTATAAGCGAAATGGAATAACCCCTATTCATATCATGAATTTCGTGAAATCCTGGCTTAACGACATTGAAGATAGCTATAAATAGACCAATTATCAATCTTCTATTTTGGCTGACAAATTGTCAGACAAAGGGATGGGAAAATAGTGTTGTCAAGACACAAGAATAAGGCGGCCGAAATGTCGATCGAGATCATCGATTGGATGCGACAGTATACAATTGATGATCTTAGAGAAATGGCCGTTAAGACAGAGAAAAACGGAGGAGATGCAAGTTCCCTGAGGCATCTCCTCACAAATCTGGAGTTACTGCAGAATGAGCTGCTGCACCCACATCAACTGCAACATGAGCACAACGAGATTGAATCGCATTCATATTAGCTCATATGAATCGGAATATGAAATATGGAGCGGGAAGCTTCGCAATAATGAGGATTACTAATACCTCCCCCCAAGGAAAAACCCTTTAAGTTGGAAGATAGCCGATCATTGCAGATTTCTAAGTGCAGGTGCCGGGATTCGAACCCGGGCGGTTGGCTCTCTTCCAACCCCATATGAGGTTTAAATCTGTTGGAAGGCCAAAATCCTAACCAGCTAGATTACACCTGCTTATTGATTGACCTCCAAGATAGCCGACATTGAAAAAGATTTCTCTGGTCGGTTCTGTTGAGTGTTGAGTCCCGAGAACGCAACAAGAACCGAGACGACTAATCAAGATGGGGATAAGGTTCCATCTCATATTTGCGCTGGTCCTTGATCGGTAGCCTCTCTCGTTCGATCCTCCACCTGCCGTACCACGGCCAGTTTCTCAATGATCTTCTGAGCTTCTTCTGTCTTCTCAGCCTCTTGAAGCACGCCCTCCAGAACATCTGAGAGTCCCGACGCTCTTCCCAGAAAGCTTTCGTACTTCAGCCTTTCGTTTGTGATGCTTTCGAGATGGCCTATTTGAAATGATGAATAGGTCTTCTTCAGTTTGTCAGTTGCATCATTAACTTCGTTCCAGGCAGCTATTACTTTCTCACGAGCATCGACAAGGGAATCAGCGATTCTCGAGAGATATTCCATGCGACCCTTTGATCGCGCTGTCTTGGATAACATCCTCCCCTGTCTCAAAGCAAGCCGAATAAGCGCATGAGTTTCAGACCCAACAACTGTATCAAAATTTCTTAATGCCCTTATCACTGCATATTCAATTGCTGCAACGTCATCCTCAGTCATTACAAATACAAAATAGAACAGGTACAAAATAAATCTTTCATGTAAAAGGATAAACGAATGGGCATCCGGCAAGACGCTCATTCAGTCCTAATGGAGAAATGAAGAATGCAGAGAAAGCTCTGCATCTATTTTTTAGAGTATAATTCAAGTATCGATTTAGCACTTTGTTGACAAGAAGAAATTAAAATATTAGTGGGAATGCGGCTATGATTTCGCTCTGGCTTTTAATCTTACATGACAATGTGATTCCATCACCCTAAGAAAAAATCTCCTTGATTAAAGAAAAAAGAGGAAAGGGTTTCCGGGAACCGAAACCCTTTCTGAGTTCGATTTCTGAGACGACTGACGGGATGCGCTACAGGTCGTCTCAATCGGGATGGATTTTATTCTCAGAAATGGATTGGTCGCACCCCAGGAGGGCATAAACCTCCTCCCAGCTGTAATGCTCAAATTCACTTCCCATGATCTCTCTCCGGAGATACTATGAGATGAAGGAGGTAATATCCTTCACTGGAGGAGATGAGTGAAAGTAGCCGCCAGAGTTATTTATAATGCCGAATATGGACTGCTTCGCCGCGCTTCAGCTGGGTCATTTCAACCGGAGTCATTCTCGCGACCCCGACGGCTCTGACATCACCGGCATAATGAACGTAGACCTCATCGCCAACTCTAATCTCAGGAGCTGCTTCGACAACTCCCACTGCAAAGACATTACCTCGCGGTAAGAAATCCTCGATTTCCACACCATATTTACCCGATCTAGCCAATGTTTCTCCTCCCGCCAGAGTAAGGGCTAGACATCCTCTATCGGGAACAAGCGAACATATCTGCATGCCATCGCGCAGGAGCTTCAACATCGGATATCTGCCCCGAACAATAATGCGCTCCATGAGCATTGGCCAAACATCGCCGAATTGGTAGGAGGCAAGTCCAGTGACGTCTTCGAGAGTTCTCTGAGCCTGTGGAGGTTTCGACACATCGTTTGATATTGATGCGAGAGTCTCCTCTAGCAACCTTAGGCTTTCCCTGCTGGTCACGTTCTCTCCGCCCGTATGCACGGCATCAACCGCTCCAAGCACGTCTTGCAGAAACTGCATCTCGATGTCCAAATGTGCTATAATATGCGTATATCTCCGTCTCGCGAGTAGATCAGACAGCATGCCTCGGACAATCTCCTTCTCGTCTTCGTCCCAATGACCAGTAACGGGAATATCGTATTGTTGTGCGGGATAGACCAATTCCAGCTCCCTGGGAACGATCCCCAGGGGGGAGGTGATAATTACCTCATGAATTGCGGAAAAAAGACCGGTCATTCTAATGATCTCTCGAAACATTCGATGGCTCCTGGAGGTGGAGTATGGCTTTCGGGCAGAGCAGGGTAGAAGGAGCAGGATCTCAGGAGTGGAAGGGGGAACATACCGTTCCCTAATCCGCCGCCTGTATCGCTCAATGTCCGGACGCCATAGCGACTCCTTTGAGTGGGCGAGAAAAGGTCCACCAAAGATAGGTATCCAGTGCTCCAATGAGTCATATTCTTCGCGATCAGCGAACCGCAGGGCCTGTACCATCCAGGAAGAGTGTCTAACCCTCAGCTCAACCAGCTGCCTCAGCTTTCTGCCTCGAATCGCATCACGAACTATGAACAGCTCGTGCTCCAGCTGATGAAAGTTATGCTCGCAAAGTGCGGCGAAGCTGGGATTCATGCTCAACCCAGGAACTCGATCGAGTTCAGCGGAATCGGATCGAATAGTACGTCCATTTAATATGACCTGGCCGAGGGACGATCTGAGAATAGTCCCAAATGAATCAACCAGGTCTGCGCCGAGGTAGCAAAGCAGTGAGAGATTAAGGGGATCCGCGATACCCGCAATATAGATCAGTTTTTCCGGGCCAATTTCGCTCCTGAGGCGAGACAGTTTCTCGGAGAATTTCCGGGGATCCCTGCTGAGCAGAAGGGCATCTCCGACGGGGACGATATCGCCTATCTCGCGCGGACGAGCGGAGGATAAATAGATAGCTGGGAAGGGTCCATGATCTGATTGGACTTCATCAGCGCCTCGAAAGCCGGGATCAATCCCCAATGGGGCGGAAGAGACCGGATCGAAGAAATGAGAGGCGAGGAGGAGAAAGGAGATCTTTGGCTCGAGAGCATGGGTGTCTTTATCGGAAATCGCAATTCTAGCATAATCTGGAGCCTTGAGTTCATCGGTCGAGATGTACAGAATCTCGGGGGTATTGAGCTCAAGTTTTTCAGAGCGATAGCTCGTCATCCTGGCTAGCCAATTCCTTTCCATGACCTCTATCATGACGAGAGGACGATTGCAATCACACGGAATAAATTACCGTCCGAGCATGAGCAGGATAATCCCGCGCCCTTTACGAAGCTCGATTCGGTCCATGAATCATTGAATATCCTATAGACGCAGGGAGATGCCAGTATTCCTCCATTGACCGAGAACGTATTTATCCTCCGAACGAATTACATGCTCGATGTCTCAGAATCTCAAAGGGCAGGACCTCGTCACGATCAGAGATTTCTCCAAGGAGCAGATCGAGCATGTCATGAATCTGTCGGAGAAGATGCTGCCGATCGCCCTGGGAGAGGAGAGAAGCGATCTGCTTTCCGGTTATGTACTGGGCTCGCTTTTCTTCGAGACATCGACGAGGACGAGGCTCTCATTCGCTTCTGCAATGGCTCGTCTCGCGGGGACCACGCTTGGCTTCGATCAACCGCTCGGGGCTTCGATCCAAAAGGGAGAGACGCTGGCTGATACGATAAAGATGGTCGATGCCTACTCGGATGTGATAGTACTCAGGCATGGTGCGGAGGGATCGGCTCGTCTTGCGGCGCATTTTGCTGCCAAGCCCGTGATAAATGCTGGAGACGGAGCAGGTCAGCATCCCACTCAGACAATACTCGACCTGTATACCATCAGGAAGACCAAGGGTAAGATCAATGGGATAAATGTCGCCCTGGTGGGAGATCTCAAATACGGCAGGACAGCGCACTCCCTCGCCGAAGCTCTGGCCCTCTTCGGAGCGAAGCTGATATTCGTAGCACCTCAAATGCTCCAGATGCCGAAGGAGACCGTCAGAGCTGTCGAGAAATTGGGAGGTAAGCCGAAGATATTTCACAAAGTGGAGGAATCGCTTCCGGATGCGGATGTGATGTATGTCACCAGAATTCAAAAGGAGCGATTTCCCGATCTGGCAGAATATCAGAAGGTTGCGGGGGCATATGTGGTCGATAATGCACTCCTCAAAGATGCCAAGCCGGATTTATCGATCATGCATCCGCTGCCGAGGATCGATGAGATACATTCGGAGGTTGACAAGACTCCGCATGCGCTGTACTTCCAGCAGGCGTTCAATGGAGTTCCAGTTAGAATGGCAATTCTTGCACTGATTCTGGGGGCGAGTGATTGAAGGAGTTCAAGGTTACCCCCATTCGAAACGGCACCGTGATCGATCACATCTCTTTCGGGATGGCTCTGAAAGTGCTGAGAATCATAGGAATAAGCGGGGAGAACGCGCAGAGCACGGTCAGTATGTTGCTCCATGTTCCCAGCAAGAAGGCCGAGTGGAAAGATGTCGTGAAAATTGAGGATAGAGAGCTCGATCCAAAGGAGCTGGATAAGATTGCCCTTATCTCTCCGAATGCGACGATTAATATCATCAGAGATTACAATGTGGCCGAGAAGTTCATCGTGGATGTCCCCGAGATAGTCAAGGGCATCGTTAAATGTCAAAATCCTGGATGCATCACTAACCATAATGAGCCGATCGAGCCGGAGTTTGTGGTTGAGTCCAAGAAACCTCTGCTGCTGAGATGTATCTACTGCGAGAGGCTTATGAGCGATGTCTCGGAGTATCTGATCTAATCGTTCACACCATTCACGGGAGCTATTCGGAATGTCTCATCTGAATTATTATCCAGAAAGATGTATCGGCTGTAGCGGCTGCGAGGTCGTTTGCAGCCTTCAGCGAGACGGATACATATCAACAATGACCTCCAGCATCCTGTTTCATGTGGAGGACGAAAGAGGCTATTTTGGAATTATCGTGAAAAGAGAGGGGGGAGAGCTTCTCCTCGGAAAGCCCGAAGGGGTGGAGATCAAACGCCCGGGAGAGATCTCGGGCGGAAGCGCTTCTGCAAAGCCCATTACAATGCGCCCCGCATGCAATATGTGTGGTGGAGATCCGAAATGCGTCCGCTACTGCCCGGTTAATGCCCTTGAGAAGGGGGATTAAGCATGCCTCCTATGTTTTTCGGAAAGGCGCTCTGGGTGAATCTGTCAGATGGGAGGATAGAAGAGCGGGATCTCCCCGAAGAGCTATTTGCGGAGAGAATCGGCGGTGCGGCCATCAGCTCGAGTCTGATGAATGAAACGAAAGAAGGTTGTATTTCCATTGGCTCGGGACCACTAACCGGAGCTCCTTGTCCAGGAGGAAGTGCGGCGATTGCGGGCGTATGCGAATCTGACGGTAGCCAAAGATTTGCGCCTATTCTCATTAACGCGGGTTTAGAGTTCAAGCTATCAGGATTCGACTTCGTAGTAATTGAGGGCAAGGCGGAATCGCCAGTCTATTTATGGATCAGAGATCAGGTTGCAGATATCATCAAATGTGAAGAATGGACCGAGGAGGATTCGTGGAAGACATATTCTCAAGTTCAGAGCGAGCAGGGAGACCCGAGAATTCAGGTATTAGCCTCCTCAATGGGAGATTGCGCTTCACTCGGACTCACATCAGGATGGGATCGCATAGGGCTTGGAACTGCAATGCGTTCTCGAAAACTGAAGGCGATAGCATTCAGAGGTCTTGGCGAACTGGAAATCGAAAAGCCAGAAGAATTCCTTGCCAAGGGCTCAGAGATGATGAGGGCAGCGAAGAATACGATTGGAAATAAGGCGGGAATAACAAGCCTTCTGAAGCCTGAGGCTGCTTCCAGAATAAAGGGTTCGACGAGAAATAGGGCTTGTTTCTCCTGTCCGTTTCCCTGTTTATCTTATGCTGGAACGGGAACCGAAAATCCGGAGCAAATTCTGCTTATGGATCAGATATCGTTGAAAGTGCTCGCACAGCTACCAGGATCAGATGATAATCTAATCAAGGCATTGGCAAGACTCCATAGAGAGGGTAAATGTGCAAATGAGCAGCTTCTCAAATCAGAATTCTCTCTGGATGAGATAGCGAATGGAAGCCACCCCGTTCCTGATAATAAAGATCGGCCAAAGAAAAAACTCGATACAATTACAGAGGGAATCGAAGAATCCGAAGAAATTGCTGCGGGCTATATACTGGGTATCTGCCCTAGATATATTGGTATTATGAAACCCGATCTCGAGCAATACTGTGCGATACTCAGTCTGGGAATTGGAAAAGAAATTTCGAAGGAAAATATTTTGGAGCTGGGAAGCTGTCTCCTCAAGCAGGAGAAATAGTCATGGAAAAGCCCCTCAGAATTATTTTAATCACTGGCATGCCAGGCTCGGGCAAGGAAGAGGTCATTAAGACTTGCCGGAAAAAGGGCATGAAAATTGTTCGAATGGGAGATTTTATCAGGGAAGAAGCAAGTGCCAGAGATATAGAACTCACCGATGAAAATGTTGGAAATGTTGCACAGGAAATGCGCGAGAAGCATGGTTTCGATATTTGGGCCAAGAGGACAATCGAGGCCATAGATGATCAATTCACGGTAGTAGACGGAGTTAGAGGGCGTGCCGAGGTCTTACTTTTCAAGAAACATTTCGGGAACGAAGCAGCGGTTGTTGCGGTGCACTCTTCGCCCAAAACTCGCTTCAGACGGCTTATGGGAAGAAAACGCGATGATGCGCCGAAAACCATTGAAGATTTCGAGAATAGAGATCTCAGGGAATTGCATTGGGGACTGGGAGATGTGATTGCTCGAGCTGAATATCTGATCCTTAATGAATCGACGCTGGAAGCTTTGGAGAAAAGAATTAATGCGCTCTGTGAAAGAATCGGCGGAAAGAAACCGGCCTGAATTCATATCAATTCGACCATGCGGTCCAGCTCTTTTTGAACTGGTGCCGAAAAGAGACATTCGAATAGACCTGGAAGAAGCCGCTCAAGTTTTAGTTCAAGAAGGTTTTGAGATAATAGATGGCTCAAAACTAATTCTTTCAATTCGTAAATCTCATGAAGTGAATCTGTACCCTCATGGCAGAATGTTAGTATATCCTGCAAACACTGGAGAGGAGGCGGAACGAATTGGTACGGAAATATTGACGATTCTGGAAAACGCAAGGGGAGTTACGAATCGCAGTTGATTAACGGCAAAACATTTAACAAGGTAATCGAAATCTGTCTTGAGAAGTATATATGGAAATAATACACGTTGAGAGCCTCACTAGGGATTTCGGCAGTTTCCGTGCCGTGGATAACCTGAGTCTGGATGTTAGGAACGGAACCATGGTGGGCTTTTTGGGACCAAACGGTGCGGGGAAGACAACGACAATAAAGATACTCACCAACCTCATATCGGCAACCTCTGGCAAGGCATATCTGAACGGAATTGATGTCACCACACGTCCGAAAAAGGCTCTCGCAGAGGTTGGCTCAGTGGTTGAAACGCCTGAGTTCTATCCGTATTTGACGCCAATCGAAACTCTCACCTATCTTGGTAGACTGAGAGGCATGAACAGCTCCGACATAAACAGGCGAAGCAGTGAGCTGCTTGCGACTGTTAAGCTCGAAGATTGGAAGGATAAAAGGATAGGCAAGTTCTCAAAGGGGATGAAGCAGCGATTGGCGATCGCGCAGGCTCTATTGCACGAACCGGAAATATTAATACTGGATGAACCGACAACTGGCCTGGATCCGAGGGGAATGGTCGAGGTTCGAGAGATACTAAAATCGCTTAAAGAGAGGGGTTATACGATATTCATGAGCTCGCACCTGCTGCCGGAAGTGCAGGAAATCTGCGATTACGTCGCAATGATCGATCATGGAAAATTGATACTTTACGATTCGGTCGATAAACTGGCTTCAATGGTAAAAATGAATATTATTGAGGTCGACCTCGCGGAGGTTCCTTCGGAAGAATCGCTCAATCAGATCTCCAAGATAAAAGATGTAAGAAATGTGCAACATGTGGTACCACTTAGGATTGATATAGAGTATATAGGTGATCCCAATCTCAGATATTCGCTGCTGAAGGAGCTGCTTGCAACCAATCTGAAAGTCATCTCATTTACACCTCAAGGGCTCGCACTGGAGAATATTTACATGCAGATGATACAGGATTCGCGGTGATTCTCCATGACTAACGATAGGACGATCAAGAGAGAAATTCCCAAGAATCTCGAGCAGGTATTTACTGTCACGAAATACGAGCTGCTCAAGTATCTCAGAAGCAAGAGGTTGATTGGAACAATATTGATAATCGCCTTGATACTCTCATTGATTTACATACTTCCTCCGGCGCTGGGCAATCCGTATACAGGAGAAAGAGAGGATGCCCTCCAAGTCAGTCTAAAACCCGAATTCCTCGCGTTCTATACCGAGTTCCAATCCTATGCGAATTTCAGCGGAGGGAACCTTGTTGAGGGAACGCTAATCATAACGGTGAATGGCGGTGAACTTCCCAGTAGTGAGTGGTTCCTGCTGGAGGAATTCTCATTGATCCTTTTCGAGGAGAATCTCACATTATCTTCTGTTGTTGCGACATACGAATTCACGACAGACACAACTAGCTTTGGACTGAATTTTCTGAGTTTCGCTGAGATTCTGATAATCATTTGTGTCACATTTTTTGGGGCGGATGCACTCGTTAGTGAATTTCAGAACAGGACCGCCTATCTGCTATTCCCCAATCCCATCAAGAAGGAGGTCATGTTCGTGGGAAAATTCCTTGCAAGCTTTATTGCAAGCGTTGCCATGATATCGATCTACTATTTTGTGACGATTATCCTTTCTTTTGTCACATTGGGTGAGGTGGCGAAACATTACCCAATATCGTTCGGATTTGCCATGCTCTTCTTGCTAGCGGCTCTTGCATTGGCCTATTTTATCAGCTCCTTGCTGAAAGGGTCCACGGGCGCGATTGTTCTCACCTTCTTCCTGCTGCTTATGATATTGCCGATCATAGAAGGTGTTGGCGCGGCATCGGGCGTTAAGATGGGGCCTCTGTTAACCTTTGCCGGTCATTCTATGATATATTCACTCAGCCTGGATGATTATCCTGCAGATACAGTAACGGAAATGCCTGGTGGTGGGTTCACATTTCATCAATTCTATCCGGAGCTTGGCCTGAGTGCAATCATACTGGCAATCTATGCAATCGTCTTTGCTGCAATCAGTATTTTCTTATTCAAGAGAAAGGAGCTTACAATGTGAAAATTGGATTTCGAACTCATAAGATACGATAATAATTCACGGAAGATGTTATTGAGATAGATCGTGAATCAATTTCCCAATTTCAATAGCGCTATGCAATCAACCGCCAGACGAATAAGTGAGTGCCTTAAAACGGGAAAACAATATTATAATGGAGAGCGGTATAAACCGACAGGGATGGGTCACAGTTGAGAAAAGTTACTGGTTCGGTTCTCTTAACTTTAATACTACTTCTCTCTGTACTTTCGGTCTTCCTCAATATCAATTATTCTCATTCAATAGATTCTGAAGATTTGTCCGCGCCCCCGCAAAAAGCGTCTACGAATTTTCAGGATGTAAGGGTATCAGAGCATAATGACAGCATCTGGGCAGGAAGATACTTCGGATTCCTTGGACAGGCAATGCAAGTGCAAGGCAACGCAAGTTTGGTTGCTACAGGTGATCTGAACCAGGATAATTATCCTGATATTGCGGTTGTTTCGCAACCCAATGGTCCGATTTCTCTGTTTTTCTGGAATGCTTCTGAGCAGAATTTCTCATTCGAAAATCCAACAATTTTACAACAATTCTCAAACCCGAGATTCTTTGCAATTGCAGATATCAATAATGACAGTAAGAATGATCTTATTGTTGTCTGGTATGACCCTCTCGGTCCAAATATAAATGTGAGTTTCTTATTGCAAACCTCGCCAGGAACTTTTTTGGGAAGCGGAAGCTTTGCGACACGTATAATGCCCGATGAACCTATGGCATTATTAGTTGGTCAATTTGATTCTGAAATGGGTAACGATGTTGCTGTTATATGTAGAGATTCTTCAAAAAGCGGTACAATTGCTTTGCTTTTCTACGCACCAAGCCTTGGGAGATTTAACCCCCAAATATCATATATCAATTTTGTTGGAGCTGGAATAACTGTAGCCTGCTCCATTGAGAATATGACGGTGGGACAACCGTCTGAGATTGTTGTTGGCTTTGCATCTGGTAATATTAAGATATTCAAGCCACCACTTAATGTTGGCAGTCCTTATTCTTACCTCAGAAGTGTGTCAGGAAGTATCGTAACCCTCAAATCAGGAAATCTTACTACTGAGTCACCAACGCAATGGCCTGATTTCCTTGCTGTAACAAAAAATCCAAACAATACGCATATTTTCTACCGCCAAAGCGATGCATATCCAGTTACACCAATTCCTTTAGATTTATCGTTCCTGCCGCTTGATGCGGCGATAGGAGATCTTAATTCTGATGGATTGGAAGATATCGCTTTAACTTCTGACAATCCGAGATCTATCACAAAACTGTACTTTCAACAGAATTCCGGGACTAGATGGGGAGAAGAAGGAACTCATACTCTATCAGTTGTTAAAAACCCAACTTCTATCGCGATAGCTGATTTCGACAATAATAACTACATGGATATATGCGAAGCGTCAAATGCAAATGCATCGACCAGTTTAGTTGCTGTCTATTATGGAATTCACAATAGATCAATTTCTGCGTGCGATTTATCGCTATTTTTACCTAATACCGATACTCCTGGTAACTTCGTGATGGGAGAATTCACTAGTGCTGAAACTCAATTGCTCACTCTTGATCCAGCTTCTGGCTTAGCAAAGCTTTACAACAATAATGATGGCAGTCTGAGCATTGAGAGAATCTATCAGACAGGACCGTTACCTATTGAGATAGAATCTGGAAATCTGAACAATGACTCATACGATGATTTCGTGATCATTGACAATAACGGAACTCTGTCTGCGTACTTCGGTGCGGAATCGATGAATATCACAATATCAGGAATTCCCACTGGAGTCGTGCTATCGGATCTCAACAATGACGGTTTGGACGATGTTGTCGTTTCCACAGAAAATAATGGCCTGCATATCTTCATAAACACAGGAACAAGCATTCCGTTGCCAAGCAATCCAACCTGGATTATCGGAACGACCGCTACCCAGTATGTATCTCCTGAAGTGGATCAACTCGATTCAGACAATCTGCCAGATATAGTGGTTGGAAATATTGCCGATTCACAGATAGAGATATTCAACCAAACTTCATCTATGGCTTTCTCAAATAACTCGAAAAAGATTCTTTGGATCGATGGGAATTCTCCGAACATTGTCGCGACTGGAGATTTCGATAGCGATGGAGACATTGATATAGCATCTGTGGATCAAATCAGATCAAAACTCATGAGACACAATCAATCAAACGGATCTTTCTCATTGTTAGGGACACAGGATACTATTGCACCAGTAATCGCATTGATTGCAGATGATCTATCAGATGATAATAAAACGGATATTCTTGCAATAATGCCGAATGCCTCGCTTGCAGCGCTCTATATACAGGGAGACGAAGGTATAGAATCAGAGCCTCAAGAAACATTATTATTATCGGCAAATACAACCGCTGTAATTGCATTCGATTACAACGACAATCTGAGAAATGATATTCTAACACTTTCTTCAGACTCCAAAGCTATTTCAATCTGGACACAGCTTAATCATGTTCCAGTCGTGAATATCTTTTTCGAATTCTCGCAAAGAGAAGGAATACCATTGGTCATTTCGATCGATGTCCAGGATGGAACATCACAAGAGGGATCCCATAACATAACATGGGATTTCGGTGACGGAAATTTCAACACGACACAAGGAGTCTATTCGATATCGCATACCTATCAATCAAATGACTGTTACACTATTACGGTGAATGTCACAGATCCGGAAAGACTCTCTGCCTCCGTAACTTCCATTGCAAATATTACGGATTCTGAACCATCCGTCGATATATCCGTGACACCCTCGAATCCTTATCAGGGGCAAATAGTCACTATCGAGGCAGTTGAAGATGTTAACAATTGGGATCCTATTGTGAATTACACATGGAAAATTGATGGAGAATCGATCAATTACCGCTCCGACTTCACATATAGATTCTCATTGGGCGGAAATCATAGTATTGAACTTAATGTAACGGATAGCGATGGAAGCCAAAACTCATCGAACCTATACAATGTGACGGTCTATGAGATAATTTTCGAATCAGATCCTGCCTTTGGAATTCTTGAATTCGATTCCATTGAGCTCAATGTTGATGTTCAATCCCCGATTGCGATCAACAGTTACGAATGGGATTTGGTATTTAACGGGACTTTTTCGGCAGATGAGACAACCTCATTGTCTAACTATTCATTACAATCCGATCATTTCGATTCGCCTGGCAACTATTCCTTCGCAGTCAGAGTCTACGACAATATGGGAGATTGGGGAGAGGTGAACATTACTATCGAGGTCTGGAATAGAGTGATTTCGGGCAGTTTCGAATCCAATGTTCACTTCGAAAGAAATCAATCAGATACATCTATGATTCACTTTGATGCAACCGGATTGAATATCACATTCCCAGATATCTATCCCATTATTTGTTGGGACTGGGACGATGGGACATTCACGAATGGAACGCTATTGACCACCCACGACTTTATGGATGACAGGGATTACCTCGTGCAGCTAATCCTGCAGGATGATGAGGAAAATCAAACGATTCTCCAGACGACACTTCACATGAAAGCTCCCACCATCTCTCTTGAGGATTATTCCGGGACAATTTACGCAAGGAATAATACAACTCTCAATTTCGTGATCAGCGACGATAGCGAATTCATATCTGAGACAGGCTGGTCAATCAATGATGGAGCCGTCAATAACTTCACATCGAATTATTCAATATCGCTTGAGGAATGGGGAGAGGGGCAATCCGCATTATCCGTATTTGCAGAGGATTCAGATAGCAATCTGGCCTTTGCCAATTTCACAGTAGTCATTGATAATACCCCGCCATCTATCAATATCACATATCAGAAGTCGAGAGCTTATGTCGGCGATGACATTAACATAACTGTCATAATCACCGATCCAAACATTTCGCCTGATGAGGTCTATCTGCACTATTCAATGATGAGGTCTATCTGCACTATTCAATCAGTGATCTCGAAATGCCAGCGATCCAAATGCAGAGCGGGGGAGAAGGCGTCTTCTGGGCGATAATTCCAGGGCCACCGAGTGTCGGGACAATCAGTTTCTATGTTACCGCTGAGGATCTCGCTGGAAACATTGGTTCCATCGAAGAACCCATCACGATTCAAATTGTCAATCATCTCCTGACGCAGATATGGCCTTTTGCATCTATAGGAGCGATATTGGCTGCGATTGGACTTTTCGCGCTAATGAGAATCGAGGCTATGACCGCCATAGATGAAACCTTCGTCATCTATGATGATGGCAGACTGATATCGCATCAGACCAGACGACTCAAGCCAGATATGGATCACGACATATTGTCGGGAATGTTCGTCGCAGTTCAGGAGTTCGTAAAGGATTCGTTCAAAGATGAGACTCTGTTCGATCTGCGAAGGCTGGAGTTCGGAGACAAATCCATTCTGGTCGAAAGAGGGGAAAAGATATTTTTAGCAGTTGTTATTCAGGGACGTCAATCCAGACGTCTAGTAAGGAGAATGAAAAAGGCAACTGCGGAGATAGAGACGAAGTATGCCACAGTCCTTACAGACTGGGATGGAGACATAGATAGCATGAGAGGCGTGCAAGAGATCACTCGCAGACTATACACCAGAAAATTGTTCGGAGCTGATGGAAAATGGCTCAGGAGAGCCACGTGAGGCTCGGAAGCGACGGTGGTTGATTGATAGCGACTGAGCAAGCTCTTCTCTATCTGATCATTTGCACCGGACTATCGTTATTTGCCTATTATAGGCATATTTTCGATTTGAAGGGTGCAATCTGTGCATTCGTTGTCGGAAGCGTCGTAAGCGTCCTCGGAAGCATTCTCTGGCTTATCATGCTCATATTCTTCCTTCTGACAAGCTATGCATTTACAAGATATCGATTTATGACAAAGAAGCAGATGGGATTGCACGAAGGCACAATGGGAGAGAGGGGGTACAAGAATGTCCTCGCGAACGGTTTGGTGGTGGCCGTTATTGCGATTTTAGTTGCCCTGGAGATCCCAACCTTTGGGATGGATACCGCGAGCTTCATATTTGTCGCAGCGCTCTCCGTTGCTGCAGCAGATACCGCCGCCAGCGAGATAGGCGTGTTCGATCCCAAACCCGTTCTCATAACTACTGGTGAGAAGGTCAAACCGGGAACGGATGGCGGTGTCTCTTTGACTGGACAGATTGCGGCATTCATTGCAGCCGGATTGATCAGCGCGCTATCTTATCTGCTTTTTATCTTGGATCCAGAGCTGTTGGCAGGCGCACCTACATTGCTGATCCCGATGCTCTGCGGCTTCTTTGGCTGCCAGATTGACAGCCTGATCGGTGCAACTCTCGAAACAAAAGGGAGAATTGGAAAGCTTGGGAACAATTTCATATCAATAGCCGCGGGGGCCACTTTGGCCTGGCTGCTCTCCTTTGCGATGCTCTGATATTATTGAAAAATATCTACGAGCTCCCCGAGAGAATGTATTGTGTCGGGCGCGTACTTTCCTCCCGCATTGCGGTCTATGATTATCGCAATCATGCCTGCTGCTCTCGCGCCCTCGTAATCAACTGATCTATTATCACCGACATGCACTGAAAAACGGGGTTTGATATGCATATTTGATAGCGTATGCCTGAATATCATGCAGTCGGGCTTTCTCACGAAAATTTCATTGGAGAATGTCATGGAAGCGAAGTAATGCTCGATTTTCATCCTGCTCAGAAGCCGTCTTAGCACCTCTCCGGGCGTTCTCCCCGTATTCGATATCATCCCCAGTTTGTAGCCGCGCTTGGAGAGCTTTTCCAATGTTTGCTTGACATCGTCAAAAAGGATTGGTGGGTAGCGAAGGAGAGCTTCCTTGTAAATATTCCTTATCAGCTCCAGTCCTTCGGATCCGAGCCTTGAGGGAAGGCGAGTATCAATGCACGAAAGCATGAAAAGCAGATGATCATCGAGCGGTATGTCCCTTTTTCGCACCCACACCTGCTCACAGAACTCTCGGGATAATCGATAAGCTCGCTCAATATCTTCAATGTCATGGCGATGACCAAGAGTTTCAAGCTTCGCATGAATCTCTTCCATTCTGTATTGCAGCATTGCAAGACTGTTTTCCGGAACCTCTTGAATGAGGGTATCCCATAGATCGAAAGTTATAGCCCTCACGCGAGTCATTGTTTCTATTGGCGCTTAGATGAGCATCATATTCAAACTTACCTGCGTTATGAAAAACCTGGGAGACTTTTCGAAGAGGAATAGGAGCGATGGAGGGCAAAATGCAATATTTAAATACGACCTCTGGATTAGAAGAGCAACAGAGTGCGTGACGGCCAAAGCGGCGGGGCCACACCTGGTCTCATTCCGAACCCAGAAGTTAAGCCCGCCTGCGTTCTCTGCGGTACTGTGATGCGCGAGCTCACGGGAGGCTTAGGGCCCTTCGGGGCCTCGTGTGCGCTTGGCCTAGATGCACTAGCTAGGTACCTTCGGTATCTGGTGAATTGCATCGCTTGAAAGCCAAATGCTCATGGAACGCTGTCACGTGCTCTATTTATTTCTATGAAACTCTTCTGAGACGATTCCAGAAAAGAAGATTTTATATCGCAAGATGTAGGTTGAAATCCCTCGGTTGTAGCTCTATGGAATTAGATCTTCCAATGCAGATCGCGATCCTGATCGCGCTCGTAGTGGGCTTTTTCATCGCCCTTTTTTTAGAGCTTAGATACATCAAGAAGAAAGGTATTAGGAAGAAATTCGTGAGCAAACGAATTAAGGAAAAGGAGAGAGAGCTGAAGAAAGATCGGGCATTCAACACCCTGCATACAGCTAAGTCGCTCAGAAACAGGCTGAATGCTAATGGAATTGACACTAGAAAGGCGCAGTACATGATAGATAAGGCTGACACTGCGTTGTCATATGGAGATTATGAGTCTTGCACGGAGATGTGTAGGGTTGCCAAGGAGGAACTACTCAAGTGCAAACATTCAGGTATCCTCACTGACCGAGACGAAGAGAAAACCATTGATATGATGACCAAAAATGGTACAAAAACGAAGGGAAGTGTGTTAGAGTCAGATAGCGAAGAAGCCAGGAAATTCATGGCGGGAGCGGGAAGCGATCTCTTTCTTCAATCGAAATTCGAGCTGAATGCGGCTAAGGGCGATCTCGCCTCATTCGATGGACCGACTGATGAACGCGAGAGGGCTTCTCAGCTCATCGAGGAAGCAGATGGACTCTTTGAGGTAAAGAATTATCAAAAATCCCTATCGATCTCTTTCAGGGCCAGGAAAATCTTATGTGGCGAGCTTGAGGAGGAGACAGATCAAACGGCAGAGGTCGTGCCAGAGGAAGTCGAAAAAGCCGAGAAGCGCGGCGGAGAAATCTCCGAATGTTGTCTGGATTGCGGCGCGACCATAGCTGAAGAGGACCTGTTCTGTGGATTATGCGGTTCTCCTGTTAAGGAGAGAAAATGCGCCTCCTGCGGCGCTTCCTTAAAATCGGGGGATACGTTTTGCCGAAAGTGCGGCGCCAGAAATTAGCCATTTTTTTTCGAATGCGCGATACGAAGAATTGATAGAGCAAATACTGCGGCGCCAAAGCCGTTATCGATATTAACGACTGCAATGCCGGGAGAACAGGTGCAAAGCATCCCGAGAAGTGCTGCAAGCCCGCGGAAATTAGCCCCATATCCGATGCTCGTCGGTACGGCGATCACAGGTTTGTCCGTAAACCCCGATACGATGCTCGGTAAGGCGCCCTCCATGCCCGCAATGACAATCACCACATCAGAGGCATTTATGGCAGGGACATATGGAATGAGGCGATGTACGCCTGCAACGCCAACATCATATATCCTCGAGACTTCCACACCGTATCGATCACACAATGCGACCGCCTCCTCAGCAACTGAGATGTCTGAGGTGCCAGCAGTTACTACGGCAACTTTCCCATCGACTTTCTGTGAGCAATTGCCCAAGAATGCCATATTTGCCTCAGAGGCATGCGTGACCTTTTCCTGAAAGCGAGCTTTCAGCTCGGAGGCCAGTTCAGATCCCACTTTGGTCAATACGACCTCGCCCTGGTTGCTCAGAATCCTATCAGCAATCTCCAGGACCTGCTCAGTAGTCTTCCCAGTGCAAAATATAGCTTCGGGGAAGCCGCGGCGGATCGATCGATGATGATCGAGCTTCGCATAGCCAATATCTTCGTATGGCAGCATTCGAAGCTTCTCGAGCACTTCATCAATATCGGCCTCACCGTTCTCGAGAGCCTCGATAAGCCTCCGCAATCGATCCTGATCCATTAGAGCACCTCATTCATGCTGCCTGACCGAAAACCGGCGAGATCCAGTGTAATATACACGAATCCAAGGCGCTTAAGCTCTCCGATGATCTTCTCTCGCATCTCCAAGGCCTTCTGAAAATCGCTCTGGCCGATCTCGATACGCGCTATTCGATCGTGGGCTCGCACTCGCAGCTGACTGAAACCCAGTGTCCGGAGATAGCGTTCTGCTTCTCCCACGCATCCCAGCAACTCTTCGGTTATTCTCGTGCCGTAGGGAATTCTAGATGCCAGACAAGCCATCTGTGGCTTATCCCAGGTGGGGATGTCTCTGATTCTTGATAACTCCCGAACCTCGGCTTTGGTGATCCCAGCCTCGATCAGAGGGCTTCTCACACCGATTTCCCTCGCTGCCCTCATACCGGGCCGCGTATCGGAGAGATCATCCATTGTACTCCCATCGACCATACATCCTATACCCAGCTGTCCTATGAGATCGGACATAGCCCCGAATAGAAGCATCTTACAATAGTAGCATCTCTCGGGTGGATTTGAGATAAGGCGGTCATCGGTCATATGCGAGAGATTCACCTCGTATAGCCTGATATCTATCTTCTCGGCGAACTCTCTGGCATCAATAAGATCATCGGGATTGAAGGGTGAAAGTCCGAGGATAGCCACTGCTCTGTCGCCCAATGCCTCCCTTGCCAAACTACACACAAAGGTGGAGTCGACGCCCCCCGAATAGGCGACGGCCACAGATCCGAGCCCTCTCAGCATCGAAAGCGCCTTACTTTCCTTATGTGACAGATCCATTGATACTCCAACCATGATTTTCTGACCTATCTTCCTTTCGAAAGATATCATGAAAGGGACGCGTCATCTGCTCGAACCGCCCAACAACCTGCTGGATATTGGAATTGCACCAAATATGTTTGTAGGGTAAAAAACTCATGTATAAACTCTACTGGCCTCTCATGAGGAAACGCTCAGGATATTAAAGGCATCCGTCCCTCAAACCCTTTTTATTTTTTCTTAATTTCTAAATTTCAGGGTGAAGGCTATTAGCTTGCCTCGGTGACTATTTCGACATAGGCAGTCGCGCTGCCGCACGGGGCGGGGGCTGCGCGAGAGCTCAGGGCGGCGCTGCGGCCTTTCTCATCATGATGAGGAGGAGTTGATGAAACAGGGGACATGACTATTCCCCCCTTATCATTATTCAAAATCCAATGAATCCTCTGATTTTATCCCAATCTTCAGAGGTAACATTATACTTTATTTTCCCAGCTGGGTTATGTGCCCAGGAGAAAATTATGACATTTCCTGATAATGTTATCCTTGAAGTAGTCTACTGTCATTACATCCGCAAGTGGATACCTCTCGGCAGAGCGACAAAGAGGTGTCCATCCCGGAGCCGTCATAAACGGCGAAGTCCACAAGACCAGAGAACGGAAACATTAATAGTAAGTGTCATCGGATTTTTTATAGTAAGTATCAATCGCAAGGATAATACCGAGCGTAAATTTTTAATCACGCCTACAATTCATGAAACAAGATGTTCGAAGAACTTTGGCATGAAATGATAAACGATGTCTGGTTTCAGATGACATTGCTACTAACTGTAGCAATAGCTTCGAACTTCCTATTCTCTAGAATCGGTCAGTCAAGGATAATCGGTCAGATCATCCTTGGAATTATTATTGGACCGAGCGTCCTCGGTATTTTAGGCAGCCAGGAAACCCCGGGAGAGATGGTCCAACGATTTGCGGAGCTGGGGGCTATCGTATTGCTTTTCATGATAGGCCTCGAATGCAATATGAAGGAGATTTTTACGAAGAAATCCGTGGTAATTGCAATAGGCGGGGTGAGCATCCCTTGGATTGTGGGCTTCTTCCTCGCAGAGGCTCTACTTTCGGACCCCGGCGATTCCTTTAACAAATTCTCTCAATCGGTATTCATTGGTGCGGCACTTGTGGCAACCAGTGTCGCCATAACAGCCGGCGTTATGAAAGAAATGGGAATCATAAAATCTAGTGTTGCGAAGACAATACTCGGTGCCGCAGTAATTGATGATATACTCGGAATGATAGTGCTGTCTGTTTCCATTGGCACCGCGAAGGGCGATAGCGTAGATTTTACGAGTGTTGGGATGATACTTATTGCGGCAATTCTGTTTGTCGTTCTCGGAATCTATATTGGATCGAGATATCTATCAAAGCTGATAGGTATAGTTGAGAGAAGGGGAATTAAACGTGGAATGCAGGAAAATGGTTTCCTGCTGGCGCTATCCCTTGCATTATTATACGCTTTCATTTCCGAACTGATCGGCATCTCAGCGATTGTGGGAGCATTTATTGCGGGTACGAGTTTTGAAAGAATGGAATTCAGAATGAAGGTTGTGAATTGGACAACCGTTCTTGAAGCCGTATTTGCACCGATATTCTTCCTGTCGTTAGGAATTCTTGTGAATATTCGACTACCGTTGATGGTGTGGATGTTTGCAATTGCTCTGACAGCAGCTGCTATCTTTTCAAAGGTTGCAGGTTGTGGAATTCCAGCAAAGTTACTTGGGATGAGTAGATCAGAGGCGATATCGATAGGCGTAGGAATGTCTCCCCGACTGGAAGTCGCAATGATCATAGCCCTTTACGGACTAACCGCCGGAGTTATCAATAACGAAATCTACTCAGTTATCATTATTATGGGTCTTCTCACAGCACTCTTTACGCCTTCAGTTCTCAGAAGAACGATGAAGAGAATCCCGAAAAACGGAACGATTCTTCCCAGGATTTACGAATAATCCAGACTCACCTTATCCGCTCGATCCCGCTCGGTAGAACGATTTTCTCGGCAATCAGTACCCTTTTCGCATATCCTTTGCGCCAATGGATATCTCCGACGCATTGCTTCTCGCCACAGACGAACTCGATTGTATGCAGACATATCTTCCCTTCCTCATGATCTCCGTATTCAGTTCCTGTTGTTATTGGGTATTCGCTCACAGACTCACCTCTGACGGTTTCTCGATGGCTTTCTCATTGAAAGAGGAGTTGCTCAAATAGAACGAGCGTGCCGAAAGCGAGGAGCGCGATTACAGACATCCGGACGGCCCGGCGCCACGGACGCTTGCGGCCCAAGGCTCCCAGGTAATATCCTGTGGCAAAGATGATGCAGATGCCAAGGACGCTCGAAAGCGTGGCTGCCGTATGGAAATCGCGGATGATTTCCACCTCGTATAAAAGAAGGGGAGTTCCCATTACGATGGCGACAAAAACGGGCGCCAGGAAGTTGACTGTAGCCATAGCGTAGGCAGCGGCTCGGGTTCTTCGCTCCATCTCTGTGTCCTGCATGGATGATAGCATTGCGCGCTCGATTTTTCGCATCTCAATCTCAGATTCGATATGCTCGGCTTCGTATACGCTCACGGCACTTGAGATTCCAATAGCCAAGCAGGCAGCAAATATAGTTCCCACGGCAATCTCCGGGTTTGCATTAGGCACGAACGCGGACGCTGCAAGAATACCAAGTACCACAAAAGTTGAGTCGAATAAAGTGTTTATGAAGTAGCGGCGAAACAATTCGCTTAGCTCTACGGCCATAGCTTGCCGCAACAGCTCTCTCAGCCTCATTGCACATCGTCTCACAATTATTGCGTTTGAGAAGATAATGCTTTCGAAGCAGTAAAAAATGTACCTTTTACAACCTGCCAGGAAATGAGTGAGCCTATCCGGATTTGAGATGGACCTACTGGTTAGTTTTTAAGATAGAGAGCTTAACTGTTCTTGGAGATTAAGTGATTTGAAGAATTCGTCAATCTGCTATGCAGAGTCCTAATTCTCGCTTCAAATAAGGAGATAAATTCCTTTTCGAGGGCAGCGAGCTCAATGCCCGTCCTGCCGCAGATGTAGCACTTTCCCTCAGAATATCTAATTGCCTTGCACATGATTGGATTAATTCTCTTCTCATCGATGTCCATTTCTTTTCACCAACAACCTTGGAGATTCTAGGCTCGAATCTCCTGACAAGAAGATTTGAAGGGAGCGTGATTGCGCAAGTATATAATTCATTTTTGGCAAAACAATAAACCCTACAACCAACGCTCCCATGTTGAGTAATTGTTATTTCACCCCTCAGATTTCAAGTATCTTCTTGACATCTGCCTCGTCGATTTTCATCACCCAGGGAATACCGCTAATCTCTGACGCTTCTTTTGTCAATGCCGCGATATCATCTCGGCTGATGTTCTCTAATTTGAACTTGCGCGAGCCGGCCATGATCTGCCGCAGCCCTTGATCGAGCCTTTCCAGATAGGTGTAAAGACCCAGTCCGGCGGGGGGGAGTTCATCAAACCTCTTTCCAAGCTTCTGCTTGATGGACGAGCCAGTAACGAATATCTCCTCCATTGAGCTTCCGAATCTGCTTACGTAGACTGGGACATCCCTATCGTTGATGCGCTTACCGATGGTTTTGCCGACCATTGCGGCTGCAAGCGGAGCTCTTGCCATACCTATCAACTTGACATATGGCGCGCCCAAGGCCAAGCTTTTCATCATCTGGTCTTCAAATGAGATGCCACCTGCTACTGCGATGTCCGGTATGTATTCGTCTTTCTTTGCGAGCATGTCGACAAAGCTGTAGAGCAACGAATTCAGTTCTACAGGGGGAATGCCCCATTCGTTCATCATTCTCCAGGGGCTCATTCCTGTCCCACTGCCTGCTGCGTCAACCGTCAATAGATCAATCTTCGCCTTCGATGCATACTTTATTGCTTGGGCTAGAGCTGTTGGCCTAAATGCTCCTGTCTTCAGGAAAACATGTTTTGCTCCCATTTCTCTGAGATGCTTCACTCTGTCCAAGAAGGCTTTCTCCGATACCATGCCAACTCTGGAGTGCCTCTCGAATTCCTTGAAATTGCCATTCTCGAACGATTTTATGACAGTCGGGTTGTCCGGATCAGGCAATAAGATATATCCTCTTGCTTTCAGCAGTTGTGCCTTTTTCAGATCCTTGATCTTCACTTCGCCACCGATATTTTTCGCGCCCTGACCCCATTTCATTTCGACGGCATCTACATCTAGTTCTGAAATCGCATACTCATGCACGCCCAGATTCGTATCCTCAATATTCGCCTGAACAACGATTGCGCCGTATCCATCCTGTTGCCATTTCTTATACAGTTTCACGCGCCATTCGAGCTCGGGGGAGCTTTTAATCTTCCCATTCACAATCTTTGACTCCGGATCCATGCCGCAGACATTCTCACCAATTGTGAGAGGAATTCCGGACAGTGCCGAGCCTACAGCAAGGCCTTCCCAGTTGTTCTTGGCAATGGCTGTAGAACCAAGCCCAGGGATGATTACAGGCATTTTGAGTTTGATCTTCTTGTCTCTCCCGATATTCAGCTTCAGATCCACGTTAGAGAACAGCGCCTTATCGCTGTCAGCCTCTATCCCCCACGCGCCTGTGACTCCGCCGAGAATTGTGAAATGAGAGAGGTCTACTGGATATGTCTTCTCACAAGCCGAGGTGATTATTCCAAATGGCTGTGGGTATATTATCTCATGACCCCTATAGGCCGATTTCCCGACCTCACACATCCCAATGCATCCGTCCACGCAAGTCGCACACATACCACTCAATTGTGATATGTTTCCCTCAGTCCTGTTCTTGGACAGGGTAGCTGCACTCGCATTGATTTTCGACAGTGACATTTCTTGCCCTCCTTTTACCATGCTTTCTCCTTTTGTTTTTCCTTCACATCTTTTCTCACACAAGTTCCGCAACCTGATTCGACCATGAAACATTGCGCATCATCATGAGAATCCAAACACGTCGGCGTCATGTTCATGCAACCGCCGCAGATGGCTCCTGGCGGATCTGGACCTTGGCATCTGATTTCGCATATAGGGCAGACATACATGCATCCGCCACACGTGCGGCATAAGTCCGATTTCTCGTCAAAGGCTGTCGTTATGCGTCTATCCTTACCGCTGCCTACAAAATCAATGGCACCGGACATCATCTGCTCCTTGCACATGCGAACGCACAGCCCGCAGAGAATGCAATCCTCATGTTTCTGCTTGAATCTTACTTTCTGGACACCGTACTTGGACGCCAGATCCTGAATGGTTTTCGATAACGGGCACCTCGCAACCATCAGTTCTATGATGATTTTTCTCGCATTGATCACCCGTTTGGAATGCGTCCGAACCCTGAGCCCTTCTTGGACAGGATATGTGCAAGAAGAGACCAATTCCGAGTTCTCCCCTTGACCGATCTCAACTATGCAGAGCCTGCATGCTCCAAGGGGTGTAAGTCCGTCTTGGTGGCATAGGGTCGGTATGTCGATGCCGTAGAACCTGCAGGCATCCAGGATAGTCCATCCTTCTTCAGCTTGAACATCCAGATCGTCTATTCTAAGCGACCGCATCTTGCATCACCTCCTTTTCCTCGAACTGTTGCGTTCCTTCCTCAGTCTCAAGATCGCATCTTAGGCAACGCTTCGCCTCTTTAATCGCCGCCTCCTCAGAAAGGCCTATTTCCACCTCTCCAAAGGTGTCATTTCTGATCTTCATAGGAGCACACTTCATCTTGGGCCTCTTCGCCTCAGCCACTTCCTCCTCTTTCAGTTCTATTGGCTCCACATACATCGATGGCCGGGTCACCTTGTATTCTCTGCTGACAGGTTTGCCCTGGAGATACTTGTCGATCAGTTCTGCCACGATTTTTCCCGATGACATGGCTTCTATCACAGTATTCGGACCAGTCACAACATCTCCTCCCGCAAAGACGCCCTCCACCCCCGTGGTGAACCTCTCCGAATCAACGGAAATAGTGTTTCTCTTCTCGACCCTCTCGATACCTTTGATCCCGGTCAGGAAAGAGATGTCGGGCTGCTCGCCGATTGCGACGATAAGGGTGTCGATATCAATGGTGAACTCAGAAGTCTCGATGGGGAGGGGTTTCCTCCTGCTGCTCTCGTCCATCTCTCCCAGCTTCATCTTAACGCATTCAAGTCCTGTGACTCTTCCTTTCTTGGTCAAGATTCTCTTGGGAGCGGTTAGAATCTGCATTCTGACGCCCTCCTCAAGGCAAGATTCGACTTCTTCCTCGAACGCGGGCATCTCCTGCCTCGTCCTCCTGTAGATCAATATGACTTCTTGGGATCCGGAAAGACGGTTGGCGACCCTGGCAGCATCCACTGCGGCATTGCCTCCGCCGATGACGCCGATGCGCTTGCCGATTCCGATATCTTTTCCGAGACTCACATCCCTTAGGAACTCCATGGCGTACAGGACACCGTCTGCATCTTCGTTCGGAAGCCCGAGCTTCATTGACTTATGCGCGCCTGTCGCAATGAATATGGCGTCGTGGGAGTCTTGCAGCTCCTTGAATGAGACATCCTTCCCTACGGTGACATTGGTCCTGATTTCGACCCCGGCTTCTTTGATGTTCTCGATGTCGTAGTTGAGGATCTCTCTTGGTAGCCGATACTTGGGTATGCACACTGCTAGTGCTCCTCCAGCCACCGGCAGCGACTCGAAAATTGTGACTTTATATCCATTTATTGCGAGGAAATATCCTGCGGTCAACCCCGCTGGTCCAGAACCGACGATGGCGACCTTCTCCTTTCTTGATCCCTTCTTCTCTATGGGATACTTCCACTTTTTCTTCATCGCGTAATCGGTTGCGAATCTCTTGAGCGCTCTGATGGAGATTGGATCGCCGAACTTGCCTGACGGGCATTTCTGCTCGCACGGGTGGTTGCACACCCTGCCGCAGATTGAAGGCAAGGGGTTGTCTTTCCTGATCACATCGAACGCCTCTCTGAATCGGCCTCTTGCGATCAGGGAAATGTATACAGTGGCCTCTGTGTCTATCGGGCAAGTATGCTGACAGGGCGAAGAGATGATCTCTTTGCACACTGCGGCGGTACACCTTTTAAACCTGATATGCTCCTGGTATTCATTGCCGAAGAATCGGATTGTCGAGAGCAACGGATTCGGAGCGGTTTGGCCGAGACCACACATAGATGCATCTTTGACGAGTTCCCCCAAATCCATCAGAGTTTCCATGTCTTCTTCCATCCCCTTGCCGTCGGTGATGTCAGTGACAATCTCGAGCATCCTTTCGATACCCTCTCTGCAGGTGAGGCATTTACCGCATGATTCCTCCAGAAGGAACCCGAGGAAGTACTTCGCCAAGTCGACCATGCAGGTGTCTTCATCCATAACGACCATGCCGCCGGAGCCCATTATCGATCCGAGTTCCTTCAGGCTCTCGTAATCTATGGGGGTCGCAATTAGCTCCGCGGGGATGCATCCTCCAGAGGGCCCTCCCGTCTGTATCGCCTTCAGCATCTTATCCTTCGGAATTCCGCCACCGATATCGTAGATCATTTCCTTGAGCGGCGTGCCCATTGGAACTTCAACTAAGCCAGTGTTGTTTATCTTGCCGACCAACGAGAATATCTTCGTTCCCTTACTCCGCTGAGTGCCTATCTTTGAGAACCATTCTGCACTCTTGTCCATGATGAGGGATACATTCGCCCAGGTTTCGACATTGTTGATATTCGTGGGCATTCCCCATATACCCCTCTCCACCGGGAACGGGGGCCTCTGCTTAGGCTCTCCTTTCTTTCCCTCTATCGAGGCCATCAACGCAGTCTCTTCTCCACAGATGAAAGCGCCGGCGCCCTTGACCACTTTCAGATCAAAATTGAAATTCGAGCCCAATATCCTCTTGCCGAGCAAACCATATTTCCTCATTTGGTCTATGGCGATCTTCACGTTCTTTACTGCGAGCGGATACTCGTGCCTTACATAGATGAAGCCCTCAGAAGAGCCGATGGCGTACGCGCCTATCAGCATTCCTTCCAGTACGCTATGGGGATTTCCTTCAAGCAGGCTCCTATTCATGTACGCGCCGGGATCTCCCTCGTCGGCATTGCAGACTATGTACTTCGGATTCCCCTTCGCATTCCTGCATATTTCCCATTTAGAGGCGGTCGGGAACCCCGCCCCTCCTCTACCACGGAGCCCTGATTTCCTTATCTCTTCAATGACATCTTCTGGTCGTATTCCATTGAGAACCTTTGCCAGTGCAGAGTATCCGCCGACGCCGATGTACTCCTCGATGCTGGTCGGGTCGATCAATCCGTTATTGCCGAGAAGAATCCGTATCTGTTTATTGTAAAAGGGAACGTCTTTCTCATGCACTATCTTCTTTCCAGTTGCTGGATCGATATAGAGCAGTCGGTCGACGACTTTTCCGTTGATAATCGTCTCCAAGACAATTTCTCCCACGTCCTCGGGTTTCACATTTTTGTAGAATATGCCGCTAGGATGGAATACGATAATTGGACCACGCTCGCAGAATCCATGGCAGCCAGTTGTCCGAATATCCACCTTGTCTTCAAGCTTCGCTGCTTTGAGCTCATTTCTGAGCAATTCTGTGACCTTCTTGCTACCTGACGCAATGCATCCTGTCCCTGAGCAAATCGCAACTAAGGGTTTGTCTGGATCTCTCTTGCTGAATATCTCATTTTTTAATTCAGTCAGATCGTTAATGTTTTGCAGCTTATTGACTGTCATTTTCATGCCTCTTATGAGAAGGAGGAGAAATCCTGTGGGATCTCTCCAGGTCTTGTCTATGTTTGTTGTTTGATTGTTTTTTCACCTGTTTCAACAAAGTATTACCCACTACACGTTGCCTGTTCCAGCGTCATTGTATTTCTGTAAGACCGCATCGAGTTTGGTCGCGTTCATTTGACCGTGATATTCACCGTCCACGACTACAATGGGACCCAGGGCGCAGGCGCCAAGGCACCTTAGGGTCTCAAGGGTGAATCGTCCATCCGTTGTCGTTTCTCCGATTTCGATGTCGAGTTTCTTCCTGATCCTGTCAACTATTCTGCGTCCGCCTCTCACATGGCACGCTGTGCCAGTACACACATTGATGACGTACTTTCCTCTCGGAGTCAGGCTGAATATCTTATAGAATGAGGCTACAGAAAAGACCTCGATAAGCCGAATGTCCAATTTGTCTGCCGTAAATACAAGCGCGTCCTTCGGCAGGTAATTGTATTCTTCCTGGATATCAAGTAATATTGATATCAACGAGCTCCTTTCGTAGTTGTGACTACGGAGAATAAGCTCGACTGTGCTCTCCAAATCGTCAATAAATTTCTCATTCTGTTCCCTTAAAAGTCGATCATTTGCATACTCGCTGTTCCCGTTATTCATTGACATCGCTCTCCACTGGGTTCTGGAAAAAAATATCACTAATCTTGATGAAAAGTGTGATCAGATCGCTCCTCAGTTTCGAATAATTGGTATATCTCCATTCGCGCTCCCAGATATCGTAGGACGGGTTAGCGAGTTCCCCGTTCAGGCAGCTACCGAGGCATGTCGGGATTGTGAAAATCGAAAAGGAAATGTTGTCCCAGAAAGTATTCTTGTAAATATCTCGCATTCTTATGATCGCATCTCTCAAGTTCAGTAGGGGGGTGGTCTCCAAATACCATTCCGGTGTCGTGCAATCCTCTAGAGGCCCCTCAAACCAATCGAGTGATATTATCCGGGCGACGGCGTCATTCCAGACGGCCATGATCGAGACATATTGCCCTTCCCGATTATCGCAATACAACCCCCTGCATTTGACGGCAAGGGCAAGGCATGGGACATCGTTCGATATGCCAATATCGTCCCAATGTTTGAATACGATCTTCAGTTTCTCAATATCATAATCTGGAAAAATAGAATATATTGGGAGGCTGACCGTCCGATTGTGGTCCCATTCTGTGTTCTTGATTCCTTCGCAAAACGCCGTTAAGAATCTCCCTGTAATGTCCTTTTTATTTCCATCCTTTGGTATCTCAAGGAAAAATGTTTTCCATGCGTCAATGGGGTATTTTCCAGGACATGTTCCTACAATGCCAGGTTGATTCGAAGTCAATATTGATTTGGCAGAAATAAGGTTCCTGAGATTCCAGGAAAGCATGAATGGATAAAGAACAGATATATCGTCAGTTATCATTCTCTGTGTCCTCCATCATTTGAAGTATCCTCTCCTTGGCGATTTCTTCGGCAATCCTTCTAAGAGGAATGTCGGAATCTATCGATTGATGAACGACCTCCTTGGTGATCTCCCTGATTTTCTTCTCTATCAGAGTGAACGCAACGTCGCATTTCTCCTGCTGATGCTCTGCATACGAGGCAATGACTCCTCCAGAAGTTGTCAGAATGTCAGGCAGGACAATCATTCCGCTCCTCTGCAGCAACTGTTCGCAGAGGTTGTCAACAGATCCGTTCTTTCCCTCGACCACGCATTTTGACTTGATACTGCTGATCATCTTTTCCGAGAAATTATCTCGAGAATTGCAAACTAAAATGTCGCAATCGAGGGATATGATAGCTTCTTTCGCTATTTTCTTGAAGCCTCGCCAGTTTGCCAAGGGATGTTTCTCTGCGGTCGCAGATTTTTCATTGTGAATTCTCTTCAAATCTAAGCCGTTGCTATCGAATATTCCCGCGGAATCATCGCATATTCCTACGATCTTTGCGCCCTTATTGAAAAGGTACTTTGCGAGAGTGGCGCCGACATCATCATACCCCAGAATCGAAATCTTTCCTCCTGAGATATCATCTGGAAGCCCGAATGAGGATTCGGATTCCTTGATAAGGGTTTCGATCGCAATCCCCATCCCCAGACCGACCATACCCATTTCGTAAGGGATGCCGCCCATCTCTCTTGGTTTTCCTGTTGCCCCTCTCCTATCTCCGATCTCGTCCACGAAGGCCGCCATTTCTTTCTCTCCCACGTTCGTGCCCGGGGCGGCTATATATTGATCCGGAACGTAGGGGGCGATTCCTCTTGCGAAATGCCTGATTAATTCTATTTTGTTAATTTTATCTGGATGCGCCTTTATGCCTGCAGCGGCGCCTCCGAATTTCGTATTTGTCAGGGCACAGGTCCAGGTCATCTTCCTCGCTTTTAGAAATTTCTCGTAGGGGGTTATCGTTGATTCAATTTCTATACTGCCACAAGCTGGGCCCATCACAGTATTATCAATTATCAATATTCCATGCAAATCGATTTCCGGTTTGTAGATCTGGAGAACATGGGTGGGCCCCCACTTGTTAATAAAGGCGGAGACATTGACTTGTTTCAGCATATTGATTAACTCTATCTTTTTCTCGTGATCCGAACTTGCTGTAAAATCCGCGTCTCCCATCGACTTTAAGAATGACGCATTTCTATTTCAAGAGTGTATGAAATAACTTCAAGTTTTTTCTCCATTAATGGTAATTTTAGAATAAATAAATGCTATTATTGGATGTTTATTGACCGAAATCTCTTACAATAATAATTACACTAATTGATTACTTTCTTTGCTCATTATTGGTATTGATATTACTGAAAAATACTTATATTGTAAAAAAAATTAGGGAGAACATGTCAAAATTGTTAAACGATTTATTGAACCTCCAAATTCTTGAAAACCTCTGTTCTAGCACGGGCGTTGAAGTAAATATCTCAGCTCTCTCGAAATTACATGGAAAAACAAGGCAGACTATCAAATCGAGGGTAGATGAGCTGTTCGATAATGAGATAATAAATCGACCCATAATGCCATTCCTATTACTACACAATGAATATCCCCTATTTGTAGTTGTCAAAGCGGATTTGCCAAGAACACCAGCGATCAACGAATTCTTTAAAACAGACCCGCACATCTTCGCCGCCTTCTATGTGCGAGATGGAGAATACAACACGCTAATGATCGAGTATCATAGGGATGTATATTCCTACGGGAACTGGAGAGATAAGATACTGCTGGAAAAGAAGATCCCTCCGAGGGAAGAAAGGGTCCCCGCCGATTCACAGTTCTTCAGCAACAAGCACATAATCAAATATCAACCCCATTCTTCGATAATCAATATGGAGAAGAAGTACCTCAATGGAGAGAAATTGGAGATTAATGGATACACGGTCAATAAGCTCTCATTCCAGATATTAAAGAATCTAATGATGGGAGAAGGAATGAGAATAAACGAGAATCTTCTGTCAGATAAACTGGGCGTTAATAGAAAGACAATAGAACGTAGAATCGCAGATCTGCAGAGGGAGAAGATATTGGGGAAACCAGTATGCAGATTCCCGAAGTTGTTTGCGCCGTCCAATCAGATTCTGATATTCTGTCTGATGGAGATCAAGAAATCTCTGGGTAAGGTGATAAATGCCATAAAATTAGATCCGTATGTTCCACTGGCCATTGATGCTAACATCGGGAGATATAAACTGCTTCTATTCAAAACCTTCTTCAATTTTGAAGAGGAGTTTGAATGGGAGGCAAATTACGATAAGAGATTCCCGGGATGTATCGGAGGAATCAAGAAGATATTCCTGTTGCCGAGCATGGCGGCTTCAATTGATCAGCAAAAAGTCTCTCTGGGAATTATCAGAGAAAAAATCGAAGCGTTGCATGGAAGGGAACTCATGGTATCTGTAAGATAGAAACCTTTCATATGAATAGGAAAAGTCCTCCGATCTCAATTTATCATGGATAATACTTTACTTCAGGATATATCTGTCAGGGGAGCATATGTAAACCTCTTCACGATTTTTTATATTTGTAAACACGGAAGTAGTTGGCTCGCAAAACTACCGTTTACAACGAGTGCATACCCTCTATAATGCGTACATAGAAACGATTTCCGATTGGGTTTATAGTTATAACACTATTTGACAAGAGAAATGCGGTATATCGAGAGTATACCATCATTAGAAGGCTCGTTCTTCACACTTTAAGCAAACTCTTTCGCTATTACCAGTTAAAAGATTCTTTCTATCGACTAATTCCGTACCGCAATACCGACAATGAACACCTGTTTCATGCACTTCATACTCTTCATTTATCATTTGATCGCCTGACCGTTATGGTGGACGGATGAACACGGTTTCATAAGGATACAATCAGGTTGGTGGTTTGAATTTCCTCCTAAATTTGGCCTCATGTTCATCAGTCCATGTTGAAGGACAGCCGGACATAACCTTTAGAATCAAGTGGCGTAAGCAATCGAAAACGCCACTCAGAGGAATTGGCCTTATGTCCGAACCGTCCGTCAATGAATATTCACAACATGATGATAGTTATTGCGATCATTCTCTGATTATTATCGTCAGAAATCAATTCATTTTAATTGAAGGTCTGAGAAAAAAATACTGGATGAAGAGGTTTACGCAATCCTTGAGTATCTACCTACGGCCTCAGAATCGCGGCCTATGCCTCTGTTACGACCGTCTATGAGGCTATGCATCGAATACAAACAACCGCTATCAAGATTTTTTTCTGCCCATCAATAGAATGTGTACCGTGACTCCGACTGCTACGGAAAGCAATAGGATTTTCAGGAGAATATTATCCACAAGAAAGAGGGCCGTATAGCCGATTACAATCCACAGCAGAGAAATGGTCCCAATCTTGACCTTCAAAGGTACAGTCCTATTCTCGTGATAATCTCTCAGGTATTTGCCGAATATTCTATTGTTCAACATCCACAGATACATCTTCTTCGAGGAACGGCAATAGCATGCGAGGGCGAGCAACAGAAAGGGGGTTGTCGGCAAGATTGGCAATACGATACCGATTATCCCCAATATCAGAAAGAAAGTGCCGGCGATATTCCATAGAAGCCGGCGTACTCTGCTGTATTCGCGCCCGTTTTCCGGGGTTGTCTCATGCAGCTGTTCCGGTGATATGTCCATATTAATCGCTGAATTTATTTTCTCTCCTCTTTCTGCGAAGTCTGCGGAGCGTATTAGAATGTTGTATTCGTGCGAAGTCATTGAAGAGGTAGCAGATGTTCAAGAAACGAGCGATAGCCTTAGAATCGCAGTCTATACGGTTGCTGCAACCGTCTATGATGCAATATGAGCCCTCGGTAGCGTAATAGAAGGATGGCATGTTGAAGTGGTCCCTCGCCTATATCTTGGTTGGTGAAAACCATGAGTTGGCAAGAGACCATGCTATACGTAGGCCTGGATATACATAAACAATTCTGTCAAGCGGCTCTGTAGAAATCCTCGATGAATAGCAAAAAGAGAAGCTCCATCCTCCTTGAGTTGTACGAAAACGCTCGGAAGATAAGCTCCTTGTGTTGTTGGCAAATGCCCCTTGCCAGCAGATGCGAACCCATAGTTCGCTTCTCCACCGAGAAGACCGTCTCCACCTTTGACCTCTGATGGTATTCCTTCTCGTCGAAACTCCTCTTCTGCCTCCTCCGATATCTTCCGCCAGCCTTGACCATGGGACGCCCGCTCGCTCTGAGCGGAATCATACTCCTCGC